>Ga0233438_10000007_pt1 | contig 373247 bp, 357 predicted proteins | sample SI_123_September_FD_182720 | JGI IMG/M metagenome (GOLD analysis project Ga0233438, IMG submission 182720) | Seawater microbial communities from Saanich Inlet, British Columbia, Canada - SI_123_September2016_10_MG | ecosystem: Environmental > Aquatic > Marine > Inlet | place: Canada: British... | reverse complement strand
ATTTTCCCTGGGGGTTTAACCCCCCTGAAGGGCCGTTCAAGACTAGGACGTTGATAGGTTGGGTGTGGAAGCGCTGTGAGGCGTTGAGCTAACCAATACTAATTGCCCGTGAGGCTTGACTATATAACGCAAGCGAGACGACGGACAGATTGTCTGAAGTACACGCCAGCCACGAAAAAATTGTATTCAATAATTACCGACCTAATTTGACTTTGGAGCAACAGCTCTACAGTCATACCAGTTTGCCTGGTAACCATAGAGAACTAGAACCACCTGATCCCATCCCGAACTCAGTAGTGAAATGGTTCATCGCCGATGGTAGTGTGGGGTTTCCCCATGTGAGAGTAGGTCATTGCCAGGCTTCTAAATTAAAAACCCCAGTATCCAAGATGCTGGGGTTTTTTCTTGTGTGCGGAAATAAAAGCTACAGATAGCCAACCTTACCTGTGGGTGGCCGGCTCCGACCGTTTTTAGCTATAAATTTTAGCAGTTTCATCACTCCCTCGCTAACTAGCAGGACTTCATACCTTGATAGTCTGCATAGGAGTATTAAATTTGCTTATGCACTTATTTTTTAACGACAAACGATATATCCTGCAAAAAAAACAATTGCCTACGATCTAGGATCCCAATATGCCCGTCGCTATCCGAAAGACTCTTTTGCACATCGAAAATACCTTAATCGAAGGGGGAAAAGAAGCAGCTATGCCGTTAAAGATGATCGCTGCCGTAGCTGTCATAAAGAACCCCTGGGCAGGGAGAGGGTTTGTAGAGAATCTCAGCCCTGAGATTCAAGATATTGCCCCTCAGCTGGGCGACCTGTTAACCAACATGATAGTAGAGGCTGCCGGTAGCGGAGACCTAGTGGAAGGGTACGGTAAAGCCGCCGTAGTCGGTACCAACGGAGAGGTCGAGCATGGATCGGCGCTGATACACACACTGCGCTTTGGAAACTTCTATCGCGAGGCTGTAGGTGCAAAATCCTATTTGGCATTTACAAATACCAGAGGCCCTGCAAATGCGCCAATCATGATTCCTATGATGGACAAGGTAGATTTGGGGCGACGTTCCCATTATCTCACCTATCAATTCTCTATCGCAGACGCCCCTGCAGCGGATGAAATTGTGGTGGCGCTCGGCGCATCTATAGGTGGCCGGCCCCATCACCGAATTGGCGATCGCTACCAAGATCTTAAAGAACTCGGTCATGACCTCGATAACCCTGCCTCGGTCTAAAACTGCATCTGGAACTGCTTACTATGAGGTGGGCCAGGGTGAAGTGCTTCTCCTTGTCCATGGTGTGGGACTATGTCTGGATGTTTGGGCACCTCAGATAGATAGGTTTGCAGCATCATACCGCGTCATAGCAGTTGATATGCCCGGTCATGGGCAGAGTTTAGAGCTGAACGTTGCCGACAATATTCATGACTACGTTAGCTGGTTAGCTGAATTTATAAAAGAAATCGGTTGCGGGCCAGTTAATCTCTGCGGTCATTCAATGGGCGCCATGATTACCATGGGCTTAGCACTTTCAGAACCTCAGTTAGTATCTCGTGCGGCTTTGCTGTGCGCAGTTTATCGGCGCCCCCAAAGTGCCCATAAAGCGGTTCAAGCAAGAGCCGCGATAATTGCCGAGGGCATAAATGATATTGAAGCGCCTCTCGCCCGGTGGTTTGACCCCCATGGCTCTATTGCTGAGCGTCAAGCCATGGCAGATTGCCGCGAATGGCTAACCGCAGTATCCATAACTGGTTATAGCTCAGCCTATAGTGCCTTCGCTAATGGTGATGCTGCTTTTGCAAGCCATTTGCATCAGGCCTGCTGTCCTATGCTTTTCCTCACGGGAGAACAGGATCTAAATTCAACCGCTGCAATGGCTGAGATGATGGGCGCCCAGGTGCCCAATAGCCTAGTCGCGGTAATTCGCGCTCAAAAACACATGGTGCCTTTGGTCGATCCCTCGTCGGTCAATCAGCACATGGCAGCATGGTTGGCTATGCCACTTTTATAATAATCGTCCAGACATAGCATCTGGCTTTCGGCTTGAAAATAGGAGCCCCTTATGAAGTTTTCTTTGTTTGTTCACATGGAACGTACATCTACAGCGCAGTCTCAAAAGCAACTCTATGATGAGTTGGTGGGGCTCTGTGAAATAGCAGACCGAGGCGGCATGCATGCCATTTGGACAGGCGAGCACCACGGCATGAATTTCACAATAGCGCCGAACCCCTTTTTGAATCTTGTCGATCTAGCGCGCCGAACAAAAAATGTGCGTCTCGGAACGGGAACGGTCATAGCCCCATTCTGGCACCCCATCAAGCTGGCCGGCGAGGCTGCAATGACAGATCTGTTGACTGATGGCCGTTTAGAATTAGGCATTGCAAGAGGCGCATATAGCTATGAGTATGAGCGATTACTGCCGGGTCTGGATGCTGACAGTGCGGGCCAACGTATGCGTGAGCTGGTTCCAGCTGTAAAAAAACTCTGGGAGGGGGACTATGCCCATAGCGGTGAGTTTTATCAATTCCCCGAAACCACATCCTCACCGCAGCCTTTACAGCAACCTCACCCACCAATTTGGGTGGCTGCCCGGGATCCAAATAGCCATGCATTTGCCGTAGCCAATGGATGTAATGTCCAGTGTACACCGCTCTCTCAGAGTGATGCTGAGGTAGAGTCTCTGATGGCAACCTTTAATCAGGCCTGTGCAGCAAATCCAACACAACCTCGACCCAAAATAATGTTGCTGCGTCACACCTACGTTGCTGATAGCGAAGCTGACGCGAGCTTGGCTGCAAAGGAGATCAGTAAATTCTACTGTTACTTTGGTTCCTGGTTTAATAACAAGCGCCCTGTGTCTCAGGGTTTAATTAAAGAGCTAACAGATGAAGAAATGGCCGATATGAAAATGTTCTCGCCCGAGAATATGCGTACAAACAATGTGATCGGCGAGCCAGATGAGGTAATCTCAAGAATCAAACACTACGAACAGCTTGGTTATGATGAGTTCGCCATGTGGATTGATTCCGGTATGAGCTTCGAGCGTAAAAAAGCCTCATTAGAAAGGTTTATTGGCGGAGTGATGCCAGCATTTGGTTAACAACACCGGGGGAGAGATGAAACGGTTTCAGCAATATATCAACGGCTGCTTCGAAGATGCGGCCTTCAGTTTTGAGAGTCTTGATCCCTCCACGGAAGTTGCCTGGGCGATTATGCCTGAAGCTCGCGAGACTGACATAGATCGAGCAGTTGAGGCTGCGAGCTCAGCCTTGCACAGATCTGACTGGGCTGGCTTAACCGCCAGTCAAAGAGGCCAGCTGTTATATAAGCTGGCTGATCTAGTCGCGGAGAATGCCAGCTACCTGGCTGAATTGGAGACTAGGGATACAGGAAAAATAATTCGTGAGACCTCAGCGCAGATAGCCTATGTCGCCGAGTATTACAGATATTATGCCGGTCTAGCAGATAAGATTCAGGGCGCACAGTTACCGATTGATAAGCCGGATATGGATGTTTGGTTGCGTCGCGAACCTCTTGGGGTTATCGCGGCTATAGTCCCTTGGAATAGTCAGTTATTTCTCTCTGCGGTAAAAATTGGGCCAGCCCTTGCTGCCGGATGCACAATGGTTGTTAAGGCGTCCGAATTTGGTCCCGCTCCATTGTTAGAGCTGGCCAGACTCTGTGATCAGGCGGGCTTCCCCCCAGGGGTGATTAATTTTGTCACTGGCTTTGGCCCTGAGTGCGGATCGGTACTCACCAGCCATGCTAAGGTCGATCATATTTCGTTTACCGGCGGGCCTATCACCGCCGCCGCGGTGCTGCGCAACTCTGCGGACAATCTCGCCAGCAGCTCTCTCGAGCTCGGTGGTAAATCGCCCTTTATTGTGTTTGACGATGCAGACATCGACAGTGCTGCCAACGCGCAAGTCGCTGGTATTTTTGCTGCCGCAGGGCAGAGCTGCGTCGCAGGCTCCAGACTGCTGGTGCAAAGCGGAATTAAGAAAAAATTCTTAGCGGTACTCAGGGCTAAAGCTCAGGCGATCAAAATTGGTTCGCCCATGGATATGGATACGGAATATGGTCCGCTCTGTACTCAGGCGCAGCGAATTAAAATACAGTCACTAGTCGATCAATCTGTGGATGCTGGCGCCGAGTTAATATGCGGCGGGGTACCAGCTGAAGGTCCAGGGTTTTATTATCCTCCCACTATCATAGATTGCTCCAAAGTGCCGAAGGCGCCAGCGGTGGTTCATGAGGCCTTTGGTCCGGTGTTATCAGTATTAGAGTTCGATACCGAGGAGCAAGCACTGGAGCTGGCGAATGATACCGACTATGGTCTAGCGTCCGGGGTGTTTACTCAAAATCTCACACGGGCCCATCGCATGATCAATGGCATAAAGGCTGGCGTAGTCTGGGTCAACACCTATAGAGCGGTGTCACCAATAGCACCATTCGGAGGCTCTGGCCTGTCGGGCCACGGCCGCGAGGGCGGTTTGGAGGCTGCACTTCACTATACAAAAACAAAAACTGTCTGGTTGCGCACCTCAGATGAGCCAATACCTGACCCCTTTGTGATGCGTTAGAAAAAAATAAAAACCGATACAGGGCAGTGACTTGAAAAATAATACGGCCGCAAGCGGCCTCTGGAAGAATACACATCCTCAGATGACAGTGATGGCGATGATCGTGGTGGTAGTTTTTTGCATCGCAACCATAGGTAATCATGAGGCTGCTAGCAGTCTCTTTAGTGCCATCAAATTATGGATTGAGACCCACTTGGGTTGGCTTTACATCAGTATTGTCTGCGCCATCTTTTTCTTTAGTCTGTTTCTGATGGTTAGCCCATTTGGTCGTATCAAGCTGGGTAGCGATGATCAGCAACCAGAGTTCTCTAGCTTCTCTTGGTTTGCCATGCTCTTTAGTGCAGGTGTGGGTGTAGGTCTGTTGTTCTGGAGTATTGCAGAGCCCATTTACCATTTTCAGGGCAACCCTTTTCAAGAGATGCTGGGCGTTGAGCCAAATACTGCTGAGGCAGCGCAGCTGGGGCTAAATATAGCGATATTCCATTGGGGGCTTCACGCCTGGGGGATTTATGCCCTGACCGGCTTGTGTCTGGGTTATTTTGCATTTAGACAGGGTCTGCCCCTGACTATTCGATCTGCGCTCTATCCTATACTGGGCGACCGTATCTATGGCCCTGTGGGTCATGCGGTTGATTTGCTGGCAGTTTTTGCCACCATATTCGGTGTGGCCACGACACTAGGGTTGGGTGTGGTACAGATCAATGCAGGACTAAACTATTTATTTGGCACTGCCATTGCAGTCTCTAATCAGATTCTCATTATTGCAGTGGTGACCGCAGTTGCCACTTTCTCCGCAGTTTCCGGAGTCGAAAAAGGTATTAAGAAGCTCAGTGAGTGGAATATTAGACTGACAGTTATACTGTTGACAGTGTTCACGATTGCCGGGCCTACGCTATTTATAGTATCAGTATTCTTTACTAGTTTTTGGGACTATCTGGTTGGCTTTATACCCATGGGGCTATGGATTGAACCAGAATCCGGCGTCAACTGGCAGGGGGGCTGGACTATCTTTTATTGGGCCTGGTGTGGAGCCTGGGCACCTTTTGTCGGTATGTTTATCGCCAGAATTAGTAAGGGACGCACTATCCGCGAGTATCTTATCGGCGCGATGGTTGTACCAACTGTGGTAGGCATGCTGTGGCTAAGTATTTTTGGCGGAACGGCAATACATATAGAGTTATTCGGGGTGGGCGGGCTAACAGAGGCTGTAAACCAAGATCTAACCACAGCCCTATATCGCTGTATTGAACTTCTGGACATGGGGGCGGCAACCTGGATGGTTGCCGCATTGGCCACTACTCTCTTACTGACCTGGTTCGTAACCTCAGCGGACTCTGGGACTTTAGTTATCTGCACCATCTTGTCGATGGGGAGCATGAATCCACCGCGACGATTCAGGATATTCTGGGGTGTGGGCGAGGGCTTGGTGACGGCGGCCCTTTTGTTGGCCGGCGGCATTGCTGCCCTTAAAAGCATCTCTATTATTGTTGCTTTACCGTTTTTAATCATTCTGTTATTGATGGCTATGGGTCTGGGTTTTGCCTTGCGGCGTGATCCGGGTGCTCAGTAACAGCAGACAATCAGAGGAGAGTGTTATGTCAGAGAGCAAATATGATCGAGGTCTTGAGATACGCAGAGCGGTGGTAGGTGAAGACTACGTAAACCAAGCATTGGCCAATGCCGATGAGTTTAGCAAGCCGCTGCAGGACCTTGTTACCGAGTATTGTTGGGGCTCTGTTTGGGCCAGAGAGGGTCTGTCGCGCAAAACCCGCAGCCTGTTAAATATAGGCATGATTGCAGCTCTCAATCGCCCCCATGAATTGCGGCTGCATCTGAGAGGCGCGCTGACCAATGGTTGCAGCCCAGATGAAATTCGCGAAGTGATTTTGCAGGTCGCCATATACTGTGGAGTTCCAGCAGCGATAGATTCCAACCGTATTGCTCGAGAAGTCCTAGAAGAGTACGCCAAAGATAACAGCTGAGGCATAGGCGCAGGTTTATAATGGGACCTATTGTGCTTTCGGGCATAATGTCGTCTTTCAACCCAAGCTGTGAGTTGTTATGGAACTACTTATCTATCTCGTCCTAGGCGCCGCCGCTGGAGTTATCAGCGGACTGTTTGGGCTGGGCGGAGGGGTGATAATTGTGCCGATTTTGATACTCGCCTTTGGTATGCAGGGGATATCAGCGGACGTTGCGACGCACCTTGCATTAGGAACCTCTCTGGCTACCATAGCGGTTACCTCTATCCCCTCTATCTATACTCATGCTCAGAGAGGCACTGTTCGCTGGGACCTTGTGCGCTGGATAAGCCCAGGCATTATCCTAGGCGCCATACTAGGGGGATACGCCGCTATCTCGTTAAGTGCAGTATGGCTGCAGTCGTTACTGGGGCTGTTCTTTGTCGCGGTGGCGATCCAGTTATTATTTTATCCACCAGCACAAGCCAGTCGTCATGAGCCAAGACAGGCTGGCCTGCTGTTTGCTGGCACCGGCATTGGTAGCCTGTCGGCGCTATTTGGCATAGGTGGTGGCAGCCTAACTACGCCATTCTTAACGTATTTTGGCGTTCGTATCCACCAGGCCGTGGGTACAGCAGCAGCCTGCGGTTTTCCCATCGCGTTGTTTTCGAGTTTAGTGTACGGAAGTTCGCAGACAGGTGCTGGCAACTTGCCTGACTGGAGTCTGGGGCTGATATTTTTACCGGCTTGGTTAGGCATTGTTGTTTGCAGTGTACCTGCGGCAAGGTTTGGTGCTCTCATCGCTCACCGCTTAGATGATGCCAAGTTAAAGCGTCTGTTTGCGGTACTGATGTTGTTAGTGGGTTTGAGATATATTTGGACTAATTGGAATTTTTGATCTTGGAGATAGGTTGTTGTCTGATATAGCAGGTAAAATTTTGACGATTTTAGCGGATCGGGGGTTTCACTCTGGTTCTGAGTTAGGGGGCGCATTGGGCGTTAGCCGCACGGCTATCTGGAAGCAACTGCAAAAGCTTGAGGCCATGGGGCTGCAGCTTGAATCGGTAAAAGGCACTGGTTATCGCCTGCCGCCAGACTTCGAGCTGCTCAGCCAATCAGGTATTCTGAGCCAGCTGTCTGTCACACCATCCAGTTTGAAAATATTCAAAACCTTGGATTCTACCAACAGATATCTTCGTGATCAGGCCGAGTCGGAGCCAGTATCAGGCTCAGTGGTTTTTGCTGAAACTCAAACCTCTGGCCGAGGGCGTCGCGGAAAGACCTGGGTAAGCCCCTTTGGGTCTAACATCTATCTATCGATTCTGTGGAATTTCGAACAGGGCGCTCAGGCGTTAGAGGGCCTAAGCCTCGGTGTGGGTGTCGCAGTGAAAAGAGCACTTACCGATGCTGGCCTTGATAACGTAAAACTCAAATGGCCGAACGATATCTATGTTGGCCACAAAAAACTGGGTGGCATTTTACTTGAAATGGTAGGCGACCCTGCCGGCCACTGCTCGGTCATTGTAGGTGTTGGCATTAATGTATCTATGCCAAAGCGGGCGGCAGCTGATATAGATCAAGCCTGGACTGATGTAAAAACTGAAGCGGGCACTGCTATATCGAGAAATCAGCTGGCTGCGGCATTAGTGGATAATATCTTTCCATTACTCGCCGACTTCCAAAGTGTTGGTTTTGCTCCCTACAGGGATGAGTGGCAGGCCGCTGATGCGTTTCAGGGCTTGGTCGCCACAGTGACTACTGCTCGTGAGGCAATGTCTGGCACCGTACTGGGTGTGGATGGGACAGGCGCATTGGAGATGCGCATGGATAGCGGTGAAGTGCAGCGCTTTATTGGCGGAGAACTTAGTCTGAGGTTGAAGCAATGATTCTGGATATAGATGCGGGTAACAGCTGGATTAAATGGCGACTACATGAAAACGAAGAAATTGTGCAGCGTGGCTCCCAGGCTACGGCGTCTGCGCTGGACACCGGTTTAGAGCTACCAAAAATTAAAACAGTATCTGCTGTCCGACTGTCATCTGTAGCCAACCATAGTCTTACCCAGCAGTTATACAAACAATGTTTAGGAGAGTATTCGGTTGAGTTGCAGGTGGCTAGAGTTTCGGCACAGGTGGGTCAGGTTACCTGCGGTTACGAACAGCCAGAAAAGTTAGGTGTCGACCGATGGCTTGCGGTATTAGCAGCTTTTGATAAGTACTCACAATCAGTACTAGTTGTGGATGCAGGCAGCGCTCTTACCTTGGATCTGGTTGGCCCCGAAGGGCAACATCTTGGTGGCTATATACTGCCAGGTAAAAAATTAATGCGCCAAGCGCTCTGGCAAGGTACCAACGGCGTCAAAGTCGAGGCAGAGGATGTTCATAATTTAATGGTGCCCGGGGTGGTTACCGAAGAGGCTGTTAATCGTGGCTGCTCGCTTGCTGCGATTGGTCTGATTGAAAAGCTTGCCGCCCAATATCCAGCATCTATAGTTGTCACTGGCGGTGATGCCAAGATGCTGATCGATGGCTTGAGTTTGCAAGCGTTACACTGTCCCGACCTAGTCTTAGAAGGGCTCTGTGTAAGCGGGGTAGAATATAGCTCAGGCGCCCCTGACTAAGCCGCGACTTCGCCAGTATAAGTTTATGAGTTTATTTCTAAATAGGCCCCTAAAAGGCTGGCTTAATTGGGCTCTTAATTGGGCACTTAGCTGATTCAGCGGTATTCCCCTAAAAAAACCTAAAAGAAGCATGAGATAAGGTTGCTTATGCGGCTCAGTTTCACTAAAATCGCGCACCGTTTATTGAGATGCTGGCGTAGCTCAGTTGGTAGAGCAGCTGACTTGTAATCAGCCGGTCGGGGGTTCGACTCCTCTCGCCAGCTCCATCTCACTATGCTCAGGCTAGTAATATTGGCAATTGATTGACAGTAGGGCCCTGTGCAAAGAGAATAAGCGGCCGTTTTTTGCGGCGGACCCTGTGTCCGAATTAAATCGCTTGGGTACAGGAGATTTAAATAAAGGTTGTAACAAATTTAGGCGGGATTCCCGAGCGGCCAAAGGGATCAGACTGTAAATCTGACGCGAAAGCTTCGGTGGTTCGAATCCACCTCCCGCCACCAAATTTGCACAGCCGCTTTTCTTATGAAAAGCAATGGCTTAAAGGCCTGTGGGCACTGTTGGACAGGCGCTGTTTTGAGATGGATTGTTTAGCGGGCATAGTTTAATGGTAGAACCTCAGCCTTCCAAGCTGATGATGCGGGTTCGATTCCCGCTGCCCGCTCCAAGTCAGAAGGCAGTACCAGAGGTATGTGCTCATATAGCTCAGTAGGTAGAGCACTTCCTTGGTAAGGAAGAGGTCACCGGTTCAAATCCGGTTATGAGCTCCAAATTTTTTGTGAGAGAGCGACAGTTCTCTCACCTTTAAGAAGTAGTAGTTGTTAAGTAGGTTAAAGTTCAGGGCGTTAGAGAGTTAATGGCCCGCTAATGTCCCGTTTAGGAGATGCTGAGATGGCAAAAGCAAAGTTTGAAAGAAACAAGCCGCATGTGAACGTAGGCACCATTGGTCACGTTGACCATGGTAAGACTACCCTGACAGCGGCAATGACACGCGTCTGTGCAGAAGTATACGGCGGAGAAATGAAGGCATTCGACCAGATCGACAATGCCCCAGAAGAGCGTGAGCGCGGTATTACGATTTCGACTGCACACGTTGAGTACGATTCTCCGATTCGTCACTATGCACACGTAGACTGCCCAGGTCACGCTGACTATGTTAAAAACATGATCACCGGTGCTGCACAGATGGATGGCGCTATCTTGGTATGTGGAGCGACTGATGGCCCGATGCCACAGACACGCGAGCACATCCTGCTGTCACGTCAGGTAGGTGTACCTTATGTTCTAGTATTCCTGAACAAAGCCGACCTGCTTGCAGAAGACTGTGGCGGTGTTGATTCAGAAGAATACGCAGAGATGCTTGAGCTGGTAGAGATGGAGCTGCGTGAGCTGCTCGACACCTACGAGTTCCCAGGCGACGACACGCCGATCATTGTAGGCTCAGCATTGATGGCTCTTGAAGGCCGCGATGACAACGAGCTGGGTACTACCGCTGTTAAGAAGTTGGTAGAAGCTCTGGATAACTATATTCCTGAGCCAGTACGTGCGATTGATCAGCCGTTCCTGATGCCAATTGAAGACGTATTCTCGATCGCTGGTCGCGGTACGGTAGTAACCGGTCGTGTAGAGCGTGGCATCATCAAGGTTGGTGAAGAGATTGAAGTGATTGGTATCACTGATACTGCCAAGACCACCTGTACAGGTGTTGAGATGTTCCGCAAGTTGCTAGACGAAGGTCGTGCTGGTGAGAACTGCGGTATTCTGTTGCGTGGTACCAAGCGTGAAGACGTTCAGCGTGGTCAGGTTCTGGCTCATGTTGGCACGGTTAAGCCGCACACCAAGTTCACCTCAGAAGTCTATGTTCTGTCGAAAGATGAAGGTGGTCGTCACACGCCATTCTTTAAAGGCTATCGTCCACAGTTCTACTTCCGTACTACAGACGTAACAGGCGCCTGTGAGTTGCCGGCTGGCACAGAGATGGTAATGCCAGGCGATAACGTACAGATGGAAGTGACCCTGATTCATCCGATTGCGATGGAAGAAGGTCTGCGCTTTGCGATCCGTGAAGGCGGTCGTACTGTAGGCGCTGGTGTTGTAGCAAAGATTATCGAATAAGAGCTGCACATAGTCTGAAGCGCAAAGCCGAGGCATCTTGATGTCTCGGCTTAGCTGTCAGATAGGGGAAGTAATAAGTTATCTGTAGGCCAGTAGTTCAATTGGTAGAGCACCGGTCTCCAAAACCGGCTGTTGGGGGTTCGAGTCCCTCCTGGCCTGCCACTTACATTTAAGCTTGGGATGTATCCATGAGTGCTGTAGCAGAAGAAAAGCAATTCCGACTGGACTGGCTGAAGTGGCTGGTGGTGTTACTGGTTGTGGGTGGTGCTATTTATGCAAACTGGTATTTTTCTGCAGAGTCCGTTCTCTATAGAGTACTAGGTCTTTTGGTGTCCCTGGCTGTTGCTGCACTAGTTGCATCCCAAACAGAAAAAGGCCAGGCCGTTATTGAGCTGGCCATGGGTGCGCGCACTGAGTGGCGCAAGGTCGTATGGCCAACCAAACAGGAGCGCAACCAGACAACATTGATTGTGGTTGCGGTGATTTTATTGATGGCGCTGATTCTCTGGGGAATAGATTCTCTTTTGAGTTGGATCGCCTCGTTGATAATGGGCTAGGAGAGAGGCATGTCGATGCGTTGGTATGTGGTACATGCTTACTCGGGCTACGAGAAGAAAGTTGCGCTGGCGATCAAGGATCGAGTGCAGCTGCACGGCTTAGATGATCGGTTCGGCGAGATTCTGGTGCCAACCGAGGAAGTTGTCGAAATTAAAGGTGGTCAAAAGCGTACCAGCGAGCGTATGTTTTTCCCGGGTTATGTTCTGGTCCAAATGGATTTAGACGACGATACCTGGCACCTGATAAAAGAGACTCCAAGAGTAATGGGCTTTATTGGTGGCAAGGCTGACAAGCCTGCGCCGATTACCAATAAAGAGGCAGACCTGATTCTGCAGCGAGTGCATGACTCTGAAGACGCACCTCGGCCCAAGACTATGTTTGAGCCCGGTGAGATGGTTCGAGTTACCGATGGTCCGTTTAATGACTTTAACGGTACTGTAGAAGAAGTTAATTACGAAAAGAGTCGCCTGCGCGTGGCCGTAACGATCTTTGGTCGATCAACGCCAGTTGAGCTTGAGTTTACTCAGGTAGAAAAAGCCTGATAAGTATTTGATGGATTGGCAATTCCGCCAGTCGATCGGGGAGCCATTGAAGGATTTTTGCTAACCATTAGTAAAAATCTGGAGGCGCTAATACCCATTAATGGAGAAGTAACATGGCTAAAAAAGTATCAGCTTATATCAAGCTGCAAGTGCCTGCAGGTCAGGCCAACCCAAGTCCCCCTGTCGGCCCTGCACTGGGTCAGCACGGTGTGAACATCATGGAATTCTGTAAAGGTTTTAACGCGCAGACTCAGAATGTTGAGCCAGGCGCTCCCGTTCCGGTGGTTATCACTGTGTACGGCGATCGCAGCTTTACCTTCGAAATGAAGACCCCGCCAGCCTCTTACCTGCTGAAAAAAGCAGCTGGTCTGAAGAGTGGTTCTGGTCGTCCAAATACAGAAAAAGTCGGCAGCGTCACTCGTGCGCAGCTTGAAGAGATAGTTAAAACTAAAGAGCCAGATCTGACAGCTGCCGATTTGGAAGCTGCAGTTCGCACTATTGCCGGGTCAGCTCGGTCAATGGGCATTGAAACGGAGGGCGTGTAAGTGGCCAAGTTATCTAAGCGCCGTCGTGCGATTAATGAAAAGGTTGAAGAGGGAAAGCTGTATACCGCAGCGGAAGCATTCAGCCTGTTAAAAGAGTTGTCAGCAGTTAAGTTTACTGAAACGGTAGATGTCTCGGTGAACCTTGGTATTGATCCGCGTAAATCTGATCAGATTGTTCGTGGAGCTACTACTCTGCCAAATGGCTCTGGTAAAGATGTGCGCGTATGCGTATTCGCCCAGGGCGACGCGGCTGAAGCTGCTAAAGCCGCTGGTGCTGAGCTGGTAGGTATGGACGAGTTGGCCGAAGAAATCAAAGGCGGCAATTTGGACTTTGACGTGGTTATTGCTGCGCCAGACGCCATGCGTGTTGTTGGTCTTTTGGGCAAGGTTCTAGGTCCTCGTGGCCTGATGCCAAATCCTAAATCGGGAACTGTTACTCCCGATGTTGCTGGAGCGGTTAAGAACGCTAAGGCCGGTCAGGTTCGTTTCCGTGCCGATAAAAATGGCATCGTTCATGGTGGCATTGGTGTTATCAGTTTTGAACCTGAAGCTCTAAAGCAGAACTTAGAAGCGTTGATGTCGGATTTAGCAAAAGCTAAGCCTGCATCAGCCAAAGGTATCTATGTGAAGAAAGTTACAGTTTCTTCCACTATGGGCCCAGGTTTACAGATTGATCAGGCGTCACTGAACGGCTAATCAATGGGCAGTCTTGGCTGCCAAATAAAGGCTTTGGGGTTCGAGCAGGCTGTTAAAGGTCTGCTGGGGCCGTTAAAGACCGTAGGCTCCCGAAAGGGTTTAATGAATGCTAAGCAGCGATGCTTAAAAGACACCTACGCAGGCGGTGAACCCATTCCAGGTTGTCTTACTGGAAATTATTCACCTAAGTGGTCGATGAGTTTGTCGACCTTAATTCAGGTAAATCGAGGAGATTTATCGTGGCATTGAATCTCGATGACAAGAAAGCAATTGTTGCTGAAGTAAACGAGACAGCCGCCCAGGCGCTTAGCCTGGTGATCGCTGACGCCCGTGGCGTTGACGTAACCGGTATGAATGCTCTGCGAGCCAAGGCCCGTGCAGAGAACGTGCAATTGCGCGTTGTCCGCAACACCTTGGCAAAGCGTGCATTGGCAGAAACTGACTACGCTTGCGTAGAAGAAGTTCTGGTCGGTCCGTCATTGTTTGCCTTCTCCATGGAAGACCCGGGTGCAGCAGCTCGTTTATTCAAAGACTTCGCGAAACAAAACGAAGATTTTGAAGTAAAGGCGCTGTCAGTTAGTGGTCAACTGCTAGACAAAAGCCAAATCGACGTACTCGCTAAACTACCAACCCTTCATCAGGCTCTGGGTATGTTGGCTAGCGTTACATTGGCTCCGGTTACTAAGTTGGTTCGTACTCTTAACGAAATCCCAACTAAGACAACCCGTGCAGTGGCTGCAGTTCGTGATGCAAAACAGGAAGCCGCGTAAGCGACTTCTTAATAAACAGATAAACTTAGGAGGCCCAAAATGGCCCTATCAAACGAAGATATTTTGAACGCAATCGCTGAAATGAGCGTAATGGATGTTGTTGAACTAGTTAGCGCAATGGAAGAGAAGTTTGGCGTATCAGCTGCAGCTGCAGTTGCTGCTGCTCCTGCCGCTGCTGCTGAAGCTGGTGGCGAAGCTGCCGCTGAGAAGACTGAGTTCGACGTTGTTCTGTCTGCAGTTGGCGACAAGAAAGTAAACGTAATTAAAGCAGTTCGCGCAATCACTGGCCTTGGCTTGAAAGAAGCTAAAGACATGGTTGACGGAGCGCCTTCTACTATTAAAGAAGCTGCTTCTAAAGACGATGCTGAAGAAGCTAAGAAGCAATTGGAAGAAGCTGGCGCAACTGTCGAACTTAAGTAAGTTTGATGTGCAAGCTGCCTGATTTTTCAGGCTGGGCTGAAGGGGTTTTCCCTTCGGCCCTTTCCTGCTTGTAGGCATGGGAATTTACAAGCAGAACGATTTTGAGAATGGACTCAAGGTTGTTAACTCCCAAATAAGATAATCCCGAGGAATACAGATGGCTTACTCCTTCACTGAGAAGAAACGTATCCGCAAGAATTTTGGCAAATTGCCAGATGTCATGGATTTGCCCTACTTGTTGGCAATTCAACTTGATTCCTATAAAAATTTTACGCAGGTAGGTGTGTCGGTTGAAGATCGGCAAAATACTGGCCTGCACGCTGCGCTTAACTCAATCTTTCCGATTGTCGGTTATTCCGGGCATGCAGCGCTCGAGTACGTAGACTACGTTCTCGGCAAGCCCGCTTTTGATGTTGAGGAGTGTAAGCTTCGCGGCGTCACTTTCTCTGTGCCTCTCCGCGTGAGAGTGCGCCTGGTTATTTACGACAAAGAGTCGACTAACAAGGCTATCAAAGATATCCGTGAGCAAGAAGTCTATCTGGGCGAAATTCCGCTAATGACTGAGAACGGTACCTTTATTATTAACGGTACTGAGCGAGTAATCGTTTCTCAGCTTCATAGGTCTCCCGGCGTTATCTTCGACCACGATAAAGGTAAAACCCACTCTTCAGGTAAGCTTCTGTATACCGCGCGAGTCATTCCTTACCGTGGTTCATGGTTGGACTTTGAGTTCGACCCGAAAGATCTACTCTACGTACGTATCGACCGTCGCCGCAAACTGCCATCGACTATTTTATTGCGTGCTTTGGGCTATACCTCAGAAGAAATTCTCGAGATGTTCTTTGACACCAGCGTATTCCACTATAAGAAAGAGGTGTTTAGTCTGGATCTAGATCCAGAGCGCCTGCGTGGTGAGATTGCGTCCTTCGACATTAAAGACAAGAAGGGTGGTGTAATTGTTGAGAAAGGCCGCCGTATAACTGCTCGCCATATTCGCGAGTTGGAAAAAGGAAAGGTAACTACGCTCGAAGTGACTAAAGAGTACATGCTCGGTCGCGGTATCGCCAAAGATATTGCAGATCCAAAGACCGGCGAGCTACTTCTGGAATGTAACACTGAGATTACCGAAGAGAACCTGGCACTGCTGATTGAAGCTGGTATTACAGATATTGAAACCCTGTACACCAACGATCTCGACTGCGGTCCGTTTATCGCCGACACGCTGCGCTCTGACCCATCGCGCACTCAGCTGGAAGCGTTGGTAGAAATTTACCGCATGATGCGTCCTGGTGAGCCGCCGACTAAAGAGTCTGCCGAGAACCTGTTCTACAACCTGTTCTTTAATCTTGAGCGCTACGATCTCTCGCCTGTAGGTCGTATGAAGTTCAACCGACGTCTCGATCGAGAAGAAGAGCAGGGCGCGGGCGTTCTTTACGATGCCCGTTACTTCTCCATCCAAAAGACTGAAGAGTCTCAGGAGTTGCAAGAGCGCTTTGGTGATGCCTCGGATATCGCGGATGTTATGAAAACACTGATCGATATTCGCAACGGTAAGGGTTCGGTTGATGATATTGATCACCTGGGTAACCGCCGTATTCGCTCTGTGGGTGAAATGGCAGAAAACCAGTTCCGCGTAGGTTTGGTTCGTGTTGAGCGCGCCGTAAAAGAGCGCTTGGGTGTTGCTGAATCAGAAGGGTTGATGCCTCAGGATCTAGTCAACGCCAAGCCCGTTGCCGCTGCGATGAAAGAGTTCTTTGGTTCAAGTCAGCTGTCACAGTTTATGGACCAGAATAACCCGCTGTCAGAAGTAACGCACAAGCGTCGTGTCTCTGCCTTGGGGCCTGGTGGTCTTACGCGTGAGCGTGCGGGCTTTGAAGTGCGTGACGTACACCCGACTCATTACGGTCGCGTCTGTCCAATTGAGACGCCTGAGGGACCAAACATTGGTCTTATCAACTCATTGGCGACTTATGCGCGCACCAACAATTACGGCTTTATTGAGACGCCTTACCGCAAAGTTATTAATGGTAAAGTGACCTCAGAAATTGAGTATCTGTCAGCAATCAACGAGTCTCAGTATGTTATTGCGCAGGCCTCGGCTGAAATTAATAAGAAGGACGAATTTGCCGAAGATATGGTCGCAGTTCGTCACCAGAATGAATTTACGGTCAAGCCGCCGGAAGAAATTGACTATATGGACGTGTCGCCACGTCAGGTTGTTTCCGTTGCTGCTTCCCTAATTCCATTCTTGGAGCACGATGATGCTAACCGTGCGTTGATGGGATCGAACATGCAGCGTCAGGCAGTTCCAACCCTGCGCGCGGAAGCGCCGCTGGTGGGTACTGGTATTGAGCGCACTGTAGCCAGTGACTCGGGTGTCTGTAAGGTTGCTCGTCGCGGTGGTGTTATCGAGAGTGTTGACGCTGGCCGTATTGTTGTCCGTGTTAGCGATGATGAAGTTGAAACTGGTGAAGCAGGTGTAGATATCTACAATCTGACCAAATACACCAGATCCAACCAGAACACCTGTATTAACCAGCGCCCAATCGTCAAACAGGGCGATCAGGTTTTGCGTGGTGACGTATTGGCCGATGGCCCATCCGTAGACTTAGGTGAGCTGGCACTGGGGCAAAATATGCGCATCGCGTTTATGCCTTGGAATGGTTACAACTTTGAAGATTCGATTCTGATCTCTGAGCGTGTTGTTCAGGAGGATCGCTTCACCACAATTCATATTCAGGAACTGACCTGTGTTGCTCGTGACACCAAGTTAGGTTCAGAAGAAATTACCGCTGATATCCCCAACGTGGGTGAGGCAGCTTTGGCGCGCTTGGACGAATCAGGTATTGTCCATATTGGTGCCGAGGTTTCTGCCGGTGATATTCTAGTTGGCAAGGTAACACCCAAGGGTGAAACTCAGCTAACACCTGAAGAAAAACTATTGCGTGCCATCTTTGGTGAGAAGGCATCTGACGTTAAAGACACCTCCCTGCGTGTTGGTAGCAGCATTAAAGGTACAGTGATTAACGTTCAGGTGTTTACTCGTGATGGCCTGGATAAGGACCAGCGCTCTCTGGACATTGAGAAAGCTGAGCTGGACCAGTACCGCAAAGATCTCAACGACGAGTACCGTATTGTTGAAAATGCTACTCTCGGACGTCTGTTCGCCGCGCTAGTGGGCGGCAAAGTGGTTAAAGCTGAAGGTCTTAAGAAGGGCGCTGCTCTTACTGCAGAGGCCGTCGAAAACTACAGTGCTGACGATTGGTTCGCTATCCGCATGGATAAAGCAGATCTCAACGAGCAGATTGCTGCAGCTCAAGCACAGTTGGCCGAGCGCAGAGTTGATCTCGACGAGCGTTTTGAAGAGAAGCGTGGCAAGTTGCAGAGCGGCGACGATCTCGCTCCTGGCGTACTCAAGACCGTTAAGGTTTATCTTGCAGTTAAGCGTCGTATTCAGCCTGGTGACAAAATGGCTGGGCGACACGGTAACAAAGGTGTTATCTCTGTTATCAAGCCTGTTGAAGATATGCCCTACGATGAAAATGGTGACACTGTAGATATCGTTCTTAACCCTCTAGGTGTTCCTTCGCGAATGAACGTTGGTCAGGTACTCGAGACTCATATGGGTATGGCTGCAAAAGGTCTGGGCGTGAAAATTGACGCCATGATCAAAGCGCAGTCCAAAGCCGCCGAGATCCGCAAGTTCCTGCAGGAAATCTACGATGTTGGCGATACAGTCTATGGCACTGATCTTAAAGAGCTAACTGATGCGGAAGTGTTGGAGCTGGCTTCTAATTTGCGCAAAGGTGTACCCATAGCTACGCCAGTATTTGACGGTGCTCACGAAGTTGAGCTCAAGAAGATGCTGAGGCTGGCGGGTCTGTCTGATACAGGTCAAACCGTACTCTACGACGGCCGCAGCGGCGACAAGTTTGATCGTCCTGTCACTGTTGGTTACATGTATATGCTCAAACTGAATCACCTGGTTGACGATAAGATGCACGCTCGTTCAACGGGTTCATACAGCTTGGTTACTCAGCAGCCGCTGGGTGGTAAAGCACAGTTTGGTGGTCAGCGATTCGGTGAGATGGAAGTCTGGGCGTTGGAGGCATATGGTGCCGCTTACACCCTGCAGGAAATGCTTACTGTTAAGTCCGACGATGTCGCCGGTCGTACCAAGATGTACAAGAACATTGTGGACGGTGATCATCGAATGGAGCCTGGTATGCCAGAATCATTCAACGTGTTGGTTAAAGAGGTTCGTTCTCTTGGTATCAACATGGAATTGGAAAACGAATAAGCGCGGTATTGCTTACTGATGGCCGGGGCTTGAAAAGCCTCGGCAAACCCAGTTACTGGAGGAAAAGCCTTGAAGGATTTAGTCAACCTACTCAAGCAGCAAGAGCAAAACACTGAGTTCGATAATATTCGAATCGGTCTCGCATCACCGGAAATGATCCGCTCATGGTCATTCGGTGAGGTTAAGAAACCCGAGACTATTAACTACCGTACTTTCAAGCCAGAGCGAGAGGGTCTTTTCTGCGCCAAAATCTTTGGACCAGTAAAAGATTACGAATGTCTCTGTGGCAAGTACAAGCGCATGAAGCACAGAGGTATCGTGTGTGAGAAATGTGGCGTTGAAGTAACACTTACAAAAGTACGTCGTGAGCGTATGGGTCATATTGAATTGGCCTGTCCGGTTGCCCATATCTGGTTCCTGAAATCACTGCCTTCCCGTATTGGTTTGATGTTGGATATGACATTGCGTGAAATTGAGCGCGTACTCTATTTTGAATCCTATGTTGTTACCGACCCAGGTATGACGACATTGGAAAAAGGTCAATTGCTGACTGACGAAGAATACTTTGAGTCTCTAGAAGAATTTGGTGATGAATTTAAAGCCACCATGGGTGCTGAAGCGATTCAGGCGCTGCTGAAAGAGATTACTCTCGAAGACGAGATTGCGGATATCCGTGAGGAAATTCCCAACACCAAGTCCGAGACTAAAATCAAAAAATTCTCCAAGCGTCTTAAGTTACTGGAAGCCTTCCACGGTTCTGGCAACAAGCCAGAGTGGATGGTGCTGGAAGCACTGCCAGTTCTGCCGCCAGATCTGCGCCCATTGGTTCCTCTGGATGGTGGTCGATTTGCAACCTCAGACCTCAATGATCTATACCGCCGGGTAATCAACCGCAACAACCGTTTGAAGCGCCTGTTGGAGCTAAGTGCTCCAGACATTATTGTGCGCAACGAAAAGCGTATGCTGCAAGAGTCTGTGGATGCGCTGCTCGACAACGGTCGTCGTGGTCGAGCCATTACCGGTTCTAACAAGCGCCCATTGAAATCTTTGGCCGATATGATCAAAGGTAAGCAGGGTCGTTTCCGTCAGAACCTGCTGGGTAAGCGTGTTGACTACTCCGGTCGTTCTGTAATCGTGGTTGGCCCTACGCTGCGTCTGCATCAATGTGGTCTGCCAAAGCGTATGGCTCTGGAACTGTTCAAGCCATTTATCTTTAGCAAGCTGGAGTTGCGCGGTCTGGCAACTACCATCAAAGCAGCTAAGAAAATGGTAGAGCGTGAAGAAGCTGTGGTATGGGATATTCTTGACGAAGTAATTCGCGAGCATCCGGTGCTACTAAACCGTGCGCCTACACTTCACCGTCTCGGTATTCAGGCTTTTGAGCCAGTGCTGATTGAAGGTAAGGCAATACAGCTGCATCCTTTGGTATGTGCTGCCTATAACGCTGACTTCGATGGTGACCAGATGGCGGTGCACGTCCCTCTGACCATTGAAGCGCAGTTAGAGTCTCGCGCCCTAATGATGTCTACTAACAACATCCTCTCGCCAGCCTCTGGTGAGCCGATTATTGTTCCCTCGCAGGACGTTGTACTGGGTCTTTACTACATGACTCGCGACAAGGTTAACGCCCGCGGTGAAGGCATGATCTTTGCTGATGGTCGTGAGGTGTCTCGTGCTTACTACTCTGGCAATGCCGAGTTGCAGGCCCGCGTTAAGGTTCGCATCAAAGAAGTGGCCGTTGACGAAGTCACCGGCGAGCGCACTGAGTCCAGCAGCATAGTTGACACCACAATCGGTCGCGCACTGCTGTGGGAAATTGTTCCTGCTGGCCTGCCATTTGAGCTGGTCAACAAGCCTATGGTTAAAAAGGCAATTTCTTCGGTTATCAACGAGTGCTATCGAAGTGTAGGCCTTAAGGATACCGTTATCTTTGCCGATCAACTGATGTATACCGGCTTTGATTTCTCAACTCGCTCAGGCGCATCCATCGGTGTTAACGATTTTGTTATCCCAGATGATAAGCACAGTATTATTGACGGTGCAGAAGATCAGGTTCGCGAGATCGAGAGCCAGTTTGCCTCAGGTCTTGTGACTCAGGGTGAAAAATATAACAAGGTTATCGATATTTGGTCTCAGGCCAATGACCGTGTTGCCAAGTCTATGATGAAAGGCATTAGCACTGAGAGTGTCATTAACAAAGATGGCGAAGAGGAGCAGCAAGACAGCTTCAACTCAGTGTTTATCATGGCTGATTCTGGTGCTCGTGGTTCTCCTGCCCAGATTCGACAGCTGGCCGGTATGCGTGGCCTGATGGCTCGTCCAGATGGTTCGATTATTGAAACGCCAATTACCGCTAACTTCCGTGAAGGTCTGAGCGTACTGCAGTACTTTATCTCCACTCACGGTGCTCGTAAGGGTCTAGCTGATACTGCATTGAAAACTGCTAACTCCGGTTACCTAACACGTCGTCTGGTTGATGTTTCTCAGGATGTGGTGGTAACAGAAGTTGACTGTGGCACAACTGAAGGCCTGCTAATGGCGCCTGTTATTGAGGGTGGTGACATTATCTCCTCGCTGGGTGACCGAATTCTGGGTCGTGTTGTTGCTCAGGACGTACTCAAGCCTGGCAGCGAAGAAATTGCCGTTCCAGCTGGCACTGTGATTGACGAGCAGTGGGTTGTGCGCATTGAGATGATGAGCATTGATGAAGTAATCGTGCGATCGCCAATTACCTGTGAAGTTTCCCACGGTATCTGTTCTGCCTGTTACGGGCGAGACCTTGCCCGTGGGCATCGTGTCAATCAGGGTGAGGCAGTGGGTGTAATCGCTGCACAGTCTATCGGTGAACCCGGTACTCAGCTGACTATGCGTACCTTCCACATTGGTGGTGCTGCATCGCGCGCCTCTGCTGTAGATAGCGTAAAAGTTAAGCAGGACGGTGTTGTGCGTCTGATCAATCTCAAGACAGTGCAAAACAAAGACAAGGACCTGGTTGCAGTGTCCCGTTCAGGTGAGTTGGCTATAGCTGACACCAACGGTCGCGAGCGCGAGCGTTACAAGTTGCCATACGGTGCCGTAATCAAGGTTAAAGATGGCTCCAAGGTTGGCGCCGGCGACGTGATTGCCAACTGGGATCCACACACTCACCCAATCGTGACAGAAGTTGCAGGTAAGGTTGCCTTCTCAGGAATGGAAGAGGGTCTTAGCATCCGTCAGCAGACTGATGATATGACTGGATTGACCAGTATCTCGATTATCGACCCCAATGAACGTCCGGCTGCGGGTAAAGACCTGAAGCCAATGATTACATTGACGGACAAGAAAGGTAAGGAATTAATTTTCCCCAACTCAACAGTACCTGCGCACTACCCATTGCCTGCTAACGCGAGTATCAATGTGGTAGATGGCGATACTATTGATATCGGTCAGATCATTGCCCGAATCCCACAGGATTCTGGTGGTACTAAAGATATCACTGGTGGTCTGCCGCGTGTTGCCGATCTGTTTGAAGCTCGTAAGCCCAAGGATCCTGCGATTCTGGCAGAGATCACAGGAACTGTAACACTGGGTAAAGAAACCAAAGGCAAGCTGAGACTGGTTATTACACCAGATGATGGCAAGCCATTGCCAAACGGTAAACTTCATTATGAGGAGCTGATACCCAAGTGGCGTACTCTGGGCGTGTTTGAAGGTGAGCACGTTGAAAAAGGTGAAGTTATCTCTGATGGACCACCTACACCACACGATATCTTGCGACTCAAAGGTATCAGCGAGTTGGCTAAGTACATCGTCAACGAGATTCAGGACGTTTACCGTCTGCAGGGTGTAAAAATCAATGATAAACACATTGAGGTAATTACCCGACAGATGCTGCGTAAAGTAGAGATCACCGATATGGGTGACTCCACGCTGATCCGTGGTGAACAGGTTGAATACCGTCGCGTTCTGGAAGAAAACGAGCGTTTGCGTCAAGAAGGCTTGCAGCCTGCTAAGTTCGAGCGTCAGCTACTGGGCATTACCAAAGCCTCGTTGGCCACCGACAGCTTTATCTCGGCAGCCTCTTTCCAGGAGACCACGCGAGTACTCACCGAAGCTGCGGTTACCGGCAAAGCCGATCCGCTGCGCGGTCTGAAAGAAAACGTAGTCGTTGGTCGTCTGATTCCTGCTGGTACAGGTCTGGCCTATCATGCTCAGCGCAAGCAAGAGCGTGCAGCTGAAGAAGATATGGCAATGACTGCGGCTGATGTTGAAGCGGCATTGAGCGAAGCGTTAAGCGCTGACCTCGCAGAAGAATAAGGGCAGATTGCCGGCATTTTGCTAGCTACTTTTAGGGTAATAGCAATGCCGGCTTGACTCCCGGATGTGCGGTATTTAGAATGCCGCTCCCTTTTGGATCCCAAGGCTGGTATAGCCTTAAGATTCAAGGAATGTACGGCCTTCCTAGGAAGGTATTTTTTATTTTTGGAGAAAAATTGCATGGCAACGATCAACCAGTTGGTTCGTAAGCCGAGAAAGCGCAAAGTCAGTAAAAGTGACGTACCAGCACTACAGGCCTGTCCGCAGCGTCGTGGTGTATGTACCCGCGTTTACACAACTACTCCCAAGAAGCCAAACTCTGCATTGCGTAAAGTATGTCGTGTTCGTCTTACTAGCGGTTATGAAGTTACTTCATATATCGGTGGTGAGGGACACAACCTACAAGAGCACAGCGTTGTTTTGATTCGCGGTGGTCGTGTAAAAGATCTTCCAGGTGTTCGCTACCACACGGTACGCGGTACTTTGGATACAGCGGGTGTAAACGGTCGTACCAAGCGTCGTTCTAAGTATGGTACTAAGCGTCCTAAGTAAGGGCACTAGTATTTTAGATCGAGAGATTGCGTAAAAATCGGTAATACAACCAAGTAAGGCTAGGGCCTATCCCTAGAACAAACCTGAAGAGAAGGGCAAAACGATGCCAAGAAGAAGAGTAGCAGCGAAACGTGAAATTCTGCCAGATCCCAAGTTTGGCAACATCACATTAGCTAAGTTTATGAACCACGTAATGGTCAGCGGCAAAAAATCAGTCGCTGAGCGGATTGTCTACGGTGCGCTAGATATAGTTGAACAGCGCCTGAAGAAAAGCCCCGTGGAAGTGTTTGAAGAAGCGTTGGATAACGTAGCACCCCTGGTCGAGGTAAAGTCTCGCCGTGTAGGTGGTGCCACCTATCAGGTACCAGTTGAGGTACGTCCATCACGACGCACTGCACTGGCTATGCGCTGGCTCGTGGATTACGCGCGTGCTCGCGGAGAGAAGTCCATGGCTCAACGTCTGGCTGGCGAACTGATTGATGCAGTTCAAAGCAAAGGTGGAGCTGTTAAGAAACGTGAAGACGTGCATCGCATGGCTGAAGCCAACAAGGCGTTCTCGCACTTCCGCTTCTAATAAGATTAAATTTTATTTGATCCTATCGCGAAAAGGTGGCTTTAATAGCCGCCTTTTTTCGCTTTAAACAAAAGGAAAATTATCGTGGCCCGCAAGACCCCCATTAGTCGCTACCGCAATATCGGCATCTGCGCTCACGTAGATGCGGGCAAGACTACCACCACAGAGCGAGTGCTCTTTTATACCGGAATGTCCCACAAGATTGGTGAAGTGCATGATGGCGCAGCGACCATGGACTGGATGGAGCAAGAGCAAGAGCGCGGCATTACCATTACCTCTGCAGCAACAACATGCTTCTGGAAAGGGATGGACGCCCAGTTTGACGATCACCGCATTAATATCATCGATACTCCCGGGCACGTAGATTTCACGATTGAAGTCGAGCGCTCCCTGCGCGTTCTGGATGGTGCGGTAGTTGTACTCTGTGGTTCCTCCGGGGTGCAGCCGCAGACCGAAACCGTCTGGCGACAGGCCAATAAATACGAAGTGCCCCGAATGGTGTTCGTGAATAAAATGGATCGCGCTGGCGCCAACTACATGATGGTTGTGGATCAGCTTAGGGAGCGCCTTGGTGCCAGCCCCGTCCCATTGCAGATGACCATTGGCGCAGAAGATGAGTTCAAAGGGGTAGTAGATCTAGTCAAAATGAAGGCGATCCTGTGGAGCGAAGCTGATCAGGGCATGACCTTTGACTATGCAGAGATTCCTGCAGATATTGCGGATCAATGTGCCGAGATGCATGAATACCTTGTGGAGTCAGCCGCCGAAGCCAATGAAGAGTTAATGGACAAGTATCTCGAAACCGAGAGCTTGACCGAAGAGGAAATTAAGCGCGGCCTACGCATTCGCACGTTAGCCAACGAGATTGTTCCGGTTCTCGGTGGCTCGGCATTTAAAAATAAAGGCGTTCAGGCCATGCTGGATGCCGTCGTGGAATATCTGCCGTCACCAACAGAGGTGAAGGCAATAGAAGGTGAGCTACTCAACGGCGAGAGAGACACCAGAATAGCTGACGATAGCGCCCCGTTTGCAGCGCTGGCTTTCAAGATCGCTACAGATCCGTTTGTTGGCACCCTGACTTTTATGCGTGTTTACTCAGGCACTCTAGAAAGTGGCACTGCGGTTTACAACTCGGTTAAGCAAAAGCGAGAGCGAGTTGGTCGTATGGTGCAGATGCACTCAAATAGCCGAGAAGAAATCAAACAGGTATTGGCTGGGGATATAGCTGCGGCGATCGGCTTAAAGGACACCACTACTGGTGACACCCTCTGTGCAGAGAGCCACAAGATTGTTCTCGAACGAATGGAATTTCCTGAACCTGTTATTTCAGTGGCCGTTGAGCCGAGGTCACAGGCAGACCAAGAAAAAATGGGTGTTGCTCTGGGTAAGTTGGCGCAGGAAGATCCGTCATTCCGAGTGAAAACCGATGAGGAAAGTGGCCAGACAATTATCTCCGGTATGGGCGAACTACATCTGGATATTCTGGTTGATCGTATGCGCAGAGAGTTTGATGTGGAGGCTAATATAGGTAAGCCTCAGGTGGCTTATCGCGAGACTATCCGGAACACCTGCGAGATTGAAGGTAAGTTTGTGCGTCAGTCAGGCGGTCGTGGTCAGTATGGACATGTCTGGTTGAAGTTTGAGCCTGCAGAGGATGCTGGTGCCGAGGGTCTTGAATTTATCAATGAAATCGTCGGCGGTGCAGTTCCTCGGGAATATATCCCCGCGGTTGCCAAAGGTATCGAAGAACAGATGCAGAATGGTGTCCTAGCAGGCTATCCGCTGCTGGGTGTTAAGGCAACACTGTATGATGGCTCCTTCCATGACGTAGACTCGTCAGAAATGGCCTTTAAGATTGCTGGTTCGCTGGCGACTCGCGAGCTAAAAGAGTTCGGCGGCGCGATACTACTTGAGCCAATGATGAAGGTGGAGGTGGTTACTCCAGAGGATAATATGGGTGATGTGGTAGGCGACCTGAACCGTCGTCGCGGTATGATCCTTGGTATGTCAGATAGCCCTATGGGCAAAGTGATTGATGCTGAGGTACCTCTGGCGGAGATGTTTGGCTATGCCACTGATCTGCGCTCAGCAACCCAGGGTCGTGCGACTTTCACTATGGAATTTGAGAAGTACGCTGAGGCACCCAAAAATGTCACCGAAGCTGTAATGGCGAAAAATATGGGCTAATTTGCGCTTCCCTGAGCTGCTTGCAGTTCAGGCCAAATGGCACCTTAAAAAGTGACAGAATAAAAAAACCCCGCTGGCTTTCACCAGCGGGGTTTTTTATTGTTTAAAGACGCCTCTTACTTAGCGTTTTTAAGTTCTTTAGCTGTTGCAATGACTTCGTCCGCGATGTTTTGCGGGCAAGGCAGGTAGTGGGCAAATTCCATAGAGAACTGGCCGCGGCCGGATGTCATAGTACGCAGGTGGCCAATATAGCCAAACATCTCTGACAGAGGGACGTCTGCTTTGATACGCACACCTGTTACGCCAGCTTCCTGATCCTTGATCATGCCGCGACGACGGTTCAGGTCACCGATAACATCACCAACGTGATCTTCTGGAGTAAATACGTCTACCTTCATGATAGGCTCAATAATCTGTGGGCCAGCTTTAGGCATAGACTGTCGGAAGGCGCCTTTAGCAGCAATCTCAAACGCTACTGCCGAGGAGTCAACTGCGTGGAAGCCACCATCAAAGATTTCGACTTCAACATCCAGTACCGGATAGCCAGCCAGTGGGCCTTGATCCATCATGCCTTTGAAGCCCTTCTCAATTGCAGGGAAGAATTCCTTAGGTACGTTACCGCCCACAACAGATGTGGCAAAAGTAAAGCCAGAACCTGTTTCACCAGGGCGGATACGATAGTCGATCTTACCAAACTGACCAGAACCACCAGACTGCTTCTTGTGCGTGTAGCTGTCTTCGATAGGCGCAGTGATCGTCTCGCGGTAAGCTACCTGTGGCTGACCAACAATCAGATCAACGCCATAGGTACGCTTAAGAATATCTACTTTGATGTCTAGGTGCAGCTCACCCATACCTTTGAGGATGGTTTCACCAGAGTCTTCATCAGTCTCAACGCGGAATGAGGGATCCTCGGCAATCATCTTACCAATGGCAACACCCATCTTTTCTGAGCCACCTTTATCCTTTGGCTTAACAGCGATCGAAATCACTGGCTCAGGGAAGATCATAGGCTCAAGAGTCACTGGGTGTTTCACATCACAGAGTGTGTGACCAGTCTGAACATTCTTCATGCCAACGATAGCGATAATATCACCAGCCTGCGCGCTGTCTATTTCATTGCGGTCATCTGCGTGCATTTCTACCATGCGGCCGATACGCTCAGTCTTGCCTGTGAAGGAGTTAAGAATGGTATCGCCTTTTTTGATCATGCCCGAATAGATGCGAACAAAAGTCAGGGCGCCAAAACGGTCATCCATGATCTTAAAGGCCAGCGCTTTGAGGCTTGCATCAGTGGTTACTGTAGCGACTTCACCCGTCTCATCACCGTTCTCGTCTGTCAGTGGCTGAGGCTCAACATCAGTTGGGCAGGGCAGGTAGTCAACAACAGCATCCAGAACCATCTGAACACCTTTGTTCTTGAATGCAGAGCCGCAGTAAGTTGGGAAGAAGTCTAGAGCGATAGTTCCTTTGCGAATACAACGCTTGATCTCATCGATGGAGGGCTCTTCACCTTCCATGTAGGCCATCATCAGGTCGTCATCTTGCTCAACGGCAGTTTCGATCAACTGCTCGCGATACATCTCAACATCATCAACCATATCCGCTGGGATATCGACGATCTCGAAATTCTCAGGAAGGCCAGAGTCATCCCACACGTAGGCTTTGCGTTCAAGCAGGTCGACTAAGCCGACAAAGTTTTCTTCGATACCAATCGGCAGGCACATCACCAGGGGGTTGGCGCCCAAGACACTTTTAACCTGACCAACAACGCGCAGGAAGTCTGCACCCATGCGGTCGAGCTTGTTGACGAAGATAACCCGTGCAACTTCAGATTCGTTAGCATACCGCCAGTTGGTTTCAGACTGCGGCTCAACACCACCAGAGCCACAGAAAACACCAACGCCGCCGTCCAATACTTTTAACGAGCGATATACTTCAACGGTAAAGTCAACGTGTCCCGGGGTATCAATAATGTTCAGGCGGTGATCCTTCCAAAAACAGGTCGTTGCTGCCGACTGAATAGTGATGCCACGCTCCTGCTCCTGTTCCATAAAGTCAGTGGTGGCTGCGCCATCATGTACTTCACCAGTCTTATGGATTTTACCCGTGAGTTTAAGGATACGTTCTGTAGTGGTTGTCTTGCCCGCGTCAACGTGGGCGAAGATACCAATATTTCTGTAGTGAGATAAATCTGTCATTGGTCTGCTCGTTTATAAATTGAGTTATAAATTCGGTAATAAATTTTATTAATCTAGGCCTAATTTCTAGGGGCTAAAAACGCGCGCGAGTATACAGGATATTGGACTGAGATCAGAGCAAAAATCGACCGATATACAGGCTTTTTTACAAAACAGAGCCTGTTTGTTAGTCGGATTGTGCAAAATCGCCGAAATTGCGCGACTAAAATAGCCTGAAAAGGCAAAAAAAACCGATTTTGAGCGCAAATGGCGTTGACTATCAGAATGCGCAGTATAAGATGGCGTCCCTTACGCAAGGTCCTCTGTGAGGGGGCAATTTTGCGACCGAAATTTACATCCTAATTAGAAGTTGACTGCCTGCTGAGGAGACACTGAGATGGCAAAAGCAAAGTTTGAAAGAAACAAGCCGCATGTGAACGTAGGCACCATTGGTCACGTTGACCATGGTAAGACTACCCTGACAGCGGCAATGACACGCGTCTGTGCAGAAGTATACGGCGGAGAAATGAAGGCATTCGACCAGATCGACAATGCCCCAGAAGAGCGTGAGCGCGGTATTACGATTTCGACTGCACACGTTGAGTACGATTCTCCGATTCGTCACTATGCACACGTAGACTGCCCAGGTCACGCTGACTATGTTAAAAACATGATCACCGGTGCTGCACAGATGGATGGCGCTATCTTGGTATGTGGAGCGACTGATGGCCCGATGCCACAGACACGCGAGCACATCCTGCTGTCACGTCAGGTAGGTGTACCTTATGTTCTAGTATTCCTGAACAAAGCCGACCTGCTTGCAGAAGACTGTGGCGGTGTTGATTCAGAAGAATACGCAGAGATGCTTGAGCTGGTAGAGATGGAGCTGCGTGAGCTGCTCGACACCTACGAGTTCCCAGGCGACGACACGCCGATCATTGTAGGCTCAGCATTGATGGCTCTTGAAGGCCGCGATGACAACGAGCTGGGTACTACCGCTGTTAAGAAGTTGGTAGAAGCTCTGGATAACTATATTCCTGAGCCAGTACGTGCGATTGATCAGCCGTTCCTGATGCCAATTGAAGACGTATTCTCGATCGCTGGTCGCGGTACGGTAGTAACCGGTCGTGTAGAGCGTGGCATCATCAAGGTTGGTGAAGAGATTGAAGTGATTGGTATCACTGATACTGCCAAGACCACCTGTACAGGTGTTGAGATGTTCCGCAAGTTGCTAGACGAAGGTCGTGCTGGTGAGAACTGCGGTATTCTGTTGCGTGGTACCAAGCGTGAAGACGTTCAGCGTGGTCAGGTTCTGGCTCATGTTGGCACGGTTAAGCCGCACACCAAGTTCACCTCAGAAGTCTATGTTCTGTCGAAAGATGAAGGTGGTCGTCACACGCCATTCTTTAAAGGCTATCGTCCACAGTTCTACTTCCGTACTACAGACGTAACAGGCGCCTGTGAGTTGCCGGCTGGCACAGAGATGGTAATGCCAGGCGATAACGTACAGATGGAAGTGACCCTGATTCATCCGATTGCGATGGAAGAAGGTCTGCGCTTTGCGATCCGTGAAGGCGGTCGTACTGTAGGCGCTGGTGTTGTAGCAAAGATTATCGAGTGATAGTTGAGAAGTACTAAAAAAAGGGGCTCTTTGAGCCCCTTTTTTGCCCTCTGGCCGCAGCAGTGCTCGGTTTTGGCCGAAGGATAAAAAAAGAGTGATTACAGCAACTAAACTGCTTGACAGCCTAGGGGCGCGGCTCTAGAATTCGCGCTCCTTTTTCGGGGCTGGTTCGGCTGTAATTGAGTTAGCTGTGAAATTTAAAGTACAGATAGCGGAGTTTCGCTAAGATGCAAAACCAAAGTATCAGGATTCGTCTTAAAGCGTTCGATCACAAGTTGATCGATACGTCGACGCAAGAAATCGTCGAGACTGCAAGACGTACAGGCGCGCAAATTCGCGGGCCCATACCGTTACCAACGCGTAAAGAGAGATTCACTGTTTTGATTTCTCCGCACGTAAACAAAGATGCGCGCGACCAGTACGAAATTCGCACGCACAAGCGCTTGATCGACATTGTTGAGCCAACAGAAAAAACTGTTGATGCGCTTATGAAATTGAATCTTGCTGCTGGCGTTGAAGTACAAATCAGCCTGAGCTGATAACGACTGTAGCGGTTCGGCAGCAATGCCGGGCAAACACTAAAGTGTAATGTCTTGAAATAGACAGCCGTAGCGGGTAAGAGCCCCGTACGCTTAAGAGGTTAAAAAAATGAGTATAGGTATTGTCGGCCGCAAATGCGGAATGACTCGTGTGTTTACCGAAGACGGTGCGTCTATCCCTGTGACAGTGGTAGAAGCGACGCCTAATCACATTACCCAAATTAAAACCGCAGAGACTGACGGCTATTCAGCTATTCAGGTCACTACTGGTTCACGTAAAGCTTCCCGAGTAACCAAGTCCCAAGCAGGACACTTCGCCAAGGCGGGTGTTGAGGCTGGTCGTGGTCAATGGGAATTCCGTTCTGAAGGGTCCGAAGAAGCTTTTGAAGTTGGCTCAGCATTAACTGTAGAGCGCTTTGAGGCAGGTCAGAAAGTTGACGTAACCGGTACTTCTAAAGGTAAAGGCTTCCAAGGTGGCGTCAAGCGCTGGAACTTCAGCATGCAGGACGCGACCCACGGTAACTCGATCTCTCACCGAGCTCCTGGCTCGATTGGTCAAAACCAGACTCCCGGCCGTGTATTTAAGGGCAAGAAGATGGCTGGCCATATGGGTGCAGAGCAGGTTACTACACAGAATCTAGAAATTGTACGCGTCGACGCCGAGCGCAATTTATTGCTTATCAAGGGTGCCGTTCCAGGCGCGCCTGGTGGTGATATTGTCGTTCGTCCGGCAGTTAAGGCTTAAGGGGAGTGTCCATGGAACTAGCGATTGCGACACCCAAGGGTAATAAAGGAACCGTCGAGGTTTCAGAAGCTGCTTTTGGAATCGAATTTAATCAGGATCTGATCCATCAGACTGTTGTGGCTTTCTTGGCCGGTGGCCGTCAGGGTACCCGCGCTCAGAAAAACCGTTCTGCAGTATCTGGCGGTGGCCGCAAGCCATTCCGTCAGAAAGGCACTGGCCGTGCGCGTGCCGGTACTATCCGCGGGCCAATCTGGCGCGGCGGTGGTGTGACCTTTGCTGCACAGCCTCAGGATCATAGTCAAAAACTGAACCGCAAAATGTATCGCTCTGCGATGCGTTCAATTGTCTCCGAGCTGGCTCGCCAGGATCGCCTGGTTGTTGTTGAAGAGTTCGATGTAGATGCGCCAAAGACCAAAGGTTTGATTGCCAAGCTGGGTGAGTATGGTCTGCACGAAGCGTTGATCGTGACTGAAGAGGTGAGCGAAAACCTATACCTGTCGTCGCGCAACCTGCATAAAGTAGACGTGCGAGATGCAGCAGCGGTTGATCCCGTAAGCCTAATTAATTTCGATAAGGTGCTGGTGACTGTCGCAGCGCTTAAGAAACTTGAGGAGATTTTGGCATGAACCAAGAGAGACTCTTCAAAGTGTTGTTAGGGCCGCACATCACTGAGAAAGCAGCGATGTCAGCAGGTGCAGCAACCCAGGTTGTATTTAAGGTAGCTACAGACGCTAGCAAGCTTGAAGTGAAGAAGGCTGTTGAGCAGCTTTTCGAGGTTAAGGTTGAGGGTGTTCGTGTAGTAAATGTGAAGGGCAAGACGCGTCGTACGCGCACCGGTTTAGGTCAGCGCAGCGATTGGAAGAAAGCCTATGTCAGATTGGCGGAAGGTCAAGACATTGACTTTTCGGTAGCGGAGTAAGGGGTTAGTCATGGCAGTTATTAAGAGAAAACCAACCTCCCCGGGTCGCCGCTTTGTAGTCAGTGTTGTTAACCCTGATCTGCACAAGGGTGCACCTTACGCGCCGCTTTTGGCGCCTAAGAAAAAATCTGGTGGTCGTAATAGCGCTGGTCGTATTACTGTTCGCCATATTGGTGGCGGGCACAAGCAGCATTACCGCATTATTGACTTCAAGCGCGATAAGGATGGAATTCCTGCAAAAGTAGAGCGTCTGGAATACGATCCAAACCGCACTGCGCACATCGCGTTGTTGTGTTATGCGGACGGTGAGCGTCGTTACATTATTGCTCCAAAAGGTGTTTCTGCTGGTGATACCCTGGTGTCTGGTGAAGATTCACCGATCAAGGTAGGCAACAGTCTGCCGCTACGCAACATTCCCGTGGGCTCAACGATTCACTGTGTAGAAATGAAGCCAGGCAAGGGAGCTCAGATCGCTCGTAGTGCCGCAGCTTCAGTTCAGCTGGTAGCTCGTGAAGGTGCCTACGCCACTCTGCGACTACGCAGTGGTGAGATGCGCAAGATCGCCGTAGATTGTCGCGCAACACTTGGTGAAGTTTGTAACAGTGAGCACAGCTTGCGCTCATTAGGTAAGGCCGGTGCTTCACGCTGGCGTGGTGTTCGTCCAACCGTTCGCGGTGTGGCTATGAACCCCGTCGATCACCCGCATGGTGGTGGTGAAGGTCGCACCTCTGGTGGTCGTCACCCAGTTTCTCCTTGGGGCATGCCTACTAAGGGTTATAAGACGCGCAAGAATAAGCGCACTGATAAATACATTGTTCGTCGTCGCAAGTAAGCGTCGATTACATAATTAAAAGAGGATAGCAAACGTGCCACGCTCTCTAAAAAAAGGACCATTCATCGATCTTCACCTAGCTAAAAAGGTTGAAGCAGCGGTAGCGGCCAACGAACGTCGACCTATTAAGACCTGGTCGCGTCGCTCCATGATCCTTCCGGATATGGTTGGTCTGACCATCGCTATCCATAATGGTCGTCAACATGTTCCTGTTTTGGTCAACGAAGAGATGGTTGGTCACAAGCTGGGTGAATTTGCTCCGACCCGTACCTACAAAGGTCACGCGGCAGACAAGAAAGCCAAGCGCTAAAAGAGGATTTTGATTGTGGAAGTAGCAGCAAAGTTAAAAGGTGCCAGACTCTCAGCGCAAAAAGCGCGTCTGGTTGCCGATCAAATTCGCGGTAAGTCAGTTGATTCTGCATTGGAAATCCTGCAGTTCAGTGGCAAGAAAGGTGCGGACATTATTAAGAAAGTGCTGGAGTCAGCTATTGCTAACGCCGAGCACAACGATGGCGCTGATGTAGATGAGCTCAAGGTTTCAACAATTTTTGTTGATGAAGGCATGACGATGAAAAGAATCAAGCCAAGAGCAAAGGGCCGCGCGGATAGAATTTTTAAGCGCAGCTGTCACATCACTGTAAAAGTTTCTGAAAAGTAGAATTTAGGTTCGGGAGACCATTCAATGGGTCAAAAAGTACATCCAACTGGCATCCGTCTAGGTATTGTTAAAAAGCATGCTTCGACTTGGTATGCGGGTAAAAAGGACTATGCGGACAAGCTCTATCAGGATCTGACCGTTCGAGAGTTTATTAAGAAGAGACTCGAAAGCGCGTCAGTTAGCCGTGTAGACATCGAGCGCCCCTCAGACAGCGCGCGCATCACCATCCACACTGCTCGCCCTGGCATCGTCATCGGCAAGAAGGGTGAGGATGTTGAGAAGCTGCGCAATGAAGTCTCTAAAAAGATGGGTTGCCCAGTACATATAAACATTGAAGAGATTCGCAAGCCTGATCTGGACGCGAACCTCGTTGCTCAGAACGTAGCTCAGCAGCTCGAGCGTCGAGTTATGTTCCGTCGCGCCATGAAGCGCGCGGTGCAGAACGCTATGCGCGGTGGAGCTCTGGGTGTAAAGATACAGGTTGGTGGTCGTCTGGGTGGGGCAGAGATTGCTCGTTCAGAATGGTACAGAGAAGGCCGTGTACCGCTGCACACTCTGCGTGCAGATATTGATTACGCAACTGCCGAGGGTAATACCACTTATGGAATTATCGGCGTAAAGGTCTGGATCTTCAAAGGTGAAGTTCTGGGTGGTGAGGAAGCTGATACAGCGCCTGCCAAGACACAAGACACAAGAAACAAGCGATAAGGGTAAAGCGAAATGCTGCAACCGAAACGTACAAAATTCCGCAAGATGCACAAAGGCCGTAACCGTGGCCTAGCTCAGCGCGGCAGCAAAGTCAGCTTTGGTGAGTTTGGACTGAAGGCCTCTGGTCGTGGTCGTTTAACAGCTCGTCAGATTGAAGCAGCTCGTCGTGCTATGACCCGACACATTAAGCGTGGCGGTAAAATTTGGATCCGAGTTTTTCCAGATAAGCCGATTACTAACAAGCCGCTTGAAGTGCGTATGGGTAAAGGTAAGGGTAATGTCGAGTACTGGGTAGCACTTATCCAGCCTGGCAAGGTTCTTTATGAAATGGAAGGTGTTAGTGAAGAGTTGGCGCGTGAAGCATTTGCTCTCGCAGCGGCCAAGCTGCCAATCGCAACGACCTTCGTTAAACGCACGGTGATGTAAAGATGAAAGCTAACGATTTGCGTGAAAAGTCAGTTGACGAGTTGAAGGCCGCATTAGTTGAAGAGCAGAAAGCTCAGTTCAAGATGCGCATGCAACAAGCTACTGGCCAGTTGAACGAAAGCCACAAGGTCAAACAGGCGCGCCGAAATATCGCCCGCATTAAGACTGTTATTAACCAGAAGGCAGGGGAATAAGTATGTCTGAATTACAAGCGAGCTCACGTACGCTGACTGGCCGGATTGTCAGCGACAAAATGGACAAGACCATTACCGTGATGATCGAGCGTCGAGTTAAGCACCCGGTGTACGGGAAGATCTTGACCAAGTCGACAAAGATTAAAGCGCATGATGAAACTAATGATGCGAATTTAGGTGATCTGGTAACGATCGCAGAATGCCGACCTGTCTCCAAAGACAAGTCGTGGACACTGGTGAATATTGACGAGCGCGCTGCAGCAGAATAAGACTGCGCACAGCGAAGGTTTCGGAGTAGAAAATGATTCAAACAGAAAGTTATCTTGATGTAGCGGACAACAGCGGAGCACGTCGTGTGATGTGTATTAAAGTGCTGGGCGGGTCTCACCGTCGCTATGCTCGGGTTGGTGACATTATTAAGGTCACTGTTAAAGAAGCGATTCCCCGCGGCAAGGTAAAGAAAGGCCAGGTGATGAGTGCGGTAGTTGTGCGCACCAAGAAAGGTTTGCGTCGTCAGGACGGCAGCTTGATTAAATTTGATGACAACGCTGCAGTTTTGCTGAATGCCAACAATGCACCAATTGGTACACGTATTTTTGGGCCGGTAACCCGTGAGCTTCGCACTGAGAAGTTTATGCGCATTATCTCCCTAGCACCTGAAGTGCTGTAAGCGAGGATTAAGAAATGGCAATGCTGAAAATTAAGCGTGACGACGAAGTTGTTGTTATCGCCGGTAAAGACAAAGGCAAGCGTGGCAAGGTACTAAAGGTACTTGAGAACGACCGCTTGTTGGTGTCGGGTGTTCAGATGATTAAAAAGCATCAGAAGCCTAATCCTCAGGCTGGTATTCCAGGTGGGATTATCGAGAAAGAGGCACCTATACAGGTTTCCAATGTAGCTATCTTTAATAGCGCAACCAATAAAGCAGATAGAGTTGGCTTTAAGGTTCAGGAAGATAACAAAAAGATTCGTATCTTTAAGTCCAGCGGCGAAGCCGTAGACGCGTAAGTAAACAGGTAATCGAAATGGCAAGGCTGAAAGAAGTATATAAAAACGAGTTAGCTCCCAAGCTTAAAGAAGAGCTGGGTCTGGCTAATGTGATGGAAGTTCCTCGCATTACAAAGATCACGCTTAACATGGGTGTTGGTGAAGCGATTGGTGATAAGAAGTCTCTGGAAAACGCAGTGGCTGACCTGACTTTGATCGCCGGTCAGAAACCAGTGATCAATAATGCTCGCAAGTCTATTGCTGGCTTTAAGGTTCGCCAGGGTTGGCCTATCGGTACCAAGGTTACTCTGCGCAGTGATCGTATGTATGAGTTCCTGGAGCGTCTGGTTGGTATTGCTATTCCGCGTATTCGAGATTTCCGTGGCATAAGCCCCAAACAGTTTGACGGGCGCGGCAACTTCTCAATGGGTGTGAGCGAGCAGATCATCTTCCCTGAGATTGACTACGAAAAAATTGATAAGTTACGTGGTTTGGATATCACCATTACTACCACTGCACGTAATGACGACGAAGGCCGTGCTTTATTGCGTGCCTTTAACTTCCCGCTGAAAGGTTGAGGTAGTAGATAGATGGCTAAAGTATCCATGGTTCAGCGCGAAATTAAGCGCGCCAAGACAGTTGCAAAGTTTGCCGCCAAGCGCGCAGAACTTAAGGCGATTATTCACAATGTTGGGGCTTCCGACGAAGAGCGTTGGGAAGCGCAGCAGAAGTTACAAAAATTACCTCGTGATGCGAGTCCAGCTCGTCAGCGCAATCGCTGCAGAATTACTGGTCGACCACACGGTGTTTACAGTAAGTTTGGCCTGTGCCGTAACAAACTGCGCGAATCAGCAATGCGCGGTGAAGTTCCGGGACTGGTTAAAGCCAGTTGGTAAGTTGAGGAGCCAAACGATATGAGTATGCAAGATCCAGTTTCAGATATGTTGACACGCATTCGTAATGCGCATCACCGTAGTAAACCCGAAGTAACCATGCCTTCTTCAAAGCTGAAGGCCTCAGTAGCTAAGGTTTTACAGGAAGAAGGTTACATTGGCAGCTACAGCATCAGTGATGAAGTTAAGCCTAGCTTGACTATTGAGCTGAAATATTTTGAAGGCAAGCCAGTTATTGAAGAAATTACGCGCATCAGCAAGCCTAGCTTGCGTAGCTATGTCGGTAGCAGTGAGCTGCCGAAAGTACGCAGCGGTTTAGGTATTGCAGTCGTCTCCACCAGTAAAGGTGTGATGACAGATCGCGCAGCAAGAGCTGCCGGTATCGGCGGTGAAGTGCTTTGCACCGTATTCTGATAGGAAAGAAAAATGTCTAGAGTTGCAAATAGTCCAGTAGAACTGCCCAAAGGTGTTGAAGTAACCCTTGGTGGCGCAGAGATTTCTATCAAGGGCTCAAAGGGAACATTGGCTATGCCAATCAATCCCCAGGTGGAAATCAAACAGGAAGACAATGTTCTTACTTTTGCTGCCCGCAATGGAGATCAGTTCGCAAAAGCTATGTCAGGTACCACAAGATCCCTAGTGTCCAACATGGTGACTGGTGTGTCTGAAGGCTTTGAAAAGAAGCTTGAACTGGTCGGTGTTGGTTACAGAGCGCAGGTTCAGGGTAACAGCATCAATTTGACCTTGGGTTTCTCCCACCCGGTAGTTTATCAACTGCCAGAAGGTGTGACTGCAGAGACTCCAAGTCAGACAGAAGTATTGTTGAAGTCTTCGGATAAGCAGAAGCTGGGCCAGGCCGCAGCTGAAATTCGCGCTTACCGTCCACCAGAGCCCTATAAAGGTAAGGGCGTGCGCATCACTGGTGAATATGTAAGACGTAAAGAAGCCAAGAAGAAGTAACAGGGTATAACGATGAGCGATAAAAAAGTTTCACGTCAGCGCCGCGCAAGGCGAGTACGTATGAAGATCCGCGAGCAGGGTGTTACACGTCTGTGTATCAATCGTACGCCACGTCACATCTACGCGCAGGTAATCGCTGCCGAAGGTGACCGGGTACTGGCTAGCGCTTCGACTCTAGAAAAAGAATTGCGTGCTGGTAGCACTGGCAATGTCGATGCAGCCACAGCAGTTGGTAAATTAGTTGCTGAGCGTGCAGTAGCAGCTGGCGTTAAGTCTGTTGCCTTTGACCGCAGCGGTTTTAAATATCACGGCCGTGTAAAAGCACTGGCAGACGCCGCGCGTGAAGCCGGCCTTGAATTTTAATAGGTAGAAGATATGGCTCACTCAGATCAGAAAGATTCTGCAGCAGAAGGAATGATGGAGAAGCTGGTTCAGGTTAACCGTGTTGCTAAGACGGTTAAAGGTGGACGTATGTTTGCTTTTACTGCCCTGACAGTAGTTGGTGATGGCAATGGCAAGGTAGGTTTCGGTCGCGGTAAGGCCCGTGAAGTACCTATGGCCATCCAGAAGGCTATGGAAGCAGCGCGTCGCAACATGATTGATGTTGCTCTCGATGGCTCAACTATTCAGTACCCTACTAAGGGCGTTCACGCTGCATCAAAAATCTACATGCAGCCAGCTTCTGAAGGTACTGGTGTTATTGCCGGTGGTGCAATGCGCTCTGTACTTGAACTAGCTGGTGTACAGAACGTATTGGCAAAGTGTTACGGGTCAACCAACCCAGTGAACGTCGTACGTGCTACCTTTAATGCATTGCGTGACATGAAATCACCAGATGATGTTGCAGCGAAGCGTGGTAAATCAGTAGAAGAAATTCTGAACTAAGTGACGTCGAGAAGACTGTCAGTTATTGGAAGTGGATCATGGCAAAAGCGAAAGTAAAAAAAGTTAAAGTAACTCAAACTAAGAGTTCAATCGGACGATTGCAAAATCACAAAGCCTGTTTGATGGGTTTAGGACTGCGTCGTATTGGCCACACCGTGGAAGTGGAAGACACTCCATCGGTTCGCGGCATGATCAATAAAGTTAACTATATGTTGCAGGTTGAGGAAGCTTAAGATGCATCTGAATACCCTTAGCCCGGCTCCGGGTCGAATTAAAGAAGGCAAGCGTTGCGGTCGTGGTATCGGCAGTGGACTTGGCAAGACTGGTGGCCGTGGTCACAAAGGTCAAAAGTCTCGCTCTGGCGGTACAGTGCGTCCAGGATTTGAAGGCGGTCAGATGCCTTTACAGAAGCGCCTGCCAAAATACGGTTTTACATCGCGTCTAGCGGCTGTTACTGCAGAGATCCGTCTCTCAGAGCTGGATAAAGTTGAAGGTGGTGTTGTAACTATTGATTCGCTGCGTGCAGCTGGAATCATTAACAACAGCATTTCTCGCGCTAAAGTGTTTGCCTCTGGCGCCGTGACTAAAGCAGTTACGTTGCAGGGTGTCAGCGCCACTAAAGGTGCAGCAGCAGCGATCGTAGCAGCTGGCGGCAAGGTTGAAGAGACAGCTTAATGGCTAACCCAGGTGCTATGCCGGTAGGCAACCAGAAAGGTTTGGGCGAGCTGTGGGCTCGCCTTCGCTTTTTGTTTATGGCTATCATTATCTACCGCATTGGTACCCATATTCCGGTTCCTGGCTTTGACCCAGATCGTCTGGCAGATATGTTCTCCCAGAATCAGGGGACCTATTTAGGTTTGTTTAACATGTTCTCTGGCGGTGCGCTGGAGAGGATGAGTATTTTGGCCCTAGGTGTCATGCCCTATATTTCGGCCTCTATTATTATGCAGCTGCTCTCGGCCACAGTGCCTTATTTAGAGCAGTTGAAGAAAGAAGGTGACAGTGGTCGCCGCAAGATTAACCAGTACACCAGATATGGCACCGTTATTTTGGCGCTTATCCAGGGTATGGCGATGGCAGTAGGCTTTAGGGCTCAGGGCATGGCTTATTCAGGCTTTGAATTCTTCTTGCCGGTGGCTGTTGCCTCATTGGTAGCTGGCGCGGTTTTCCTTATGTGGCTGGGTGAGCAGATTACCGAGCGAGGGATTGGTAACGGTATTTCGATGCTAATCTTTGCTGGAATCGTGGCTGGTATTCCAGGAGCTATTGGTCAGGCGCTTGAATCAGCTCGGCAGGGCGACCTCAACCCACTGATGTTAATCGTGGTTATGATCATCGCCATAGCTGTAGTGTATTTCGTAGTATTTATTGAGCGTGGGCAGCGTCGTTTGACCGTAAATTATGCCCAGCGTCAGGGTCGTAAAGCTTACAATGCTCAGACGTCACACCTGCCGCTCAAGGTGAATATGGCTGGTGTGATACCGGCGATTTTCGCGAGTAGTTTACTGCTGTTCCCGGCTTCGATTAGCCAGTGGTTCGGCTCAGGTGTTAATGCACCGGCCTGGTTGCAGGATATTTCCCTGCTTATTGGCCCAGGACAGCCTCTCTATGTACTGCTGTTCAGCGCATTGATTATATTCTTTAGCTTCTTCTACACGGCGTTAATGTACAACCCCAAAGAAGTCGCTGATAACCTGAAAAAGGGCGGTGCTTACCTTCCGGGCATAAGGCCTGGTGAGCACACGGCTAAATATATTGATAGTGTGACCACGCGTCTCACATTGATCGGTGGTATTTACATTACATTGATCTGTTTGATGCCTCAGTTCCTGAATGTGTACTTCAATGTACCTTTCTATCTGGGCGGTACATCACTGTTAATTGCGGTTGTTGTGACAATGGATTTTATGGCTCAGGTTCAGTCACATCTTATGTCCCAACAATATGATTCGCTAATGAAGAAGGCCAATTTAAAAAATGTTGGCCGTAAATAAAGAGGTGATGCTGTGAAAGTACGCGCATCGGTTAAAAAGATTTGTCGTAATTGTAAGGTTGTCCGTCGCAAAGGTGTGGTTCGAGTTATCTGTAGTGTCGAGCCTCGTCATAAGCAGCGCCAGGGATAATCTGGTTGATTTTTGATAGATCTATCGGTATTCTACCGCGCCTTTTTAGCAGGTCTACAGGACTGTTTTTAAGGTCGGACATACTGATTAAACCCATAGTAATAGTGGAGTAATGTGAATGGCCCGTATTGCCGGTGTCAACATTCCAGATAACAAGCACACAGTGATTTCACTGACTTATGTGTTTGGTATTGGTCGCCCAACCGCCAGAAAGATCTGTGCGGAGACGGGCATTGCAGAAGACACAAAAATTTCTGCGTTAGACGAAGCTCAGTTAGATCAACTGCGTGCTGCCGTAGGGCAACAGGAAGTTGAAGGTGACCTTCGTAGAGAAAACAGCATGAATATCAAGCGTTTGATGGATCTAGGTTGCTACCGCGGCCTGCGTCATCGACGTAGTTTGCCCGTACGTGGACAGCGTACTAAGACGAACGCACGCACCCGTAAAGGTCCGCGTCGTCCAATTAAACGATAATTAGGATCGGTTTCTAATGGCAAAAGCAGCAGCTAAAACGGCCCGTAAAAAGGTTAAAAAGACAGTTATAGATGGCATAGCCCATATCTATGCTTCTTTTAACAACACTATTGTTACTATCACTGACCGTCAGGGAAACACACTTTCCTGGGCCACGTCAGGCGGTTCTGGTTTCCGTGGTTCTCGCAAGAGTACTCCGTTTGCCGCTCAGGTCGCTGCAGAACGTGCTGGTGAAGCAGCTAAAGACTACGGTCTTAAGAACCTTGACGTGCAAGTTAAAGGTCCTGGTCCGGGTCGTGAATCTGCGGTTCGCGCGCTTAACAACGCGGGCTACAAAATTACTAATATTACCGATGTGACGCCTGTGCCCCATAACGGCTGTCGTCCACCGAAAAAACGTCGCGTGTAAGGGAGATAGGAAATGGCTAGGTATCTCGGACCAACTTGTAAACTCTCACGCCGTGAAGGAACTGATCTTTTCCTCAAGAGTGGCGTACGTCCATTAGAATCCAAGTGTCGTCACGAAAGTGCGCCAGGCCAGCATGGTCAGCGTCGCGGTCGTCTGTCTGACTATGGGGTTCAGTTGCGTGAAAAGCAGAAAGTGCGTCGTATCTACGGTGTACTGGAAAAGCAATTCCGTAACTATTACAAAGATGCAGCTCGTCTGAAGGGCAATACGGGTGAAAACCTACTATGCCTGTTAGAAAAGCGTCTTGATAACGTTGTATACCGTATGGGTTTTGGTGCCACTCGCGCAGAGTCTCGCCAATTGGTTGCCCATAATGCGATTCTGGTTAATGGCCAGAAGGTCAATATTGCCTCTTTCCGTGTTCAGGAAGGCGACACTGTCGGCATTCGCGAAAAAGCTAAGAAACAGCTTCGTGTGCAAACTGCTATGCAGTTGGCATCACAACGTGGTGAAGCTGGTTGGCTGACTGTTGATAGCAGCAAAATGGAAGGCACGTTTACGCGCAATCCAGACCGCTCCGATCTGCCAGCCGAGATCAATGAAAATCTGATCATCGAACTGTACTCCAAGTAATCGCTGTTTAGCTCTTACAGGTAATACTATGCAAAATTCTGCTACTGAATTTCTAACACCACGCAACATTGATGTGACGTCTTACAATCCCAACCATGCCAAGGTTGTTCTTGAGCCATTGGAGCGTGGGTTTGGTCATACTCTGGGCAATGCCCTGCGTCGCATTCTACTCTCCTCGATGTCTGGCTGTGCCATTATCGAAGTGGAAATAGACGGTGTTGAACATGAATACTCCGCCATTGAGGGTGTACAAGAGGACGTGATGGAAATCCTCCTCAACCTTAAAGGCGTGGCCGTTGTCATGGAAGGTCGTGACGACACTACTGTATCACTTAATGTTCAGGGCCCAGGCCCGGTTACAGCTGGAGACATCGAAAGCGACGGCCACATTGAGGTGATTAACCCAGAGCACGTTATTGCGAATATCTCTGGCAAAACTAGTTTGAATATGCAGCTGCGTATTGTGCGTGGTCGTGGCTACCAGCCGTCTGATGCTCGCGTTAGTGACGAAGAAACTCGTTCTATCGGCCGTCTGCAGCTAGATGCTACTTTTAGCCCAATCTTCAAAGTTTCCTACAGCGTTGAGAATGCCCGTGTTGAAAATCGCACAGACCTCGACAAGTTGGTACTTGAGTTGGAGACTAACGGCACTATCGACCCCGAAGAAGCTATTCGTCGTTCTGCGACCATATTGCAACAGCAGATGGCTGTGTTTGTGGATCTTGAAGGCGAGACTGCAGCTGAGCCAGAAGAAAAAGAAGAAGAGATCGATCCGATCCTGTTGCGTCCAGTTGATGATTTAGAATTAACTGTTCGCTCTGCCAACTGCTTGAAAGCAGAGAGCATCTATTATATTGGTGACCTGATTCAGCGCACCGAAGTGGAATTGCTGAAAACGCCTAATCTGGGTAAGAAGTCTCTTACTGAGATCAAGGATGTGTTAGCTTCGCGCGGCCTGTCCCTAGGGATGCGTCTTGAGAACTGGCCACCGGCAAGCCTGAAAAGTGAACGTGAACTAGCCTAAGGCTAATTTACATAGATATCATTGCTGAGACAGCAACGAATTAAGGAATAAAAATCATGCGTCATCGTTATAGTGGCCGCAAGCTAAACAAATCTGGTTCCCACCGCAGAGCAATGTTTCGCAATATGACTGCGTCTTTGGTTGAGCACGAGCTGATCAAAACCACTCTGCCTAAAGCAAAAGAGCTGCGTCGTTTTGCGGAGCCTTTAATTACTCTAGCGAAAGAAGATAGTGTGGCCAACCGCCGTCTGGCGTTTGACCGACTGCGCAACAGCGCTACCGTAGGTAAGTTGTTCACTGATCTGGGTCCACGATATCAGGAGCGCCCTGGTGGTTACCTGCGCATTCTCAAGTGTGGTGCGCGCACTGGTGACAATGCACCAATGGCCTACGTAGAGCTGGTGGGTCGTGAGATGGTTGAAGCTGAAGACGAAGCACTGGAAGTTGTTGCTGAGTAAGAGGCTATTTATCTCTAGCCAAGCAGTTAAAAAGCCGGGTTTTTACCCGGCTTTTTTGTGCCTGCTGCTATGGTCATAAGTTATACAGGGTGCAAAACGGCGCTGGTTTAACTGGGCACTGCCTGCTGATGAAAGTATTGGTTATCGCCCAGTCTCATGATCCGTAAGGAACCGCCCCAGACATACCCTGTATCCAGAGCAAAGAGATTATTACCACAGTCGCGTCCCTGCAGAGATGCCCAGTGACCAAAGACAATTTTATTCTTGCTAGTTAGCCTATTGGTATGACTAAACCAGGGTTTAAAAGGAGGCGGGGCTTGGTCGCGGTCCTTTGTCTCTAGTTCCAGTTCACCATCGGCACTGCAAAAGCGCATGCGCGTCAGATAATTGGTAATCACACGCCAGCGAGTGGGGCCCTCCAGGTTGTGGTCCCAGAATGCCGGTTGGTTGCCATACATCGCCTCAAAGTACTCACCGCTGCGATCGGACTGCAATACAGCTGTTACCTCAGACGCAAGAGACTGGGCCTGCTGAAGGTCCCACATCGGTGGAATTCCAGCATGCACAAACTGATAGTCATCAATAGTGAGGAGAAGAGGCTGTTGCTGTAGCCATCCCAATAATATATCGGCATCTGGTGCAGCCAATATGTCATCTAGGCTGTCTTTATTCGTTGGTTGCCTAATACCATGGCTGATAGCCAGAAGGTGAAGGTCGTGGTTGCCCAACACCATTTTAAAGGCGTCACCCAGTTGGTAGCAGAAACGCAGTGTTTCAAGAGACTTGGGGCCGCGGTTAATAAGATCACCGACTGAGATAAGCTGGTCGCGGCTCGGGTCGAAGTTTAGCCGCTCTAGCAGCTGTAATAATGGATCTAAACAGCCTTGAATATCTCCTACAGCGTACTGGGTCATCTAGTGCACGGAATTGGGGGTCGAAAGCAAAAATGGCTCAATTGGTGCTTCAAAGGCTTCTCCCTTATCGTCAATCAGTTGATAGGAACCCTGCATGGTACCAATTGGCGTATCCAAGATCACCCCGCTGCTGTATCTATAGGATTCACCAGCAGGAATCAAAGGCTGCTGACCCACCACGCCATCGCCTCGTACCTCCTGACGCTCCTGATTGCCATCAACAATTATCCAATGTCGACTGAGCAGTTGAGCCGCACCAGGGCCTAGATTCTGGATGGTTATGTGATAGGCGAACGCAAAACGATCCTGCTCAGGCTGAGATTGGCTTAAGAGATATTCAGTTTCTACGCTGACCTTTATAGGCTGTGTGCTGTCGATCATTATGTCCTGTTAATCTGTTGATTAATTAGATTGCTGAGCATGACAAAATCACGCACAGGCAGCTGTTCGGGACGCCTAGATAAATCAATCTGCTGTTGTACGATATCTAGATGCTCCCCATAGGGGCGCAAACAGTTACGCAGGGTTTTACGGCGCTGCTGAAAGCACTGGCTCACAATTTGACTGAGTAGCTGCTCATTTTCGGCAATATATGGCTTTGTTTTATGAGGTTTAAGTCTGACCACTGCAGACTGGACCTTGGGCGCTGGCCTAAAAGACTCTGGTGGCACAGGGATAAGAGGATTAACTCTACAATGGTATTGAATCATCACCGACAAACGACCATAGGCTTTGGTCCCAGGGCTCGCGCTTAGCCTATCGACCACCTCACGCTGAAGCATAAAGTGCATATCGGCAATCAGATGAGAGACCTTGAGGAGATGGAACAAAAGCGGCGTAGATATATTGTAGGGTAGGTTGCCCACAAGGCGAAGCTCGCGACCATCAAAGAAGTCTTCGAAGTTGGCCTTTAGCGCATCACCGCTGTGAATCACAAAGTCTTTGTAGCCTACAAATTTTTCTCCGAGAAACTCCACCAAATCACGATCGAGTTCCAACACCGACATCCCTGGGCAATGTTCAATTAGGTGTTCGGTAATGGCTGCCATGCCAGGCCCAATCTCAATAAGATTGTGCTCAGGCTTAGCGGCTACCGCCGCAACAATCTGACCGATAATAGTCTGATCGACTAGGAAATTCTGTCCAAAGCGTTTGCGTGCCTGATGGTTTATGCTCAACTTGCATCCTCTTTAGCTTGCGCCATCTGTCTAGCTACCTCAATTGCCGTAATCAGGCTGCCATTGTCGCTGCAAGACGTGCCGGCCAGATCAAGGGCGGTGCCATGGTCGACTGAAGTCCGCACAATGGGTAGGCCCAATGTGATGTTGGCTGCCCGCCCAAAGCCCTGATATTTCAAGACGGGTAATCCCTGATCATGATACATGGCCAGAACTGCATCAGCGCCGACGAGGTGCTTGGCAGTAAAAAGGGTGTCAGCTGGCAGGGGTCCTACAAGATTATGACCACGCTGGCGGAACTGCTCTAGCACTGGACTAATAATTTGGATCTCTTCCATGCCCAGATGTCCGGCTTCACCTGCATGGGGATTTAGGCCACAGACCAGAACTCGCGGATCAGCTATAGCAAACTTAGTCTTTAGATCATGGTATAAAACGTTGAGAACGTTCGTCAGCAGCTCGGAATTAATCGCATCCGCCACATCTCTTAGCGGCAGGTGTGTAGTAGCGAGTGCCACCCGTAGTTCTTCAGTGGCTAGCATCATAACCACAGTTTCAGTGGCAGTTTTTTCGGCTAGGTATTCAGTATGCCCTGAAAATGCAATCCCGGCGTCGTTAATAATTGATTTCTGTACTGGGCCTGTGACCATGGCCTGACAGTCAGCCTTGAGGCAGGAAGTTATAGCTGCATCCAAAGTTTGCAGCACATATTTGGCATTGCGGGGGTTTAACTCTCCGGTAACGACTGAATCACTAAGCTCAACTGGCGCAACAACCAGTTCTCCAGGCGCCAGCGGACGGGCCGGCTGATCAGTGTCGTAGGGGCGTAGGCGTAGTGGAAGACCAAGCTGAGTGGCGCGCTGGCGCAATAGACTTGGGTCTGCAAAAGCAACCAGCTCACAGGAATGACCAGTCTGAACGGCTTTGATTAAAAGGTCAGGCCCGACACCGGCTGGTTCGCCCGGCGTCAGAGCCAGTCTCAACGTCATGACTCGACAGGCTCTTTGATTTCTATAAAGGCTTCGTCGCGAATTTCCTGCATCCAAACCTGCAGTTCTTCCTCGTACTTGCGTTGGCGCAGCATGTTTTCTGCTCGGTTGCGGTGAATATCAGAACTAAAGTCCTGTTTACGTCGATCTGTTACCTGCAATATGTGCCAGCCGAACTGTGAGCTAAAGGGCGCGCTGATTTCATTGAGAGCAATTGTGTTCATGGTCTGCTCAAACTCAGGAACAAACATGCCTGGGGTAGACCAACCCAGTTCACCGCCTTTAAGGCCAGAACCTGGATCTTCTGAAAACTCCTTGGCTAACTCTGCGAAGTCCTCCCCGGCAATTACACGTTCGCGCAGAGCATTGAGCTCGTTCAATGTAGTTTCCTGATCTCGGATCTGGTTGGGCTTAATTAGAATATGGCGCGCGAAATGTTGTTCGATTAAGCGCTCTCCGCCGCCACGACGCTCGTATAGTTTTAGCAAATGGTAGCCGGCGCCACTTCTTATCGGCTTGGACACCTCACCCAGTTGCAGGTCCTCGACAGCATCGATAAACACGCCCGGCAGTTGCGCCATTTTGCGCCAGCCTAAATCACCACCTTTTAGTGCAGACTGATCTGCTGAATTGGCTATCGCCAGTTCACGAAAATCCTTGCCGCCGTTAATCTCATCAAGAATGCTCTGAGCTCGCTCAAGAACCAGTTCCGCTTCTGCCGTGCTGGCGCTGGAGGGAACTGCGAGCAAAATTTGGCCCACATTGACGTCCGGTGAGGTCAAGAAGCGCCCCTCTTCGGAGTTGAGGAAGTTATCTAATTCTTGCGGGCTGATTCGGATGCGACGCATCACCTTGCCCTGTTGAACGCGCACCAGAGTTATCTCGTTGCGAATTTCCTCGCGAACAATGGCTACGGTCTGCCCCGCAGCATGAATCTGGTTAACGTACTCTTCCATGCTGAGGTTATTGCTCTGAGCCACACGGGCCATTGCAGCATTGACCTCTTCATCGGTAATACGCACGCCGGCACTGTAGGCAATATTAAGCTGTAGACGCTCAGAAATCAGTTGATCCAGAACCTGCTGGCTCAAAACTTCTTGAGGCGGTGCCTGGGTGCCAGCCTGCTGAATCTGCGCATAAACTGTTGCTAGACGCTGGTCTAGCTCGCTCTGCAAGACAACGTCGTCATCAACAATTGCAATCACCTTATCCAGAATTTGCAGTTGAGCCGAGGCTCCTAGTGATGCAACCAACGTCCCTGCCGCTAGCAGTGATTTAGAGATTTTCCAGAGGTTCATAGCCATAAATACCATTATTAAGCATTGTGTCTATCCGGCCACCAGTGCCAGCCAGACCTTTAAATTGAATTTGGAAGAAAATACCATTTCTGGCTCGCAACTCCTCTTCCGGGAATAATATTTCATCTTCGCGATGCAGCCAACGGCGCGCTACCACACTGACCCGCCAGCAACAGCTGTTGTATTCGAAACCGGCAAATAACTCCAGTTCCCTCTTGTTGGTGAAATCATGATTCCAGCGACCAACCCAATTTAAGTTACCCGCCACAGGAACAAAGGCGGATATATCGGCCTGCTCTATATCCTGATCCACATCCATGCCGTCGAATAGACGCGGTAAGCGGCGAGTATATCTGTAGGTAAAATTAAACAGCCGGTTTTGTCGGTCATTATATCGCACGCCGAGGCTGCTTTTTTCTAATTCATTATCATGATTGTCGTAAATAATATCACTAGTCAGCCGCCAATTGTTGGATACTCTGGCGGACCAGTCGATGGCCAGTGGTGACTGGTTGCGACTTAGTTCGTCTAGCTCCAGACTAGTGGGCTCAGAGGATAGGGTCACGGCTCGATCTGAGTAATAAATAGACTGGGCAACGCTTAGTTTAAGGCGCTCCTGCCCAGTTCTTTGATCAATGAATCTGCTGGTAAAACCTATAGTTAGACGATCTTCATCTGAGATTCTATCGCCGCCATTAAAGCGATTGTTGGCGAACAGCAGATTATAGGACGGAGTAAATTCTCGGCTATCGAAATCTGGCAGGTCAGACTGGTCTTTGAAGTCTGCTTTTACATAGTGTAGGCGCGGTTCAAAAACCTGCTTAAAGTTACTCAGCCAGCTGACATTTCGCTCAAGAAAAATGCCTGTATCAATAGAGTAGACAGGGACTGTAATGGCAGGATTTTTATCCACTAGATTAGAGCCCTGGCCCGACTTGAGATCGTAGGACAGGTGCTTAGCCCGCAACTGAGGTTTAAAATAGCCCCAGGTCCAGCGTTTGTCCCAGCTAATCCCATAGTCCAGTGTTGCGCGGCTGCCAGTGATCTGGCTGGCATCGTCATGGTCAAACACCGAGTAGCGATTATTAAGATCGATTACAAGAGAGTTAGGTAGCCTGTAATAACCATCGACAGATACCTGCGGCAGCACAGAGTATTGGTCGTCTAGGCCTTCAGTGATTAACTGATAATCCTGAGCTGCAATGCGGTAATTCCAGTGTAGAGTTTTATAACTGGCAGAAGCCTGGCGCTGCAAATGGGTCAGACTGTTTTGGTCCAAGGTTAAATTGCCCAGATTGCGAAAATAATCCACATCACTGACATGGTTGAGATCTAGGTGAGTTGACCAGGGTTGCCCAGCACCTCCGCGGTGCAGCAGGCTGGTAAAGTATCGGTCTTCACCCTGATGGGGGCGCAGTCCGGTCAGCGGGTCGATTTCATCATCGTCGCCACCGCCTTTATCGCTTCCCAAGAAGCTGGCGTTAACCTCAGTCTCAGCCCAATGATTAAGGTGACGGAACTCTGCCTTTAGTGCTGTGCCGCGCTCCTGAATATACCTTGGAGTAAATGTCGCATCATAATTAGCGGCAAGATTCCAGTAGATAGGTTGCGCGTAATCGAGGCCATTGTCTTTATCGACACCAATGGTCGGAAATAGCAGGCCGGACGAGCGCCGGTCATCGACGGGGAACTTAACATAGGGTAGATAAAAAACCGGTACATCTTTGACAGTTAGGCGTGCATTCCTAATTGTAGCAAAACCGGAGTTTTGGTCGATGTTAATAGCGCTGGTGTTCAGTTGCCAGGCATTGTCGCCGGGTTCGCAGGCTGAGTAGGTGGCCTCGTCGATAACGATTACACCCTCCTGATTGCGGGACAGAGTCTTAGCTGTGCCTCGCACTGAGGCCTCGTGCAGGACATAGGTGGCATTCTCAATCTGCACTTCTTTGCTGTCTATATTAATCTTGGCGTTGTCACCCAAGAGCAGCATTCCGGGCTCACGGAACCGCACATTACCCTGCAGACTCACCTGACGGTCGGCCTGGTTGACCGTAGCGCTGTCACTGCGAACCTGTCGGTACCCTTGAGAAATCTGCACATCACCTTCCAGCACGGCAATGTCGTCACTCATCGCTTCTGTGCGGTTGGCGTTTACCCGCAGAGATGCCTTTTCCGGAGCCAAATCTGCATCAGGATAATTTCTGCTGGGTTCAATGTAGGCTCCGCAGCAATTTTTATCGAGCTCGGCTCGCTGCTCCTCAGACATATCTGTCTCTTCCACCCAATCGAGATTGCGCACAGTTGCGACCCTTGGCTCATCTGGGTTGGCTGCTTTTCTGTTTAAACTGCGGGTGGGTCTGGGTACGGTAGACTCTGCTGTTAAATTTAGCGTCTGCTCAATACATAGCCAGTCGCCGCTGACATCTGCCGAGCAGTTCCACTCCGATGCTGATTCCTGGGCGGATAGCAGCGAAAAAGGTGTCAGTGCCAACAGCGCCAATAAAAGTGCGCTGGCGCGACGGCCAATGGTTTTTTGATGGTCAAAAACTGCAAGCGGCAAAACTATATTCCAGAAACTGCTGTAATTAGGTTTATTTTACCTGATATCTGGCGCGAGTAGAGACCTCTAAATGCTGCAAATAGGCTAGAATGAATTTTTTTTATTGTTGCATTATCGGTAGAGCCAATAACAGGGTACCAAATCTTGTCGAATCAGCATCAAAACGATTTTTATCGCTGGATACAGCGCTGTCTGCCAGAGGTCATTAGCCTAGCTGGAGAGCTGCATGCTGAGCCGCTTACTGGCGATGCGGGATTCCGCCGGTATTACCGCCTAAACACTCAGCCAAGTCTGATTGCGGTTGACTCGCCGCCCAGCAAAGAAAAAAACCTAGAGTATGTGAACATCTCTATGGCTCTGCAGGCACATGGGCTGCGCACGCCGGTGATCTATGCCGTGGACTTTTCGCAGGGGTTTATGTTGCTGGAAGATTTTGGTGATCAGCTTTTGCAGCCACTGCTAAACTCACATAGCGTAACTGCGCTCTATACTCAGGCTGAAGCTAGGTTGTTGGACATCCAGCAATTGCCCGCCAGCACAGATATTTTCCCGCATTATGATGCCGAACAGCTACAGGCCGAGATGTTACTCTTCAACCAATGGTTTGTTACTAAACTGTTGGGGCTAAACCTAGAACAGCAAGAGATTGAACTTCTCGATAGTCTTTATCAGCAGTTGATTCTCAGCGCTCAGCAGCAGCCACAGGTGCCTGTCCATCGCGACTACCATTCGCGCAACCTAATGTTGCTAAATGATGGAGAGCTAGGAATCATTGATTTTCAAGATGCCGTGCAGGGCCCTATTACCTATGATCTAGTATCCCTGCTAAAAGACTGTTATGTGCGCTGGCCCGCCCCGCAGATGCGTGAGCGAGCTATCAATTTCAAACATCAGGCGCAGCGCCTTAATCAGCAACTAGACGTAAGCGATCAGCAGTTTATACGCTGGTTTGATTTTATGGGCCTGCAACGTCACATTAAGGTAATGGGTATTTTTGCTCGTTTGGCACTGCGCGATGGCAAAGAAGCCTACCTCAGGGATTTGCCTTTGGTTATCCATTACAGTCTCGAAGCCGCAGGCCAGTATTCAGAGTGCCACGCTTTTTACAGCTGGTTTCAACAGCGTATTAGCCCTTTGCTCAGTGCCCAAGACTGGTATCAACCACTGCGGGATGAAACTCTATGAAAGCTATGATCCTTGCCGCAGGTTTGGGTAAGCGCTTGCGGCCGCTAACCGAGACCACTCCCAAGCCATTGCTGGAGGTCGCTGGCAAGCCATTGCTGCAACACCATATTGAACGCCTAGCAGCGATTGGGATTACCGAGCTAGTGATCAATACCAGTTGGCTAGCAGAGCAGATAGAGGATTATTTTGGTGATGGCACTGAGCTGAGTGTCAGTATCAGCTGGTCACGAGAATCTCAGCCTTTAGAAACTGGGGGTGGTATTGCCAAAGCGCTGCCCATGTTGGGGGATCAGCCATTTTTGCTAGTGAACGGCGATATTTGGACTGATTTCCCGCTGCACAGAGTCAGTGATTTTTATCTCGCTCCCGAACTGTCCGGCTGGCTGCTGTTAGTCCCCAATCCAGACCACAACCCAGCGGGGGATTTTGCCCTTACCGATCATCGCCTTAGTCTGGACGGCAGTCCCAGATACACCTTTAGTGGGCTGAGTATTTTACGGCCGCAGCTTATTGCTGGGCACCCATTCAAGTGCGCCAGTTTTCCGCTGAGAGATATTTTGCAACCCGCCATAAAGTCGAATCTTATGGCCGGGGAGGTCTATACTGGAGACTGGTGTGATGTGGGTACCGTAGAGCGGTACCAGGAGCTCAACCGATACTTACAAAAATAAGGGCCCAAAGGTTTGCATAATCTATGATCTCAAGAACCTACTCCCAAGTTCTTTTCTGGCAAGTTCTGTTCTGGCTGTTCTTTGCAGGCGTGTTATTGCTGTCTTTGTTGCCGATATCCGGCGTTCAAATAATCGCCCATGGCGATAAAATAAATCATGCGCTGGCCTATGCGACACTCTATTTCTTTGCGGTCAGAGCCTTCAGTCATCGCTGCCCACTGTGGCTGCTGGCCATCGCATTGGTGCTGTTTGGCCTAGCTATAGAGTTTGCCCAGTCTCTGACTGGCTACAGATTTGGTGACCCATGGGATTTGCTGGCCAATATCTCTGGTATTTTGGTGATATGGATAGCCTTTAACCTGCGCAGGAGATAGCTATGATTTCAGTTTACCAAGGCAGTGACTACTTTGAAGCTCAGTTACTCAAGGGCCTGATGGAGCAGGAGGGTCTGCAAGTCTTTTTACAGGGAGCTGCGCTGCAGGGAGGTCTGGGAGACTTGCCGGCGCTCGGACATTTATCGATCACAGTCAATGATGCTGATCAGCGGCGAGCGGAAGAAATTATAGCCGCCTATGAAAAGGGTGATTATAGCCTTGATGGAGATGACTGATGACGCCTGAGTTAAGACGCCTATCTCTCTGGTGGTCGCCCGTGGCGGCCGCTTTGCTCAGTATTCTAATGTCCTCTTTTGGCTGGCCACCAGCTGGTGCTCTAACTGCGGGGCTGACTTTACTCTGTGCCCTATGGTGGGTATTTGAGCCAATCCCTATTCCTGCTACCTCAATGATTCCGCTGGGGGTTTTTCCTCTGCTAGGAATTCTAGATGGTCAGCAGGTGGCCCTAGCCTATGGTGATCCGCTGATTATCCTTTTGATGGGTGGTGCCATGTTATCCAAAGCTATGGAAAAAAGTGGTGCCCATCGCCGCCTTGCGCTGTATATGGTTAACCTATTTGGCGCCCAGGACCAGCGGCGACTGGTCTTTGGTTTTATGGTTGCCTCAGCAGTGCTCAGTATGTGGGTGTCCAATACCGCCACAACATTGATGTTGTTGCCCGTTGCCTATGCTGTTCTGGACAGCGCCAATAGCTCTGATGCTGCAAAAAAACTGGCCGTGCCTCTGTTTCTAGGAATTGCCTATGCCGCTAGCATAGGTGGTCTGGGTACGCCCATAGGTTCGCCACCCAATGTGGTTTTTCTGAAAATCTACTCTGAAGCCACAGGCCAGATGCCTGGTTTTGGACAGTGGATGATGTGGGCCTTACCTGTGGTTATTCTAATGGTGCCCCTTGCAGGCATATGGATCACCAGAGGTCTGGGTCAATCTTCTGGCCTGCAGATTCCTCAGGTTGGCCGTTGGCGAACAGAAGAGGTGAGAGTGCTGTTTGTTTTTGGCTTGACGGCTCTGGCTTGGGTCACTCTGCGCGAACCTCTGGGAGGCTGGAGTAGCTGGTTTAATGTTCCCAGCGCCAACTACGCGGCTGTGGCCCTTACTGCGGTGGTCCTGATGTTTGTGTGTCCCAACGGCAGTGGTGGGAAGTTGTTAGACTGGGAATCCGCTTCCAGTATTCACTGGGGTGTACTGCTGTTATTTGCCGGCGGCATAGCAATAGCCAAGGCTTTTGCGATTAATGGAATTAGTGCAGCCATAGGCGATCAGCTTTCGGGAGTCACTCGACTTTCAATCTTTGCCCTAATTTTGGTGGTGTCTCTGTCGGTCACCTTTCTGACAGAGATCACTAGCAACACTGCGACCACCACGCTGTTAATGCCGATTCTGGCCGCTGCGGCGCTGGGTGCCGGCATAGAGCCAGCCATACTTATGTTGCCAGCGGCACTCTCTGCCAGCTGTGCCTTTATGTTGCCAGTGGCAACGGCGCCAAACGCGATTGTGTTTGGTACAGGGAGACTAAGTGTAGAGCAGATGGTGCGCGAAGGTTTCGCCCTAAATCTGATCGGTGCCATGTTGATAACGGCGGTGGTGTATTTTTGGTTAGCTTAGCTGTCGAGTAATACTTTGATGTTGGCCGGTTGCAGGGTCTGGCTGCCGGCAAGAGAGAGTACCAATGTGGTGATCTCTTCCCAGACATCGGCCTGACGCTGACCTTTAATACCGCGATCAATGGCTCCGGCTTGATGCAAAAGCATACGCAGATGCGCTGGACTAAGGCGGCGCAGTGCACTGCGGAAGAGGGGGATGCGCTTATCCCACACCCCGGCAGATTTTAATGCGGCATCGCTATGTGCACCGCGATTAACCTGCTCACTAGCCTTCACTAAAATGCGCAATTCCCGAGTAATGGACCACAGCAGTGGGATGATCTCTATGCCCTCATTTTGCAGACCTCGCAATGAGCGAGCCGCAGACTGAGCATCGCCCATCAGCACCCTGTCTATAAATTCGAAAAGATTATATCTAGCGCTATCCGCCACCACCGCAGACATTCTGCTCGCGTCGACTTTGCCATCAAGTGCTAATAACTTCAGCTTTTCAATTTCCTGAACGGCCGCAAGAAGGTTACCTTCCACTCGGTCGGCCAAAATCTGCACTGCCTCTTGGTTGGCCTGAATGCCGGCCTGTTGCAGGCGCTGCTGAATCCAGCGTGGCAACTGTGTGGCAGACACAGGCCAGACCTGAATATGGGCGCCAACCGACTCCAGTGCTTTTATCCATTTGCTATTTTGAGCGGCCCGCTCTAGTTTGGGTAGCACAATCAAAAGCAAATTGTCTGGATTGAGATTGGCGCAGATTTCACAGAGCGCTTTACTGCCCTTATCCCCAGGCTTGCCGTTTGCAATGCGTATTTCCAGTATTTTTTTGTCTGCAAATAGGGATAGCGAGTTGGACTCGTTGATCAACTGGTTCCAGTCGTAGTTGCCTTCTACATGAAAGAGTTCGCGCTCGGCAAAGCCGGCAGCCCGCGCGGCTATGCGCACGGCATCAGCAGATTCCTGCGCAAGAAGGGGCTCTTCACCACTGACAACATAGACGGGCAGAAGCTGCTTTTGCAGATGGCTCTGAAGCTGCTCCGCTTTTATTTTCACTGCGGGACCACACTCAGACGATTGAGAATCTGGCGTACTAGTTCTTCGCGCATTCCATCTCTGATGAGTCGCTCTTCGCTTTCTGAGGCCAGTACGTCGCGCTCGTTAAATTCGTAGACTCGCTCGATGGATGCGGTGGAGAGAGGAATGATCTGATTACCAAGGGCGTCAACAATTAAAAAGTCGACCTCTTCATTGAGTTGGAATTCAGAGACTCGTGCGCTGGGGTTGAGCGTAGCTGAGCGGCGCGTGCGTTTAAAGTCGACGATTACCACCGAGTATTTGGCATCCGCTGCGCTAGCTACCACATCCACTCCGTAAAGGTTTAACGCTCTGGTTAGCTCAGTGATCAGCTTGCTGTGAGGATCCTGAGCGGACAGGTGCAACCTGCCCAGATCTTCAGGTACCACCTGAGCATTGCGCAGTTGCCAGCCACAGGCCGAGAGCAGCAGGCTTAGACAGACACTTAGAATCAGCGGTGATCTTGTTCTCATTAATAAATGCTCTGTACGCGGGTATTTAATTGGCAACTATATTAACCAGTCGCCCCGGAACCACAATAATTTTACGAATTGTCGCGCCCTCAGTGAAGCGCTGGACATTACTGTCGTCAAGGGCCAGTTTTTCAACAGCCTCTTTGGCGGCGTCCGCCGCGACTTGAATTTTGCCGCGTACCTTGCCATTAACCTGCACCACCATCTCGATGGAGCTGCGTACCAGTGCTGATTCATCGAGGGTTGGCCAGTCTGCATCGGCAACGGCGCCACTATGCCCTAAAAGATTCCACAGGCGATGGCAAATATGCGGAGCAATTGGTGCCAAAAGTAATACCGCACTGGTCAGCGCTTCATGCCGGACAGCGATACTCTGTGGCTCTTTATCACTGAGTTTACCTGTCTCGTTTAATAACTCCATAACCGCAGCAATCGCTGTATTAAACGTATTTCGGCGACCGTAGTCGTCGTTAACCTTGCTAATGGTTTCATGAGTCTTGCGGCGCAGATCCTTCTGAGCATCATTCAGGCGCTGGGTGTCCAGCTCAGTAATAGAATGTTCTTCGAGATGGCTATTCACCATCACCCAAAGCTTACGCAAAAATCTGTGAGCACCGGCAACGCCCTCATTGCTCCATTCAAGGGTTTGCTCTGGGGGTGCTGCAAACATGGTGAACAGACGCACTGTGTCGGCACCATGTTTGTCGATAGCAGTCTGCGGATCCACCCCATTATTTTTAGACTTTGACATCTTGGTAATACCGCCGCTGTGCACCAGATTGCCAGTGGCAGTTTCTGTGGCCTTAACTGTGCGGCCCTTTTCGTCGCGCTCTACACTGACTTCAGACGGTGCCAGCCAATGCTTGCGCCCCTCCTGTTCAGTGTAGAAAGATTCTGCCAGCACCATACCTTGGCAGAGTAGACTCTTAAATGGCTCACTGCTCTCGACCAGACCCTCGTCGCGCAATAACTTATGGTAAAAACGCGCGTACAGTAGGTGCAAAATAGCATGTTCAATGCCGCCAACATACTGATCCACAGGCAGCCAGTAATTGGCGCGCTCAGGATCAAGCATAGCGCTGTCTAGATCAGAGCAGGTAAATCTCGCGTGATACCAGCTAGATTCCATAAACGTATCAAAGGTATCAGTCTCATGTTCGACCGCTTGACCTTCGTGTAGGGCTTTTCTCCATTCCAAATCGGCTTTGATGGGCGACTGAATACCGTCCATTTCGACATCGGTGGGCAGAAGCACGGGCAGTTTTTCCAATGGCACTGGAATCTCACCACCCGCGGCCAGATTGTACATTGGGATGGGCGAACCCCAATATCTTTGACGGCTCACGCCCCAGTCACGCAGGCGGTAGTTAGTAGTTACTGAGCCATGGTTTTTGGCTTCTAGGGCTGCGGCAATAGCATCAAAGGCCGCTTCAAAATCGAGACCATCATACTCTCCTGAGTTCATTAGTACGCCTTTGCTAACAAAGGCCTCAGTGGTTAAATCGCAGACCTCATCGCCACAGGTGGCAATCACTTGCTTGATGTCTAGCTGGTATTTTTTAGCAAATTCATAGTCGCGCTGGTCATGGCCTGGCACTGCCATCACGGCACCAGAGCCATAATCCATCAGTACGTAATTACCGATCCAGACTGGCACCAACTCCCCCGTCAGCGGGTGCACTGCGCTGATACCAGTGTCCATACCGAGTTTTTCCATGGTGGCCATCTCCGCCTCGGAGACCTGTTGGGTCTGGCACCGCTTGATAAACTCAGCCAGCTCAGCATTGGACTGGGCAATATACAGGGTAATCGGATGCTGGGTAGCCAGAGTAAGGTAGGTCACGCCCATCAGAGTATCTGGCCTGGTGGTATAGACATCAAAACTTGAATGCTCGCCAACGGCTGCTGCAAGGTCGAAGGTCAGGTTGATACCGCGACTTTTGCCAATCCAGTTGCGCTGCATGGTCTTGACCTGCTCAGGCCAGTGCTCTAAATCATCCAGATCATCAAGAAGTTGTTCTGCGTAGTCGGTAATTCGAATAAACCACTGCGGTATTTCTTTGCGCTCTACCGGGCTATCACAGCGCCAGCAGCAGCCATCGATGACCTGCTCATTGGCTAGTACTGTGGCGTCATTGGGGCACCAGTTCACCGCGCTGGTTTTCTTGTAGACAAGGCCTTTTTCATACAGCTTGGTAAAAAACCATTGTTCCCACTTGTAATAGCTGGGTTCACAGGTAGCCAGCTCTCGCGACCAGTCGATACCAAAGCCAAGTGATTTAAGCTGCCCTTTCATGTAGGCAATATTTTCCAGCGTCCATTTGGCTGGCGCAGTTTTGTTTTGAATAGCAGCATTCTCTGCGGGCAAGCCAAAGGCATCCCAACCCATCGGATGCAGCACATTCTTACCCTGCATACGCTGGTAGCGTGCAATGACATCTGTGATGGTGTAGTTGCGAACATGGCCCATATGCAGCTTACCGCTGGGATAGGGGAACATGGCTAGGCAGTAAAACTTTTCCTTGTTGGGGTCTTCGCTGACCTCAAAGGTTTGGTTGTCGTTCCAATATTTCTGCGCATCCCGCTCGATGCTGGCGGGATCATAATGCTGTTCGATGGTCATGAAAATTCACTGCTTAAAGGGTTAGGTCATCAGCCGTGAATTATAGGGGAAGTAGAGCCACTCTAACAGCTGTTAGAGTGGCTGAGGACTATCTGATTTAGCTTGCCTGTCTTTTGGGAATACCGAGCTCTTCAAGCTTGGCAGCCATATCTTCAGCAGAGGTCGCAGCATTTATTTCACGATCAATAAAAAGGATCTTGCCATCTTTACCTATGTAGAAAGTGTGACGCTTGGGTACGCCGTAAAACGCTAGCACATCATAGGCTTCGGCAACCGCTTTGTTGGGGTCGCTAAGAAGAGGGAAATCAGCTTCGTTCTCTTCGGCAAAGGCCTGATTTGTTTCCAAGGGGTCAACGCTGGCCATGAAGTAAGTAACATCCAGGCGTTTCAATAAATGACCATTTTGCGCCAGCGACTTACACTCGATAGTGCAGCCGCTGGTGAAAGCCTTTGGGTACCAAGCAATAACAATTGCCTGCTTGTCGTGAAACTGCTCTAGACTATAGGTTTTGCCATCAGTGGCCTGCAGAGAAAAAGCCGGCGCTTGATCGCCTACTTCTAGGGCCGATGCGGCTGCAGATAGTGTCAGCAGTAGGCTGATCATCAGGTTGTGAGTCAATGTCTTCATGTTAATTCTCCTCGTTAGGCATCTAAGCCTGTGTGTCCTGTTTTCTGCGCCTGACAATTAAACAGATACAGATAAAGATTGAAAATACCACAGTGGGCCAGCTTCCCCAGCGTGAAAATACGGTTTGGCCCACTCTTGGCTGAAGGCTGCCAGACAATTCGCCGGCAGTAAACTGCTCCAGTTGCTGATAAATGACACCGCGATAATCCACCAGGGCAGTAATACCATTATTGGTGCCACGCAGCATTGGTTTGCTGTTTTCAAGTGCTCGCATGCGCGCCATCTGCATATGCTGTTGGGGTGCTATGGAGCGCCCAAACCAAGCATCGTTGCTAACCGTCAAGATCATACTGGCATCGGCTGCACTCTCAGCTACCAGATCTGGGTAGGCTATTTCGTAGCAGATGGCCGTAGCAATGGGCTGGCCTTTCACTGTCAGTAAAGATTGACCAGTAGAACCCAGTGAAAATGACGACATCGGCAGATCAAAAAAGCTGTTTAATCCGCGCAGCATGCCCTCGAGGGGCACGTATTCGCCAAAGGGCACCAGCCTAGTCTTATCATACTGCCCGAGAGAATCTCCCAGAGCCAGCATAGAATTGTAATAGCGCCGATTGCGAGCATCCTGTGTGGGTATACCAGTTAGCAGGGCTGTTTGGTTCACTCTGGCGATACTGTCCACATCGATTAGGTAGTCCATCACCTGTCGAGGTAGGGCGGGAATGGCACCCTCTGGCCAGATAATAAGATCTGCTCCCCAATAGGCCTCGGTCTGTTGCCGCAACTGATCGAGAATGCCGCCCTGTTCAGCCGCTGCCCAGCGGTCTTCCTGTTCAATATTGGGTTGTACCAGCACCACCGATAGGGGGCGCTCACTTGCCTCTGTCCAGGTTGCCTTTTGTAGACCGTAGCCAGCAGCAACCAGAGCAAAAATAACAACAGTTACCATTGCAAGGTCGCGGTTAAAAGCTTTGTTGACAACTAACTGTACCGCAAGAGCGGATATCAATGCGCTGATAAAGCTAAGCCAGAGTACGCCGCCTAGTGGCGCCCAACCGTTAAGCCAGGTATCTGTATGGCTATAGCCGGCGTAGAGCCAGGGAAAACCGGTAAAGATCCAGCCGCGCATCCATTCGCTCAGCACCCAGATAGCGGGCAGCCCCAATATTTGGGCGACAGAGGTTTGAGGTATAAATGCACTTAGAGTAAAGGGAGCGGCAAACAAAAACGCCATAAACAAACAGAATAAGAAAGTGCCCAGCAGTGCAAACGGTGCGGCAATGTAGCCATGGTCGTGGATGCTGACATAGACCCAGCTGACTCCTGCAAAGAAAACACCTAGGCCAAACACGGCAGCTTTGACAAAGGCCTGTTTGGCAGTTTGTTTTCGCAGAGCCCAGAACAGAGCTGCGGCACTAATAATGGCCATTGGCCAAAATGAGAAAGGCGCCAGTGCCAGAGGAAAGACTGCACCGGATGCAAACAGCAGCAGAAATTTCTGTCCTCTAGCTAGGCTCATCTATGCAGCTGTGTCAGAGGTCGTTCTTGCGAACTTCCAGAAGATTGATCTTGCGTTTGTCGCCATCGACAACCTTAAAGTCAAAATTCTCAATACTGGTGCTTTCGCCAATCTGAGGCAGATGGCCGAAGGCGTGCACCACTAGGCCGCCCACGGTATCAAACTCGTCATCAGAGAAGCCGAGGTCAAAATATTCATTAAAATCATCAATTTCGGTAATGGCTTCTACGCTGTAGAGGTTGTCATCAATCTTACTGATTTGCTCAGCCTCGGTTTCATCGGTTTCGTCTTCAATCTCGCCGACTATCTCTTCGAGCACGTCCTCAATGGTCAGCAATCCAGAGACGCCACCATATTCATCGACCACCATAGCCATGTGATAACGCTGTTCGCGGAATTCTTGAAGTAGGATATTTAGGCGTTTGCTCTCTGGGATAATAGTGGCCGGGCGCAATAGACCCTTGAGGTTGAAACTCTCTTTGCCAGATAGCACCAGAGGCAGAAGTTCTTTAGCCAGAAGTATACCCAGTACATCGTCAGAGGACTCACCAACCACAGGAAAGCGCGAGTGCTGAGACTCGATAACCAGCTCCAATATCTGCTCTAGGCTCCAGTCCTCCTCGATCACCTGCATCTGTGATCTGGGGATCATAATTTCGCGAGCCTGAAGATCGGAAACCTTAAGCGCTCCTTCCATTATCTGTAGTGCACTCGCATCGATAATCGACTCATTCTCTGCGCTGCGCAGCATGTCGGCGACTTCATCACTGCTGGTTGGATTGGCTGAGAAAGCCCTACCTATTTTTTTGAGCAGAGATTCGTCTTGGCCGTTGTTGGTGATTTCGTCGTTCATGTGCTTCTCGTTGGTACTCTTATTGTTCTTGTAAGTTAGTGTCAGCGTAAGGCGCAGGAAAACCCAAGCCCAGTAAAATTTCAGTTTCTAATCTTTCCATCAACTCAGCATCGCTATCATCGATGTGATCATAACCAAGTAGGTGCAGCACACCGTGGACTGTCATGTGCGCCCAGTGAGCCCGGCTAGATTTGTTCTGTTGCACTGCCTCAGCTTCCACCACTGGCGCACAGATTACCAAATCGCCCAGTATAGGCAACGGCTCTGGTGTGACAGCGTCAAAGGGGAATGAGAGCACGTTGGTGGGGCCGCTCTTGCCGCGGTACTGTTGATTTAGTTCAGCACTCTCGTCGATATCTACAATGCGCACGCTGAGTTCGGCAGTCTCTCGCTCGCCACGGAGAGCTGCACTGGCCCAGCGTTGCATACTGTCTTCGTCGGGCGGCTCTTCAGATGAACAGGCCATCTGAATATCGATGGAAATAGTCATTGTTGGCTAGCTCGCGCCCTTTTCATAGTCATCGTAGGCATCCACAATGCTCTGAACTATAGGGTGGCGCACAACATCTCGTGACTCAAAGTGGGTAAAGCTAATTTCCTCAACATGCTGCAATACTTCGCAGGCGTGCACCAAACCTGAACTGACACCGCGTGGTAAATCGATCTGCGACATATCACCAGTGATTACCGCGGTAGAGCCAAAGCCAATTCGAGTGAGAAACATTTTCATTTGTTCGCGAGTGGTATTCTGGCTTTCATCGAGAATAATATAAGCGCCGTTGAGAGTGCGGCCGCGCATGTAGGCAAGAGGGGCAATTTCAATAACATTTCGCTCCTGCAGTTTGGCCACGGTTTCAAACCCTAGCATCTCATGCAATGCGTCATACAGCGGGCGTAAATAGGGGTCTACTTTCTGAGCCAGGTCGCCGGGTAAAAAGCCGAGTCGTTCGCCCGCCTCAACGGCAGGCCTCACCAGCAGAATCCGTTCCACTTCATCGCGCAATAAGGCCTCGACGGCACAGGCAACGGCTAGGTATGTTTTACCTGTACCGGCCGGGCCAATTCCGAAGTTAATATCATGGGTCTGAATGGAGCGTACGTAGCGCTGCTGATTCAGGCCGCGGGGCTTGATATTGCCTTTTTTGGTGCGGATTACCGAAAAGCTTTCAATATTATCGGCAGAGTTGAGATTGTTGGCAGGTTGAGTCATAGGCTTCTCTGTCTCACATTGACGGAGGTGGAGGTGAACTTCTTCAGCAGACAGCTCTGAATAGTGAGCTGTTTCCTGATACAGGTTGTAGATAACCTCAGCGGCAGCCTCAGACGCTGGTTTTTCTCCATAAACAGCAAAATAATTGTCCCGCGAGCGAATCTCAACGTTTAACCGCTGTTCGATAAGGCGCAGGTTTTCATCAAGTTGGCCGCAGAGTGAGGCGAGGCGATGAGCGTTATTAGGCTCAAGAGTGATGCTGTAAGCTGATGGCTGAGTATCCAATCGTTTCAATGGGTGCTTTAGAGCCTTTCCATAATTGATATACCTCTAGCATAGCGCGAACTGTGGAGGGGGGTAAACTTTTTTTATCAAACAGGTAGGCCAGAAGCTGTTCTGTTTGAGCCCGCAGTTTAAGACCCGACCAGTGTTCCGCGCAGGCTGTTGGGCAGTGCTTCAGTGATATCTACGTCGGCAAATTCACCAATCAGACTGTGGTTGTCACAGCGAAAGTTGACCACGCGGTTGTTTTCTGTGCGGCCCTGGAGCTGCCCAGGGTCCTTTTTGGAGATGCCAGTCACCAGCAAATTAGCTCTAGTACCCACCATGCGACGACTAATTGCCGCAGCGTTTTGGCTGATGCGGTCCTGAAGAATTTTCAGGCGCATTTTTTTAGTTTCTTCGCTTGTGCTGTCCACAAGGTCTGCTGCGGGAGTCCCGGGGCGCGCGCTATAGATAAAACTAAAGGAAGTATCAAAGCCTACGTCTTCGATCAGTTTCATGGTCGCCGCAAAATCATCCTCTGTCTCACCGGGGAAGCCGATAATAAAGTCTGATGAAATACTAATATCCGGACGCAGTGCGCGAAGACGACGGATTTTAGATTTGTACTCAATCGCTGTATGGCCACGTTTCATGGCCATTAAAATCCGATCCGAGCCGCTTTGCACCGGCAGGTGCAGATGGCTAACCAGCTCTGGCACGCGGCTGTATACATCAATTAGAGCATCCGAAAATTCTACCGGGTGACTGGTGGTATAGCGGATGCGATCTATGCCTTCAATCTCTGCCACATAGGGCAGCAACTCGGCAAAGTCACAAATCGAACCATCGGGCATATCGCCTCGGTAGGCATTGACGTTTTGACCGAGAAGATTAACTTCACGCACGCCCTGGGCTGCTAGATCAGCAACTTCGGTCAGCACATCGGCCATCGGCCGACTGACCTCTTCGCCTCTAGTATAGGGCACTACACAAAACGTACAGTATTTAGAGCAGCCTTCCATGATTGAAACAAATGCGCTGGCACCGTCGGCCTCTGGCGTTGGCAGACGGTCAAATTTTTCGATTTCAGGGAAGCTAATATCCACCACCACAGTGCCATCAGTTTGCCGAGACTCCATCATTTCTGGCAGGCGATGCAGAGTCTGGGGCCCAAAAATCACGTCGACAAAAGGCGCTCGTTTAGCGATGGCTTCACCCTCTTGGCTGGCAACGCAGCCGCCCACCCCAATCACAAGATTAGGATTGGCCTCTTTGAGGTGCTTCCAGCGCCCCAATTGGTGAAAAACTTTCTCCTGAGCTTTTTCGCGAATCGAGCAGGTATTCAAAAGGATAACATCCGCATCCTGTGCGCTGTCGGTGGGCACCATATTGTGGCTGTCACCTAACAGATCTTGCATGCGCGCAGAATCGTACTCATTCATCTGACAGCCATGAGTTACGATATGCAGCTTTTTAACGGGTTTTGCTGTCATTTATTGGGTTATTCTTTGAACTAAGATAGGGGTCAGCATTATAGCTGTGCGGGGCCAATTGGCAACATTTTAGCAGTGTACTTGCAGTCTGTTGTGGTATTATGCCGGCCCCAAAACAACAGCGCATTTTGCAGAAAATTAATGACTAGCGAACCCATATACCGCATTACCTTTTTCAATCAGGGACAGGTCTACGAAATCTACGCTAAGCAGGTTTTTCAGAGTGACCTCTGGGGGTTTTTAGAGGTTGAAGAGTTTGTCTTCGGCGAGCGTTCGCAGATGATCGTTGATCCCGCTGAAGAAAAACTTAAAACTGAATTTTCGGGGATTAAGCGCAGTTTTATCCCTATGCAGTCGATTGTGCGTATCGACGAGGTAGAGAAGGAAGGTACCGGTAAAATCACAGAGGCACCTTCTGGTAGCAATGTTAGCCCGTTCCCATTCCACAGCATGGCAGGCGGCAAGCCAGTTAAAGATTAGTCGCCCACCACAGTATTCCAAAATAACAAGTTTCTCAGACCTGCCTGCCCAGCTTAGTGGCTGGGCGGTGAGTCACTGTGATCGCTCAGGTTGCCGATCGTCGCTAACCTAGCAGCACAAAGTTTTGTCCGCTATCAATTCGATCCGTTTTATCCCATTTAAAAGGCCTCAGAGCCCTTTATGCTACTGAAATAATGTCAGAATAATCTGCGACTGTGGTAAAGTCTGGACATAGATTTATTCGGGCAAGAAACCCTGTACGGGCGCTCGGGTAAGGGTTGAGTAAACAGAGGTTTTCAATGAGAGAGAATACAGTGGAGTTGCTGCCCTACGAATTCGCACGACTCAATCAGGTGCTGCTGCAAAGCGATGCCGGAAATCTCTTACTAGGCCCCAATGCGCCGGACTGGGCTATAGGTGAAGTCAGCCGCGCGGCAGGGGGGAATCTCAAGGTAAGCCATGTGCCTGCGGAAGAATTTGATGCGCTTCTCAGTCAGGTCTACAGTGGGCGCCAGGGCTCATCTGAGTCTGTCATGGAAGATATCAAAGACTTTGTCGACCTAGAATCAGCTGCCGCAGAGCTGGAAGAGGTCGGCGACCTTCTGGATGCCGAAAATGATGCCCCAATTGTGCGGCTGTTAAATGCCATTTTGGCTGAATCTCTAAAAGAAAATGCCTCTGATATCCATATAGAGCCCTACGAAAAACAAGCACTGGTGCGCTTTCGTCTCGATGGTGTACTGAGAACCGTTCTCAGCCCCTCAATTCAAATTGCACCGCTATTAATTTCGCGTATCAAAGTGATGTCCAAGTTGGATATTGCCGAGCGACGTCTGCCTCAGGATGGCCGTATGACTGTGCGTCTAGGTGGACGAAGTATTGATCTGCGTATCTCGACCATGCCTTCCAGTCACGGCGAGCGCGTCGTAATGCGTCTGTTGGACAAAGATGCAGGCAAATTGCAGACCGACGATTTGGGAATGCCACCGGAGTCTCGGCGCGAACTCAATGAGCTGGTTTCAAGGCCACATGGCATTATTTTGGTTACCGGGCCCACGGGCTCGGGTAAAACCACCACGCTCTATGCGGCACTTCAGCAGATGGATCGTCAAGAGCGCAATATTATGACCGTGGAAGATCCGGTGGAGTACGATTTACCTGGGATCAGCCAAACGCAAATCAACCTGCGTGCTGGAATGACCTTTGCTCGCGGATTGCGAGCAATTCTGCGTCAGGACCCCGATGTTATTTTGATCGGTGAGATCCGCGATGGCGAGACAGCCGAAATTGCCACCCAAGCCAGTTTAACTGGTCACCTGGTGCTATCTACGTTGCACACCAATACAGCTGCCGGGGCAATTACTAGACTTCAGGATCTCGGCGTCGACAGCTTTTTGTTAGCCTCAACGGTTCGCGGCATTCTATCTCAGCGCCTTATGCGCAAACTCTGTAAACATTGCCGTCAGGAAGTTGAAGCAGATGAGTATCAGTGCGGCCTATTGAGCCTTCAACAGGGGCAGACAATATTTCAGTCTGCCGGCTGTGCCGACTGTAACAACACCGGATTTGCAGGTCGTCAGGCACTGTTTGAGTTAGTTACTGTGGATGCGCCACTGCAATCTCTGATTCACGAAAACGCAGGTGAAATCGAGCTGGAGAGCTCCATTCGCCAACGTGTCCCCAGCATACGTGAAGCCGGCTTCGCGCTGGTTCGCCAGGGAATCACCACCGTCGAAGAAGTTCTTCGCGTTACCAGCGTTTAAATTTTATGCCAGTCTTTGATTACAGTGCCTATGACGCTGCCGGCAAATTGGTCGACGGTGTTGTTACGGCTGATTCAGAGCGCCACGCTCGTCGTTTATTAAAAGAAAAGCGACTACTGCCATCAAAATTAAGCGAAGTTAGTCAAAACCCTAGCAATACCAATGGTCGCCGACGTCGCGAGGCACGAGTTAATAACTTTGATCTTTCCCTAGTACTGCAGCAGCAGGCCATATTGATTCAATCTGGACTACCGCTGGAAGATGCTCTGCGGATGACCATAGAGCAGGCTGAGACTGACAAACAGCGGCGCATGGTTGAAAGCTGGCGCAGCGAAATTGTGGAGGGTCGCAGTTTCTCCGAAGCTCTGCGCCGTTCGCCCTATAAAATCCCTGAGGCGGTCATTGCTGGCATAGGTGTTGGAGAGGAGAGCGGGCACCTTGACAGGGTGCTCATCCGCTTGGCTGAAGACCTTGAAAACAGCGCTGAAAATCGCAAAACCGTCACCCGGGCATTGATTTACCCCGCAACATTGATCGGCACCTCCATTATGGTCGTGGCCATTATGATGGTTTGGGTTGTCCCCAAGATTACCGCTATTTTTAACAGCTCAAATCGTGAGTTGCCACTTATCACTCGCATTGTGATTGGTCTCAGTGAGTTTACCCAGGCCTATGGTCTGTATCTGTTGGCGGTCATTGTAGCTGGCGCCATGCTATTTGCTCGAATGATGAAAGATCCGCAGCGCAGAGAGCGCTGGCATAGCATGTTGCTACGGGTGCCGGGGCTTGGACGTTGGACTATTATGGCCAATATAGCTGACTGGTCGCGAAGTCTGGGAGTGTTGCTCAACAATGGTGTGCCGGCGCTAGCCGCCTTAAAGATTTCCTCCTCGGTGGTCAATAATCTCCATCTGCGCCGTAAAATGGAGCGGGTTACGGAAAGCATGCGCCGTGGTAGCAGTCTGCAAAAAGCACTCGAGGAAAACCAGGTAGGCAGTGGTTTCTTGATTCATATGGTGGGCAGTGGTGAAGCCTCCAGTGAGCTGGATAAAATGCTACTTCGGGTCGCCGACTATTATTCTTTGCGTTTGGCTAATGCTATCGAGGTGTTCCTTAAGCTGATTAACCCAGTACTGATTATTTTGATGGGAATGATTATTCTCTCGGTGGTGGCTGCGGTCATGCTGCCGATTATGGATATGAACAACATGGTTTAACGTTTGTGGCTTGCTAAGCTTTTAGTACTGCCGAGCGAGCAGCCAAACTAGTTGTACTTTTAGATAACTAATTTAGGTGTAATAAAATGAATACAGCACGTAAGCAGGCAGGTTTTACCCTAATCGAGATGATGGTAGTAGTAGTGGTAATCGCGCTGCTGGGCGCCATGATTGGCCCGACGCTCTTTGGTAAGGTACAGCAGGCTCAGGAGACTAGAGTCGCTCAGGATATTAGGGTGATTGAGAGTGCGCTTAAGTTTTACCGCCTTGACAATTACCGATACCCGACGCAGGCACAGGGACTTGAGGCGTTGGTTAATGCGCCAGGCGACGCGGCGGGCAACTGGAATGGACCCTATTTAGAAGCCATGCCCAATGACCCCTGGGGCGTCCCCTACCAGTACCAAAGTCCAGGCAGCCGTGGCAAAGACGTTGATATTTACACGCTGGGAGTTGACGGTCAGCCCGGTGGCGAAGGCTCGGACAAAGATTGGGGTAATTGGAACATCAAGTGATTTATCAATTTGACTACCTATTAATCGCAGATTGAATATGCACCGGGCAAGGCGTCAAAACGGCTTTACTTTGATTGAAATCGTTGTAGTAGTCATGATCGTGGCAACTATTTCTGCGATGAGTGTTTTGGCAATTAATCAGGCGTTTGGTCGGCGCTACGCCAGCGAGGCAGACAACCTGTTGATCTGGTTGCAGCAGCTGGCTGAGAATTCTTCTCTTCAGGGTGCCGCCTATGGTGTGGTTACTGAACCGGGCGACGTAAAAATCCAGACCCCAACTCAGCTGCGCGCCGTTATTTACTACCGACAGCGCTGGGTCGCGGTCACTGCTCCCGCCCCCTTTGTGCTCAGCGAGGATGCCAGTATTGATTGGCTGATAAACAGTTATGGCGAAGACGAGTTGCTGCCGCAGCAAAATATTGCCAATCCTGGAAGCACAGGGGATGAACAGGAAAAAATCGATGAGGAAGAATTTCTTCTTCCCGAGGTTGCCTTTTTGCCAGACGGCTACCTTGAGCCTCAGGGACAGATTCAGCTCAGTTTTGACGCCTCTGACAGTACATTTATTTTCCGCTGGGAAGATCAGGGCTCGGGCATAACTATGGAGCTCAAGCGTCAATGAAAAATACTCGCAAAGCCCGTGGTTTTACTTTGATAGAAGTTGCCGTAGCTCTGGCTATTTTAAGCTGGGTACTGTCTAGCGCACTTTTTTTGGTGCATCAATACAGTGACGAGCGACTAAAATTACGCGAGCGATTTTTTGCAACCCAGGTATCTTGGAACCGCCTGCTGGAGCGCTACCAATATGCTCAGGGTTGGGTGCCACAGTCAGAGCGCACAGCAAAAACTTCCAAAGGTATTGATAAACAGGCCGGTCAGAACTGGCGCTGGCAGTTAACCTCAGAGGCGGCCATGGGGCAGGATCTATTTCGCTATGAGGTCAAAAGTGGTCGCGCCGATGGCGAGCAGTTCACTGGGACCCTAGCCATCTACCTAGTGGGGGATGGCCAATGAGAGGTGGCTCAGCAAACAGTCAGTCCGGCTTTACCCTGATAGAAACTGTTGTCTCACTTATGCTGCTGGCGGTGATGTCAGTGTTGTCTTATCAAGCGGTAGACGTGGTGCTGGGCACCAACGAACGCAGCCGTCAGGATCTTGCCGACGAGGCTATGTTGCAGCGTGCTTGGCAGATTATTGGTCGCGATATTATGCATCTTAGGCCGCGCCTTTTTACTGATGGCTTTGGCGATCAGGAATCAGCCTATATTACCGATGTGAGTGAATTTGGCGTGCGCTTTAGTCGCGGTGGCGGCCCTATGGTGCGCACTAACCCCAGTGGTGTTCGGCGCGTTGAGTACAGAATTAACGATCAGAGACAGTTGCAGCGCCAATCATGGGCTATCACGGAGTCGCCGCGCCTAAGCGATGGCAGCACTCAGGTTCTGGTCAACAACGTTGAAGAGGTACTGTTTGAACACCTGACCCAAGATTACTTCTACAGCCCAGACTGGCCTCCAATCAATGAAACACACAGCCCGCGAAGCCTGCCAAAAATGATCCGTGTCACCATTGTGCTGGATGGTGATATAGAAACCTCTAGACTGTTCCCCGGAGTGTTTTCCGAATGAGTCTGCGAGCAGATCGCCCAACCCATCAAAAACAGGCCGGCGTCGCCCTGTTGGCAGCGCTGATCTTGATGTTGGCTCTAGTGATTACTCTGGGTAACATTTTTTATCGGCATCAGATTGATGTCTCCCAGGCTACAGGCTCTTTGCATGGCGATCAGGCGATGCTGCTGGCAATGAGTGGCGAAAACTGGGCGCTACAGTTGCTATCTGATGGCCAAGATGATTTTGATGTGGACGATTTTAGCGAGGACTGGGCTCAGGCCATGCCACTTCTGCCGGTCGATGGCGGCACATTAACGGGCTGTATTGCCGATTTACAGTCGAGAGTTAACCTCAATAGCTTTAGTGGTTACAACGAGCAGTCCCTCAGTACGGAGAGTAGTTCTGATGTCATAGGCCATGCAAAGGTTTGGCTGGCGCTACTGAGGGGGCTGGATATGCAGGTTGACCCCTCTCGCACCGCGGCCATTATTGACTGGCTAGACCTGGACTCTGAGATTATTAATAGCTGGGGCGCTGAACAGCCCGACTACGATGGTTACAGCCCCTCTCGGGTAGCCGCCAACGGTCTGATTAGCGATACCACAGAGCTGGCTGCTATCCGCGGCTATGAGGTGGCTGAGGTGCAGCGCTTAATGCCTTGGATGAGCGCATTGCCAACCAAAACCTCAATCAATATCAATACTGCATCCGCCGAGCTGTTGTTGGCCCTTGGCGGAGATCTTGGGCTGGAATTTAGTGATATGGTGATTGCAGGGCGTCCCTTTGTCTCCACGGAGGATTTTTACCGGTTCGTCTCAGAGCGCCTGCAACTCGACTTGGCTGCGGTCAAAGGCCGCTGGCCTCTGACTCTGGTTGGGGTAAACTCCAGTTACTTCGAGCTTTACCTTGAGGTTACATTGGGGGAGGCACGCATCGAAGTAAAAAGTATAATGGATCGCCAAGGTCGCTCTAAGCCGGTGGTTATTTCCCGTCAGGTGACAGTGGTTCCGGCGAGTTTGCCAAAACCCAAGAGCTCGGCGGTAGAGGAGTTGTTTGACGATAGTTCCGAGCAACAGCAACTCGATGATGAAGATCAGTCTATGGAGACTAGCGAAGTGCAACCAGCCTGTATGATGATTGGGGAAATTATCTGATGACCTTATCGGTTGATCATATCCACCACATTGACCGCCGTATCACCAACGAGGGCGAGGCCTTTGCGTCGGCAGCGGGTTCCAATGCACAGTCTATGAATCTTTGGGTGCCCTCAGAGCGAGTGAGTTCTCACTGGATCGAGGTGCCTGCAGCTCCGGAGCGCAAGTGGGCCGAACTTATCCCCTGGATGCTGGAAGATAGAATTTTGCATCCAGTAGCGGATATGCATTTTGTTATGGCCGGGCGAAGCCAAGACAATCAGCTGCATATACTGGCTGTAAGTAAGCAGGATATGCAGGAGTGGCAAAGAATCGCCGATAATGCCGGTGTCGCCGCCCTGTGCATGGTTCCTGATTTTATGGTGCTGCCATGGGAAGAGGGGCGCATTACTGTAGGTTGGCGCGAGGGCCTGTGCCTAGTGCGCAGCGGCGCAACTGAGGGTTTTGCCGCCAGTCCCGATATTGCTTGGACCATGATCGGGCGCCTGTTAAAGCGATCCGAGATTGCGCCCCGCCTGTCGATTTCCATACCGGATCAGTCCCTGATTCCCGAGAGTCTGCGAGAGATGGCTGATATCAATGATGCCGCTGTCGATTGGGTCTTTACTGAGATGCCTGCATCCCTAAATCTGCTGACCGGAAAATTCAAACCCATTGCCAGCAAGGCGTCTCGGTCTGCTTGGCTTCCCGCTGCAGCTCTTGCCAGTCTGGCAATAGTGCTGCTCTTTGCCTACCTCCAAATTTCCAGCAATATGTTGCAGGGGCAGGTGCAGCTACTTGAAAAGCAGGTTGTATCTGGGTACACAAAATTATTTGGCGCTGGCAATATCAAGGCTTCTGATGTCAGGCCTGTGGGCGAGCAGCAGATCGCAATACTGTTTGGCCAGCAACAAGCCCTGCAGACCGGTGCCGTGGCAGGCCTCACCGCTCTGGATCAATTTATGAGCCTCTGTGGTTGTAGCCTAGTGGCTCTAAAGGCTGAGCAGGATAATATTACTCTGAGCATCGATGGGGCTAGTAAGTTAAAAGTCAAAGCGCTGAATATTCCCGGTTATCAAACCTCTATTACTCAACTGCCCAATGCACCAGCAGACTCGATCTTGCTGACCATTGTGCCAAGAGGGGGTGCCGGCCGATGAAACAGCTATTAGACCGGTTGCAAAGCGCTTTTTCTAACCTGCAGGAGCGCGAAAAGCTCTTTGTGCTTGGTGGTGGCCTGCTGATTTTGGCTGGCATTATCTACCTGGCGATCTTGCCTCAGTGGGATAGGCATACTCAGCTAGTCGAGCAGAAAAACGACTTGCAAACAGATATGCAATGGCTACAGGACCAGCGTGCAGTTCTCAGCCGGCTGGTAAATAGCTGCTCTTCTAGCTCTGCCTCGGGCAATGGCCAAGAAGTCTTAACTCGCTTGGTAAGACGCAATCAATTGCGCTTGGATAGCCTGCGCGTAACTGGCAGTGGCTTTAGGGTTGGCCTCAGTGGAAGTGATGCTAATCGAATCGTTCGACTGGCCCATCAAATTGCCTGTGAGGGCTATGCGGTTAGCTATTTAGAGGTCTCAAAACCTACTGAGGATACAGGAACCCTAGTGGCCAACATGGAGGTGCAGAAAGTTGATTAGTAAACTAAATGCCGGTCCTCAGGCTCTGGGTCGCCTGGGGGTAACAGGCCTACTGCTGGCAATCTGCATCTATCTGTTGATTCTAATTGGCACGCAGTTTTTTGCCTCTACAGATAATAGCGCCAGAGACATAGCTCGGGTGCAACCAGCTAAGGCAATTTATTGGAACTGGTTCCGTGGAGATGTGGCTGCTACAGCAGTGGCGGAGGTTGCGAACTCCCCTGAAAAGCACGGCGAGCTAGCCGATGCTGATATCAATGGTATTTTACTGGGTGTCATGATTGCGCAAAAAGATGCCTTTGCAACATTGAAATTTAATGGAAAGCCAGAGGCCGTGTACCGCAAAGGAGATGAACTAGGCGCCGGATATCAGCTGGTAGATATTGAGCCCTATCGCATTGTGGTGAAAAAAAATGGCGCCAATAAACAGGTGCTAATGAAAAAACCGGACAATATTATTGAGACTGAAGAGGTTGAAGCCTCTGTATCCGAAGCTGAGCCTGAACCTCAGGAAGGGTTTGCCTTAGCCAACATGTTTGGTGCCGTTCCGGTGAGTGCAGGTGGCGGTGCAGGATTAAAGCTCAATAACCTGTCCAGCGAGATAAGTGCCATGGCTGACATTCGCGATGGTGATGTGGTCTTGGAGGTCGATGGTATGTCAGTGCAGGACCTTCTGGCTGACCCAGCTCAATGGCTGAGCTACAGTACCAACACCAGCTTACCAGTTACCATCATGCGTGAGGGCCAGCAAGAGACGATCTATGTCAATGCCGCCAGCCTGTCGGCTAAAATGTTACCGAACCTTGGATTAACCAGATAAAATGAAAAGTACAATAACAACGCGAAATAGAACTATGGCAGTTGGTCATCAAAGTAAACTGCGCAGGCTACTTGGCTTGCTAGGCCCTGTAATTGTCACTTTTGCCCTGCTGGCAGAGGCTTCAGCTGAAGAGCAGGTGCGCATCAACTTTCGCGATGCTGATATCCGCAGCGTGATTGAGAGTGTTGCAGAAATTACCGGCAAGTCCTTTGTATTGGACCCTCGGGTTAAGGGTAAGGTAACGATTATCGCACCAGAGCCAATCGATTCGTCACTGCTTTATCAGGCCGTGCTTTCAGCGATTCAGGTTCAGGGGTTTCAGGCGGTAGAGGATGGTGCGGTCACTCGCGTTGTGCCCTTTAATCAGGCCTTTAGCTTTGCTGGTGGTCTTGGAGATAACAAACTCACCACCGAGCTGTTAAAAGTCAAGTATGTACCAGCCGCTACGTTAGTCCCTGTTCTCAAGCCTATGATGAGTAACGGCGCTCGCCTTCAGGCGTTTAATCAGAGTAACTATCTGGTTATTTCTGATATCCGCAGCAATGTTGAACAGATAAAAAGCCTGCTTAACGAAATGGATGACCCGGATCAGACCATTGTGGAAGTGATCAATCTCGAGCACATCTCTGCAGCGGAAGCCGTGCATATTGCTGGTCAGCTTAAACAGTTGCAAAAGCAAGACCTCTCTCTGGTCGAAGATGGTCTGAATAATCGCGTGATCGTCAGCGGCCCAAGTATTGCCCGCGCCGCCTTCAAAACCATGCTTAAAACTCTGGATTTACCCTCAACGAAGAAGGGTAGTGTCGAGGTTATCTATCTCGACTACTCAAGAGCCTCAGAGATGAAGCCCATAGTAGAAGGCATGTTGCAATCAGATATATTTTTGCGTCTCGCTGGAGAGGCTGGTGCCAAGAGCAGCAACAAAACCGCCTATAAAATTGAAATTGATGAGTTAAATAACGCCCTAGTTATTGCTGCACCCTCCGCGGTTATTCGTGAAATCCAAAACGTGGTCAGCAAGCTAGATCTATCAAGGCCACAGGTGTTGATAGAGGCTGTTATTGCAGAATTATCAGAGACTCAGGCCAAAGTTCTAAGTACAGAGCTGGCCTATACCAGCAAGAGCCGAGGTGGTTACCTAACTAATTTTGACCAGCTGCTAGCGTCTCTACTCGGGGTGGGTATTGATGGCACACCAGATGCAGCCACTCTAACCTCTGCGATTGGCGCATTGCCGCAATCAGCACTTGGTGTTGCTGGCGACTTTGACCCCAATACTGGCAAAGGCATGGGCGTATTGATTCAGGCCCTGAAAAAGGATGGCGCTACCAATATTCTCTCTACACCCTCTGTAGTGACCTTGGACAACGAAGAGGCAGTGTTGAGTGTTGGTGAAGAGGTGCCCTTTGTAACAGGAAGTTTTTCTAGTATCAGTAGTAATAGCTCTAGCGGCAACCCCTTTACTACGGTCAACCGCGAAGAAGTTGGTGTGATGCTCAAGGTTAAGCCCCAGATTAGCAAGGGCAACGGTGTGCGTCTCGAGATAGAGCAGGAGTCTTCCAAGGTGAAGAGTGGTGAGCCCGGCCTGCAAACCACCTCGAAAAGCACAATGCAAACCAATGTAATGATCCAAGATGGTGAGCTGCTGATTCTGGGTGGTTTGATTGAGGATCAGACTGACAATACGGCGTCAAAAGTACCTCTGCTGGGGGATATTCCCCTGCTGGGTCAGCTTTTTCGCTCTTCCAATAAAGCGAACAGCAAGTCGGTATTAATGATGTTTATCCGACCAACAATTATTCGCACTGCTGAGGATGCGCGAAAGCTATCAAAAGAAAAATTTGAGCACCTGATTACCAGAGATTTAACCGGTAAAAACGAAGGCGCACTCGCAGAGCAGCTGGAAGATTTTATAAAGGAGCAGGACCAAGAGTAACCTTGCGCTATGAGTATTTATCTCAAGCATTTTGGCCTTACCAAAGAGCCTTTCTCTATAGTTCCAGACCCTGGGTTTCTGTATCCCAGTAACCATCATCGTCAGGCCGTAGCCCATCTCAAATACGGCCTTGATCGCGAGGGTGGCTTTATATTGCTCACCGGCGAAGTGGGTACGGGTAAAACCACATTGACCCGCACCATGCTCAAGAGGCTGCCAGCCCATGTGCGCGTGGCCTATGTGCTCAATAGCAAACTTGAGATCGGTGATGTGCTGGCAAGTATCTGCCATGAGCTAGGCATAGATTTGCCCGATTCCCCGGGATTATCATTTTCAAAAATCTGTATTGACTCTCTCAATCAGGATCTTCTGCAGGCTCATGCTGAGGGCAAGAAGACACTTATCGTGATTGAAGAGGCCCAGAACCTTACCGCCGAGGTGTTAGAGGCTCTGCGGTTACTGAGTAACCTTGAAACCCAAACTCACAAGTTACTGCATATACTGCTGGTTGGTCAGCCGGAATTACTGGAGACTCTAGCTCAAAAGGGGCTGCGCCAGCTAAACCAGCGGGTAATATCTAGATTTCATCTTCTGCCCCTGGAAAAAGACGAACTATCTAATTATGTCAATCACCGGCTCCATCGCGCTGGCGCTAAAAGCCCGTTGTTTGATCGCAACTGCATGGCGGTGCTGTTCCGACTGACCGGGGGTGTCCCTAGGCTGATTAACCTAGTATGTCAGCACTCTTTGCTGGCGGCCTATGCCGCAGGCACCCAACGGGTGACGCCTAAACTTATCAAGCAGGCTGCCAAAGAAATCTTAGGCAGCCAAAACACAGAGCAAAAAATCAGTAGATGGTGGCTTCTGGCGATACCTATTCTTGGGGCTGCTATTTGGTTGGGTTACAACATCCAGTGGTCGATGCTTCAAGTTACTAAGCAGTCAGTAAATACTCAGCTATCAGAGTTAGCCTCAGAGGCTCAGGGTGGTGGGGAACAGTTTGAGGCAGGTATGCCGCTTGCTTTAGGGGAAAAGTCTGGGCTGGGTCGGGGCTCTCAGGTTGCCGAGGGTTCTTTATCCGCTGAGGGCTTTTTATCCGCTGAGGGCTCTTTACCTGCTGAGGGCTCTTTACCTGCTGAGGGCTCTTTACCTGCTGAGGGCTCTCAGTTCAGCGTTAATCCATTTGCCGGGTTGTTTGCGCTTTGGTCTGTCGCTGAAAGTCAGATTTTTTCGGAGCAGGAATTTGTCAGTCGAGCCGCTTTTTATGGGTTGCGAGCAGAGGTTATAGATGGGGCCGAGATTGCAGATTTAGAGAAAATTAATCGCCCGGGAATTCTTTGGTTGCAAGAGCCAACTGGCTATCTTAAAAGTTACCTGTTAACTCGGGCCGACGGCCAGATATTGATTCTGGCTCAGGGTGGTAAGGAATTGCAGCTTAACCATCAGGAATTTGCTCAATACTGGTCTGGCCGATTCATCTATTTGTGGCAACCTCCCGAGTCGGTTCAAACCCTTAAATTGGGCGACAGAGACCCGCAGGCAATAGCCTGGTTGCAGGATAAACTTCTTGCCATTGACCCGACCACAGAGCCTCTTATCACTGGTGGTCGTTATACTCAGGCGACCGTGGAGCAGGTGTTAAACTTCCAGCGCCAACAAAATATTAAAGCCGACGGAGTAGTGGGGCGTGAGACCCTGATGAGAATTAATCAGCTCACCAATACTGAGTTGCCACTGCTGTTACAGGAGCAGAATTAATGTCTTATATTCTCGATGCCCTTAAAAAAGCTGAGCGAGATAGGTTGCGTGAGGACCCTCAGGAGCTAGATGACTTTGCCAGCGCTAACTGGGACCCCTACCAACAAACATCCAGTTCAATCAGCGTTAAATATCTGCTGTTGCTGGCGGTTACTCTGGTGATTTTAGTGGCGCTCGTTATCTACTCTGGAAATTTTAAGATTCAGTCGCCAATCACTGCGGTCGATGAGCCCACTAGCTCAGTTATCTCACAGCTTGATCAGATATCTAACCCTATAGTTCAGCCTAAAATGGCGTCTGAGCCTGAACCCATAGTCCCCAAGCCGGCCCCGTCTGTGCCACTGCCAGATCTAGCTATTTCAGGTCATATGTATATTTCTGAGGGCTCTTCATCCAATCGCCTGTTTGCTGGCAATAGGAGTTTTCGCCTGGGTGATAGCCTTGACGATAACTGGGTCATTGAATCTATAGGGCTAGAGGGACTTGAGATAAGGTCTGGAGAGCGACTGGAAACCCTGCCTTACCGTTAATCAGAAAACACTGCGAGAGCCGCTGCATTTTTGCCGCGATCAAACCGCTTGGCTCGGCGATAAGGGAAGACGTCCACCACATAGCCATTGCGGATCTGCTTCTGCAGGTCAGTCCAAAAGCCCACCTCGTAGAGTTCACCGTGCATTTCTTCAAACATTTTTCGGGCTTTTGTGTTGCCAGAGAAAAACAGCCGAAACTCCTCAGGAAAAATATCGTCGGGCCCAACTGTGTACCAGGTACCTGATTGCATTTCTTCCTGTTCATTGCGCGGTTGAGGAATTTCCCGAAAGTTGCAATCAGTCAACGACGCGATTTCGTCATAATCATAAAACACGACGCGGCCATGTCGGGTTACACCAAAGTTCTTGAGCGGCATGTCACCTGGAAAAATATTCGCTGCCGCCAACTGTTTAATACAGTTGCCATACTCTTCCATGGCACTGCGAATCTGCTCGTCATCGGCGCTCTCAAGAAAGATATTGAGCGGTGTCATGTAGCGCTCTGTGTAAAGGTGCTTGATAACTAACTTGTCTCCCCGCATTTCAATGGAGGATTTGGCCACTTTTTGCAGTTCCTCAATTAGCGCATCAGAGAAACGATTTAAAGGAAAGACCAGATTATCAAATTCCTGGGTGTCAGCCATTCGTCCGATACGGTCATGGCGTGAAACTAGGCGATACTTTTCCCGTACTATCTGATGGGTAACCTCTTTTGGCGGAGCGAACTTATCTTTAATTATTTTAAACACAATATTGTAGGAGGGCAGTGTAAATACGGTCATCACCATCCCTTTGATACCTGGCGCAACGATGAACTTATCATCGCTATTCTCTAAGTGGCCCACTAGTTGTCGGTAAAACTCGGTTTTTGCATGCTTGGGGAAGCCCAGAGAATTATAGATCTCATAGTCGAGTTTGCGAGGCATCAGCGTCTTCAAAAAATGTGCGTACTGGTAGGGCAGCGGTGCATCCACCATGAAATGGTTGCGGGTAAAGCTAAACACCACACTTAGATCGTCATCATTGAACAGTGCCGTATCAACATACAGGCTACCTTCTTCTGTATTGAGAAAAACCAGGGCCATAGGGAAGATATTATCGCCATCCACTACACGACCAACCATGTAGGCGGCTTTGCTGCGATAAAAAGTGGATTCTAAAATATCAAATTTAATATCGTCCGCTGGGCTCTGTAGCTGAGGGACGACCTCCTGTTGAAAGACCCGCATAATACAGTCGAGATCCAGCTCGATATCCTCGCCTGGTAGGCTAAATTCCGACTCTTTTAAAATGCGCTTAAAGGTCTCGCGAAACCCTTCGCCCTCATAGCGCACAAAGATACTGTATTCAGCCTCTGGTGCCTCGAGTAGTTGAGAGGAAAGAACATAGATAATGTCGTCGCTGATTTTGTCATGGTCATGAATATCGGCGAATACTGAATTGAAGAAGGTTTCGGCAATCTCAAAATTTGGAAAGTTAAATACCAGCTGAGTATAGGCCTGTTTGGCTTCACTCCAGAGCTCGAGGTTGGCAATGTCTCTGTTGGTAACCATCTCTAAATACTGAACTGTCTGAGCAACCTTTGTTTTATAGAGCTCTAGGCGATCCACATTAGCCTGCTGCACACCGTGCCAGTCGGCTTTTTCAAAGCGTGCTTTGGCGCTTAGGGTACTATTTAGATAGTCGGCAAAATAACTGCGAAAACCATTGAGAATGGTCTTGGCCATGCGCCGCGCTGTAGAGTTATGGGTGAGGAGTTGTCCTGCCATATCAGCCTCTTGGGCCCTAGCTTAAAAGCTGCTTAAGCTGATCTAACTGTTCGCGATTATGCGTTTTACTGGCCAGTGTCTGAGATGTTTCTGGCAGTGCCTGGGGAGGCTCTATGGAGAATTCTTCGCCTCTAATCACCTGATCACAGTACTGTTGGTAGATTTCTGTAAATGCTGGCAGAGCTTTGGATTCGACCTCATTAGCTAGCAGGTGCCAGCCACAGTCGCGACCTGCTAAATAGACCACTGCATGAGACCATTGCTGCTCAGCTTTGGGGCTGCGTTTATTGCAGGCCTCCTGATAGGCTTTGCGGGCATTGGGAAGTCCGGCGGGCATGCTGACAGAGCGGCAGGCGCCAAGCATTTTGTGCAGTGTCGGCAAGTACTCACTATCGCCGATTATCTTTTCTGCCGCCGACAAAATAGTCTGTGGAGCGAAGTCACTGAGCTTGGCAAGCCATAGTTTTTTCGCTAGGCCAACGGATTCATTTTTATCGCCAAAGGCGCTGTAGTATTGATTGTGGTAGTTGGCGCGAAACAGCCCAAAAATCTGATTGATAGCATCAATCAGTTCTGGGTTAGGCGGCTCGGGCTTAGCTTGCCCAGCTGCGGTCGGTGAGGTCTTCGACGAAGCTGCGATCTCTGATGCGACCTTCTGAATAAGATCCGTGCTGTTTGCCATGGGTTCCACTCGTTGACTGAGGTTGATTATGTCGCGCCCACTGGCGCTTTACGAACTGCAAAAACTTGGTACTCCAGGAGGCATGGGGGGTGCCATTCTCCTGCCAGTAAAGAACGAACTCAGGAATGATCTGTTGAGCAAACTGGCGGTCAATATTCGCCATCTGCAGCACATCATAGACAGTCTCTCTGGGTTGCCACTGCGCAGGTATGGTGCGCGGCATGGTGTCTTGATCCATCATGCCAGTATAGAACTGCCATTGACGGCGCACATGCTGAATAAATTTTGAGTCCCAGGTACTAGAGACATCACCGCGATCCCGCCAGTAGAGAATAAACTCAGGAATCGCGTCTTCGATAAAGTTGCTGTTGATGCCACCCTGTTTTACCAGAATGTCCATGGCATCTACAGAAGGCCGCCACTCATCGGTAACAGAGACCTCGAGGCGTCGGCGGTGATTAGTACTTTCTGCCTGCTGCCACTGCCGCCAGACCTCTTTAATATATTTTGATTCCCAGCTGTGGCGGGGCACATTGCGCTCACGCCAATAGGCTACAAACTGTGGTATCTGCTGCTGGGCAAATTGTCTAGTGACTCCAAGTTGGGCTAGTTGCCGCAGTGCATCATCGCTGGGTTGCCAACTGCCGCCAATGGTTTTTGCTGAGGTGGGATTAACCGCTGTCTGATAGGCTGGTTTTTGAGTCACCTGCGAACTGCCAGAGCTCTCATTAAAGGCGAAGCGGAAATCCTGTTGCGCAGAAAAGCCACCGCCCCCAATCAGCAACAGGCCTTTTTCATGCAGACTTGCTGACAGGCGGCGAATATCCTCTTCGCGCCAAAACGGCGCCAAACTGAGGATCCTTTGCCCAGAGACAGTTACCCAATTAAAACCGCTGCTCTCCACCGCGTTGCCATGGGCCTGGCACTCTTGCAATAGCTGCAGCAAAACGGTCTCCTCCAGCCCCAGGGTGGCGGCTAGCGTGGGTGATATAACGATTGGTTTTTCTGGTATTAGAGACATCGGATTACTGTAGCAGAAAGGTTAGCTTGGAACGAGATAAACCTTAGGTTGCCCAGCCTCCACTCACTGGAAAGACCTGACCCACAAAACAATCCGCTGCATCGGAGCAGAGATAGGCTGCAAACTGCGCATCTTCTTGCATAGACACTAGGCGCCCAAGAGGTACCTCGCGTCTTAGGCGCTCCTGAAAGGCTGGGTTCGCCTTGGTTTGCTCGGGGAAGTATGTAGGGTTATCAACAAAGTTCTGCGCTATGGCGTTTATTTGAATGCCCTGGGGTGCTAATTCAACACCTGCAGCCTTTACATAGGCCAATTGCGCGCCCCGTGCTGCACTGTAGGTAGAGGCTCTCTTCATGCCTCGCAGTGCCGAGGCACTACCCATCACTAGAATTTTGCCTGAGCCGCGCTCAATCATCTGTGGCAGCACTGCGGCCACTAATTGCGGCATAGGATCGACAATTGCGGCGAAGGTTGAACGCCACTCGTCTACACCAACCAATTCAACCTTGGTAAATGGAGCAGGTATGGCCAGATTAATTACCAGCACATCAATATGCCCCGCAGCCGCGATGATTTTGGAGGGTAGGCTGGGATCAACTAGCGGCTGAGTATCGCTAATGACTGTTGCACCATTTTCGGCCAAGACTTTAGATAGCTCGGGACCCATAAAACTGTCTGCTTGGGTAATAAAGATACGCTTTCCGGTGAGGTCACTGCTATTCATGGGTTGCTCTTGAGTCGTCGTTTACAGATAGTTAAATCACACTCTGTTTGGCTAGGTCAGTCAATGCATCGCCAGTGATCCGGTTGACAGTCCAGTCCTCCATGGGCTCGGCACCCAATGACTGATAGAAGTTTTTGGCTGGTTCGTTCCAGTCTAGTACCCACCATTCCAGTCTGCCACAGTCTCGCTCTATTGCCAGCTTAGCCAGATAGGCTAGCAGTTGTTTGCCAAACCCTTTGCCACGCATTGCTGGCTGTATATAAAGGTCTTCTAGGTAGAGGCCGGGCCGCGCCAAAAATGTCGAATAATTATGAAAAAACAGAGCAAAGCCAACCGCTTGAGTTTCATGCTCTGCTATAACCACCTCAGCGTATGGGCGATCACCAAAAAGGGACTCCTCCAAGCCTGCGACATCGGCAATCACTTCATGGAGCAGTTTTTCGTAGTCTGCTAACTCTCTTATAAATGACAGAATCAGCGGGCAATCATTGACGCTGGCTTTGCGGATAGATAGTTGCATAGCTGAGTACACTATTATTGATGATTGAACCGGCTTCTATCTTAGCGGCACGGGCTTCTTTTTATTACTGTACATAATACCAGTAATAAGCTTAAATAAGTTCATAGATTTAGGAGAGACTGTTTGGCCACCAAATCAAAATCAGCCTATGTATGCAACGACTGCGGCGCCGACTATCGCAAATGGCAGGGCCAGTGCGGTGAGTGTCAAGCGTGGAATACTCTATCGGAGGTACGTTTAGGGCCAACCTCAGGTACAGGCAAAGTGTTGCGCTCGGGGTTTGCAGGTGCAGTGGACGGGGCGGTCAAAACGCTGGCGGAAATTGCGCTGGATGAAATTCCCAGAATTAATACAGGTACTGGTGAGCTGGATCTGGTGCTTGGTGGCGGTCTGGTGCCAGGCTCTGCAATTTTGGTAGGCGGTGAGCCAGGTGCAGGAAAGAGTACCCTGTTATTGCAGACGCTTTGTAAATTAGCAGGGACCCAGTCAGCACTTTACGTGACGGGCGAGGAATCCCCTCAGCAGGTAGCCATGCGCGCTCGCCGTCTCGATCTGCCCACTGAAAAGCTCGAAATTATGGCAGAGACATCGGTCGAGACAGTCTGTGCCATCGCAGAGCAGAAGCGGCCTAAGATACTGGTAGTCGACTCAATTCAGGTAATGCACATGGAGGAGATTGCCTCGGCTCCTGGCAGTGTCTCTCAGGTGCGTGAGAGCGCCTCAATGCTGGTGCGTTTCGCTAAGCAGACTGGCACAGTGCTGATTTTGGTTGGTCATGTTACCAAAGATGGCTCACTGGCTGGCCCCAAGGTATTGGAACATATGATTGACTGTTCATTGATGTTGGAGGGTTCCAGCGACAGTCACTTCCGCACCCTGCGCAGCCATAAAAATCGCTTCGGGGCGGTTAATGAGTTGGGTGTCTTTGCTATGACTGATAAGGGTCTAAAAGAAGTAGCTAATCCCTCAGCAATTTTTTTGCAGCGTGGTGAAGAGGTCTCCTCAGGTAGCGTCGTAATGGTGGTTTGGGAGGGTACACGCCCTCTGCTCGTTGAGTTGCAGGCCCTGGTTGATGACAGCCATCTGGGCAATCCGCGTCGAGTTACTTTGGGTCTGGACCATAACCGTCTCTCTATGCTGCTGGCGGTGTTGCACCGTCACGGTGGAATTTCCGTAGGTGATCAGGATGTGTTCGTCAATGTAGTGGGCGGGGTCAAGGTAATGGAAACAAGTGCCGACTTGGCGCTTATTTTGTCGGTGGTCTCAAGTTTTAGAGACAGGACATTACCTCAGGATCTAGTGGTTTTCGGAGAGGTTGGTTTGGCCGGTGAAATTCGTCCAGTCGCCAATGGACAGGAGCGCCTTAGAGAAGCAGCAAAACATGGTTTTACCCGAGCCATTGTGCCGGCTGGTAACGCACCTAAGCAGGCGATCAAAGGTATGACTGTGATACCAGTTCGTCGAGTGACCGAAGCATTGGATGCTCTAACTCAGTGAGCAAAAATCGACAAAATGCAGTTTCAGCCTGATAAATAACCGTTTATTAATGATCCAGATTGACATCAAAACCGTGCGGGAGTAGATTGCCCCATCTTGCTTCGGCAATAGGTTCTTAGATTTATTCAAAAAGGTATATGAGTAGATTTGAGTGAAACGGGAAATCGGTGCGCTCCGCTAAAGACTGTCTCTAGCTGCAATTCCGGTACTGCCCCCGCAACGGTAAATTAAGAATGTTTGACTGTATGACCACTGTGCATCTTTGGCATGGGAAGGTAGTCAAATAGAGTTTTGGCAACATTGCTCACTTATAAGTCCGGAGACCGGCCTATCGCTATGCAGACAAACCGCGGGGTGCGGTCTTGCGCTGATTGACAGTCTCTGTCCCTCTGCCTGTACGCCCCTGTTAATTTATATTGTTCGCTCGGGTGTGAGCGTTAGAGGAAACCATGAACCAATCATCGACTTTTGCTGCAGCAATAGCGCTGGCAGCAACAACCCTTATTAGTCCGGCAGTTACCGCTGATGAAACTGAAATCCAAGAAGTACTGGTCAGTGCTTCATTAATCCCAATTGCCGCGAGTAAATCAGCCAACGCTATTACTGTGATTGACAGTGAGCAACTTAAAAACCGGGCAGCCTTGAGTGTTAGCGATCTACTACGCGATGTGCCTGGTCTGGCGGTAAGCCGTTCTGGTGTGCAGGGCTCTCAGACCCAAATCCGTGCTCGCGGTGCAGAGGCCAACCATCTTTTAGTATTGATTGACGGTGTTGAAGCCAATGACCCGTCGCAGAGTGATGAGCTCAACTGGGGTACATTGTCTGCCGATGATATAGAACGTATCGAAGTGATCCGCGGGCCGCAGAGTTCTATGCGCGGCAGTGATGCCATGGCGGGTGTGGTCAACATAGTGACCCGCAGTGCGGAGCATCCATTTAGTGGCAACTTATTCACAGAGTTTGGAAGCTTTTCTACTAAGCGCAGCGGACTGAACGTAGGAACAGTGCAAGGTGATTTCAATATCCGCCTAGGGCTGAGCGAAATAGAAACTGATGGGGATAATATTTCCCGCGTTGGTGATGAGAAAGACGGCTACGAAAACAGCACTGTGAATCTGAAGGCAGGTTACACATTTAGTGAAGAGTTAGTGTTATTGTTTGCTGCGCGTCAGTCCGATGGTATGAACCAATTTGACGCTGACACAGACTTTGACGGCTTTGTTGAAGATCAGGATCGGGTGTCAGAATTCCGCAATAACAGTATGCGTCTGCAGGCTGATTATGCCTCGCTCGATGGGCGCTGGCAGCACAAGCTAATGGTAGCTCAGTCAACTAATGACAACGAAGCCTTTGCCGATGGCGTGCGTGGCAATGTCACTGCCTCAACTAAGGAACAGTATCAGTATATAGGCACATTGTTTTGGGATGGATCGGCGCAGCGTGTCTCTGTCCTAGTTGAGCGCGAAGAAGAAGACTACCAGCAGCGCGGGCCTCTAAACTGGGGTATGGATCCCAATCAGGATCGCGAGCGCGACACCGATACAGTGGCGGTTGAGTATCGCAGAGATATCTCTGATAGCCTGACAGTAGCAGCTAGTGGTCGCTACGATGATAACTCTGAATTTGAAAGTGCCAACACCTACAGAGTAGAAGCGGTTTATCAGTTAAACGATACGGCTCGTCTGCGCAGTGCCTACGGGACTGCGGTTAAAAATCCTACCTTCTCGGAGCGCTTTGGTTTTTACACAAACTTTATTGGCAATGCTAATCTTGAGCCAGAGGAATCAACTAGTTGGGAACTGGGTATAGACCAGCAGTTTGGTGCCCTAAGTCTCTCAGCAACCCTTTTTGACTCTGAGCTGGACAGCGAGATAGATGGCTTTGTCTATGATCCAGCGAATTTTGCCTATACCTCTGGCAACAAAGAGGGCATCAGCCAGCGACAGGGTCTTGAATTAACGGCCAGTGGCTCGCTAACTGATACTATTGCACTGAGCGCTGCCTATACCTACACCGACTCTGTTGAGTCAGATGGTGCTGGTGGCTATAAGGACGAAATACGCCGCGCCCGACACACTGCCAGTCTGAACATGTCATGGCAGGTTATGGATGGCCTACATATCAATACCAATGCTCAGTACAGCGGCAGCCAGACGGATGTATTTTTCCCACCTTGGCCAGCGCCTTCTCAGACAGTAACGCTAGCTGACTACACTTTATTGAATGTAAGTGCTAACTACAGCGCAACAGACAAGCTAGACGTCTACCTGCGTCTGGATAACCTGCTAGATGATGATTATGAAGAAGTCTTTGGTTATCAGACCCTAGGGTTTGGTGCCAGCCTAGGTCTGCGTTTAAGTCTGTAGTTTTGCTCCTGAGGCTATACATGCTATGACGACTAAGACTCAGCGGCCAGCTGAGGTTGAACAGGCAAAGCGAGTACTGCTTTCTTGGAGCAGCGGCAAGGACTCAGCCTGGACTCTCTATCAGTTGCAACAGGACCCGACTTTAGAAGTGGTGGGCTTGCTCACCACTTTCAACAGTCAGTTTAATCGTTCGGCTATCCATGGCGTGCGTCAGCAGTTATTGCGGCTACAGGCGCAGGCTGCCCAGCTCCCGTTGATCGAGATTCCACTGCCTTGGCCCTGCACCAATGAGCAGTACGAAGCCATTATGGCCGAGGCGTTGAGTGCTGCGCGTGCACAGCTGATAATGGACACAGTGGCCTTTGGCGATCTCTTTCTGGAAGATATTCGCAGTTACAGAGAGCAGCAGATGGCAGGTACTGGCTTGGCACTGTGCTTCCCCCTGTGGAAGATCCCCACTGACGTATTAGCGCAGCAAATGATCGATGGTGGTTTAAAAGCGGCCATTACCTGCCTTGATCCCCGTGTGATGCCTGAACATTTAGCTGGCATGCAGTTTGGTCCTGAGCTCCTAGATCAGCTACCAGACTCTGTTGATCCCTGTGGTGAAAACGGTGAATTCCATACCTTCGCCTGGGACGGCCCAATGTTCCAAAACCCCATAGCCGTAGTCTCTGGAGAGGTGGTCAAGCGGGATGGGTTTGTCTATGCTGACTTGCTACCCAAGGAGTCGACATGAAAATAGTTTCATTACTGCCCAGTGCCACTGAGCTGGTCTGTGGTTTGGGGTTGCAAGACCAGTTAGTGGGCCTGTCCCATGAATGCGACTATCCACCCTCCGTGGCTGGTCTGCCGATAGTTACCAGCTCACGGATCCCCGAGGGCCTGCCCAGTGGCGAGATTGATAAACTGGTTACCGATCAGTTAAAAAATGATGAGGCCCTCTATGATCTGATTATGGAGCCTCTAGTGGCGTTAGAGCCGGACCTTATAGTGACTCAGGCCCTTTGCGATGTGTGCGCAGTGTCTGGCAATGATGTAGCCAGAGCCATTGGTAGTTTGCCCGGTAATCCCAAGGTAGTGAATTTAGAGCCGATCTGTCTGGAGGATGTTCTCGACACTGTAGATCTTTTAGCCCAGGCTGCAGACTGTGTTGAGCAGGGTAAGGCGTATCGAGCAGAGCTACAGAATAGGATTAATCTGGTATCGGCACGATCAAAAGCAATTACCAACAGACCCAGAGTGGCTCTTTTGGACTGGTTAGAACCGCTTTTTGACGGCGGCCACTGGAGCCCAGAAATCATTGACCTAGCAGGCGGCACGCCCTGTTTTGGTGCAAAACAAGAGCCCTCGCAACGCCGTAGCTGGGATCAGCTTATTGAAGCAAAGCCAGACTATATCTTTATTGCTCTGTGCGGTTTTAATGTCGAGCGCTCGATGCAGGATGTCGAACAGTTTTTGGCTAGCGAAAACTTTATTAGGTTACAGAAACTGTGTTCCACCAAGGTGTTTTTGGTAGATGGCAACGCCTACTTTAGCCGCCCCGGACCGCGACTGGTTGACGCATTAGAAATTATGGCCAACGGCCTGCATCCCGATATTCACCCACTGCCCGAGGGATTTCCGGCGGCCATTAAAATTATTGTATAAGGTTGTAAAACATGTCAGACGATAAGGCGAGTCGAGAAGATAGCCACAAAACAAAGATGAAGAAACTTAAAGAGAATGTAGATTCTTCAATTGCCGCGGCGGATACTGAACGAGGCGTATTTATTTTGCTAACCGGTAACGGCAAAGGCAAATCCAGCTCCGCATTTGGCATGGTAATGCGCGCTCTGGGCTACGGCTATAGGGTGGGTGTGGTGCAGTTTATTAAAGGTGCCCAGTTATCCGGTGAAGAGCTCTATGTTCGCGATCATTGCCCAGAGGTCAGCTTTCATCAAATGGGCACCGGCTTCACCTGGGATACTCAGGATCGTTCCGCAGATATTGCCGCGGCAGAAAAAAGCTGGGTTGTGGCGGAGAAAATGCTTAAAGACGACAGCTACCATCTGGTTGTCTTGGATGAACTTACCTATATGCTGAGCTTTAAATATCTGGACCATGAGATGATTCTCAGCGCGCTGAAAAATCGCCCGGAGAATCAATCTGTTGTGGTTACAGGTCGTGGCGGCGGTTCTGCACTGGCAGATATGGCAGACACAGTTTCCGAAATTAAAGAAGTTAAGCACGCCTACAATTCAGGCGTAATGGCCCGCAAGGGCGTGGACTATTAATTGCGCAAGCTCTCTGCGCTAAGTCTCGTCTGGGTGCTGGTAATTCTATTACCGGTAGCCGGGCTGGTTTCCATGACTGTGGGAACGGTGAATATTTCTCTGTTGGATGCATTTAATGCGGCATTGGGACAATCAAACAGTCTTCAGATTGAGAGCATTCTTTTTGATATTCGTCTGCCACGCATCCTGTTGGCTGTCTTTGTAGGCGCAGTTCTAGCCAGCACCGGTGCAGTGATGCAAGGGCTTTTTCGCAACCCTCTGGCTGACCCCTCACTGATCGGTGTATCCAGTGGTGCCTCAGTGGGCGCCAGTCTAATGATTGTCACAGCCGGTGGTTTTATTCAGGGTGGTGCTCTGGTAGGACTCTCCCTAGTCGCTGTGGGAGCCTTTATTGGGGGCTTTGCTGCTACGCTGCTAGTCTATCGGCTGGCGACCTCAGGCATAGGAACCTCAGTGACCACCATGTTGTTGGCTGGCATAGCCATTGGTGCTCTAGCCGGTGCACTGAACAGCCTACTGACTTACTTTTCTGATAACGATATGCTGCGTCAGATCAGCCTCTGGCAAATGGGTAACCTGAGTGGTGCCAGCTGGTTAAAGGTGGGCATTATGGGTGCGGTGGCCATCCTTCTAATGCTTTTGTTCCCTCGAGATAGCAGGGCGCTCAATGCATTGTTGTTGGGTGAATCGGAGGCGCGGCACCTAGGTATTGATGTACAGCAGGTTAAACGCCGTCTGATTGTGCTTACTGCACTGGGCGTAGGTGTATCTGTTGCGCTGGCGGGGCTGGTGGGCTTTGTGGGTCTTATAATGCCCCATATAGTGCGCCTAGCTATAGGTCCAGATCACCGCTGGCTGGTACCGGCGTCTGCCCTAGCGGGAGCAACACTGCTTGTGATTGCAGATAGTCTGGCGCGCATTGTCGTGATTCCTGCTGAGCTACCTACTGGTATTCTGACTGCTCTGTTGGGTGCTCCATTCTTTGTGGCATTGCTGCTTCAGCAACGCAAGGAGGTGTAGCTCATGACTTTACGGGCGGACAATGTGTCACTGCACCTCTCGGGATTTGATTTACTGCGCAATATCAACCTTGAGATCGAAGCAGGTAAGGTGACTGCCATAGTTGGCCCAAACGGCGCTGGAAAGTCTAGCCTACTGAGGGTTCTAACTGGCGAACTGCCCGCTTCTCAGGGTGATGTCTATCTTAACGGCCGGCCCCTTGAAAGCTGGCCTATGTTAGATAGGGCGAAGCTGCTAGCTGTGCTACCACAGCACAGTTTGCTTAATTTCCCCTTCACCGCCGACGAGGTGGTTGGTCTAGGGCGGATCCCCCATCAAACAGGGCTTTTAAAGGACAATCAGATTATTGCTGAAGCGCTGCAATTAGTTGATGCCAACTATCTACAAACGCGCTTTTACACCCAGATGTCTGGTGGCGAGAAACAACGGGTTCAATTAGCGCGAGTATTGGCACAAATCTGGCAGCCCAGCCATCTCGGCGATCAGTTTTTAGTGCTGGACGAGCCTACTTCAGCTTTTGATCTTTCCCATCAAAAACTCACGCTGGACATAGTCCGTCAACTGGCTACCAGAGATGTAGGGGTCGTTATGGTGTTACATGATCTCAACTTAGCGGCGCGCTGTGCCGATAATCTTGTAGTCTTCGATGGCGGTGTGATTGCCGCTCAGGGTAGCCCCCAAGAGATTCTTACCGAGCAGTTAATCGATAAGGTATTTGGTGTGAAATCTATTATCGCCCAGCATCCGGTCACCAAGCGACCACTGGTGATCACCTAATGCGCTGGGGTAATTCGCTATGGAGCTGGCTCTGGACTTCAATGGTGCTCTGGGCAAGCTTTTCGTCATCTGCCGTTGCTGAGCTGAGGGTTGTTGACGACAATGGCGATGAGATTCGGCTGTCAGCTCCAGCTAAGCGGATTATCAGCTTAGCGCCGAATATTACTGAGGTGCTGTTTCATGTAGGTGCGGGAGAAAATATTGTAGGTGCTGATGAGTACAGCAACTATCCAGAAGCGGCCAAAAAAATTCCTCGCGTAAATAACTACGCAGCCGCCAATTATGAGCTGATTCTGTCGTTAAAACCCGATCTGATCATCGCTTGGCAATCTGGTAATGGCGAGAAAATTATTCAACCTCTGCGCAAGCTGGGGATCCCAGTATTTGTTATAGAAACAAAAAAAATCGACCTTATTCCAAACCTCTTTCGGCGCCTTGGCCAGCTGAGTGGACAGTCTGAGCAAGCAGAGGACAGAGCTCAGGAGTTCACCGAACGTCTGGCGCTGCTGCGCTCAGCGCAGCAAGATAAGCCATCGATTCGAACCTTTTATCAAATCTGGGACGAACCATTGATCACTCTCAATGGCCAGCATATGGTCAGCAATGTGATTGAGCTATGTGGTGGAATAAATATCTTCGCTGACGCCGTTCCTCTGGTGCCCTATGTAAATATTGAGTCTATAGTCGCCGCAGATCCTCAGGTAATTATTGCTGGCGGCAGTCGAGAAGAGCGACCCCGTTGGCAAAAACGGTGGCAGCGATGGAGCACTATTTCTGCGGTTATCAACCAGCAGATTTATCTTATCCCCGCTGATCTTATGCAGCGACACTCGGTGCGGATTCTCGAAGGTGCTGAAATAATGTGTGATTATCTAGACGCTGCGCGCTCGGCTACTGGTTAGGTCAGACTGTATTGAGGGTATAGGCGGGTGCCAGCGGCGCTTGGGGTGAAGTCAAACTAAACTTAAAAGAAAACACTAGCGGAAAAGAAAAAGCCGCTGACAATATCAGCGGCCTTAAGTGTCCCTTTTTTTCACTTCGCTACATCTAGGTACAGCGATAGCGTGCGGACGTTTTTAGTTTATTCCCCTAATCTTCTTATTATAGGTCATACCCCCTCTCATCATGCTCAGTGAGATCCAGACCTCTAGTTTCGCCTTCTTCATCGACCCTTAATACTAACAGCTTATCGACAATCTTCAACAGTATATAAGTCGCTATACCTGTATAGACGAACGTAGAAGTAATACCCACAATTTGAACATAGGTCTGAGAGGCCATAGTCATGCCCTCGTTGTAGCCCTGGCCGCTAAATACGCCCAGCGCATCAGAGGCAAAGATACCGGCATAAAATGTACCCAAAATGCCGCCAACGCCGTGCACCGGGAATACATCTAAGGAATCATCAATTTTGAACCGTTGTTTGATAGCCTGAGTAGCGTAGTAGCAAATAATACCGGCCGTGAAACCTATAACTAGGGCGCCACCAGGGCCCACAAAACCAGAGGCTGGTGTAATAGTGCCCAGGCCGGCAACCATACCGGTCACAATCCCCAGCACAGAGGGCTTACCGTACTTAACCCACTCCATCATCATCCAGGCCAGAGAGCCTGCAGCGGCGGAGACATGAGTAACCAGCATAGCCATACCAGCATCACCATTAGCTGCCAGAGCGGACCCAGCATTAAAACCAAACCAACCAACCCAGAGCATACCAGCGCCGGTTACGGTCATAGTCAGATTATGTGGTGGCATTGCCTGTTGAGGGAATCCTTTGCGATTGCCGAGAACCAGTGCAGCAACCAGCGCGCCAACACCCGCAGTGATGTGTACTACGGTGCCACCGGCAAAGTCTAAAAGACCCATTTCGCCAAGCCAGCCGCCACCCCAAACCCAATGGGTAATAGGTGCATAGACTAAGATAAGCCAGAGTGCGCTGAACAGCATCATAGAGCTAAAGCGCATACGCTCTGCAAAGGCACCTACAATCAGTGCTGGGGTGATAACTGCAAAGGTCATCTGAAACATTGCAAAGACAGACTCGGGAATATCGCCCGCCATGGAGGCTTCTGAAATATTGCCCATCAGGAAGTTGTCCAGATTACCGATCAAAGCATTCATGGAGCCGCCGTCGCCAAAGGCTAAGCTGTAGCCAAATACTAGCCAGATCAGAGATGCCATACAGGTAATCGCAAAACACTGCATCAACACAGACAACACATTTTTAGACCGAACTAAGCCCGCATAGAAAAGCGACAGGCCGGGAATAGTCATAAATAACACCAATGCTGTGGAGGTCAAAATCCAAGCTGTATTGGCGCCATTTAAGTCATCGGCAATGGCCTGAGTAGATAAAGCGGACAAAATAATCGCGAAAATGCCGCGACTAAGATATTTGTTGTTAGCTAACATGATGTTCCCTCTGCAAAGTGGCACCAAAATAGTGCATTAAAATAACCGACCGCCCGAAAACGCACCGCGATAGATCAAAAATACCTGATACAGGCTTTTAAAGCCTATTTGTAATAAGAGGTCTGCAATACTTATGCCATAAATCTAATATTGCGCACTACGCTGAAGCGTTCTAATACCTATGAGCTTAATCGGTGCACTGATCTGCACCAGAACAGTGGCTGAACCGCTGTCTATACTTGAAGAGAAGGGTTTAGAATCAGGAGCCAATCATGGCTAACCAAGACTTAAAAGCCAAATTAGTGGAATTGCGTCAGCGGCTGCAAAAAGCCGTCAATATCAACCCAGCTGATCGGGACCTGTGGACCACTTTAATTACCGAACTCAGTCGGCAGGCTGAAGCCGAGACTGATAAGCCAGATCATTCACCTCAGGATCTTCGCGCTGCTCTAGAGCAGAAGGGCGCGGCCTATGAAATAGAGCATCCGGAAATTGCCTACATAGTGCGTCAAGTGCTGGACATATTAGTCAAAATGGGGATTTAATAACTCCGTCTAAGCACTTTGAAAACCAATAATCTACCTGGGTAAACGGCTTTGTTGCGACGCTTCATTTTTATGTCACTGGCGCTGGTCAGCCTTAGCGGTTGCCAGTCTCAGAGCCCATTAGAAAAGGCGATTGCCGACAGTGATTCTATGCTTTGGCAGTGTACAGTAGACCAGGTTGATCAGGACTCTTGGTCTTGCGATAGAAAGAGGCCGCAGAATCAAGAGTCGACAGTTGTTGTGACTCAGCCCGAAGAGGATTCGAAGTCACCAGCGGTCAAGCAGCAAGCCGCACCGGCGACGACGGATATTGTTAAAGCCTCGGTTGCTAAGGGCTCTATGAGCAGTGGCTACAGCTTGCAGCTAGGTGCCTACCGGAGCCTAGAAAAAGCTTATAAGGTGGCGGCAGGCCTTGATTTAAACGGTGACATACAGGTGCGTGAAATAATTGTAAATGGCAGTACCTTAGCCGTTATTTTATGGGGTCAGTACCCCAGCCGTGACGCTGCAGAGGTGGCTGCGCAGACCTTAACTATTAATTATTGGGTGCGCTCAATGGAGTCAGTTACTAATGCTACAGTTCGACAATAAGCCGGTTAGTTCTTCCACAGATTACAGTCTTTTAAACCTTCAGCTCGAGGGTTTGATTGATTCCGAAAGCGATTCTATTGCTAATATGGCCAACTGTGCTGCTCTGCTATGGCAGGAGCTCGACAGGATTAACTGGGTGGGTTTCTATCTATTAAAAGAATCTCACCTTGTGCTGGGACCCTTTCAAGGTAAGCCTGCTTGCACTCGGATTGATATGGGCAAAGGCGTCTGTGGCACCGCAGCCTTGCTAAAAAAAACTCAGCTAGTGGACGACGTACATCAGTTTCCCGGCCATATTGCCTGTGATGTAGCATCCAATTCAGAAATTGTGGTACCCCTAATTAAACAGGGTCAACTGCTCGCAGTGCTAGATATAGATAGTCCTCTCACCGCACGTTTTGATCACAGTGATCAGCAGGGTCTGGAGCAACTAATGCAAGTTCTAATCAAAAAGCTTTAGACTAAAAAATAAGAATAATTATTGGGGAGTGCAATGACCAACGCACCACGAGCTTCATCTCAGCTGCTATTTAATGCTTTTAAATACACAGTCTATGCATTGTTAACACTGAATATTTTTCTGTTTTATCAGGAAGAGTCCTTGGCTACCACATTAACATTTAGTCAGGGCATCAATCTGGACGATATTATTCAGGGTTATGCGGCAACAATAGATACAGCGGCCTGGGTAATTCTGCTGTTGATGTTCGAGCTCGAGACCTCGGTATTGGATAACCGCACAGTCCGCAAGCCGGGGGTGCAATTAACCTTCGCGGGTTTACGGCTTTTCTCCTATGGTTTTATTCTCTACTCCTGCTATGGGTATATCGGAAAAATGCTGCTGACCTACGATGTCAGTGTATTTCCTGTAGATGATATTTGCGCATTGGTCGGTCAGGGCTTTGCGGGCATCCTGACACTGGACGAATACCCTATGTTAGATCAGCAAAATTGTCAGCTTCTGGCAGAGCAGACGCTCTACAGACTCAACAACCAACCTGTGTTGGGTACCGCTGAGCAGTGGACAGATATTCAGTGGCTGGCATGGGTAGATGTTATCAATTCTGTAGCTTGGATCGCGGTGGTAATTATGCTGGAGGTGGACGTATGGCTACAGTTGCGCGACAAGCTCGAGGGTCAAATATTAGTCTACAGCAAGATCACCAAGCTAATCCTGTACAGCATATTGTTTGCTGCCGCGGTCTATTGGGGGCTGCTGGGAGACTTCTTAGATTTCTGGGATGCCTTCCTGTGGCTGGTCGCGTTTTTCTTTATTGAGATGAATGTTCTAAAAAGGCAGGCTGAAACCCAGGTTCAGTAGCTGCCTTTTTGTCAGCCTCTAGTTTTCGATCACGGCAAGAATTAACTTAGAAATACAGGTTAGTTTGCCCTGTTCATTCTCTAGACGAATCTCCCAAACATGGGAGCGTCGGCCCAGATGAATAGGGCGCGCAGTGCCTATAACCAAACCAGACGACACTGGGCGCAAGTGCGTGGCGCTGACTTCTTGTCCCAGACACTTATGGGTGTTGAAATCCAGTACATGGGCTCCAGCGATGCTGCCAAGTGTCTCCGCCAAGACCACATTGGCACCACCGTGAACAACACCATAGGGTTGAAACGTACGTTTGTCCGCCGGCATGGTGCCCCGTATAAAATCGTCGCCTACTTCAGTGATTTCAATGCCCAGGTGCGCAACGACCGTGCCCTGATTCATTGGGCCATTAATCATTTCTAGGTTGGGCCTGTTGTGCCAGATACTGCTCATAGTCTGCCCCTTAGCTTTTAAGACGTTTATGTTTTACACGAGTGGGCTGTGCGTCCACTCCTTTGCGAGCAATAAAGTCTTCGTGATACTCGCTGTAATTACCTTCAAAAAATACCACTTCGCTGTTATCTTCATAAGCCAAAATATGCGTGGCGATACGGTCTAGGAACCAGCGATCGTGTGAGATAACCAATACGCAACCGGGAAACGAAAGGACTGCTTCCTCTAGCGCGCGCAGGGTTTCAATATCTAGGTCGTTTGAAGGTTCGTCGAGCAGCAGCACATTGGCGCCCTGCTTAAGGGTATTGGCAAGATGCAGGCGACCACGTTCACCACCGGACAGCTCACCAACGCGTTTTTGCTGGTCATTACCTTTAAAATTAAAGCGTCCAGCATAGGCTCTTGATGAAACTTCGTAGTTGCCAATCTTGAGTATGTCATGGCCTCCAGAGATTGCTTCCCAAACACTGTGGCTGTCATCTAGTGAGTCACGGCTCTGCTCAACATAGGCGACCTTAACTGTCTCACCCAGTGAAATAGTACCGCTATCAGGCTGCTCGGTACCGGCGATCATACGAAACAGTGTTGACTTACCCGCACCGTTACCGCCGATGATGCCTACCACTGAGCCTTTTGGTATAGATAGCGAAAGGTTTTCAATCAGTAGTTCGTTGCCAAAGCCTTTACAGACCTTGTCGAGCACAATTACCTTGTCACCGAGGCGCTCTCCGGGAGCGATATAGATTTCATTGGTTTCATTGCGCGCCTGGAATTCCTGCGAATTCAATTCATCAAAACGCGCTAAACGAGCCTTATTTTTGGCCTGTCGTCCCTTGGGGTTCTGTCGTACCCACTCAAGTTCCTGCTTGATGGCCCTCTGGCGAGAGATCTCTTGCTTGGACTCGGTTTCTAAGCGTTTGCCCTTAGCTTCCAGCCAAGTCGAGTAGTTGCCCTCGTAGGGGATACCGCGGCCGCGGTCTAACTCAAGAATCCAACCGGCAACATTGTCGAGAAAATATCGGTCGTGGGTGACGGCTACAACTGTACCGGAAAACTCTTCAAGAAATTTCTCTAACCAGAACACCGATTCCGCATCCAGGTGGTTAGTAGGCTCATCGAGCAGAAGCATATCTGGGCGTGAAAGTAAGAGCCGGCAGAGCGCAACACGACGTTTCTCACCGCCCGATAGGGAGGTTACATTGGCGTCCCACGGCGGCAAGCGCAACGCGTCAGCTGCCACGTCCAGAGAGTGGTCAAGGTTGTGGGCATCCCAGGCTTCAATAATGGCCTCAAGTTCGCCCTGCTTTTTTGCTAGCGCGTCGAAATCTGCATCTGGCTCTGCATAGTCCAGATAGACCTGATCTAACCCTCGCAATGCATCCACTGCCTCACGCATACCATCTTCAACATTGCCACGAACATCTTTATCCGGATCCAGCTGAGGCTCCTGCGCTAAGTAGCCAATTTTTATCCCAGGCATAGGCCTAGCTTCACCCTGAATATCGGTATCGAGCGCAGCCATAATTTTAAGTAGCGTTGATTTACCTGCACCATTAAGGCCCAGTACGCCAATCTTTGCGCCGGGAAAAAACGACAGTGAGACATCTTTTAGAATTTCTCGCTTCGGAGGAACAGTCTTGCTCACCCGGTTCATTGTGTATACGTATTGTGCCATTGGTTAATTATCTGTTGTGAAGCAATGAATTTAGCTTAAAGCCTAGACTTTGAAACCAGTAATAAAATCTTCGCGCATTCTAGCTGAAAGCGAGGCCATAAAGAATCAACTCTGATAAAAAAACAGCGCTATGTCTAAGTGAAAATATGCTCAATGTATATAGATATCAAAAGGTTATAGAGTTTTATTCCCTCAAATAACATGTTAGGGTCATCCTGCTTTACTTGTGAAATAGAAACAGTTAAAGAAATTTAATTCATTAAAAAAATGGGGTTTCAACATGAGTGCATTAAAAATCGTACGTTTGATCGCATTGGCAGTCGCAGTTATTGGGGCATTTGTAGCCATTCCTGAAGCTGCTTTAATTATGGCTGTCGTTGGCTTGGTTATGGGCGTGATGGGAGATATGGCCGATAACAGTAACCGAACCTACATGATGGTTTTTGCTGTTACCTTGGCGACAGTTTCTGGTGCAGCTGGGCCACTGCCAGTAATTGGCGGGCCTGTAAGTGACATCATGGCGAATATGAGTACCATCATGAATGCTGCGGCTCTGGGCATTATTCTCAATGCAATGAAAGATCGCGTAATGGAATAGCTGTAAGGCGATTGACTCTGATACTGTTATAAGAGCTGGTCTAGAGGAATTTTTATCGGGACTTTTACAGACTACCGCCCTGATAAATACCACTGATCTAGAAAAACCAGCCGCGACAGATATTAGTAGGCAAAAAAGCTCGGGTTTAAACGCCTGAGCTTTTTTGTATCTGCGATTCTTGAACCCAGTAATTTTCCCCTCTATGTTTAAATCACAATTAAATAAACGAGGAGACAGAGAATGTTCAAGAAAATGATAGCAGCGACAGCTGCAGTGTTTATTCTGTGGTCAATAATCGATTTTTTAGTTCATGGCATATTGCTGCAAGAAATCTACCAAGAAACCATGCACCTCTGGCGCCCTGAAGACCAGATGCTCGCATTATTAATGTCTGCTGTGACATTGTTTTTTGGTGCAGCAGTAGTACTGATTTACAGCTTTTTTGTGGCGCCTAAATCGTTGGCTACTGGGGTAAAGTTTGGCGCGGTACTTGGCATAGGTATAGGCGCAATGACTGGGCTGGGGTCATTCTCTTATATGCCAATTCCCCTCTGTCTGGCAGGTGCCTGGTTCGCGGTTATGTTTGCTAAGTTAACCGTAGCTGGGTTGGTTGTTGGTCGGCTAGTGTCTGAGTCTGTAACGCCCATTGGCATGCGTTCAATGTAGCCTCTGAGCTATTATTTGCAGTACAGACGCTGAATGACAGGGCTCTAATCTTGTTGGGAATAGAGCCCTGATTTACGGATAGTTTAATCTAAGACGCTAAACGACATGCCTGCATGATTATTTAGACGCTCTATTAGCAGGTCACCCATTGCCGCTGCCGGGGTTAAAAATCCACCCTCTTTGTCTCCTTTGGCTAAATCAAAGGCCAAACACAAACCGGCTTGGGCTAGCATTTTTGCCGTGCAGCCATAGCCTGGGTCGCGATCACCAGTAACCTTTACCACAAGTTGTTGGCTATCTTTATTTTTGCCCAAAAGACGAATATCAAAATGACCTTCAAGCTGCTCTTGCGGGCTTGGACCTTCACCAGGCTTTGGAAAAACGAACTTATTCAGCAGGTTACGGATGGGATCTATAACCATACCAACAGTAAGCGCACCTAGGCCCGCGGTCAGGCCATAGGCGCTAAGGCGGCCTTTGGTACCCTCACCCATTAACATAGCCTCGCCATAGGTAAAGTCATCGCCGTAGGCCATATTCAGCAACCAATTAGACCGCAATACCACCCGAGTATTAATTGCCTCCATAATAAAAGGCGCTGCCCAGCTGGCAAAGTCAGTGTCATATTCAGGTACTTTAATGCTCACCTGTCGCTGACTATAGCTATGTTGCTGGGGGCATAAAATATAGGGGTTGCCCATCGCCTTGCGCAGGGCGGGATCGGCTTTTGCAGCGATAACCATTTCTGCCATGCTGGCTATGGTGCCACCAGACGCGCCACCTTTCATGGTTTTAACCCTTAGTTTTACGCTGTTAAAGAATTCTCCAAACTTAGATTTCCCTTGCTGTTGCAGAAAATGAGTGCCTAGATCTGAGGGTATGGAGTCAAATCCGCAACAGTTCACAATGCGGGCTCCAGTAGTTTTCGCTAGGTCTTCATATTTAAGCATCATGCGCTCAATCCAATAGGCTTCACCTGTAAGGTCGCAGTAGTCGTTACCGTTTTCTGCACAGGCTTTTACCAGGGCTTCGCCATAGAGGACGTAAGGACCAACGGTACTAACAATAACTCGTGACTTTTTACACATGCTGCTTAACGCTTTTTCGTCTTTTGAATCAGCAACGATGATTGGCAATTTTGCGGCTCCCTCACCTAGAGAGTCGCGGAGTTTGTTGAGCTTAGTCTCCGAGCGGCCAGCGATGGCCCATTTAACTTTGCGAGTTAGGCCAATATGTTCATAGAGGTAATTGGTGAGAATTTCCCCTACAAAGCTTGTGGCGCCAAAGATAACAAGATCAAATTTCTTAATAGCCATTGTTGGTATTTTCCTGAGGTACTTATTTTTAGTTGGGTTATTATATTCGCCATCTGTTCGAGCGGGCTTATTGGTCAATGACACCTATTCTTTATTCTTTTCGACGTTGTCCCTATGCCATAAGAACTAGGATGTCGCTGCGTTACGCGAGTATAACGGTTGAGCTTCGGGAAGTCTTTCTGGCTAATAAGCCCGAGGCTATGCTGATGTTGTCAGCCAAGGGGACTGTACCTGTTTTGCAGCTTGACTCGCAGGTGTTAGATGAGAGCCTTGATATTATGTACTGGGCGTTACGGCAGGCAGACAGGGAGCAATGGTTGCGCCCGGAGTTAGAGGCTGAGATGCTGGCGCTCATCACCGAAAATGATGGTAGTTTTAAAACTCACTTGGATCATTACAAATACTGGGATAGATACCCGACCCAGACGCAGGAACATTATCGCCAGCAGGCAGAGAGGTTTTTGTCAAAGCTAGAGGGCCTTTTGGCGAACAGACCTTTTCTGCTTACTGAAAGTGCGACACTTGCCGATATTGCTATATTCCCATTTATACGCCAGTTTGCCTTTGTCGATAAAGGCTGGTTCGATCAATCCAGCTACACTGGGCTTCAGCAGTGGCTGGACTATTTTTTAAATTCGCCTATTTTTGTTGGCTCTATGGAAAGATACAGTCCTTGGCAGTCGGGAGATACGGCAAAATTTTTTCCAGCATAGGTGTTCAGCGTACTGATTAGGCTCTTGGCTTGGTATGATTGTGGCCCAAAGGATCAGACTAGTCGCCTACAAAGTCTAGCTTGATTCACATTGTCTTCCGAGCCTAGATTACAAACAACAAAAGGTAGAGCATGTTTAGCTTTTTTGAAAGGTTAGTAAACCCCTTTCCTCCAGAGAACCCCCAACAACCGCCACGGGGTATCTATGAATTCTGTCGTCACTACACCAGAGGTATAGAGCCCTGGCTTCTGTTGATGGCCTGTCTGACTGCACTGGGCGCAATCTCGGAGGCGCTGCTCTTTGGTGTTTTAGGCAAGGTTGTCGACTGGCTGGCCACCAGTGACCCCGAGGTTTTTATGGAGGAATCCTGGCCTATCCTGCTCGGTATGTCGTTATTTATTCTGCTCGTAATCCCCCTTCTTAATAGCTTGCATTCGCTAGTTGTCCATCAAACGCTGATGGGTAATTTTCCTATGCTGGTGCGCTGGCAGGCCCATCGTTATTTGCTTAATCAAAGCTATGCTTTTTTCCAAAATGAATTTAGCGGCCGCATAGCCACCAAGGTGATGCAAACGTCGCTGGCGGTACGTGAAGCGGTTATGAAGCTGCTCGATGTTATGCTATTTGTCACTATTTACATGGTTACTATGCTTGTTCTGGTAGCCAGTGCTGACCCGAGACTATGCCTGCCTCTCGTCGCTTGGCTAGTGGTTTATGTGGCAATTCTCCGCTACTTTGTGCCGCGCATGAAAAATATTGCCATGCTACAGGCCGATGCTCGATCAACCATGACCGGGCGAATCGTCGATAGCTATACAAATATCAGTACTCTAAAGCTGTTTTCCCATAGTCGCCGAGAGACAGAGTACGCCAAACAGGGCATGGAAGATTTTCTCAAAACTGTGCATCCTCAGATGCGCCTAGCTACAGTTTTAAATATCTGTTTAGAAACCCTCAATATGTGCCTAGTGTTTTCTACGGTGGCACTGGGCATCTACCTGTGGATTGATTCTGCGATAAGCCCGGGTGCCATTGCTATCGCGATAAGTCTCGCTATTCGGCTCACAGGCATGTCCTATTGGATAATGTGGGAGATCAGCAGTCTGTTCGAGAATATTGGCACCATTCAGGATGGTATCAACACCTTATCGATTCCCCAGACGATCTGTGATGATGAAAAGGCAACTGAACTTGAAGTGACCAAGGGGCAGATTGATTTTCAGCAGGTAGACTTTAGTTATCTTGGTGCAGATAGCAAGCCGATAGGCGAGCCGGTCTTTAAAGGCCTTGATCTGTCAATTATGGCCGGTGAGCGAGTAGGTATAGTGGGGCGCAGTGGCGCTGGTAAATCGACTCTCGTTAACTTGCTGATGCGTTTTTATGATATTCAGAATGGTCTGCTGGCAATCGACGGGCAAAATGTTCGTGAGGTTACCCAGGACAGTCTGCGCAGCAGTATCGCAATGGTCACTCAGGATACCTCGCTGCTACACAGATCGGTAAGGGATAATATTTTATTTGGCCGACCTGATGCCAGCGAAGAACAGATGGTTGAGGCCGCCAAGCAAGCCGAGGCTCATGATTTTATTCTGGAGTTAAAGGATGCCTCTGGCCGCAGCGGCTATGATGCCCATGTTGGCGAACGAGGCGTTACTCTGTCTGGTGGTCAGCGTCAGCGCATTGCCATTGCTCGAGTGTTACTCAAAGATGCGCCCATCCTAATCCTGGATGAGGCAACTTCGGCGCTAGACTCTGAGGTTGAGGCCACAATTCAGGCTGGGCTAAATAAGCTAATGAAAGAAAAAACGGTCATTGCAATTGCCCACAGACTATCAACTATTGCGGCCATGGATAGACTGATTGTGTTCGATAGGGGTCAGGTGATAGAGCAGGGTACTCATCAGGAGCTGATTGCCAAAAATGGAATCTACAGTCAGCTCTGGAGTCACCAGTCTGGCGGCTTTCTGGGCTTCGAATAGGGCCTGCGACTAGAACATGATTTCTTTAACTAATATTGAGTTGCGTCGCGGCATTAAGGTGCTTTTGCAAGATGCCGAATTGGTCATTCACCCGGGCCAGCACATAGGTATCATTGGCGCTAACGGCTGTGGCAAAACTAGCCTCTTCAAACTTCTGTTAGGTCAGATATCCCCAGATGCGGGAGACCTGTCTATTCCCAGCCACTGGCGTATCGCCCATATGGCTCAGGAGCTAGCTTCCTCAGAGCGCAGCGCAATTGATTTTGTTTTGGACGGTGACCCACAGTTGCGCAGAGCGGAGGCTGCTATCGAACAGGCGCTATTAGATGAAGATAACGACCGTCTCGCCGCTGAGTATGAAACCATGGATGAGATAGGTGGCTTCGATGCGCGCTATCGTGCAGAGCAGTTACTTCACGGCCTCGGCTTTAAACAGTCTGATATTGCTGGGTCGGTAAATAGCTTTTCTGGGGGCTGGCGCATTAGGCTAAATTTGGCGCAAGCACTAATGAGCCCCTCAGATCTTCTGTTGCTGGATGAGCCTACCAACCACTTGGATTTAGATGCCACCCTATGGCTGGAGCAGTGGCTTAAAGTCTATGCAGGCACTCTGCTAATCATTTCCCATGATCGAGATTTTATCGATAATGTGGTTGACCGAATCGTACATGTAGAAAACAAAAAGTCGATTTCTTATAAAGGAAATTATTCAGCATTCGAGCGACTGCGTAGCGAAAGGCTTGCGTTGCAGCAAGCAAGTTTTGAAAAACAACAAAAACGCAAAAAAGATGTTGAAGAATTCGTGGCGAGGTTTCGCTATAAAGCATCAAAAGCAAAACAGGCGCAGAGTCGAATTAAAGAATTAGAGCGAATGGAGAGTATCGCTCCGGCGCATATTGACTCACCGTTTCAATTTAATTTTCCAAAAGCAAAAAAAGCTTATAGTGCATTGGTAAATATTAGTCAGGCCAGTTTAGGCTACGGCAATAAAATTATATTAGAGAATGTTAATTTTGATTTACAGCCGGGTACAAGAATTGGATTGCTGGGCCCCAATGGTGCAGGAAAGTCAACGCTGATAAACAGCTTGACTGGCGATCTTGAATTACTAAAAGGTATTCGAGTGTATGGCGAGAATTTAAAGATAGGCTATTTTGCTCAACATCAACTCGAAGTTTTAGATTTAAAAGCTAGCCCATTGTTGCATTTACAGCGTCTTAGCCCCGAGGCAACAGAGCAGCAGCTAAGGAATTTCCTTGGAGGTTTTGATTTTCATGATGACAAGGCACTGGAGCCTGTTGTTGATTTCTCCGGGGGCGAGAAAGCCCGCGTAGCACTGGCTCTGATTGTCTGGCAAAAGCCTAATCTACTGCTGCTCGACGAGCCGACCAATCACCTTGATCTCGAAATGCGTCAGGCCTTGACTATGGCGCTTCAAGACTATGAGGGTGCCCTTGTGGTTATTTCGCATGACCGCCATCTCTTACGCAATACTGTAGATGAATTTTATTTGATCGCCGATAATCGCGCAGATGAATTTGATGGTGATCTCAATGATTATCAAAATTGGTTGAGGCAATTTTCTCGGCAAGAAGATAAAAATAAAAAAATTGATAATAAAATAAATTCAGATAAAAAAATCGCGCGCCAAAAATCAGCTGACGATAGAAATAAAATAGCTCCGTTAAATAAACAAATAAAAAATATAGAAACAAAAATAGAGAAATTTCAAAAACAGTTATCTGAAATTGAAGAGATACTTTCCGATACGACGATTTATGATTCTGCTAATAGAGATAATTTAAAAGTAGTAATGGCAGATCAAGCAGCTGCTAAAAAGTTACTGAGCGCTGAAGAAGAAGCTTGGTTAGAGGCTCTTGAGGCGCTAGAGAAATATCAATAGATACCACCATTATGCAGTTATGAATAGTTTAATATGTTACATGTAGTAAGCTATGCCGCTGCGCGAGGCGCGAGGCGCGAGGCTGCGAAATTTTAATGAAAACAGTAAGTGGTTATTAAAATGTTTGATAGAAATAAAAATTCCAAGAAAGATAGTTTTGGCTCTCCAGCCACATTAGCTGGAGCCGACAGACAAAACCCTGTCACCTCAGAATCAGTTTCGGGAGCTAGTGCAATGATTGGTCCAGGCGTAAAAATCAAAGGTCAGATTACCAGTGACGAAAAACTAGTCATCGAAGGCAAGGTTGATGGTGGCATAACTGCCAAATCTCACGAAGTTATCGTAGGAAAGTCTGGTGTGCTAAACGCCAATATTAACGCCAAGGTGGTAAAGATCGATGGTACGGTCAAGGGCGATATCTGTGGTGGCGATAATGTGGTGATCTCAAAGACGGGCAATGTTTTGGGTAATATTCAGTCTCCCAGAGTGACTCTAGAAGATGGCGCTAAGTTTAAGGGCAGCATCGAAATGGATCCTGGCGAGCAAGTGGTTGCCGAGCTACCACTCAACTCGCCGTCCAGTACTAGATTAGCAGGCTCTGATACCGATAAAGCTGGTGCCAAGGCATCCTAGAGAGGCGGTTAACTGCCTAACACTCGTTAGGTCGAACAGTTCGCCGTTAGGTCGGCAGCCAAGGTAGTTTATGAGATCCCACAGATGAGAAGGTCCTACGCGCAAGATCTTAAGCCTGTACCGCCGGCCCGGTTGCAGACCAACCTAATGGCGTTGCTGTTTGAGCGCTTGCGGGTTGATAAGCAGCTGCTGGTTTTGGACATGGGTCCAGCCTCTGGCGCCACTGTAAGACTGTTTAATCAATTTCGATGTAAACTCAAGTTCCTCGATCTCTGCGGTGATGATTTTGCGCTTGATGAGAATGCCAGCCATCAGGAGATGGTTGATTACTTTCGAAGCCTGCTGGACCTCAATGCTGGCACTAAAATCGACATTATTCTGTTTTGGGACCTGTTCAATTATTTGCAGCCAGCCGCGCTAACAGCCTTCAATGAAGCCTTAGAGCCCCATGTTGATAATAGTACCAGGGGTCATTGTCTCGGCGTTCTGAGTAGTCGCAATGGGCTGCCCTTCTATCAATACGGGATCGACAACCTCACCAGCCTCACCCAGACTGATCGTTGCGGCGTTCAGCCTCTGGTATACCCTCATTCGCTGAGAGATCTTTCCAGCCTGTTGGACTATTTTGAAATCGATAAAAGCCGCCTAATGCAGGATGGCCGTATCGAGTATCTGCTCTTCGAGAACAGAAATCCCAACCCTAGCTCGGCACAATTTTTTTAGATCGCAGCCTTCTCAGGCTCTGCCGGCACCGATAAACTATCTCCTATAACAAATCTACGGGGTTCCAAAATGAAGCAAGCAATTATTATTGGTGCCAGTTCTGGCATAGGCTGGGAGTTGGCTGTTCAGCTCGCTGCCAAAGGTTACCAGCTTGGGTTAATGGCGCGGCGCAGGCATTGCTTGGATGATCTGGTAGCACAATTACCAGGTGAGCATTTTATCCAAACCACAGACCTATGCGTGGCAGAGCAGGCTCAAGAGGAATTGACGTCGTTGATTAAATTGATGGGTGATGTCGAACTGATCGTTGTTAACTCCGGCGTGGGTACTAAGGAGCGACTTTTAGATTGGCAGGTCGAGCGGGAGATGATTGACGTCAATGTTCGTGGTTTTGCGGCAATGTCGCTAACTGCCATGAACTATTTTATCGAGCGTAAAGCTGGACACCTAGCTGGTGTTTCATCCTGTGCTGCGCACTTTTCCGCCGGCATTACGCCTACCTACAATGCAACCAAAGCGTTTGCCTCAAACTACCTCAATGGTCTGCGCTCGCGTGCCGCCCATTCTAAGTTGCCGATTACAGTGACGACCATAGAGCCAGGTTTTGTAGAGACGCCCATGGTGGAGGGTAAGCCTATGTGGCTGGCTCCCATAGGCAAAAGTGTTGCTCAGATGGTGAAAGGTCTGATGGATAAAAAGGGCCATATTTTTATCACCAAACGCTGGCGCTGGGTGGCTCTATTGTTGGATATTATGCCAAATTGGCTGATCCGCAAATTTATGTAGCCCGACTGAGCATCTGGGGTTGATGGTAGATCTGTGGGTTACCTAGAGGCTCACAGAAGCTCGATAGGCTATCATTAATTTTATTTTGGCCCATAACCCCTTTATTTATTTACTGGAAAATATCCTATGACTCTAAACTCACGCGGTCTGGTTGCTGCTGCCCGAAAGGGCGCTCTGGATATGCTGCCACTCAGTTTGGCAGTATTGCCCTGGGGGCTATTATTTGGCTCACTGGCAGTACAGCGTGGTTTTAGTTGGCTAGAGGCGCAGCTTTTTTCTGGAGTCATTTTTGGCGGTGCTGTGCAGATCGTTACAGTGGAACTGATCGCAGACAATGCACCGCTATTTACGGTGTTATTCAGTGCATTTGTTATTAGCTCCAGGCACTTTCTCTATGGATTAACTCTACGTGAGCTGATAAGCCCGAGACCTTTGCGCTGGCGGCTTGGGTTGGGTTTTTTACTCACAGACGAGTTATTTGCCCTATCTGGAGATCGACGAGCCTATAGAAGCAGGTTCCGGCTCTATTATGCTCTGGGTGCTGGCGGCAGTTTTTATCTGGCTTGGAACCTCTGGACCTTTGTTGGCATCGTGGCTGGCACTTCGCTGCCAGACCTCACTGAGCTGGGCTTGGACTTTGCCATTGCGGCGACCTTTATTGCGCTAGTTGTGCCCGAGATAAAGTCTCTAGCCACGCTGGTGTCCGTTCTAACCGCAGGCCTGTGCGGCGTATTATTTAGTGTCTGGCATTTTGAGATGGGCCTGGTTATGGCGGCAGTTGTTGCCATGCTTGCAGGCTATGTCACTGACAAAATGAGCTATCGGCGGGGGCCATCACTGTGACCATGCTAACCATATTTCTACTAGCCTGTGTGACGTTTGGCACGCGCTATCTTTTTCTTGAGGGCCAGCTGCCTGTTCGTCTCGGCCCAAATTTAAAACGGCTACTCAGTTTCAGTGGGCCGGCCGTCCTCTCGGCAATCGCAGTACCCATTTTGTTTGTACATGATCAGAGATTGGATATCGCCGTCAATAATGTCTACCTTTGGGGAGGAGCTGTAGCTGTCATAGCAGCCCATAAAACAGCGAATGTCTATTGGACAATCGGTCTGGGCATGCTGACTTTTCTGCTGGCAAGCTATGGTTTTAGCTAAATCGCTGGAACGCATGGGTCACCAAAAACATCCTGGATACCGCCCTAATGGCTGCGTCTGTGCAGCGCCATTGTTATTATCACGAAAGTTTAAAAAGAGATCGATATTATGATTCCAAGAACCTTATACGATTCAGATCACGACATGTTCCGCGAAAGCCTGCGCAAGTTTCTTGAAGCTGAGGCTATGCCCCACCACGAGCAGTGGGAAAAAGATGGCATGGTTAGCGACGAAATCTGGCGGAAGGCCGGTGAGCAGGGATTTTTATGTCCGATGATTCCGGAAGAGTACGGTGGTGTGGGTACAGATTTTCGTTACAACTGTATTGTTAATGAAGAGATTGGACGCTCCGGATGTACTGGGCTCGGCTGGACGTTGCACAATGATATTACTGTGCCCTATATAGTGCGCTATGGCAGCGAAGAGCAAAAGCAGAAGTATTTGCCTCGCTGTATTACTGGCGAGCTGATTACAGCTATTGCTATGACCGAGCCTGGTGCCGGTTCTGACTTGCAGGGGACTAACACCACTGCAGTGCTAGATGGCGATCACTATATTCTCAATGGCTCGAAAACCTTTATTACTAATGGCCAGAAAGCTGGTCTGGTGATTGTGGTTGCCAAAACAGACACCTCGGCGGGCTCAAAAGGGATTAGCTTATTTTTGGTGGAAGCGGATCTGCCCGGGTTTAGCAAAGGTAAAAATCTTAGCAAGCTAGGTCTGAAGGCTCAGGACACCTCGGAGCTGTTCTTTCAGGATGTGCGAGTTCCCAAAGAGAATTTGTTGGGTGAAGAGGGCCGTGGTTTTATCTATCTGATGCAGGATCTTCCTCAGGAGCGTCTGTCGATTGCCGTGGGTGCAGTGGCTAATGCCAAGGCTATTCTTGAGGCAACCATTGACTACACAAAGGGCCGTAAAGCGTTTGGCACTGCCGTGGCATCATTCCAAAATACTCAGTTTAAGCTCGCCGAGCTGTCAGCAGAGATTGATTGCGCAGAGGTCTATACGGACCGCTGCACCGAGTTGCTGTTGGAGGATAAGCTCGACACTGTAACTGCATCTAAAGCTAAGTTATTGACCACTGATCTGCAGTGCAAGGTCGCAGATGAATGCTTGCAGCTGCATGGTGGCTGGGGTTATATGTGGGAGTATCCGGTGTGTAGAGCCTTTGCAGACTCAAGGATTCAACGTATTTATGGCGGCACCAACGAGATTATGAAGTTGATTATCTCGCGGGAGCTGATGAAGTAAAGACACTCTTTTAGCCCGTGCTACTACAGAATCAAACGCCCCGTTTCAGGGGCGTTTTTTTGTATCTTGTTTTAGGGGTTCAGGCGATCCAGTACCTGCTTTAATTGCGCAGCACTAGGTCTGGTTTTGTAGTCCTCGCCAATATAAAACCACTGCACCAGACCCTTTTGATCGAGCAATATCATCGCGGGATGGGGTAGGTCTTTATCATTGCGAATTCCATACAGATCAGTGACGCTAAGATCGATGTCTGATAGGAACTGGTAGGGACGATCCATGCGGTCGGCCATCTTCTGCATATCTCCAGCGTCATCAGGGCTAATCGCTAATATCTGATAACCGAGCTTTTCCAGCGCTGGAAGCACAGTTTGAATATCTTGCAGATGGCCCACACAGAACGGACACCAGTGGCCGCGAAAAAAGATAATTAAAACTTTGTTGCCCTGAAGCTCTGAGAGACTTATCCAGTCGCCATTCAGAGATTGCAGTTTGAAGTCTGGCGCTGCTGAGCCTACTTCGAGTGCACTCCCAGGCACATCACTAAAGCCGGCCTGTGCGGCAATAGTCTCCTGTGGCACCGGTGCATTGTCACAGCCAACTAGAAGGGCCAGGGCGCAGCCAATGAGTAAGTAGGGTTTTATCTTCATTCTGTTCATCCTTGAGTCAGTTGCGTTGTGTTAATCCTTGTAAGAGGGATCAATTCTTTCGATAAGTCGAGTAAATGCCTTAAATTCCAGCTCACCTGTGGGGCCCCCCATCGCCTGCATAGCCATCAACTCCTCGGATTTGGCGAGAATTTCGTGGCCCACTGGAATACTGGGTCGGCCAGTTGAATCTGTTGCCACCTGTACTTCGCAGGCTCGCTCCATGGCCCAAAGATTCTGAAAGGCCTCAGGAATGGTACGTCCGCCGGCTAACAGGCCATGGTTGCGCAATATCATGAGGCTTTTGTCACCAAGATTAGCAATGAGTCTTGGTTTCTCGTCATCCTTTACCGTAATGCCTTCAAAGTCATGATAGGCAATACGATTGTGCAGCAGTGCTGAGTAAAAATTATCGGCGCGCAGCCCTTCTTGAGTGCAGGCAACTGCCATGCCGGCATTGGTGTGTGTGTGTGCAATGCAGTGCACGTCGGGGCGAGCGGCATGAATGGCAGTGTGAATAATTATACCTGCGGGGTTTACTGCGTAATCAGTGTCTTCAACTATATTGCCTTCGATATCCACTTTTACCAGATTGGAGGCTGTGACTTCTTTGTAGTGTAGACCATAAGGATTGATCAAAAAGTGGTTCTGGTCGCCTGGTACTTTGACGGTGATATGGTTGTAGATCATCTCGCTCCAACCCATATAATCGAAGATTCTATAGCAAGCCGCCAGTTGTACTCGTAATTCTCGTTCTGTCTGTGCCATTAGTTTGCCCTCTTAACAAATTTTGTCAGTATTACAATCTGCGTGCCGTTTACCCGGCCTTCTATCTGTTGCTCATTATTTTTGACCAATGAGATATTGCGCACCGATGTGCCCCGTTTGGCCACAAAGCTGGTGCCTTTAACATCCAGATCCTTGATTAAAGTTACTGTATCACCAGCTGCCAGCGGACTGCCATTACTGTCTTTATGAGCCAAGAAATCTTTTTCAGCAGCGATCTCTGCATTGGCCCAAGCCAGTGTTTCATCATCCAGATATAGCCTATCTAGTAATTCCCGAGGCCAGCCTTCAGCAGTAAGCCTAGTTAGCATGCGCCAAACCACTACCTGCACAGCCGGCACCTGAGACCACATACTGTCGTTTAGGCACCGCCAATGATTGGGCTCGACCCTCTGAGGATTATTAATTTGATCAGTGCAGATGTCACAAATTAATAATGACTGCTCGGTGCTATCATCGCTATATGGTGGAATGGCATAAACTGCCAGATTACTGTTTTTGGTGCAGAGTTCGCAGGCGGAGCCGCTGCGACTGAAAAGATCGGACATTGGCTGTGCTTCTTTTACGAATTTAGGTCCAGCTATTATAGCGATGCTTCAGTTCTTGGCGTTTATCAGCATTTTGGCTGCTGCCCAGCCCGACTGCACGGCTCCCTCAAAGCGCGGCCCGGCAAATGCATCACCAGCAACGGCTAGAGGCGGCATCTCTGTATCTGAGCTTAATAACAGGCCGGGGTCTGGGTCCACTATCGAGGGTTTGCTGTAGCGCCATCCATGCACCTGATAGTCTGCGACTCGTGCATCGCCAAGGTAGGGCGCCGCTAAATCGATCAATTGCTGACCGACCTGTAGGCGGTCGCGATCAATATTGGCGGCGCTAAATTCACCACTGCCGTGAATGGTTACTGCAGGTATCTTGGATACCCCTTTTTGTTGATTGTCGCTTATCCAAGCAATCGGACCCTGTTCTAGTGCAATGGCACCGGGAGCCTGTATAGCGGTCGGACCATCTAGAACAGCCATCACAGCAATACAGCTCTCGTATTGAATGCGCTCAAGGCGAGCCCGCATGTCGGCCGGGATTTCGATACTCTTAGTAAGCTCTAGGGTCTGCGGAACTGGAGAGGTGATCAGTAGTTTACTTGCATACACTGTATCGCCATTATCCAGACTGGCCAACCAGCCGTGCTGTTCCTGAGCAATAGTCTGCACCCTGGTGCAGAGCATAATATTCAGGCCAATAGCAAGATGCTTGGCGATGGCCGTCATGGTAGGTACGCCTCTATATCTGGGGTGACCATTGGGCTGCCCCGGATAACTGCTATACCATTGCTGGGCTACACCAGCGTCAATCCAGTCGGCAACAGTAGCCTTAAATCTTGCTTCTCTGGCGGTCATAAACTGCGCGCCGTGATCAAAGGTAGCGTCTCCAATGCGCCGCCCAGCGAGCCTTCCACCCAGACCACGACCTTTATCGATCAGGAGAACCTGACAGCCAGCCTGCTGAAGATCCTTGGCTGCACTGAGACCAGCAAGGCCGGCACCAATAATTAAATAATCGGTTGTGATGGTGGACATAATTGATGATCTTTATTCAATTAGCGTTTGCGTGCGTCTGTTTTGCAGCGCACCGAACAGTAGCGTACCTCGTCCCAGACTCTCTCCCATTTTTTTCGCCAGCTAAATGGTCGCTGACAAATCGGACAGATCTTGGTGGGCAGGTCTGATTTTTTACGCATGGTAGGCATGGCCGGATTATGGCTACCAGTTAGGCGGCAGCCAGAGAGCTTCCAGCTAGAGTGACTCTGTGCATTAAGCGCATCTGCCCCTGATAGTCATTATTTGCCATATGCCAGGTGCAGCGATTGTCCCAAAAGGTTACAGAGCCGGGCTGCCAGTCGAAACTCGAGGTAAACTGTGGCTGCTGCACATGGGCATAGAGCTCATCCAATAGTTCACGGCTCTCGGCAAAGTCCCAGCCTTCAAACTGAATGGTGTGGCCAGGGTTGACATAGAGCACTTTGCGGCCGCTCTCTGGGTGGCGAATTACGACCGGGTGCGTGGCGTCGCCCACTCTGTCCATTCCGCCGAGCTGCTCGGCTAAATCAGTCATCCTGTAGAGGCCATTCTCTCCATAAAGGTGCGTGTTGGAATGTACAGCACGCAAACCCTCAATACGTTTTTTAAGATGGTCAGGCAGTGCATCATAGGCGACGGCTAGGTTGGTAAACTGTGTATTACCACCACTGGTAGGCAGCGTCCTAGCAACCAGAATACTGCCGAGGGCAGGTTCATCGTCGTAGGAATGATCAGTATGCCAGCCGCCCCCAATATTAGTTTGCTGGGTTTTCTCTTTGCGCACCTCAGCGATCTCTGGATATTCTTCAGTGGTTTTAAAAAACTTATTGACCACAATCTTACCGAAGCGACGAGCAAATCGTAGATGCTCCTCTGGTGGCAATACCTGATCCCGAAAAAATAACAGCCCGTACTCGGCGAAGGCTCCGCGCAGTTCGCTGAGTTCTTTGTCGCTCAAGGAGGCTAGTTGCAAATCGCTTACCAAAGCGCCGCAATTGCCAAAACTGGAAATTTGCATGGTGGCCTCTAATTATTATTTGTTCGGCCTCTATTGGAGCACTTTACGGACTAGCTGTCATCTCCATTTACCGGAGGGTACATGGCTTAGACTAAAGAGAGTATGACAATGATTATAAAACTGAGGATTAGAGGGATAGAGAGCAACCCGGCCGCAAATATAATTAACTGACGGTTAGGCTTTCCCATGGCTTATTTATCTCCTTTATTAGTAAGGGAGACACTTTAGCTGTCCAGATCTTCAGGTTCTTTGACTTGCATCTATAAAGGTTTAAGTAGCCAGAGCGCCGCCCTAAATAAGCAAAACCCCTGAGACTGCTGTTTTACAGGCCAGGGGTTTTGATACCGCAGTCTACTAGGCGAGTTATGGCGTCTGCCTAACCCTATTATTACTTGTCTAGGCTCCAGATTCCTGAACCGCGAACCGCAATATAAAGAAATGCAAAGCAGTAGAGAGTAGCTGCAACACCGCCATTTACTAGCGGGAAAAAACCATTCATACCATGTGCCATCCAATAGGCTACAGCCATGGTGCCACTGCAGATAAAGGCAGCTGGGCGTGTAAATAGGCCGATCATTACCAGTAACCCGCCAACTAACTCGATGGTGCCAGCTGTGTACATCAGTGGATTTAGGCCGTAGGTGAATTCCTTAGGAAAATTAAAAAGTTTTTGAGTGCCATGCCAGATAAATAAAAATCCTGTTACGATTCTTAATACAGCATAAGCTTGCTCTTCACGGCCATCCAATAAATTGTCTAAAAATTTCATCACATACCCCTTTTTTGTTAGTTTGAAGTTTGTTGGAAACAACAAGAAATATTTTATAACAGCTAAGCTAGCAGTCTGTCATTACTTATCGATAAAGGTTTTCCAGGCACCTAGGGGCTGCCAAATTTTTTCTAAGTCTATTTTGGCTGTGAATTGGTTTTCTTTAAGAACGTCGCGGCGATAGCGAAACAAAAATGCTGAGGCGCGCATATTGGCGGCACAGTGGAGCCAGATACGCTTGCTTTCATGGGACTGCATGGCGGCAATAAAAAGCGTAAAGTCTGATTCCGACGGATTTAAAAAATTCACCGGAATATGAATATATTGCATACCCAGCGCTTTTATCAGGGCAGGCTCATTATCTAGGGCGTTCTCGGCATTATGGGGTGCCAGATTAATAACCACCTCAAATCCGGCAGCGGAGATGCTGGAAAACTGCTTTTCGGTGGGCTGGCCTGAGGTGACAAGCTGTTGGTTGATGGGCAGATAATTAAATACGCTTGGCAGCGCTGAGCCTGTGAACCTTGCTGGACTGTATTTATCGACTAGGGTCAGTAGATAGCCCAGCGTGGTTTTTAAGGTTCTGACGCTCAGTTGTTGGCTCCAGCAGCCTTGAGAGCCTCTACATAGTCTGCCCCATGACCGTGCTGGCTGACTATCTGAATAAGAGACATACCCTCTGGATTGACAGCGTTTATATTGTGCCCGGCCTGAGTAAAAAACCCTAAAAAGGTAACAAAGTTTTCCAGATTCATACCGCGATAGGCTTTTTCTAGTAGATGAAAATCTCGCTCTACCCCAGCCGGTGGCTGGTAGTCCAAAAAGCTTTTAACTCGCTCATCGTCGAAGACTTCGCCGAGGACTTTTTGTTTGTCTTTCTTGACTGACATGCTCTTCCCTAATTTCACAGTAGTTCGTTAAGTTTTTTAGCGAGAATCTGGTTGACCTGCTGTGGATTAGCCTGACCTTTAGAGGCTTTCATGATCTGACCCATAAAGCCGCCAAGTTTTTTCTTACGCTTGGCCTCGTCGCTATTAATGTAGTCGTCTACCATGGCCGGATTGGCGGTCAACACCTCTGCCACCATCTGTTCCAGTGCACCGCTGTCGGAGACCTGTTTGAGTCCGCGTTTCTCAATAATCTCGTCGGCGCTGCCCTCTCCGGACCAGATTCCATCGAAGACTTCTTTGGCCATTTTCCCACTTATACTATTGTCCGCAATGCGCACTATAAGGCCGGCCAGCTGCTCGGCGCTAACAGGGCTTTTGGCAATACTGAGATCTTCGTTATTCAGTCGCGCTGCCAGCTCCCCGGTCGTCCAATTTGCCGCCAGTTTTGGATTGTTGGATGCCGCGGCAGCCGTCTCGAAGTAGCTTGCCATAGAGGCATCAGCGCCCAGCACGCCGGCATCATATTCAGAAAGAGCATACTGCTCTACAAAACGGGTCTGTCGTGCATCTGGAAGTTCCGGCATGGCACGACGCAACTCTTCAATGGTTTCATCGCTCACCACCACCGGCAGGAGATCTGGACAGGGAAAGTAGCGATAGTCGTTGGCTTCTTCTTTACTACGCATGGAGCGCGCAGTTTTAGTTTCACCATTGTAGAGGCGAGTTTCTTGTACCACTGTGCCGCCATCTTCAATCAGATCAATCTGACGCTCTACCTCTCTGGCAATAGCCTCTTCCATAAACTTAAAGGAGTTGAGGTTTTTAGTTTCTGTTCTGGTGCCCAGAATATCACTGCCTCTGGGTTTAACTGATACGTTGACGTCAAAGCGCATACTGCCCTGAGACATCTCACCATCGCAGATGCCAATAGAGGTCACAATACTGTGCAATTTTTTAGCAAAGGCAACCGCCTCTTCCGCACTGCTCATATCAGGTTCAGAGACGATCTCGATCAATGGTGTACCGGCACGATTTAAATCGATACCAGAGACACCGTGGCGGAAATCGCCTTCATGTAGAGATTTGCCGGCGTCTTCTTCTAGGTGAGCATGGTGAATACGAATAGTCTTGGTGCTGCCATCTGCGAGCTGAATCTCAACATTGCCGCGACCAACAATTGGCTTTTCTAGCTGTGTGGTCTGATAGCCTTTCGGCAGGTCTGGGTAGAAATAGTTTTTGCGCTCAAAGGCCGACTCTTTGCCAATCTCTGCATCTATGGCCAGCCCAAACATTACCGCGTAATGCACAGCTTGTTTATTGAGCACAGGTAGAGTGCCTGGCATAGCTAGATCTATAGCGCAGGCCTGAGTATTAGGCTCTGCACCGAAAGCGGTGCTAGCACCAGAAAATATTTTGGTTTTGGTGGCTAGCTGCACATGCACCTCTAGCCCGATGACGGTATCCCAACTCATGCGATGCCCTCCGGTGCCTGTCTGTGCCAGTCGGTCACCTGCTGATACTGATGGGCAACATTAAGCATTAACGCTTCGTCGAAATAGTTACCAATGATCTGAAGCCCGACCGGTTTTCCCTCAACCATACCGCAGGGCACTGACATGCCGGGCAGGCCGGCCAGATTGGTGGCAATGGTATAGATATCTTCTAAATACATAGCGACAGGGTCATCACCTTTAGCCCCAAACTTGAACGCAGGTGATGGGCAGGTAGGCCCTAAAATCACATCCACCTGCTTAAATGCCTCGGCAAAGTCTTTACGGATTAACTGTCGCACTTGCTGAGCTTTGCCATAGTAGGCATCGTAATAGCCGGCTGAGAGGCAATAAGTGCCTATAAGTATGCGGCGCTGAACTTCTTCGCCAAAACCCTCAGCTCTGGTGCGGGTGTACAGATCTTGGAGGTCCTTGGGATCCTCACAGCGGTAGCCATACCTAACACCATCAAAGCGCGAGAGGTTGGCTGAGGCTTCAGCGGGCGCAATAACATAGTACGCCGGCACTGACAGCCCTGAATTGGGCAGGCTAATATCAATTAGCTGAGCACCCTGAGCTTCTAGATCGGCCAGTGCCTGGCGCACGGCTTTTTCGGTGCCTGGGTTCAGGCCCTCTGAGAAGTACTCTTTGGGTACGCCAATTTTCAAACCTTGCATCGAGTCGTTTAGCGAGGCAGTGTAATCTGCTACCGGATGATCGATAGATGTGGAGTCTTTATCGTCAACGCTGGCCATACAGCCCAGCAAGAGTGCACAGTCCTCGGCGGTGCGGGCCATGGGCCCTGCCTGGTCTAAGCTCGAGGCAAAAGCAATCATGCCCCAGCGGGATACTCGCCCATAGGTTGGCTTTAACCCAGTGATACCGCAGAGCGCAGCAGGCTGGCGAATCGAGCCGCCCGTATCCGTGGCTGTGGCAGCTGGGGCCAGCCGCGCTGCTACGGCAGCAGCAGAGCCGCCAGATGAGCCCCCGGGTACAGAGTCAATTGCCCAAGGGTTTTTTACGGGGCCATAAAAGCTGGTTTCATTGGAGGAGCCCATAGCAAACTCATCCATATTGGTCTTGCCAAGCATTACTGCGCCCGCTTTTTCGAAGTTCTCGACGACCGTTGCACTGTAGGGTGGTATAAAGTTATCAAGCATCCTAGAGCCGCAGCTGGTGCGCACACCCTCGGTACAGAAAATATCTTTATGAAGAAGAGGCACGCCGCACAGAGCGGGCGCGTTGCCTTCGGCTAGTCTAGCGTCTGCAGCGGCGGCGGCTTTTAAAGCCTGGTCTGCAGTGATAGTGATAACTGCGTTGTAGCCTGGGTTGAACTCGGCGATTCGGGCTAAAAAGTGCTCAGTGAGCTCAACACTGGAAAATTCTTTACTCTGCAGCCCTTTTACAAGCTCTGCGATAGTTAGGTTATGCATCTGCTGTTCTACTCAGTGGCGGCTATTCAATGACTTTGGGCACTAAAAACAGCCCTGCTTCGGTGTCCGGTGCTATAGCCTGAAGGGCTTCGCGCTGGTTGATTTCGGCGACCTCATCTTCTCTCAAGCGCTGGGTGGCTTGCAGAGGGTTAGCGACATTCTCTATCGCGCTGGTATCCGCAGCACTTAACTGGTCAACCAACTCCAAAACGCTACTCAGACGGGCAGTGACTTCGCTGATAGTTTCATCGTTAATCGCAATGCGGGCTAGGGTGGCTAGCTTTTCAATTTCAGACCGCTCTATGTTCATGATGTTGTCCGTGGTTTAGCAGAATATTGGGCGAAAATTTAAGGTCGTGTAACTCATGGCAAATGGTACAACAAATGAGGCCATTAGGTTAGGGGGGTGGCTTTGGAAATATCCCTATTTGTCGGTATTTTTAATGGTTTTTTTCTTGAATTAACAGAGATATAAGCACTTTTGTTAAAGATCAGCTAGAATCTCTGTCAATAACAAAAAAACAGCTGTGCATCGCTTGCTCTGGGCTTTCTGCACTGTTACATTTTTAGGCTTAATTGTGGGCCGCCTGTGCTAATTTCCGACTGGCCGCTACTGAGGAATAAAATTAGATGTTGTTTAAGAAACTCCGCGGCTTTTTTTCCAGCGATTTGTCAATTGATCTAGGAACCGCAAACACCCTTATCTATGTGCGTGAAAAGGGCATTGTTCTCAATGAGCCGTCAGTGGTGGCAATTCGTCAGCACCAGGGTCAAAAGATTGTTGAGGCGGTTGGTGTTGACGCTAAGCGCATGCTCGGTCGTACGCCGGGCAATATTACCGCCATTCGCCCTCTTAAAGACGGTGTTATTGCAGATTTTCAGGTAACCGAGAAGATGCTCCAGCACTTTATTAAAAAAGTGCATGCACAAAGCCTAGTTCCACCGAGCCCTCGAGTATTGATCTGTGTGCCCTGTATGGCCACTGAAGTCGAGAAGCGAGCGATCAAAGAATCTGCTTATAGTGCAGGGGCTCGCGAGGTTTTCTTAATTGAAGAACCTATGGCTGCCGCCATAGGCGCAGGTCTGCCGGTTGAAGAGGCAGTGGGGTCGATGGTGGTTGATATTGGTGGTGGTACCACAGAAATCGCCATCCTCTCCCTCAATGGCGTGGTTTTCTCTGATTCAGTGCGCATTGGTGGCGATCGCTTTGATGAGGCTATTGTGAATTTTGTGCGCCGCAAGTATGGCAGTGTGATTGGTGATACCACAGCAGAGCGCATCAAGATGGAAATCGGTGCGGCTTATCTGGCTAAAGAGGTGCGCGAGATTGATGTGCGCGGCCGCAATCTAGCTGAGGGTGTGCCAAAAAGCTTTACGTTGACCAGTGATGAAATCCTTGAAGCACTTCAGGAGCCACTGGCGGCCATAGTGCAGGCAGTGAAACGGGTGCTTGAGCAATCGCCACCGGAGCTAGCGTCTGATATTGCTGAGACAGGTATTGTGTTGACGGGTGGTGGTGCGCTGCTGAGAGATCTTGACCGTCTGCTCACTCACGAAACGGGTCTGCCCGTTATTTTGGCAGAGGAACCACTTACCTGCGTTGCTCGAGGTGGTGGTGAGGCGCTGGATATGATGGACAAGAGAGGCTTTGATACCCTGACTCATTAAGTTGAGTCAGGCTAAGCTAACACTTTTGTAGGTTAGTGAGTTTTCAGGAGCAGGTTCATTAGTAGAATTTTTTCCAGGTCGTCTTCTGCACTGCGGAAAATCCTTATTATCGGGCTAGTTGCATTTGGTCTGATGGCTATGGATTCTGCAACTACCTGGCTGTCGCCAGTAACCAACTTTATTGATAATGCCGTGCGTCCAGTCTATTGGCTGACCAATATTCCAGCGCGTGTTCAGGAGTGGGGCGAAGTCAATGGAGCCTCGCGCAAAGACCTCGAGCGAGACAACGCAAGACTTAAACAAGAAACACTAATTCACCGCGCACAGCTCCAGCGTATGGCTGAGTTGACCGCTGAAAATATGCGTCTGAGACAGTTACTTAATGCCACCGAGTTATTGATGGACAGCGTGTTGGTGACTGAGGTGATCGGGGTTTCGCCCAATCCCCAGAGTCACAAGGTAACCATAGATCGCGGCACTAGCGATGGCGTCTATGTAGGTCAACCTATCCTTGACGCTGATGGATTAATGGGCCAGATCATTGCGGTCTATGAAAACCACAGTATCGCTCTATTGATTACCGATAGCGGCCATGCTCTGCCTGTCCAGGTTCTGCGCAATGGCGTGCGCTCAATTGCTGAGGGTACTGCAGATTACAATCGCTTGAGTCTCAGGTTTGTTTCTCCTACCGCTGATATTAAACAGGGCGATGAGCTAGTCAGCTCCGGTTTGGGCGGTCGCTTTCCGGTGGGCTATCCAGTGGGGACTGTTATCAGTATTGACCAGCAGCCCGGCGCATTGTTTCTCGATGTTGAGGTAGACCCCAGCGCGCAGCTTGACCGCAGCCGGCACCTGCTGTTGGTATTTAATACGGGTGACAATCGGCAGGTCAGGAGAGGGCGTTGAAGCCAGTCAGTTATATCAGCCCAGTAATCACCTCGCTGCTGCTGGCGATTATTTTTCAACTGATACCGGTCTCCGGTGACTGGATTCTCTGGAAACCAAATTTTTTAATGCTGGTGGTGTTGGCCTGGATTCTGTACTTGCCCAACCGGTTCGGAGTCGGCTTTGCTGCGGCAGTAGGTCTTTTGGCTGATACACTGTTTAGAACCAACCTCGGCCATTATATGTTGGTCTTTGCGCTCTGTGGAGGCATTGCCTACATCCTGAGTCGTTGGCTGGCCTACTTTTCGCCGCTGCATCGCGCATTTATGGTGGTGGGTCTGGTGGTGTTGGCCGAGTTACTTGAGGCGGCTCTGTATACAATTTGGGATGTATCTATGAATTTGGGCCATCTACCGGCTTTGGGTCTGACTTCGGCGATAGTCTGGTTGTTTGTAGATAAATTAGTGGCCAGAATATGCCAGCGTCAGCGTTAAACCCGCCTGTCTATTTTCCCTTGGAGTTATATTGACGCAACCTAATATGATCCTTGCCTCTGCCTCCCCGCGCCGTGCCGAGCTACTGCGGCAAATCGGTGTGCGTTTTGTGGTGGCTCCGGCCAATATAGACGAAAGTCAGCAGTTGGGTGAATCACCAGCAGACTATGTTGTTCGCATGGCGGTCAAGAAAGCTACAGCTGGTTACAGCCGGCAGGCTAGCGATTTGCCCTTTATGGGAGCTGATACTGCAGTTGTTTGCGGAGAGCAGATTTTTGGTAAGCCAAGCTGCAAAGATAATGCTCTGTATATGCTCGACCAACTTTCGGGAAGAACTCATCAAGTACTTTCCGCTGTTGCCATGACTACAGGAGTGGATACTAAGGTCAGGCTATCAACAACTGCAGTGACATTTCGCACAATCTCTCAACAGGAGTGTCTTAACTACTGGCAGACTCAGGAGCCTCTCGGAAAGGCAGGCGCCTATGCCATTCAGGGTAAGGCAGCACTCTTTGTGACACACCTCGAAGGCAGTTATAGTGGGGTAGTGGGGCTGCCTTTGGCGGAGACCGAACAACTATTAAAGCACTTTGCAGTGCCCCTGTGGCAAACAGTATCACCCTAGTAGCATCCCATTGATTTTGGCTGCGCCCTACTAGGTTATAGGACGTTATATTTTAGTGGTTACAATGCTGTAGTCGCTACATTATTTATCTTTTGCGGAAAACATTATGAGCAGAGAAATTCTTATCAATATTACGCCGATGGAAACTCGCGTAGCCTTGGTAGAAAATGGTGTGCCGCAAGAAATTTCTATCGAACGCAATCAGAAGCGCGGCCTTGTAGGTAATATTTATCTTGGTAAGGTCGTACGTGTATTGCCTGGTATGCAGGCGGCATTTGTCGATATTGGCGTCGAGCGCACCGCCTTTCTCCATGTCGATGACCTTCATGCGGATACAAAAAGTCAGAATCAGGATAAAGATGCAGCTGCTCTGGATACCAAAAGTTCGGATAACAAAAGCCCGGATATAAGAACACTGCTTCGCGAGGGTCAAAAGATACTGGTTCAGGTCATCAAAGATCCAATTAACAGCAAGGGTGCAAGGTTAACGGCGCAGCTCTCGGTGGCTGCGCGCTATCTGGTTTATATGGACAAGAGCACCCATATAGGTGTGTCCCAGCGCATTGAAGACGAGCAGGAGCGCGAACGCCTGCGCGATGTTATTGCAGCCGTGATTGATGAAACTCAAGACCCAGAAGACAGCAGCGGCGGCTATATTGTACGCACAGCAGCTGAGGCTGTGACGGCTACCGAATTGCACTCGGACATGCGTTTTTTGCAGCGGCTTTGGCGACACATCGAGCAGAGTCAGGCAGAGGCCTCGGTACCTAGCTGCATCTATGAAGAGCTGCCACTCTACAAGCGGGTACTGCGAGACATGGCCTGTACCCAGGTCGAGAAGATTCTGGTTGATTCCAGGGAGATACTTGCTGAGCTGGTACACTTTGGCAATAAATTTAGCCCGGAGATCGCGCGATTGATAGAGCATTATCCGGGCGAGAGGCCGCTGTTCTACCTGCATGGTATCGAAGATGAAATAGCTAAAGCGCTGCAGCGATCTGTACCCCTCAAGTCTGGTGGGCACCTAGTGATTGATCCCACCGAGGCTATGACCACTGTAGATGTTAATACTGGGGCCTTTGTGGGGCACCGCAACCTTGAAGAAACAATTTATAAAACCAATCTAGAAGCGGCGGCCACCACAGCGCGACAGATCCGTATGCGCAACCTAGGTGGAATTATTATCGTCGACTTTATTGATATGCAAAATCTTGAGCATCGCCGTCAGGTGCTGCGCACGCTGGGAAAAGCGTTGGACCGTGATCCGGCAAAAACCAAGCTATCTGGCGTGACTGAGCTTGGGCTGGTGCAAGTAACCCGAAAACGCACCAGCGAAAGTTTAGAGCAGTTACTCTGTGATGGATGCCCCACCTGTCATGGCCGGGGATCTATCAAGTCGGCTGAGACTGTGAGTTACGAAGTTCTGCGCGAGATTTTAAGGGTGGCGAGAGCCTATGAATGCGACCAGCTCAGAGTGCTAGCGTCTACAGCAGTGATAGAAAGGCTGTTGGATGAGGACAGTGCGCAGGTCGCTGATTTAGAGGAATTTATAGGTCGCACCATTCAGTTTCGTGCCGAGGCATTATTTGCCCGTGAACAGTTCGATATTATCCCGGTCTGAGCCTGAATGATGATAAGCACCCTATACAATGCAGTAAAAACCCTGAACCGATGGTTCTGGCTGAGTGCTGCACTGCTCGTCATAGGTACTGTTATTTTTGTTGTGGTTGGGCGCCAGACTATTGCCAATGTGGACAGCCTGCGTCCCGATGTTCAGGCATTTATTTCAAACCGCATTGGTATGCAAGTGGAATTAGGCAAGTTGCAGGGCGAGTGGCCAAGGCTTGTCCCCATCCTAGATATTGAGAAAGTTAGAATCATCGCCGACGATCAAACAGCCGCAGTTGTTATGGACCATGGTCGCGCCAATCTAGATCTATTAAACAGCCTAAAATATCGCACTACGGTCTGGCGTGAACTAGTTGTCGAAAATCTCGCTCTTAGCTTTGCTGAAAATGCCAATGGTCGCTGGGCGCTAAAAGGCTTCGAAGGTGGTTCTCAGGATGATCTACAGCCAATTCTGGATCCGCTGTTTTACAGCCGTCTCATTAGGTTGAAACAGGTTGAAGTTAATCTGGAATTTTTCTCCGGTAAGCTAATGCAGGTTTATGGCGATAACCTGCAACTTGAAAATGACACAGATTTTCACCGCGCCGAGCTTTCGCTGCGCCTGTCAGATCAAAGGGTACCTGCTTATCTTTTGTTGGAAGGCGAGGGCGACCCAGCCGATTTAGAGTCTTTCCATGCCAATGGCTATCTGCAGCTACAGGGGTTTAATGTTTCCCACCCAGTGGTTGATATTGCTAAGTCTGTTTTGCCAGAATTATTTGCCAATCTAACTGATTTCCAAGCTAATGCCAGCGGTGAAGTCTGGTTTGATATACATCCCGGCGGGGCATTGGATTTCGAGGGCAATCTGGCAATTTCTGAGGTGCCACTGGATTGGCTAGTGGATGTGCCGCCAGTCAAGGATATCAGCACTCAACTGACCGGTTGGTTTACGCCTGGCCTAGATTGGGGTTTGCGACTTCAAGGTTTTGGCTTGAGCTGGTCTGATGCGGAGATAGAACCACTAGATCTGGTTTACTCTCAGCGTTTGGGATCGCATTGGCGCGATTTTGATGTTTCGGTTAACCATATAGATCTGAGCATACTCACAGACCTAGTGCGTAAAACTAGAATATCCACAGAGCAAATTTTAACTGTGATGGATGCTCTGCGACCTCAGGGAAGCCTCAGCGAGCTAACCCTTGGGCACAATGAAGCTGGTTACTATACCTCCGCTAACTTGGACTCTGTGGATATGCGCCCCTACAAAGGTGCGCCCGGGGTAAAAGGTCTCAGCGGTTATCTTGAAGTACAGCAGAACGCAGGGCTCTTCCATTTGGCTGATACCAATGGCTTTGATGTTTTCTTCCCTAAGGTTTACCGAGACTATCTGCACATAGAAGAGGCTCTGGGTACGGTCTACGTGGATTGGGCTGCTGCTAGTGAACGCTTACTTGTGCGCAGTGACCCAATAATGACCAAGGTCGAAGCTGGAACACTACAAATCGTATTTTCCACCGAGCAGTCACTGCCGTCTAATGGGCAGCCGCCAGAATTTAGCATGCTTATTGGTGGCAAGAATATAGATGCCACCTACACTGAGCAGTATCTTTCCTACAATACGCCAGCTGATCTCTCTACCTGGCTCACAGAGGCAATTCTTGCAGGCAATGTAAGAGAAATGGGTATGCTGTTTCGCAGTGGTCCTCCGCGCAATGATCGCAATAGCAGAACCACGCAGCTTTTGTTTGATATTGAAAACAGTGATCTAAATTATCACCCAGATTGGTTGGGGCTCCGCAACTCAGAGTCTCTGGCGTTGATAGACGATGGATATCTAGAATCCACAGTGACAAAAGGCACCGTCGGTCAAGCCAATATTGTCAACGCCAAAGTCACCTATGACGCTGACTTAGACGAGGCGCAGCGTTTTATGATGGTTGAGGCTGAAGTTGCAGCTGAGCTACCAGCAATGATAAGTCTTTTGGCGCAATCACCTCTCAAGAGTAATCTTGGCGCTCTGCGAGGGTGGGATTTTGGCGGCCAAACCAGTAGTCAGATGCAACTAAAAATTCCTATGGCGGGCAGGGCCGGTAAAAAGTTAGGCCTCGAGCAGCAGGGTGACTATTGGGTTAGGACCCAGCTAAATAATGCCCTGATAGATATCCCCGAATCGCCAATATTGCTGGAGAATATTGCCGGACAGATAGATTTCTCTATTGAGGGCGGAATGCAGTCAGACGCCATTACGGCTTCGTTTTGGCAGCAGCCTCTAACCGCAAAGTTATTCAAAACTGACGGCCTACAGAAAATTGTCTTTGACACTCAAATCGAGCCACAGAGTCTTACTAGGCTTGTCGATTTCCCCTGGGGTGAAGTACTTTCGGGTCGCTTCCCTGTTGAGGCGACATTGAGTCTACCCAACATTGATGCCAATGAGTTTGCAACCTTGCAGCTACAAACTCAGATGGCTGGTACCAGAGTAATGCTACCCAAGCCTCTGGGGAAGACGGCAACCGAGCCTAGAGCTTTGGATGTAACTCTTTATTTCAGCCCTCAGTTCGAGCGTCTAAGCGGCCGCTTTGGGAAGCAGCTTGTTACGGACCTCACCTTTTCCGATGGTGCCCTTGTCGAGGGCATACTGACCTTCGATCGCGACGAAATTATCCCTGAACCAGATAAGCTTTTAATAGCAGCCCATTTGCCGACCACTAATTTAGAGGCCTGGCAACCTGTGGTGGATTTATTCACCCCTAGCCCAGCAAATCAGCCGATGGACCGCTCTGCCAATCGCAGGCTGCCAATATTTGATTTACATTTTGATCAGCTGGATGTGGCGACCTTCAAGATAAAGGATATCCAAGCCCGAGTTGATATTAATCCTGAGGACACCGCTATCCGTTTTAACAGTGACCTTGCCGATGGATTGATACGCCTGTCGGCAAATAAGACGCAGGTTCCCTGGGTTGAGCTTTCACGGTTGAGCTTGCCGAGTGCGGTGTTGCAGCAAAAAATTGGTCTACAGACCGTAGATCCGAGACGCTTTGTTGCGGTAGATCTGGCTATTGAAAGTCTCTTTGTTGGCGCTAAAAAATGGGGTTCGCTGGGATTTGAGTTGCGACCAGAAATTTCTGGTGCCGCGTTTAACAAGATTCGGGGTAATTTATTCGGCCTGAGGCCGGGCATGTTCGACCAGGAGCCGCCAACAGAGTTCTTTTGGAGCTACGATGGTACTGAACACGGCAGCCGAGTTGTGGGCCCAGTGGGGGTGGACAATATAGGCGATATTTTTACTGGCTTTGACACAGAGCCTGTCGCGGATAGCGGGTCTGGAAAGCTTGTCTTCGATCTGGCTTGGCAAGATAAACCCTGGGCCATAAGTAGAGAAAACCTTAATGGTCAGTTTCAGATAGAACTGAGGGACGGCAGTTTTTATAAATCCTCTGGTGGCGCTAACGCTACACTCAAACTGGTCAGCCTGCTAAATTTTGCGAATTGGTTAAGGCGTCTTCAGTTGGATTTTTCAGATGTGGTCGGGCAAAACCTTTCCTACAACAGTCTGGCGGGCACTATTGAGTTTGAAAATGGGTTGGCCAGTTTGCGAGACCCGCTCAAGATGCAGATGCCTTCAGGACGTATGAGTATGGCCGGTAATTTTGACCTGATTAACGAAACCGTAGATACCAGATTGTTGGCAACATTGCCGGTGGCCACAAACTTACCCTGGGTTGTGGCTCTGGTTGGCGGTCTGCCTGCGGCTGCGGGCGTCTATCTGACCAGTAAACTGGTGGAGAAGCAGGTGGATAGACTGTCGAGTATTAGCTACGAGGTCACAGGCCCCTGGGATGATATTAAGATTTCTGTCGACCGAATTTTTGCGGCAGAGCTCAAGGCTACCGCGGCTGAAACTGCCGAGACAGCTGCAAAGGAAGACACTCAGCAGCTGAACTCCAAACCTCAGGGAACTGAGCAGCAACCATAGTCGATCACATGAAAATAACTGTTGCCGCAATCCAGTTAAAACCATTAGCCTCTATTGAGGCTAACTTGGACAGTGCTGCCAAGCTCTTACAACAGGCGGTCGATCGCGGCGCACAGCTGGTGGTACTACCTGAAAATTTTGCCTATTACGGGCAGTCCAATATTGCCCACATAGGACAACTTGAAGCCAACCCTTGCGGCCCTGTGCGGCAATTCTTGGCTGAACAGGCAAAGAAATTGGCGATCTGGTTAGTGGCGGGCACGTTGCCAGTGGCTGATAAGCACGCGAAGCCCTATGCCAGGTCCTATCTGTTTAATCCTCTGGGTGAGGTAATGGGTGTTTACGATAAAATTCATCTGTTTGATGCAGATGTAAGGTCTGGTGCAGGCCAGACTAGTTATAAAGAATCCAATGACTATTTGCCGGGACAGCGAGTTGCCGTTGTTCCCACAGAGTTAGCAACACTGGGTCTGAGTGTCTGTTACGACCTGAGATTTGCCGAATTATATCGACAGTTAGCTGATAGGGACGCCGAGATAATTGCCGTGCCAGCTGCGTTTACAACAGTTACTGGCAGAGATCACTGGCAATTATTGCTCAGGGCTCGAGCGGTCGAGAATCAGGTCTTTGTAATTGGTGCCAATATGGTCGATCGCGATCATGCAGTGCGCGGTTTGTGGGGTGGCAGCGCAATTATTGATCCCTGGGGTAATGTACTGGCTTCTGTAGATGATCAGCCCGGCGTTGTGGCGGTGGAAATAGATACTCAGGCAATCGCAGCGACGCGCGCTAAGATGCCGGTTTTCCAGCATCGAAAGCTTTAGCAGAGGCAGTTACTCAGTTACTTCTCGCAGATAGGCAAATAGCTTGCGGGCAGCTGCTGGCGGTTTTTTTAATTCAGCTTCTCTATTGGCCTGGCGCTGCAGGTTTCGCAGCTGTTGGCGCTCAGTGTGGGGGTAGAGCGCAACAAAGTCCTCAATTGCAGGAGCGCCCTGACTGATTATTTGGTCGCGCCAGTTTTCCAATTTGGCAAAATGCTGCCTGTAGGTTTGGGACTGATGATCCATGCTATCCAATGTATCCTTGATAACATCCATATCTAGCGAGCGCATTAGTTTGCCAATATATTGCAGTTGCCGCCGTTTGGCTTCTCGGCTTTTTAATTTGCGGGCAACCTGAATAGCTTCTTTTAGGGCTTCAGGTAAGTCGAATTTACACAGTTTGCCCTCGGGCATTTCTACCAGCTGTCTACCCATTTCCTGTAGAGCCTGACTATCCCGTTTGAGCTGGGACTTACTGGGGCCATCATAGTCGGGGTGATCTATTTCTTCACTCATTAGGTTAAAAATACCACAGCTAGCCCAAGAAAGGAGACAAAGCCCACAATATCTGTAACCGTGGTGAGAATCACAGAGCCTGCTAGGGCTGGGTCAATGTTCATTGATCGTAGCATAACCGGTAGCAGAGTGCCGGAGACTGCCGCAGCCATTAGGTTTATTGCCATGGCTAAACCTATAACCACAGCCATGGTGATATCCCCAAACCATAGAGACACTACTGCGCCAACCACCAATGCATATAGCAGACCATTAATGGCGCCCACGGTAAATTCTTTGCTTAGTAGCCAGGATAGATTGCCACGCTCAACCTGACCTAGGGCCATACCACGAATAACTACGGTCAGTGTCTGACTGCCAGCTACACCGCCCATGCTGGCAACAATTGGCATCAAAATTGCCAAGGCAACTACCTTGTCCAAGGTCTCTTCAAACAGACTGATGGCCGACGAGGCGAGAATAGCAGTGAGCAGATTGACGCCCAACCACAGCGCACGCCTTGGGGCGGTGCGATTAATAGAGGAGAAAGTGTCCTCGGTATCGCTTAGACCGGCCATTGCCAGTAGCGAGTGATCTGCGTCTTCGACAATAACATCTACCACATCATCAATGGTGATGCGCCCCAGCAACTGATTTTGGTCGTCCACCACTGGTGCCGAGACCAGATCCTGTCGCTGGAAGAGCTGGGCCACGTCGGAGCTGATAAGATTGACATGAATAGCCTGTACTTCGGTATTCATCACCTCTCGCACCGTGGTAGTGGGGCTGGATGTGAGTAGCCTGCCCAGAGGTAGGTTGCCGAGAAAAACGTCTCTGCGGCTAACGACAAATAAATTGTCAGTAGTATCAGGTATTTCTTCAAATCGGCGCAGATAACGCAGCACTACATCCACCGTAATATCTGGCCGCACAGTGATAACCTCGGTGTCCATTAGTCCACCGGCGGTGTTTTCATCGTAAGTGAGCACTGACTCTACGCGAAGCCTGTCCTGTACCGACATTGCCTGAAGCACTTCCGGAATAACACGGTCCGGCAGCTGCTGAAGAATATCCACAATATCGTCGACATCTAGACCTTCGGTCAGAGACGCAACTTCGGCACCATCCATCTCATTGAGAAATTCCAGCTGAATTTCGTCGGATAGCTCCTGCAAGACTTCCCCGGATATTTCCGGATCCACTAGCTCCCAGAGAATATGTCGAAATTTTGGTGGCGCTGTTTCCAGCTGGTGAGCAACATCAGGTGGCGAGAGATTATTCAGGGTGTGGCGAACCTGATTCAGTGTCACTGAATCGATAGTAGTACCAAGCTTTGCTAATAGGTTATCTTCGGTAATGTTGGTCATCTCGCTTCCCTTACTTAACCCAGATGCTAGGTTAGAAGGTTGCATTTTAGCGGGCTATGACCCCAACGGATAGGTTTTACTGCAACAATACCAACGATAAAGTAGCGTTATTCACCTTCACCAAAATAGTCCGCCAGTAACTGGGTAATTTCATCGCAGGCCGCCTGCTCGTCCGGCCCGTCGAATTGAAATGTTAGCTCTGTGCCTTTATTCGCGGCCAGCAGCATCAGCGACATGATGCTTTTAGCATCTACCAGTTGTTCTCCTCTGCCGATGCGAATTTTACATTGGTGATGTCCTGCGGCGTTGGCGAGTTTGGTAGCTGCTCGGGCATGCAGCCCCAGCTTGTTAATAATTGTTAGCTGTCTGTGAATCATAGGAGGGCTCTGCACTTCACGAGTTAAGTTCTTTGTGCACCACCTGCACAAAGGGCTGTTCTTTGGCAAAGTGCTCGCAGAGACGATTGGCTAGATATACCGAGCGGTGTTGGCCCCCTGTACAGCCGATAGAAATAGCTAGGTAACTGCGATTGTTGGCTTGAAATTTGGGTATCCAGCGGGTCAGGTAGCCAATGATATCCGCCAACATGGAGGCCACATCCACCTGACTCTCTAGGAATTGTATAACGTCTGGATCTTTACCTGTCATGGTGCGCAGCTCGGGCTTCCAATAGGGATTGGGTAAACAGCGGACATCAAAAATAAAGTCTGAATCCTCAGGAGTTCCCCGCTTAAAACCAAAGCTCTGAAAAAGAATCGACATGTGCTCTGCACTGTGCGGCACAACAGTATTTTTGATTAAATCGCGCAACTGATGAAGAGAGAGCCCAGATGTGTCTATGTTACGATCAGAAATATCTGATATCGGCGCCAGCATGTCTTTTTCTAGATTAATCGCTTCTTTTAGACTGATACTGTCGTTGCTCAGTGGGTGTTTGCGCCTTGTTTCACTGTAGCGGCGCAGCAAGTCGCTTCCATGGGCCTGCAGGAAGATCACACTGACCTCCACACCGCTGTCTTCTATCAACTTTAGAATCTGTGGGATTTTATTGAGATCTCCAACCAGGTTGCGAGCGTCTATGCCCACTGCTAGCTTTAGATCCGAGCTACTAGAATGCTCTTCTTCGAGCTGATGGATAAGCTCTGGGAGCAGCGCTGCAGGTAAATTATCGATACAGGTAAAGCCAACGTCTTCGAGAATATTGAGAGCAGAGGTTTTACCGGACCCTGAGCGGCCGCTGATAACGACTAAACGCATGATTAGTTAGTGCGCTCCAATTGGATGGCGGTGGAATAAAGTTCTTGGTCGCTGCGGCACTGCCTGAGTGACTGCCGCGATGTCTCATCTTGCATCATCTGAGCAATTCGCGCCAGCGTGGCTAAGTGTTCATCATTTCTTTCTTCTGGCACCACCAGCGCAAAAATTAAATCCACAGGCTGATCATCCAGTGCATCAAAATCTATGGGTTGATGCAGCTTAATTAGGCAGCCATGGATGCGGTTAAACCCAGATGCTCGACAGTGGGGTATGGCGACGCCTTCCCCAATGCCAGTGCTTCCGAGCCGTTCGCGGGCCACTAGGCTGTGAAAAAGTTTATCGGTCTGTTCTTTATCTCCCCCAAGTTGTTCGGTGATAAAGATGGAAAGATTTTCCAAGACTCTTTTTTTGCTGCCCCCAGGCAAATCGCATTGGGTCATTGCCGGGGTCAGTACATCGGTGATTTTCATTGGTGAAACTAATGGCCTCTGTGTTTCTCTTTATGCTTTATCAGTTGTCGATCAAGCTTATCCGTTAGAGCATCGATAGCTGCGTATAGATCTTCGTGTTGAGCATTGGCAAATATTTCGCCCCCTGATACATGAATGGTGGCTTCGGCTTTTTGGGCTAATTTATCTACGGTCAGAATAACAGCAGTGCTGGTGATGTGGTCGTAATGTCTTTCTAGTTTGGAAAGTTTGTTAGTCACATAGTTGCGAATTGGGTCGGTGATATCTAAATGGTGCCCACTGATGGTCATTTGCATGCACTTCTCCTTTTACTTAGCGTTATCAAATCGTTTTCGTTGGCTCGATGACTGGATTCCCATACTCTCACGGTATTTGGCCACGGTACGCCGGGCGACGTGAATCCCCTGCTCCTCTAGTAAAGAGGTGAGCTTGCTATCACTCAGTGGCTTGCTGGGATTTTCTGCTCCGATCATTGTTTTTAGGATAGCGCAAACTGCAGTCGATGAACACTCTCCTCCGCTAGCCGTGCCCACATGACTTGAAAAGAAATATTTCAGTTCGAAAATACCCTGAGGTGTAGCCATATACTTGGTGGTAGTTACTCGGGATATGGTGGACTCGTGGAGGTCTAGTTTAGCGGCTATATCTGAGAGCACCATAGGCTTCATTGCCACAGGACCATGATCGAGGAAGCCCTGCTGCAAATCAATGATTGTCATGGCGACGCGCATAAGAGTTTCATTGCGACTTTCTAGGCTCCGCAAGAACCAGCGTGCCTCTGCAAGATTGTCTTTGAGAAATTGATTTTCGTTGCTGTTATCTGATCGCTTAATCAAGTTGCTGTAAGTGTCATTGATGCGCAGGCGCGGCATATTGCCGTTGTTGAGTTGCACTCGCCAGCGTCCGGAGACTTTCTCAACATAGACATCTGGGACTATATATTCGGCATTATTTGCAGCGAGTATTTCGCCGGGACGCGGATTTAGGCTGCGAATAAGCCCCAGCGCCGCCTGTATATCTGTATTTGAATAACCAGTCTTTTTGCTCAGTTTGGTTATATCAACGCTGGTGATATCCTCAAGAAACTCATTGGTTAGACGTTTTGCCTGGGCTAAATGGGGCGTATCAGTGCTCAATTGATTGAGCTGGATCAGCAGGCATTCTTTGATATCTCGACCAAAAACCCCAGGTGGGTCAAACTGTTGAAGGCGCCGCAATACAGCGATCAGCTCGTCTTCCTCCAGAGCATCATCTGGCTCTTGGTACTGAATGTGAGCGGTAATTTCTTGCAGGTTGCCACTGATGGTGCCGCTGTCATTAATTGCGTCAATATAGGCCTCAGCAATTTCACGGTCACGATCTGAAAAAGGGGTTAGATTGAGTTGCCAGTGTAAATGATCCTGCAGTGACTCGGTCACCTGGTATACCTGCTCTAGATTCACTTCACCGCCACTCCCTGAGGACGACGAGGCGTTGTAGACCTCATCCCAATTGGCATCAACCGGCAAATCCTGAGACGTTTGATCATCCCACGAGCTATCTATTTCAGCCTGTGTAAGGGTAACTTCAGTAGCATCCGCGGCAGCAGCATGGAGGTTGGGGTCATCCGAGTTAAGGTCGACATCTAGGTCTTGGTTGACCGCAGAATTGGTATCAGTAGGTTCCTGGTTTTCAGAAGCCCCCTGGTCTTCGTCGATTTCAAGCAGAGGATTGTTGTATAGCTGCTCTATTACTTCCTGGCGCAATTCTAAGGTAGACAGCTGCAGCAGTTTGATGGCCTGCTGAAGCTGTGGCGTCATCGTAAGCTGTTGGCCAATCTTTAGCTGTAAGCCTGGGCGCATAGATAATGATCTATTTACTTAGAAACGAGATGCAAGTTTAGTGCCGACTTATAGCGGCTGGCAATGACCCATTTACCAAATACCCAGCTATTACAGGGTAAAGTGCTCTCCAAGGTAGGTTTTACGTACTTTCTCGTCACTTAGTATGTGCTCTGTAGAGCCTTCTGCTATGACATGGCCCTCACCAATGATGTAGGCATGCTCACAGATATCTAGGGTCTCACGAACATTGTGGTCGGTGATAAGCACGCCAATACCTTTATCGCGCAGGTGGCGGATAATATTCTTAATATCAGTCACCGATATAGGGTCAACGCCAGCGAAGGGTTCATCGAGCAGAATAAACTGTGGGTTTGCTGCCAGCGCTCGAGCTATTTCCACACGTCGTCGCTCCCCGCCAGACAGACTGATGCCACTGTTTTTGGCTAGATGAGAAATATGAAACTCATGCAAAAGCTCATCGAGCTTTTGAGTGCGCTGCTGGCGAGTAAGCTCAGAGCGCGTTTCAAGGATAGCTAGGATATTATCCTCGACACTTAGTTTTCTAAAAATCGAGGGCTCCTGAGGAAGATAGCCCAGCCCGCGTCTGGCACGACCATGCATAGGCAGAGCGGTAATGTCTATGTTGTCTACAGTGACAGTGCCGCCGTCCTGACCAACCAGGCCAATAATCATGTAGAAGCAGGTGGTTTTGCCTGCTCCATTTGGCCCCAGTAAGCCGACGATTTCTCCCTGTTTGACCGAGAGAGATACATCTTTTACCACCGGTCTTTTGCCGTAGGCTTTAGCCAGATTTCGCGCTTCTAAAACTGCCATTACTGTTCGGTCTCTTCTTCTGCTTCGATACTGGAGTCGTCTTGAGTTGAGGGTGGAATAACCAGCTGAATTCTCTGTTGTTCGCCGCGGTCGCCCCCCTTGGCCTTCCAAGTTTCGTTTTTAAGGTCGTAGCTAATTCTATCGCCTTTAATCAACGTGCCATTGCGAGCCAATGAGGCATTGTGCTGCAAATTGATTTTGTCAGTTGCCAGCAGGTATTCGATAACCTCGCCACGGGCAATCACTAGGCCGCCCTCTGTATCTGGTTGCTGCTGATAACTTGCTGGTGAGCCCTCGGAGATGATTCGACTAACCTTTTTATCTTTGTAGTGAATGGTCACTCTGTCTGCGTCTATGAGCACAGAACCCTGGCGGATAATAACGTTGCCCTTATATTCAGTGAGACCTGATTTCTCGTTGCGTTCGGCAGAATCGGACTCTATGGTAATCTGCTGCTTGCGGTCGTCGGGAAGTGCGTTGGCTGTTACTGAACACAGCAGGCTGAGACTGACGAGAAACTGTAGCCCACCGGCAATGAGTTTAGAGTGGTTCATGGATAGCGCGAACCTTTGATTTAATACTGAAGACTTCATTGGCAAGATTTGCGTCCAACCCTTTTCCTGAGAGTGTAACCTCTGGTGTTTGTAGTTTAAAGCGGCCATTGGTAGCGGCAATTTGACTGTCTGGCGCATAGGTCATGTTAGGGGCGCTTAACCGAGTCGCCCCCTGAGCACTCTCAATCACAGCGACAACACTGCCATTTAAGCTCAGTAGACCACCGTTGTCTGAGAGCGCTCCGCGATCAGCTTTTAGTGTGACGTTTTTGTCAGATTTCTGGTCTCTGGAGAGGATATTAGGCTGGGTGAACGTCAATCTGGAGCTGGTGGTGAAAAACTCCATTTTAGGCGCAGATATAGCAAGCTGTTCCGCGCCATTCGTAGCAAATCTGCGGCTAGTGACCATGGTCATATAGCTATCAGCGCTGGGAATTGCTTCAACTTGATCGGGCTGTTGGCGCATAAATGACTCTGGGGGGCTATCCCAGACCAGTAGAAAACCGCTGATAAGTATCAGCAGGCCTGATACTAAAAAAACCTGTCGAATCATTGATAACTAGCCAACAGAGTATCAAGCTTTCCCTGAGCTTCAAGGATCATTTCGGCGACTTCTCGCACAGCGCCATCGCCGCCGCGCCGATTAGTCTGCCAGCTAGCCTGCTTAGCTAAAGTGGTACTTCCATTAGCTGGAGTAATGCCAAGGCCAACGCGCAATATCACTGCAAGGTCTGGGAGGTCGTCACCCACAAAGGCGATTTCATCCATTGCAATATCCATGGTTTGCAGCAGTTCATTGAGGGCGGTCAGCTTATCTTCTCGGCCCTGCACTACAGGGCTTATAGAAAGTTCATCGGCGCGGCGCTGCAATAGAGCCGATACCCGACCGGTTATAATTCCCACCTGCACGCCAGCTTTTTGCAGCAGTTTAATACCCAGGCCATCCTGAATATTGAACGCTTTCATTTCTTCGCCACTGTTGCCGTAGTAGAGCCTGCCATCGGTAAGCACGCCATCCACGTCCAAAAGCAACAGCTTGATCTTCTTTGCCGCCTCAATAACTGTGTCTGGAGCAGAGTCAGTCATTAGACTACCCCTGCGCGCAAAATATCATGCATATGCAGAACGCCAAGCGGGTGCTGTTGATCATCTTCGACAATCAGTGCGGTGATACTGGCAGACTCCATAATATTTAGCGCTTCGGCAGCGAGAATATCACTACTGATGGTTTTGGGGTTAGCTGACATAACGTCTGCCATGCTTGCCGAGCTGATATCGATTTTTTGATCAATCACGCGGCGCAAATCACCATCTGTAAATACGCCGAGTAATTTATTCTGGCTATCGACTACAGTGGTCATGCCAAAGCCTTTTTCTGTCATTACCAGCAGTGCATCTTGTAATAGCTGGTCAGCGCCCACCTTAGGGACTTCACCATCTTTGTGCATAATGTCGCCGACTCTCAGTAGCAGTTTGCGGCCCAGCGCACCTCCCGGATGAGAAAATGCAAAGTCCTCGGCGGTAAAGCCTCGGGATTCAAGAAGGGCAATAGATAGAGCGTCACCCATCACCAGAGTCACAGTAGTGCTGGTGGTAGGTGCTAGATTTAGCGGGCAGGCTTCGGTGCTAACGCTGACATTGAGGTTTGCACATGCAGCCTGAGACAGCACTGAGTCCGAATCACCCGTCATACTGATCAGCGGGATGCCCAGACGTTTAATCAGCGGCAAAATAGTAACCACCTCGGCGGTACTGCCTGAGTTTGATATGGCGATAACCACGTCGTCTTTGGTAATCATGCCCAGGTCGCCGTGACTGGCTTCGCCTGGATGCACAAAGAATGCAGGCGTACCTGTGCTAGCCAAGGTGGCGGCAATCTTATTACCTATATGACCAGATTTGCCCATACCGGTGACTACCACTCGGCCCCGACAGGCTAGAATTGTCTTGCAGGCGAGTTCAAAATTGCTGTCAATGCAATGCGCCAGCTGACTGACGGCCTCTGCTTCCATCTCGATAGTGCGCAGTCCTGATGAAATAAAGTCTTGTGTCGCCATAGGTAAGCTGATTGCCCGTAATTAATTTTTCAATAGTTAATCTGCTGCTCGAAACAGCAGAGAGTGCCCCATTATAGGGCAAAAATAAGATGGCGTGTTGTTGCTTAGGAGCCGCTTATGGCAGGCCAAAGCAAGACATAATAAAAGCCATAGCTCATTAGTAAGATCACTCCAAGACCCCGTGAAATCTGTGCCTTGGCTGGATTTTTTCGCAGTGCCAAGGCTACTAATGCAATCATTAACACGGTTATCACAGCCATAGAGACAAAGTCTCGGCTAAACACTTCGCTGCTCAATGCGACAGGAGAGATCGCCCCGGCAGCAGTCATTACCAACATCAGATTAAACAGATTAGAGCCAAATACATTGCCAAGCGCAATATCATGATGTCCTTTTAGTGCGCTTATCACTGAGGCCGCCAGTTCTGGCAGACTAGTTCCTATAGCGACGACCGTCAGGCCAATAATTAACTCGCTAACACCAAAGTGCACTGCTATTTCTGTAGCGCCCCAAACAGTAGTCTCTGCGCCAATTAGCAGCACGGCCAGCCCTACCATAAACCAAAGGAATGCGGTGGGCATGGATAAATCGGGAATCTCGTCGACTTCGTCTATATTCTCTGGATTGGGATGTTGCCGCTTATATTTGACCACTAAAACCAGCAGCGGGATCACCAAAAGTGCCAGACCAATGCTTTCTCCACGATTTAAAAAACCGTCGTAGAGACATAATCCAGCAAGAGCGGTAATCAGTAAAAGAGCTGGGCTCTCCTCGCGAAGAAGGTGCCCCTGCACAGGCAGAGGAGCCACCAGAGCGGTGATCCCTAATACTAGGCCAATATTAGCTAGGTTAGACCCCAACGCATTACCAACCGCCAGCTCGCCAACGTTGTTTATAGCGGCATTGATGGAGACGATAATCTCAGGGGCTGAGGTGCCCACGGAAACCAGAGTCAGACCAATAATCATTGGCGACAAGCCAAAGTTGCGCGCAGCGGCTGCACTGCCAGCCACAAATCGGTCGGCTCCCCAAAGGAGTCCCAGAACGCCGATCAGTAGAGCAAGCGAAGGCAGATAGATCGCGGACATAGAGTCTCCAGTGGTAGCCTTTGTTTATTCAATAAAGCGGGAATGGTATAGTGCGCGGGCTCAGTTGTCAGCAAACATGCACTAGAATATTAATCTATGGTCAAAGCTTAGTGCTTATCAAAGGATGGAAATAATGGGTAGAGTAAAAACAGGTCTAGGTAAGGGCCTAAAAGACGTTTTTGTCGCTGTATTGTTTATGGCGGTATTTGTCAGTGGTGCTAAAGCTGCTGAGGTGGACCCCTTTCAAAAAATTGAAAATGTAACTCGTGATTTGCTGGTAATTATAAAAAACCACAAAGACGGATATCCGGATAATGAAGTCGCTTATTTTGCTCAGCTTAATCAGCTGTTGGATGCGCATGTCGATTTCAAATATATCTCCACAGCAGTGATGGGCCCATACAGAAACGCGGCTAGTGAAGCGCAACGGGAATTGTTTATTCAGAAGTTTCGTGGCGGGCTGGTTGAGACCTATGGTCGCGGCTTAATTGGCTACGGTGATGAAGAAATAGTTTTAGTGAACAGGCAGGTTCTGGAAGATGAAGAGCGCAAGGTGGCTGTAAAGCAAGAAATACGAGGCTCTGGTGTTATTTATCCTCTGGAATACCATGTGGCGCGCAAAAAAACCGGCGAGTGGATGGTAATCAATGTAATTATCAACGGGATCAATCTGCGCAAGGTGTTTACCAGTCAGTTCGTCAATGCGGCTCAGCGAGCCGATGGTGATCTTGATTCAGTGATTGCCAGTTGGGCGTCAGAATCCTAAAAAATTAATGGCTAAGAGTTATATAAATGAATCCTGAAGACGTCAAAACTTTGCTAGAGAGCACCCTAACTGATTGTAAAATTCAGGTGGAGAGCGATGGCAGCCACTTTAATATAGTCGCGGTTGGGAATATTTTTGAGGGCAAGCGCGCTGTTCAGCGACAGCAGCTTATTTACGCCGCCCTAAAAACGCAGATTTCCTCCGGCGCGATTCATGCGGTCAATATGAAAATTTTTACTGTCCAAGAGTGGGAGCATCGATCCTGATCTCCATTGAGGGGGCAGCTAACTATGCCAGCCCTCGGTCATTTTTCTGTCATACCATTTTTCAAATTGAGGTTATCCAGTGGATAAACTAATTATTCAAGGCGGCGCCGTGCTCCGTGGCGATGTGTGGATTTCTGGGTCTAAGAATGCAGCTCTGCCCATACTCTCGGCAGCACTGCTCTCAGAGGGCCTAGTAACCATTGGTAATTTGCCACATCTGCAGGACGTTACCACTACTATTGAACTGCTAGGTGCCTTGGGCATTACCGTTAGCATTGATGAAAAGATGCGCCTAGAAGTTGATACCTCGACTCTCAATAGTTTGACAGCGCCCTATGATCTGGTAAAAACCATGCGCGCCTCTATTTTAGTGTTGGGACCTATGCTCGCCCGCTACGGTGAGGCCAATGTCTCTTTCCCCGGTGGCTGTGCTATTGGCAGCCGGCCTGTTGATCTGCATCTACGCGGCCTCGAAGCTATGGGGGCGCAAATAGAAATCGATGAGGGCTATATTAGGGCTCGCAGCAATGGCCGGCTCAAAGGCGCCAATATTCTGATGGAAATGGTTTCAGTAGGCGCTACAGAAAACCTCATGATGGCCGCGGCCCTCGCCGAGGGTACAACCATCATTGAAAATGCGGCTCGCGAGCCAGAGATTGTTGATTTAGCTAACTGCATGAATGCTTGGGGTGCTGATGTTCAGGGAGCAGGCTCAAGCACAATGACTATTAATGGCGTCGAAAAACTCACAGGTGGCTTCTTTAGTGTTATGCCTGATCGAATTGAAACTGGCACTTATCTTGCGGCTGCGGCGGCTACTAGGGGCAGAGTTAAGGTGGTGCAAACAGACCCTTCAACCCTTGAGGCAGTGTTGTTAAAGCTTGAGGAGACAGGTGCAAAAATCACCAAGGGCAAAGACTGGATTGAGCTTGATATGGAGGGTAAACGCCCTCGAGCAGTGAGCTTAAAGACTGCGCCTTATCCAGCGTTTCCCACAGATATGCAGGCACAATTAACTGCTGTTAATGCGGTAGCTGAAGGTGTAGGAACCATCACAGAGACGATTTTTGAAAACCGCTTGATGCAGGTCCAAGAACTTAATCGAATGGGCGCAAACATCACGGTCGAGGGCAATACAGCTGTAGTTACCGGCGTTGATAAGCTCAAGGGGGCGCCTGTCATGGCCTCTGATCTGCGCGCCTCAGCAGCGCTCGTTATCGCCGGAATGGTAGCCGAGGGTGAAACTGTGGTAGATCGCATCTATCATATTGACCGAGGCTATGAATGTATTGAAGAGAAATTGCAGCAACTGGGCTGCAAAATAAAACGCGTACCAGGCTAGACATATCAAGCCGAGAGATTAGATAACCGTTATGACTCAGATAACTCTGGCCCTTACCAAGGGTCGCATCTTAAAGGAAACCCTACCACTGCTTGCGGCAGCGGGGATTGAGCCTGTCGAAGATATTTTTGCCAGTCGCAAACTTGTCTTTGAGACGAATCATAGGCACCTAAGGTTACTGATATTGCGCGGTTCCGATGTTGCCACCTATGTGCAGTTTGGCGCAGCAGATATTGGCGTGGCTGGCAAGGACGGTTTATTAGAGCATCAGGGGGATGGCTACTACGAGCCCCTGGATCTGGGAATAGCGCGCTGCAAACTGATGACAGCGGTTCCGGTGGGTGCACAGCCACAAAAAGGGCGGCTGCGAGTGGCCACGAAATTTATAAATGTGGCTCGCCAATTTTATGCTGAGCAGGGGCGTCAGGCTGATTTGATTAAGCTCTATGGTGCTATGGAGTTGGCTCCAATTCTGGATCTCGCCCACGAGATTGTCGATATAGTGGATACCGGAAACACGCTTAAAGCCAACGGCTTGGAAGCGAGAGAAACAATCGCCGAGATCAGTTCGAGGCTCATCGTTAATAAAGCGGCAATGAAAACTAAATACAAAGAAATCCAAACAGTGGTTGATGCCCTTGCTAAGGTCGTGGCGGAAAACCATGAGTGAACTACTCGTCAAACGACTGAATGCCAGCGACGAAGATTTTTCGCAGGTACTGGATAACCTGATCGCTTGGGATGGTGTCTCTAAGCCTGACGTAGAGGCAACGGTTGCTAATATTTTGCAGCAGGTGCGCAGTCGTGGCGATGCAGCCCTGATCGAGTATAGCAATCACTTTGATCGCCGTAATTGCCAGAGCATGAAAGAGTTCTGTGTAAACACTCAGCAGCTCCAAAGCGCTCTTGTGTCTATAGATCAGAAGACGCGTCATGCCTTAGAACAGGCGGCAAAAAGAATACGTGATTACCACAGTCACCAGCGTCAGGAGTCTTGGCAGTACCAAGAGGCCGATGGCACAGTGCTGGGTCAGCAGGTAACTCCGCTGCAGCGAGTAGGCATCTATGTGCCCGGAGGAAAAGCCAGTTATCCCTCTTCAGTACTGATGAACTGCATTCCAGCGCGTGTGGCTGGTGTTGAAGAAGTCATTATGATGGTACCGGCACCAGACAATCAGCTGAGCCCAATTGTCTTGGCTGCTGCTGCTATCGCTGGGGTTGATAAGGTATTTACCATTGGCGGCGCTCAAGCGATAGCAGCGCTGGCCTTTGGAACAGAAACTGTGCCCGCTGTGGATAAAATTGTTGGGCCGGGCAATATTTTTGTCGCAACGGCAAAGCGGATGGTTTTTGGAACAGTTGGTCTTGATATGGTGGCTGGTCCCAGCGAGATTCTGGTGGTTTGTGATGGACAGACAGATCCCGACTGGATTGCCATGGATTTATTTTCTCAGGCTGAGCATGACGAAAATGCGCAGTCGATACTGATTGCTTGGGACGAGAGTTATCTGGACGCTGTCTATCAAAGTATCGAAAAGCTGCTGCCAGACATGGAGAGGCGTGACATTATCACACAATCCCTTGCCAACCGCGGTGCGCTAATTAAGGTGGCAGATAAAGAAGCCGCTGTAAGTCTATGTAACCGGATTGCACCAGAGCATCTTGAGCTGTCCGTAGCCGACCCTCAGGCCTGGTTGCCCGGGATACGCCACGCTGGCGCAATTTTTATGGGTCGCCACACTGCTGAGGCGCTTGGGGATTACTGTGCTGGCCCAAATCATGTTTTGCCAACATCGGCGACCTCAAGATTTTCATCACCGCTTGGGGTCTATGACTTTCAGAAGCGCAGCTCGCTGATTTACTGCTCCGAAAAAGGGGCATCAGATCTCGGCAAGCTGGCTTCCGTGCTAGGCCGAGGCGAGTCGCTGACCGCTCACGCTAGGTCGGCTGAATATCGCATTAAAAAATAGGCTACAGAGCAACTATTACCATGAGCAGATACTGGAGTGATTTTGTAACACAGCTGCAACCCTATACACCGGGAGAGCAGCCAAAAATAAGCAATCTCACCAAGCTGAACACCAATGAAAATCCCTATGGCCCATCACCTGATGCACTGGCGGCTATGCAGCGCCTGCTCAATGATGATTTGCGTCTCTATCCGCCACCCAATGCGGAGGATTTAAAGCAGTGTATAGCTGACTATCACAGTCTTAGTGCTGATCAGATATTTGTAGGCAACGGATCCGATGAGGTCCTAGCTCATATTTTTAATGGCTTGTTAAAGCAACAGTTGCCGCTACTTTTTCCTGATATCAGCTACAGCTTTTACCCGGTGTTCTGTCAGCTCTACGATATTCAGTACAGTAGGGTTCCTCTTGATGGGGAGTTTTCCATAGTGCTGCAGGATTACCAGCGGCCCAATGGCGGGATTATTTTCCCCAATCCCAATGCACCCACTGGCCGACTGTTAGCCTTAGACGACATCGCACAGTTACTTGAGGTAAATCGTGACTCCGTTGTAGTGGTCGATGAAGCCTATATTGATTTTGGTGGCACCAGTGCTGTCTCTCTCCTGGGCCGCTATGAGAATCTAGTGGTTGTGCACACCCTATCTAAGTCGAGATCTCTCGCCGGTATGCGCATTGGTTATGCCATGGCCTCGGCCGCTATTATTGAGGGTTTGGAGCGTGTCAAAAACAGCTTTAACTCATACCCCCTAGGGCATTTGCAAATCGCTGCGGCCATTGCCTCGTTTAAAGACGACAGTTATTTCCGCAGTACCTGTGCTCAGGTGATCAGCAGCCGCGACAGTTTGACTGTGGAGCTACAATCGCTGGGGTTTGAGGTTCTACCATCTGCTGCTAACTTCGTCTTTGCTCGCCACAGCGCTCGCGATTCAGAGGATCTAGCGTTGCAGCTGAGGCAGCAGGGATTGATAGTGCGGCATTTTAAAACAGATCGCATTGATCAGTTTTTACGCATTACGGTGGGAACAGCTGAGCAGAACTTACTGTTAACTGAAAGTCTTGCCCGAATTCTCGCTTAGCTAGGTCTATGCTTGGGCGCTATTGGCTGGGCGGTCTCGATCCGGCTACTGCAGTGACAGTAAACGTCTCAGTTTCACGCAGAATTTCCAGCTCTATCAGTCTGCCGGGCATTACCTCAGCGATCTGACTCACACTGCTGTGGCGGTCAGTGACTGGCATGCCATTAATAGAGATCACTATATCCCTAGGTCTAATGTTAGCCCTAAAAGCTGGACCGCCATTGACTACTGATTGCACCCAGAGCCCCTGACTGACCCCGAGTTTTAGCTGGTTGGCTATCTGGGGGGTTAGGGGAAACGCATCCATACCCAGCCAGCCACGAATAACACGCCCGTATTGGATAATATCGTTGAGTACTTTTTCTACAGCATCCGCGGGTATCGCGAAGCCGATGCCCGCAGACCCGCTGCGGGTTAATGTTGCAGTATTAATTCCTAGCAGATTGCCATAGGCATCTATGAGCGCACCGCCTGAGTTACCAGGGTTAATATCGGCATCGGTTTGAATAAAATTTTCAAAGGTGTTGAGCCCGAGCCCGTTGCGCCCTGTGGCGCTGACAATTCCCTGAGTCACTGTCTGACCCACGCCATAGGGGTTGCCAATGGCTAACACCACATCACCAATCTTGGCTTGAGCTGGTTCACCAACGGAGATGGGTTGCACCTGATCAACCTGTAACTTCAGAACTGCAAGATCGGTTTCTGGATCTGTGCCGACGATTACTGCTGGCACCTCTCGACCATCGTATAGCAGGACTAAAATTTCATCGACGTCATCAACCACATGGTTGTTGGTTACCACAAAACCATCTTCTTGCATAATGACGCCAGAGCCCAATGAGGACTGAATGCGCTGTTGTTGATAGTTGTAGAGACGTCTGAAGAAGGGGTCATTCAGCAGCGGATGTTGACTGGCGCGGTTGACCTTGCGAGTGTAAATATTAACCACTGAGGGGGCAGCTCGGCTGACTGCGCTGGCATAAGAAACTGGGCCAGACCATTTATCGAGGCGACTACTTTGTTCCTGCTCGTCGATTAAATCTCTGCTGTCAGGGGAGATACGGAACTCTGGAAATACCAGCATCAACATTGCCGCAACAAACAGCCCCATCAACACAGGTTTGCCGATAAAGTTAAATAGCCAGTCTGTTTTCTGTCGGTCCAACACAATAAGTCCCCTGTTACCGCCTCAGATTATGGCACAGTCGAGGAGAATATGCGGCTCCATTCTCTGACGCTTACTGACGCAGTAAATTTGACAGCTTGGGGTTGGGGGTTTTGGCTTTTCGGAATAACAATAAGATATGCCCTATAGACTGCACCAATTGCGCATTAAATTTTTCGCAAATCTCGTCAGTTAGCACTTTTTTAGCGTCACGGTCGCCCACCGCTAATTTTATTTTAATCAGCTCATGATCACTCAGGGCACGATCGATTTCAGTGGCGACGTTTTCTGTCAGACCCTTGCCTGCGATAGTGACTACAGGTTTAAGATTGTGCCCCAATCGACGCAAATATTTTTTATCTTCGTTGGAACTTGTCATAATGCTAGGCCTAATTCAGTGAGCCGGCTATTCTAGCGAAAACATCTCCATGGCGAAATCTAAAAATCGTAGTTGGATAAAACAACATGTTAATGATCCCTATGTGCTGCAATCGCAGCGCGATGGCTATCGTTCACGTGCCAGCTATAAGTTACTCGAAATTGTTGAAAAAGAGCGCATGATTCGCCCCGGCATGACTGTGGTGGATCTAGGTTCTGCTCCGGGGGGCTGGTCTCAGGTAGCAGCTAAGTTGGTCGGCCATGAGGGGCGCGTTCATGCGCTGGACATACTGCCTATGGATCCGGTGGCAGGCGTTGACTTTATTCAGGGGGACTTTACTGAGCAGGAAGTTTTTGACCAGCTGCTAGCTCTTATAGGAAATCGTCCGGTAGACCTTGTAATTTCAGATATGGCCCCCAATTTAACAGGAACCAAAGCCGTTGATCAGCCTGCTATGATGTACTTAGCCGAGCTGGCAATCGATTTGACTGTACAGGTAATGAGACCGCAGGGCGTGTTTATCGCCAAACTATTTCAAGGTGAGGGGTTCGACCAGTTTGTACGCCATGTTAGAACTGTGTTTAATAGCGTAAGTCTAAAGAAGCCAGATGCATCCAGAGCTAAGTCTCGGGAAGTATATATGGTAGCTAAAGGCCTGAAGGCCAACTAAAGAGGATTGTGTTTTGAACGATTTGGCAAAGAATTTGATTGTGTGGGTGATATTGGCCGCCATCTTGATGTCGGTATTTAATAGTTTCACCCCGCAGCCTGTCGATAATAACTTGGACTACTCTGAGTTTGTTGTCGAAGTGCAGAACGAGCGAGTCTCGAGCATTTCAATTGACGGGCTTATTATCGAAGGTGAGCGCCGCGATGGCAGCAAGTTTAGAACTGTGCGCCCCAATGTTCAGGATCCCGGCTTGATGGACGATCTACTCAACCACAATGTAAAAGTTGTTGGTAAAGAGCCAGAGACCCCGAGTTTAATCTCTCAGCTGTTGGTTGCTGCCTTTCCCATACTATTGATTCTGGCAATTTTTGTGTTCTTTATGCGCCAGATGCAGGGCGGTGGAGGCGGCAAAGGCGGCCCCATGAGCTTTGGTAAAAGCAAAGCAAAGCTGCTGACTGGCGATCAAATTAACACGACCTTTGCCGACGTAGCCGGAGTGGACGAAGCCAAAGAAGATGTGGGTGAGCTTGTAGAGTTTTTAAGCGACCCGAGCAAGTTTCAGCGTCTCGGTGGGCGTATACCCAAGGGCGTATTGATGGTGGGCCCTCCGGGCACTGGTAAAACATTACTAGCCAAGGCTATCGCTGGTGAGGCCAAGGTACCGTTTTTCTCGATCTCTGGTTCTGACTTTGTTGAAATGTTCGTGGGCGTGGGTGCATCTCGAGTGCGAGATATGTTTGAACAGGCCAAAAAACAGGCCCCCTGCATTATCTTTATCGATGAAATTGATGCGGTAGGTCGCCATCGCGGCGGCGGTTATGGTGGCGGTAATGACGAGCGCGAGCAAACCCTCAACCAATTGCTGGTCGAGATGGACGGATTTGAAGGCAATGAGGGTGTGATTGTAATTGCGGCTACCAACAGACCAGATGTGTTAGACAAAGCTCTGCTGCGCCCCGGCCGCTTCGATCGACAGGTCTATGTTGGCCTGCCAGATATCCGTGGTCGCGAGCAGATTCTTAAGGTCCATGCTCGCAAAGTGCCATTGGACGAATCTGTGGAGCTAAGCGTATTAGCCCGTGGTACTCCAGGATTCTCTGGAGCTGACCTAGCCAACCTGGTTAACGAAGCCGCGCTGTTCTCAGCACGGGCTAATCGCCGTGTTGTGACTATGGAAGAATTTGAAAAGGCTCGCGACAAAATTATGATGGGTGCAGAGCGGCGCTCCATGGTGATGTCAGAAAAAGAAAAAGCCAATACTGCCTATCATGAAGCTGGCCATGCCATTATTGGTCGTCTAGTCCCAGAACATGATCCAGTGCATAAAGTAACAATTATTCCCCGTGGCCGTGCGCTAGGTGTTACCCAGTATCTGCCGGAGGAAGATCGTTACAGCATGAATCGTCGTCAGCTCAACAGCCAGCTATGTAGCCTTTTTGGTGGGCGGATTGCGGAAGAATTGATCGGCGGCATTGATGGGGTGACTACCGGCGCGTCCAATGACATTGAGCGGGCCACTCAAATGGCACGCAATATGGTGACCAAATGGGGTCTTAACGAAAAAATGGGTCCAGTTCTTTACGGTGAAGACGAGTCGCAGGCACCTGGTGGCGGCAACACTCATTATTCTGAAGACACCTCAAGAGAAATTGATCAGGAAGTGCGCGGCATCTTGAATGAAGCCTATGGCCATGCCAAAAAGCTACTTGAAGACAATCGCGATATTCTCGAGGCAATGAAAGACGCGTTGATGGAGTATGAAACCATTGATGCAGATCAGGTAGATGATCTGATGAATCGACGGAAGGTGCGTCCACCTAAGCAGTGGGATGACAACGACTTTGACAGTAAATCTGGTGGCGGTCGGGCGGAAAAAGAGTCTGCTACCAAGGACGAAGGCCCTATAGGTGGCCCAGTCGAGGATATTTAACACTCACTCTAGATTACAGCCTCGAAGCTTCTATAGCTTCGAGGTTTTTTTGTTTATATGACGCAATTAAAATCATCAGTCAGAAACCTTATTCCACAGCTAAAATGTGGCAGTAAGCTACTAGACCTATCCCGTCCCGCGGTGATGGGCATTCTAAATATCACTCCAGATTCATTTTCCGACGGTGGCCAGCTCTACTCTGGCGATCAGCTAGATCAAAGTAAAACGCTGTTCGCCGTCGAAGCCATGCTGGCGGAGGGTGCGGATATTATTGATATAGGTGGCGAATCTACCCGACCAGGAGCGCAGCCGGTTTCTGAAGAGCAGGAATTGCAGCGGGTAATGCCGATTTTAGAGGCTGTTGCCAACCGATTCGATACGATTATCTCCGTGGACACAAGTACGGCGAAGGTGATGAGTGCAGCCGCTGCTGCCGGCGCTCATATCATAAATGATGTGCGAGCGCTGAGCCGCGAGGGCGCAATGCAGGCAGCCGCTGATTCAGGCCTGCCTGTGTGTCTAATGCACATGCAAAATCAACCAGACAGCATGCAGCACAATCCGCAATATGACGACGTTGTCTCAGAGGTCAAAAAGTTTTTAGAGCAGCGTAAAAAAGACTGTATGGCCGCTGGTATTATGGCAGATCAACTTATTCTGGATCCCGGGTTTGGGTTTGGGAAAACTCTGGCGCATAATATGGCCCTGTTTAATGGTTTAGAGCAGATGGCTGTTGGCTCTCCTGTTCTGGTAGGTGTTTCAAGAAAAACGATGATTGGCCAGTTGTTCGATGCAGATGTGAATAACCGGTTGTTGGGAAGTGTTACCATGGCACTTTTGGCGGCTCAAAAAATAGCCGCTGCGCAGGGCTCATTAATACTTCGAGTGCATGATGTTAAGGAAACCGTCCAGACTCTGAGAGTTTGGCAGCAGTGTAGAAAAGGAAATTAGGCAGATAATGACAAGAAAATATTTTGGTACAGATGGTATTCGTGGTCGCGTTGGTGAACATCCAATTACTGCTGACTTTATGCTTAAACTGGGATGGGCTGCAGGCATCGTATTAACCCGCAACACAGTTGGCAAAAAGCGAGTACTTATCGGCAAAGACACCAGGGTGTCGGGCTATATGTTTGAAGCTGCGCTTGAATCAGGGCTTATCGCTGCTGGTGTTGATGTGGATATGTTGGGTCCTATGCCGACCCCTGCAGTCGCCTATCTGACCAGAACCTTCCGCGCTGCTGCTGGCATTGTGATCAGCGCCTCCCATAATCCGGTCGAAGACAACGGTATCAAGTTTTTTGCGGCTGATGGCTATAAGTTACCCGACGAGGTCGAACTTGAAATTGAGGCGCTGATGAGTCAGCCGCTGATTACCAATGGCAGCCAAAGTCTTGGCAAGGCGCGTAGGATCAGCGATGCGACAGGTCGTTATATTGAATTCTGTAAAGGCACATTGCCGGCGGGCTTTGACTTGGAGGGTCTCAAGGTGGTGCTGGACTGTGCTCACGGCGCCACCTATGTTGCGGCCCCCTGGGTATTCAAAGAGTTAGGCGCCTACACCCTTACCATTGGCAATGAGCCCAACGGTTTCAATATCAATGATCAGTGTGGCTCTACCCATATGGAGGGTCTGCAGCAAGCTGTGATTGATGAAAAAGCCGATCTTGGTATTGCCTTTGATGGTGATGGAGATCGCGTTTTGTTTGTCGATGGCGACGGTGAGGTTGTGGATGGTGATGAGCTGATTTATATCATTGCCCAGCATCGCAAGGCGGCGGGAAACTGCAATGGAGTCGCCGGAACACTGATGAGCAACCTAGGCCTCGAGCTTGCTCTTGCAGACCTAGGTATTCCTTTTCAGCGAACCAAGGTCGGTGACCGATATGTGGTGGAGGCCCTAAAAGAAAATAATTGGAGTCTCGGCGGTGAAGGCTCAGGCCATGTGCTGTGTAGTGATCTCAATAGCACTGGCGATGGAATTGTAGCCGCTCTGCAGGTTCTTCTGGCGCTTGCTGAAAGTGGCAAGACCCTTTCAGAATTAAAGAAAGGCATGAATAAATTTCCTCAGACTATGATCAATGTGCGCCTGCCTAAAAAGATTGACGTCAGTGACAACGCGGTGATCAATCATGCAGTTACTGACGCTGAGCAGGAGTTGGCTGGTCGTGGGCGGGTGCTGTTGCGTCCTTCAGGCACTGAGCCTCTGATACGGGTGATGGTCGAGGGTGAAGACCAGAAATTAGTCGACAGGTTAGTGGCTAGCATCGCAGCGACGGTAGAACAGCAGCTTTCCGAGACACAACCAGCTTAAAAGCTTGATTCCCCAGTTGTAACTTCGAAGTTTGTCGGGTAGGATTTGCGCCCTTTTGAAAGGCCCCTCCACGAGGAGTGACTAGGATGGCAAAACCGTTGATAGCGGGCAATTGGAAAATGCATGGTAGTGCTGCGTCGGCAACTGCATTAGCCAGCCATTTAGCTCAGCATTGGAATGCTTCGGCCACGCCGCAAATGGTCGTTTTTCCGCCGTTTGTGCATCTTGCTGATGTGAAGCGAGCGCTGAGTGGCAGCGACATTGCGCTGGGCGCCCAGAACCTTTCGCAATACGCAAATGGTGCCTATACCGGAGAGGTGTCGGCGCAGATGCTTCGAGATCTGGGCTGTGATTATGTGTTAGTTGGACATTCAGAGCGCCGCGCGGTGTTTGCTGAAAGTAACGAAACAGTAGCCGAAAAGTTTGTTGCGGCTCAGGGCTGTGGGTTGATGCCAATACTCTGTGTTGGTGAGACGTTGCAGCAGCGACAGCAGCAAAAAACTTTGCAAGTTGTGGCACAGCAGATCGCGGCTGTGGTTGAGCGAGCAGGGCAAGAGAATGTATGTCGCGCTGTGATCGCCTATGAGCCTGTGTGGGCTATAGGAAAAGGCGAGACAGCGAGTCCAGAGCAGGCGCAGCAGGTTCACAGGGCAATACGTGCTCAACTTGGTGACGCAGGTAAGACCACAACGCTACTTTATGGTGGCAGCGTGAAGGCGGAAAATGCCGCAGACTTATTTATCCAGCCAGACATAGATGGTGGTCTGGTGGGGGGTGCCTCCTTAGAGGCCCAAGAATTTTTAAATATTGCACAACAACTGATCGAGCAAGACTAATGGAACAGATTATTTTAATTTTTCACTTTGTGGTTGCAGTCGCCCTGATTGGGTTAATTCTGCTGCAACAGGGCAAGGGTGCGGAAGCTGGTGCTTCATTTGGCTCTGGTGCCTCACAAACTGTTTTTGGTAGCAGTGGGGGCTGGAACTTTTTCAGCAAAACCACAGCCATCTTGGCTACAATATTTTTTGTCACTAGCGTCAGTTTAGCGCTGGTTGCCAAAAACAAATCAGTGGTTGATGATGAGCTGCTGCCTGAACTGCAGTCGGTTCCGGCCGAAGCGCTTATCGAGACAGATATTCCTGCGTTGCAGTCCAGTGAAGATGACTCCTCTGACGATCTTCCTGAAGTCCCGCAGAATTAATGAAGTTTATAGCCCAAGTGGTGGAATTGGTAGACACGCTATCTTGAGGGGGTAGTGGCGAAAGCCGTGCCGGTTCAAGTCCGGCCTTGGGCACCAACATAGAGACCAGTAGCCTCTACTGGACAAAGAAAGCCCCGTTTTGGGGCTTTTTTTTTGCCGAGATCTGAGGTCTCGCCAATCTATTAACTCAATTCTATTGCTCGTTAGTGCAGCGCTTTTGCGCCCACCAGATCTCGATTCTAATAACAGAAACCAGGCCCTAAGCTCTGCCAAATTAAGCTTTTGCCGCATGTCGTCTGCCAATATATGGCAGTCGTAGGACAGCAAGCGGCAACTCAATGTTAGGAACAAACTGCCGGAAATTAGTATGCTGCGAAGCAGGACTATCCGACATGACAACAACACAAAAATTTGTTGAGCCCAAAGCCTTTGGTTTTGGTACCCAGATTCGCAAATCACCCTATTTTGACGCTACCCTGCGGTGGGGTGCCAAAGACTTTTCTGTCTATAACCATATGTATATCCCGCGCGATTTTGGTGATCCAGAACAAAACTTTTGGAATTTGGTAAACCACGCGACTCTCAGTGATGTGGCTGTTGAGCGGCAAGTTGAGATTATTGGTCCAGACGCTGCAAAATTTGTGCAGATGTTAACGCCCCGCAATCTATCCAGCTGTGCTGTGGGCCAGTGTAAATATGTATTAATTACCAACGCCAGCGGTGGGATTTTAAACGACCCGATTCTATTGCGATTGGCTGAAAACCACTTTTGGTTGTCACTGGCAGATAGCGATATTCTGTTATGGGCCCAGGGTATTGCATTGAGTGCAGGTCTTGACGTCAATGTCTCTGAGCCAGATGTGTCTCCCCTGCAGCTTCAGGGCCCCAAGTCCGGAGAAATTATGCAGGTTCTGTTCGGCGATGCCATTAGCGACTTGCGCTACTATTGGTTTGGTGAATTTGAGCTGGACGGTATCCCATTGATTATTTCGCGCACTGGCTGGTCAAGCGAGTTAGGTTATGAAATATATTTGCGCGACGGCAGTCGTGGTGATGAGCTCTGGGAAAAAGTCATGGCTGCTGGTAAATCCTTTGGCTTACAGCCTGGTCATACCTCAGCTATTCGGCGCATAGAGGCTGGTATGCTGTCCTATCACGCTGATATGGATAGCTATACGAATCCCTTTGAGCTTGGATTAGATCGCTTGGTCGATCTGGAGATGGAGGCTGACTTTGTGGGTAAAGATGCACTCAAAAAGATCGCGGCCCAGGGTGTTAGTCGAATTCAGGTAGGCTTAGAGATTGCTGGCGAGCCACTTACAGGTGCTAACAACGAATTTTGGCCGGTTTTGAATGGCTCTGAACAGATAGGCTCTATTACCTCGGCCATCTATTCGCCGCGACTGGGTGCGAATATTGCTTTGGCGATGGTCGCTGTTGGACACAGCGCAGTCGGCACTGAGGCAGAGATAGTCACCCCATTTGGCCGTCGCTCTGTTAAAGTTGTGCCAAAGCCGTTCTACGATCCCAAGAAAAGTTTGGCCACTACAGGCAAAGCCTAAAAGGCAAATGAATATAAGAGGTGGGTCAATTAACCACGATAATTATTCAGATGACTACCTCAAGCAGATACTGACTGAGGTGCAAACCATCGCACTGGTCGGCGCTAGTCCCCGTCCTCACCGAGACAGCTATCTCTGCATGGAGGCTTTGCTTAGAGAGGGCTATACCGTGATCCCGATAAATCCGAGGGAGGCCGGCGAGTTAATTCTTGGGCAGCGCTGTTATGCATCATTGGCCGATCTAGAGCAGCCTGTGGATATGGTGGATATTTTTCGCTCGTCAGAGGCGGCCCTTGCCGTTACTGAGGAGGCCATCGATATTGGTGCCAAGGTGATTTGGATGCAGTTGGAGATTCGCAACCAGGAGGCAGCCAACATGGCGGAGGCTGCCGGCATAAAAGTTGTGATGAACCGCTGCCCAAAGATAGAATTAGAAAAACCCTATTGGACTGGTATTGTAGGCTAGCTGCACCCAGACTGATCGATTAAACCGGCGAGGCGACGATGGCAGATCAAATGGAAGGTATCTTACTTAGCGAAAATAGTGGCGGCATTCTAAGGCTAACCTTAAATGATCAAAAGCGCCGTAATGCCCTGTCAGAAACTATGTTAGCCACATTGTCTGAAGCCTTCACCACTGCTGCCATAGATGAATCTGTGCGAGTGATAATTCTCGCTGCCTCAGGTCCTGCATTCTGCGCTGGTCACGATCTCAAGGAAATTACGGCGGCGCGCGCACAGGCTGACAATGGTCAGGCTTACTTCAAAGCGTTGTTTGATGCCTGCGCATCCCTGATGCAACTTATTGTCCGCAACCCAAAACCAGTGATTGCTGAAGTAGCTGGTGTGGCTACTGCAGCTGGCTGCCAATTAGTCGCCAGCTGTGACTTAGCACTCGCTTCTGACTCAGCATTATTTGCTACTCCAGGCGTTAATATAGGCCTCTTCTGTTCTACACCTATGGTGGCTCTATCGCGCAATGTATCCAACAAACAGGCGATGGAAATGCTGCTGACCGGCGACATGATCAGTGCCCAGAAAGCTCAGGAAATCGGCCTCATAAACCAAGCGTTACCTGCAGAGCAGCTTCAAGAAAAAACTCTGGCCATGGCGTCTAAAATCGCTAGCAAATCGGCCATGACCATGGCTGTGGGCAAGCAGGCATTCTACACGCAAGCAGAGATGTCACTGTCGGAGGCCTACAGCTATACCTCACAGGTTATGGTCGACAATATGTTGAAACAGGATGCCGAAGAGGGGATAGGCGCTTTTATCGAAAAGCGCAAGCCCAACTGGCAAGACAAATAACCCCATGGCGCACATCTATAACCGCGATCTAGATCAAAATGAGGCCAACTACCAGCCACTAACGCCGTTGACATTCCTCGAGCGAGCCGCTCAGGTTTTCCCAAACCATATTGCAATTATCTATGGTGATGTGCAGGTTACCTATGCTGACTTTTATCGTCGCTGCCGACAGTTTGCCTCGGTATTGGCGTCCCGTGGCATAGGTCGTGGCGATACGGTATCGGTGATGTTGGCCAATACACCAGCCATGCTTGAAGCGCATTATGCTGTACCCATGTGTGGCGCAGTGCTGCACTCTATGAACACCAGATTGGATGCTCAGGTAATTGCCTTCCAGCTAGATCATGCAGAAGCCCAGGTATTGATTACAGATAGCGGCTTTTCCGACACTATGGTCTCGGCACTTGCACTGGCGAAGGTCTCCCCCTTAGTAATTGACTACGTAGATCCGGTTTGTCCGCAGATTGGAGAGAGGTTGGGCGACCATGACTATGAGTCACTGCTCAATTCTGGAGATGCTAATTACCGTTGGCTGATGCCTGAGACTGAGTGGGACGCGATTACGGTTAACTACACATCTGGTACCACTGGTGATCCCAAAGGAGTTGTTTATCACCATCGCGGTGCCTGTCTGCTGGCGCAGGGCAATGCGATTACGGCATCATTACCAAAGCATGCAGTCTATCTATGGACTCTACCAATGTTTCATTGCAATGGCTGGTGTTTTCCTTGGACGCTGTCTGTAGTGACCGGCACCCATATCTGTCTGCGTGAGGTTCGCGCCGACGCAATTTGGTCAGCATTGACAGAGCATCAGGTTACTCACCTCTGTGGCGCCCCAGTGGTTATGTCAACTATTCTGGCTGCGCATGAGCACAAGCGAGAGCTGACCAAGGCTGTAGAATTTTTTACAGCCGCGGCACCCCCACCAGAATCCGTATTGACGGCGATGCGAGAGGCTGGATTTAATGTGACCCATCTCTATGGGCTAACAGAGGTATATGGCCCTGCGGTAGTCAATGACTGGCACAGCAGTTGGGATGAACTTCCGGCTGATCAACAGGCCTCACTAAAAGCCCGTCAAGGAGTTCGTTACCATGCTCTCGAGGAGCTGGATGTACTTGATCCAGAGACAATGCTGCCAGTGCCCCGGGATGGTAAGACCATGGGCGAGGTGATGTTCCGCGGTAATGTGGTGATGAAGGGTTACCTAAAAAACAAACAGGCAACAGAGGCTGCTCTAAAAGGTGGCTGGTTTCATTCTGGTGATTTGGGGGTGATTTACCCTGACGGCTACATTCAACTAAAAGACCGGTCCAAGGATATTATTATTTCTGGTGGGGAGAATATTTCGTCAATTGAAATTGAAGAGGTTCTCCATAAACACCCGCAGGTAGCTGCCGTTGCAGTAGTGGCTATGCCTCACAAAAAATGGGGTGAGACCCCCTGCGCCTTTGTCGAGTTGAGTGAAGACGCAGAGGTTTCCTCAGACGACCTAATTCAGTGGTGTCAGCAGCATTTGGCGCGATATAAGGTTCCTCAACATTTTATTTTTGAAGAGATCGCTAAAACGTCCACAGGCAAGGTGCAAAAGTTCGTGCTGCGCCAAAAAGCGGCGCAAACAGCAGAGGAAAAAGGGATTTGATTACAGGGAAAATTATTGGCGGTTTAATTGGCCTTGTTGCCGGCGGTCCATTTACCGGGCTTTTAGGTCTATTTGTTGGCCACCAATTCGATCGTGGCCTGGGCGGAGTGTTGTCACCCATGTCCACTGAGCAGCAACAGCTAATAAGCAATAGTTTCTTTGAAGCTGTCTTTAGCATGATGGGGCATCTTGCAAAATCAGATGGCCGCATCTCCCAGGTAGAGATTTCTCAGGCCGAGTCGCTTATGGCCAATATGGGGCTGGATACTGACCGACGTCGCCAAGCAATAGAGATATTCAAGTTAGGTGCCGCGCCGGAGTTTTCGGTGAAAGCTGCTATGACCAAATTTATGCAAACCTGCGGCGGACAGACTAATCTCAAGCGCCAACTGCTTAATCATTTGATCTCTCTGGCTATGGCGGATGGTGAAATGCACCCCGCCGAGCAGCAGGTTCTGCAGCTTGTTGCCGAGCACCTAGGGTTTTCTGCGGCCCTATTTGCGCAGTTTATCGAGATGGTCAAAGGTCAGTCGCAGTTTCGAGGTTCTGGTAATAGAACCCAAAAGCCAGTGACAGCAAGCGAGTTGGACTCGGCGTATCTTGCCCTGGGAGTCAAGGTATCTGACTCTGATGCGGAGATTAAAAAAGCCTATCGAAAATTAATCAGTCAAAATCATCCAGATAAATTAATCGGTCAAGGTATGCCTGAAGATATGGTAAAACTCGCGACTGAACGCACCCAGTCAGTTCAAACCGCCTACGATCTTATTGTTGCTAGCCGAGCTTAAATAAATAGTAAGTTTCCGAGACTCTTGTTGACCTCACTGTGCCCGCTACCTATAATGCGCGTCCTCTCTGAGAGAGGGTGATTGTTGTTTAAATCACTGTGTCGGTGCGGGATGGAGCAGTCTGGTAGCTCGTCGGGCTCATAACCCGAAGGTCGTTGGTTCAAATCCAGCTCCCGCTACCAATTTAAACTGAGGTTTAGATTGGGTTCGACACCATTGGATGTAGTGGCTAGTGTAATAGACTAAAGTTGTCTATGCTTGCACTGGCAGAGCGAAGAAAGGATCTCGCCACTCATCAGTTCAGGCACAGGCTGTGTCAGGCTGATTGAGTCAGGTGTCCTCGCTATAAAAATTCGCGTCGGGTCCGGCGCAAATCGAGGAGCCCCATTTTGGGGCTTTTCTTTAGAAGTTAAAAAAATGGGCCTGTGGCCCATTTTTTGTTTGTCAGGAGATATTCATGGCTGTGGCCGATATAAAGTTAAGGCAGTTATTGCAGCCCGTGGTCGAAGCGTTGGGTTGCCAGCTCTGGGGGCTGGAACTACAAGCTGGTGGCAAAACAAAACTGCTACGCATTTACATTGATAATGCAGATGATGGCGTTGGTATTGAAGACTGTGAAAAAGTCAGCCGACAAGCCAGCGCAGTATTGGATGTAGAAGATGCTATTAATGGCGAATACATTTTAGAAGTTTCTTCGCCAGGTATGGATAGACCGCTGTATGAGCTCAGTCAATACGAGCAGTACATTGGAGAGGATATTTCGTTGCGCCTGAGGTTCCCCTATGAGGGCCGGCGTAACTTCAAAGGTCGACTATCTGCAGTAGATGGCGACGAAATTGTGGTGGTGGTTACAGATCATGAATTTCTGTTTCCAGTAGAAGGTATAGAGAAGGCTAACGTGGTCCCTCGATTCTGAGGCATGTGGAGTTTGAAAGATGAGTAAAGAAATATTAATGGTTGCTGAAGCCGTATCCAACGAAAAAGGTGTGGATAGAGGTATTATTTTCGAGGCAATTGAGCAAGCACTGGCGATGGCCACTAAAAAGCGCTACGAAGAGGGTGCTAATATTCGCGTAGTGATTGATCGTGCTACAGGCGATTACAAGTCATATCGATTTTGGGATGTGGTTGCCGACGACGTATTAGCGGAGCTGGGTACTCAGTTCACCACTGAAGAGGCCGCCGAAAAGGACCCGACATTAAAAGTGGGTGACACCTTTGAAGAGACCGTAGAAAACATCGCCTTCGGCCGCATTGCAGCGCAAACTGCCAAGCAGGTCATTGTGCAGCGTGTAAAAGACGCAGAGCGCGAGTTGATCATCAATCGTTTCCGTCACCGCGTTGGTGAGTTGCTCGGGGGTACAGTCAAAAAAGTGACCCGTGATCATATCGTGGTTGATTTTGGCGATAACGCAGAAGGCCTGCTACCGAGAGAAGAGCTAGTCGGACGTGAAATTTTCCGTATTAACGATCGCACCCGCGTAATTCTCACTGCAATTCGCGAGGAGACTCGAGGACCTCAGTTACTGGTTTCCCGTGCGGCACCAGAAATGCTCATCCAGCTATTCCAGATCGAAGTACCGGAAATCGCCGAGGGTATTATTGAAATCAAAGGTGCGGCTCGTGATCCGGGCCAGCGCGCTAAGATTGCAGTTAAGAGTAAAGATGCTCGTATAGACCCAGTTGGCGCCTGTGTAGGCATGCGTGGAGCTCGAGTTCAGGCAGTGTCCAACGATCTTGATGACGAGCGAGTCGACATAGTGCTTTGGGATGACAATCCCGCACAGCTAGTTATCAATGCAATGGCACCCGCTGAGGTGGAGTCCATCGTGGTTGATGAAGACACTAACACCATGGACGTTGCAGTTAACGAAGAGAATCTCGCCCAGGCGATTGGTAAAGGTGGTCAGAACGTGCGCCTTGCCTCTGAGTTGACAGGTTGGAATATCAACGTGATGACCATTGAAGACGCTCAGGAAAAACAACAAGCTGAATCATCTAACTTCGTAGAGAGCCTGATGACTGCCCTCGATGTAGATGAAGATGTCGCTGTAGTTCTTGTAGAAGAAGGCTTTACCAGTATTGAAGAAGTTGCCTATGTCCCTCTGGAGGAAATGAGTGCGATTGATGGCTTCGATGAAGATATTGCTGAAGAGCTTCGCGCGCGAGCTAAAGATGCACTCTTGACTATGGCTCTGGCTACTGAAGAGCAGCTAACCAAGACAGAGCCTGCTGAAGATTTGCTAACAATGGATGGTATGGATCCATCATTGGCTTATCAGCTAACGGCAAAAGGTATTATCACCATGGAAGACCTTGCTGAGCAGGCAGTCGATGACCTGATGGACATCGATGATATGGATGAAGAAAAAGCAGCAGCATTAATTATGACTGCTCGTGCACCCTGGTTTGCTGAAGAGCAGGGCGAGTAAATAATCGAGCGGTAATAGAGGAAAACAGATGGCTGAAGTTACAGTAAGTGAATTAGCAAAAACCGTAGGCGCGTCCGTCGATCGTTTGCTCATGCAAATGAAAGAGGCGGGGCTGACTCACACCTCTGCAGAGGCAACAGTGTCTGACGACGAAAAACAAACCCTGTTGGCTTATTTAAAGAGCCTGCATGGGGCGAGCAGTGGTGAGCCAAAGAAAATAACCTTGCGTCGCAAGACTGTCAGCACTTTAAAATCTGGTAATCGAAAAACCGTAAATATCGAGGTGCGTAAGAAACGTACCTACGTAAAACGCAGCGATGAAGAGTTAGAAACTCAGGCTGCTGCTGAGGCAGAAGAAAAAGCTCGCCTAGAGCGAGAGGCTGCGGCTCAGGCCGAAGCCGCCGCTGAGGCAGCGCAAGCCGAAGCACAGGCTGCTGACGAAAAGGCTGCTGAAGATACCGCCGACAGTGAGACCGTTGTGCAGCGCCCTGTGGTAAGAAGCTCTGGTATTGACGATATCGAAGAGAAGCGACAAAACGCTATCCAGAATCGTCGCAAAGCGGAAGCTGAAGCTAAGCAAGCAGCGGAAGCTGCAGCTGCGGCTAAGCTAGAAGAGGAAGCTCGCAAGGCTGCAGAAGCTGCATCTGCTTTAGAAAGCGGTGAAGCTAAAAAAGCAGCGAAGCCTACTAAAGTGGCTGCCCCAATTAGTGAGCCCGTCCATGATAAGGGTCGTCGTCATGGCAAACCCAATGATGATGACGATAAGCCCGGCAAAAAGATCTCTAAGAAGAGCTTGGCTAAAGGCGGCAAGAAAAAAGGTCGCTTGCAGCTGGACGATAGCTTAGATGAACGAGGTTCTTCTGGTCGTTTGCGCTCTAGTGTGGTGTTGAAGGTAGATAATAAACACACCTTCAAAAAGCCTGTTGAGAAGAAAGTATTAGAAGTTGCTATTCCAGAAGAGCTCAGTGTTGCTGATTTAGCTCAGAGTATGGCAATCAAGTCTGCTGTGGTCATTAAAGAGTTGATGAAGTTGGGCGTAATGGCGAACATCAATCAGGTTATAGATCAGGAAACTGCCTTTTTGGTCGTTGAAGAACTAGGTCATACCCCGATTGCAGCTCAGGATGAATCCGTCGAAGACGAACTAACCAAGCAGTTTGAGGCTATTCAGGCCGAGGGGGACGAGTCCCCACGCGCCCCGATAGTGACTGTTATGGGCCATGTTGACCATGGTAAGACCTCATTGCTGGATTATATCCGCAAGTCGCGAGTTGCCTCTGGTGAAGCCGGTGGTATTACTCAGCATATTGGTGCTTACCATGTGGATACGCCCAAGGGCATGATTACCTTCCTGGACACACCTGGACATGCTGCGTTCACTGCTATGCGTGCTCGAGGTGCTCAGAGTACAGATGTTGTTATTCTGGTAGTTGCGGCAGACGACGGAGTCATGCCGCAGACAGAAGAAGCTATCCAGCATGCCCGCGCCGCTGGCGTTCCTATTGTTATTGCCATCAACAAGATGGACAAAGAGGGTGCCGATCCCGAGCGCGTTACCAGTGAACTGGGCGCCAAGGATGTAATTCCCGAAGAGTGGGGCGGTGATACACAGTTTATTAAGGTGTCTGCTCACACTGGTGAGGGGATCGATGAGCTACTAGAAGCTGTGTTGTTACAGTCAGAACTTCTGGAGCTAACAGCCCCCGTCAATGTGCCGGCGCGCGGTGTAATTGTTGAGTCCCGTGTTGATAAAGGCCGTGGTGTGGTTGCCACTGCATTGGTGCAGCAGGGTACGTTGCGTAAAGGTGACTTTATGCTAGCTGGTGAGACTGTGGGTAAAATTCGCGCGATGACTGACGAAGCCAAGCGACCTGCATTGGAAGCTGGGCCGTCGATACCGGTAGAAATATTGGGTTTGGACGAGGCGCCAAATGCTGGCGATGAATTCTTTGTGGTTGCCGACGAGCGCAAGGCCAAAGAAATTGCTGATTTGCGCATCACCAAGGCCCGCCAAGAGCGCATGTCTCGTCAGCAGGCCGCGAAATTAGAGAACATGTTTACAGATATGGGCAGCGAGCAGGTCAATAAGCTTAACCTTATTGTGAAGACTGATGTGCGCGGCTCACTTGAAGCGATTAATAGCGCGCTTCACGATTTTGCTACCGATGAAGTTGCTGTAGACATAGTTGCATCTGGCGTGGGCGGTATTACCGAATCCGATATTAACTTAGCACTGACTACTGGCGCGATTGTACTTGGCTTTAATGTGCGTGCCGGTGGAGCTGCCCGTGCATTGGCAGAGAAAGAAGAAATTGAAGTTCGCTATTACAGCGTGATCTACAACCTTCTCGATGAAGTTAAACAGGCGCTGTCTGGTATGTTGGCCCCTGAGACCAAAGAGGAAATTGTTGGTATTGCCGAAGTTAGAGATGTATTCCGCTCACCCAAGTTTGGCGCTATTGCCGGCTGTATGGTGGTTGAGGGTACGGTCTACCGCAGCAAGCCAATCCGTGTACTGCGGGATGACGTTGTGATCTATCAGGGCGAGCTTGAGTCACTGCGCCGCTTCAAAGATGAAGCCTCCGAGGTTCGCAATGGCATGGAATGTGGTATCGGGGTTAAGGACTATAACGATGTTAAAGCCGGCGACCTGATTGAAGTTTACGATGTCACCCAGGTACAGCGCTCGCTGTAACAGAGCACATTAGTTAAATGCCAAGAGAATTTACCAGAGCCGAACGGGTGTCAGATGCTGTGCAACAGGAGTTGGCAGTACTGATAAGAGATAATGTGCGCGACCCTCGGGTCGGCATGATCAGCGTGACAGATGTAGAAATCAGTCGCGATTTGGCCTATGCCAAAGTTCATGTCAGCTTTGTTGGAGAGCGCAGTCAGGACCAGATAGATGCTGGGTTGGCTGCGCTCAACGGCGCCTCAGGTTATCTGCGTAAGCTGCTGGCGTCCAGTATCAAACTACGCATAACCCCTAAGCTAAATTTCTTTTATGATGAGAGCGGGCGTCGCGGGCAGCATCTCTCTGCGCTGATTGATTTAGCAGTTTCTCAGGACGCGGCGTCCGATGCCACTGAGAGCGAGGAAGGCTAAGCTTGGCTCGCAGGCGTAATCGAGGTCGTTTCGTCAACGGCATTTTCTTACTCAACAAACCCTTAGATCGTTCATCTAATCAGGCCCTACAGCGAGTCAAAAATTTATTTGATGCTAATAAAGCAGGGCATACCGGTGCTCTCGATCCACTGGCCACTGGCGTATTGCCAATTTGCCTGGGAGAAGCGACCAAATTTAGTCAATTTTTGCTGGAGTCTGATAAGCATTATCGCAGTACATTTGTACTAGGAGTAGCCACAGACACTGGCGACTGCGATGGTGAAATTCTCAGTAACACAGACGCGTCTGAACTATGCCTTAAAAAAATTGAAGCGGCAGTCGCAAATTTTCGCGGTGATATTCAGCAAATACCATCGATGTATTCTGCGCTAAAGCACAATGGCCAGCCTCTCTATAAGTTGGCGCGCCAGGGTATAGAAGTAGAGCGCCAAGCAAGGGATATCAGTGTTCACAAATACGACATTCTGGATTTTCGCCCAGGCCAGCAGGCCGAATTGGACGTCGAAGTGCATGTCAGCAAGGGCACCTATGTGCGCAGTCTGGCAGAAGATTTAGGCCGCATGCTGGGTTGTGGAGCCCATGTTAGCGCGCTACATCGCCATATTGCTGGCCCATTTAGCGAAGATGAGACGATTAGCCTGACGGAGCTTGAAAACCTTCGAGAAGGATGCACCGAACCAAGCGATCTAGACTATCTGCTGAAGCCCATGGATATAGCCGTTGCTGACCGAATGGCGGTGGAATTAAGCGAAAATGTGGCCCAATACTTCCAAATGGGTCAGGAAGTAATGTCAACACAGGCCTTTCGCAATGGACAAGAAGGCGATATAGTGCGCGTCTTTCGCGAGGGCGGCGCCTTTTTAGGTGTAGCAACAGTTACCGAAGACGGTAAATTGGCCCCGAAAAGATTGGTAGTTGAAAGATAACTGCCGGAAAACCACGTTAGGTTGCCTGTAAATATGCGCGGGCAACCCGAATTTAACTAACCCGCATATTGGAGAAAATATCATGGCACTGAGTGCAGAAGAAAAAGCAGCAATCGTTACTGAACACGCAACCTGCGAAAATGACACAGGTTCACCCGAAGTACAGGTTGCACTGCTAACCGTAAATATCAACAAGCTACAGGGTCACTTCGGTGATCACAAAAAAGATCACCACTCACGTCGTGGTCTGATTCGGATGGTTAATCAGCGTCGCAAGTTGCTCGACTACCTAAAGAGCAAAGATTCTGAGCGTTATACTGCGTTAATCAAGAAGCTTGGTTTACGTCGATAAGTGTTCTCGGTGCGGCTCCTGTTAAAATAGGGGCCGCATTCATTTCTAAGAACACGTAATTTCATCGCCCCTATGCTATGTCCCTATTTTTGCTGATCGAGTTACTTATGGCTGTCATAACTGGTAGCTATAAGTAACCCGAGCAGCGCACAGGGCATGCAGAACCGGCGCTAATTGGTAAAAAAACAAAGGTAAAAATATGACTCCTGTAATAAAGAAGTTTCAATACGGTAACCATACCGTAACACTTGAAACTGGCCGTATTGCCCGTCAGGCAACTGGTGCAGTTTTATGTTCAATCGACAATACCTCAGTACTCTGTACTGTTGTTGGTGCACGCGAAGCCAAGCCGGGTATGGATTTCTTCCCGCTGGGTGTTCACTACATTGAGAAGGCCTATGCCGCAGGTAAAATCCCTGGTGGTTTCTTCAAGCGCGAAGGTCGCCCCAATGAAAAAGAGACGCTTACCTCACGTCTGATTGATCGCCCAATCCGCCCTCTGTTCCCCAACGGCTTTAAAAACGAAGTGCAGGTAGTCTGTACTGTTATGTCAGCCGAGAAAAATATTGATCCAGATATCGCAGCAATGATCGGTACCTCTGCGGCACTGTCTATCTCAGGTATTCCATTTAACGGCCCAGTTGGCGGCGCTCGCGTTGGTTACACCGAAGAGCAAGGCTACCTGCTGAACCCAACCTACTCAGAGCTAGAAGGTTCATTGCTGGACATGGTTGTTGCCGGTACTAAAGATGCGGTACTGATGGTTGAGTCTGAAGCCAGCGAGCTATCAGAAGACACTATGCTTGGCGGCGTTCTGTTCGCTCACCAAGAAATGCAAACTGTGATCAGCGTAATCGAAGAGCTGGCTGCTGAGGCAGGTAAGCCACGTTGGGATTGGCAGCCAGAAGAAGAAAATGTAGCGCTGAAAGATGCCCTTAAAGCAGCAGTTGGCGCAGAGCTGGACGAAGCCTACCAGGTTGTAGACAAGCAGGCTCGTGTTGCTTCAGTTAATACTCTTCGCGACCGCGCTATTGCTGATCTAGCCAGTGAAGACGGCTACTCAGAAGAAGATCTAAAAGATGCTTTCAAAAAGCTTGAGAAAAGTATCGTTCGCGGTCGCATCATCCGCGGTGAGCCGCGCATTGATGGTCGTGACACCAAGAAAGTCCGCGCTATCAATGTAGAAGTAGGCATTCTCGACAAAGTTCATGGTTCATCACTATTTACTCGTGGTGAAACGCAGGCCATTGTTGCTGCGACTCTGGGTTCAACCCGTGATGCACAGATGATCGACGCCCTAGAAGGGAAAAAAGACGATCCGTTTATGCTGCACTACAACTTCCCTCCCTACTCTGTAGGTGAATGTGGTCGTATCGGCTTTACTAGCCGCCGTGAAGTAGGTCACGGTCGCTTAGCTCGTCGCGGTATTAACGCAGTACTGCCATCTGTAGAAGATTTCCCCTATGCGATGCGCGTAGTATCCGAAATCACTGAATCTAACGGTTCAAGCTCGATGGCGTCTGTCTGTGGATCAAGCCTTGCGCTTATGGATGCAGGTGTACCTCTTAAGGCACCAGTTGCTGGTATCGCCATGGGTCTGGTTAAAGAAGACGAAGGCTATGCTGTACTGACTGATATTCTGGGTGATGAAGATCACCTGGGTGATATGGACTTTAAAGTGGCTGGTACAGCTGACGGTATCACTGCACTGCAGATGGATATCAAAATCGAAGGCATCACCGAAGAGATCATGGAAATCGCTCTTGAGCAGGCTATGGAAGCTCGATTACATATTCTTGGCGAAATGAACAAGGTAATCTCTGCAGGCCGTGATGAAGTTGCCGAGTCAGCACCTCGTATGGGTATGATGCAAATCGACCCAGACAAGATCCGCGACGTTATTGGTAAAGGTGGCGCAACCATCCGTGCACTCTGTGAAGAGCACAACTCAACCATCGACATTACTGATGATGGCGCAGTTAAAATCTACTCAGAAGACAACGATAGCCTACAGGCTGCCATCGACGCGGTAACTGCCATTGTTGCTGATCCAGAGCCAGGCACCATCTATGACGGTAAAGTGGTTCGCATCGTAGACTTTGGTGCCTTTGTAAACTTTATGCCTGGAACAGACGGACTGGTACATATCAGCCAAATCGCCCAGGAGCGTGTTGCCAAGGTAACCGATTACCTGAGCGAAGGTCAGGACGTGCGCGTTAAGGTTCTCGAAATCGACAACCGCGGCCGCGTAAAGCTGTCCATCAAAGAAGCTCAGCTGGAAGAGGGCACAGCCCCAGAAGCACCAGCTGCCGCTGAGTCTACTGAGGAAGAAGCTCCAGAAGCCTAACCCTCAGTCGCAATAAAAAATCCCCGTCTGCACTGCAGCCGGGGATTTTTTTGTTTTAAAAACCAAAATAGCGCACAGGATGGTTAAAGTTTATGGGGTTAGATTAATCTAAAGGGGCGAGATTGTAATGAAAAGGCGCAGTTTGACCCTATAAAAGTACCTGTTGCTGACCCCAATATTTTTTGCTGCACTGCCCGTTCTCAGCAGTAAAACAGTTTTAGATGAAGACTATAGAGCGGCCTAACCTTAGTTTGATGCCAAGGACAGCAATTCAGCAGCATGAGAAAGAGTCTGATCGGTTACCTGGGCCCCACCCAGCATCCGAGCCAATTCATTCATCCGTTGCTGACGATCCAGTGCAACCATCAATGACTCGGCATTATTAGCCTCTACTATTTTGCTGGCACGATAATGATGATGGGCATGGGCCGCTACCTGAGGTTGATGGGTCACGCTGATCACCTGTCCTCGATCGCCCAGTTTCTTTAACAGTAGGCCAACGTTATTTGCGGTGCTGCCTCCAATACCTACATCAACCTCATCGAAGACCAATGTGGGTGTCTTAGAATGTGCCGCAGCCACTACCTGGATCGCGAGACTGACTCTAGAGAGCTCACCGCCAGACGCAATTTTTTTGAGAGGCTTGTGGGGTTGCCCTGGATTGGTAGCAATTAGAAACTCGATCTCCTCTAGGCCATTAGCGCGATAGTCGCCAGCGGGCAGGGCAGTCAGTTGAACCAAAAGCTCGGCACCCTCCATGGATAGCAGCTGCAGCTGTTGATTAATTTCAGCCGCCATGGTGGTTGCGCCTTTGTTACGCAGTTTACTCAGCTTACTCGCTGAGGCTTCATAGACGGCCGCCAGCTCGTCCAGCTGAAGCTGCAAGGCTTCAATACTCTCGCCACCAGTTTCCAAATCCTGCAGCTCAGATTCCAGCGCTTGGAGAGTTTCACCAAGCTGATCACCATTGACACGGTGCTTGCGAGCCAGCTGGAAAATAACACCGAGCTCCTCCTCGACCTGTTGCAAGCGCTGAGGATCAGCCTCGAAGCGGTCTATATGACCTTCTATTTCACTGGTTGCCTCTTCCACTTGAATCAGAGCCGTCTGCAGCATCTCCTCAGCATTACTCAGAGCCTGAGGTTTATGTTTTAGGCTGCCTAATGTGGATAGGGCGCGGTTTAATCCATCGCGTATATTAAAGCCTTCGGTCTGGTCGCAAATGGCAACAACTGCATAACTGTCCTGCAAAATTTGCTCAGCGTTTGCCAGAGTTTGCTGCTCTATTTCAAGTTTCTCGATGGTAGTAGGATTTAGGTCTAACTGTTGCAGCTCATTGACCTGAAAACTTAGTAAATCCTTGCGCGCTATCAACTCGTCAGAGCGAGCCATTAGGCTATCAAGCTTGCGGTGTACCGCATTCCAGGCACCGTATTGCTCGCTGACCTGCTTCGCCAAGTCGGTGGCATTACTATATTCATCTAGTAATTGGCGATGGGTGCCGCGACGCAATAGTGATTGATGCTCATGCTGACTATGGATGTCAGTTAGCATTTCCCCTAGTTGCTGAAGCTGCTGCATGGTGCAGCTTTGACCATTGATATAACCGCGAGACCGACCCTCTGTGGTATACAGGCGGCGTAAAATACATTGGTCGTCATCAAAGTCATTGTCGCGCAGCCAGGCTTTGGCCGCAGCAATGTCATCGATTTCAAAGATCGCAGTAATCTCAGCGCGGTCTTTGCCGTGGCGAATGGTGCCTGTGTCTGCTCGATCACCAAGCGCCATACCCAGCGCATCAAGCACTAGAGACTTGCCTGCGCCGGTTTCTCCCGTGATAGCCGTAGCACCAGCGGAGAACTCGATTTCCAAGCTTTCCACAAGGGTGTAATTCTTAATATTGATGGATTGAAGCAACGTTTTTATTACCCTTAATTGATCCTAGGTTTATACAGAACAGATTGCTGTTACGCAATCGCTTGAAACTTATAAGTTTGTCCCCATATCTAGAATCAGAGAACGTGTAGCAGCCCAACGGGCTAATTAATTGGTCACAGAGTAAGGAATTGGCGTGTCAAAAGAAATTGAAAACGAAGAAAACCTGGCAACTGAAACCCAGGGCAGTGCTGAGCCCAGCAAAGAAGAAATCAATGCTGAGATCGAAGCCGAGCTTTTGGATGAAATGGATTCAGCACAGGAGCAACCCCCCGCCTCAGAAGAGCTTTTGGAGCAGGTTGCCAAAGCCAATGATCAGGTTTTGCGAGTGCAAGCAGAAATGCAGAATGTCCGCCGCCGCGCAGAGCGCGATGTGGAAAATGCTCATAAATTTGCCCTCGATAAATTTGCCGCCGACCTGTTGCCCGTCGTGGACAATCTGGAGCGCGCATTAGCTGCCATTGACAGTTCAGATGAAGGGCAAAAAGCTGTTGCCGAGGGGCTGGAGCTCACCTTGAAATCGTTTATAGAAGTACTGGCACGCTTCAAGATCCAAGCGATTGACCCGGCGGGGCAGCCTTTTGATGCTGAGCTGCACCAAGCGGTAAGTATGGTGCCTAACCCCGATCTAGAGCCAAACACGGTAATGGATGTATTCCAAAAAGGCTACACATTGAATGGCCGGCTGGTGCGCCCCGCAATGGTCGTGGTGTCGCAGGGATAAAAACATCGAATTCATGGTTGCGACCCTTGAAATACTAGAAAGCGCACCCACATACAGAGCAAGCAAGTAAACATTTACAGTTAAGTAACGGAGAAGCAAAAAATGGGAAAGATTATCGGAATAGATTTGGGTACCACCAACTCATGTGTTGCTGTACTCGAAGGCGATAAGCCCAAAGTCATTGAAAACGCAGAGGGCGCAAGAACCACGCCATCTGTTGTCGCGTTCACAGAAGAAGGTGAAATTCTGGTTGGACAGTCGGCCAAGCGTCAGGCAGTAACCAATCCACACAACACAGTGTATGCAGTTAAGCGCCTGATCGGCCGTCGATTTGAAGATGACGTAGTGCAGAAAGACATCAAGATGGTGCCCTACAAAATCGTCAAAGCAGACAATGGTGATGCCTGGGTAGAGATTAAAGGCGAGAGTAAAGCTGCGCCGCAGATTTCTGCTGAAGTTTTAAAGAAAATGAAAAAAACTGCCGAAGACTATCTGGGTGAGACTGTATCAGAAGCAGTGATTACTGTACCTGCATACTTTAACGATTCTCAGCGTCAGGCTACTAAAGACGCGGGCCGTATTGCAGGTCTAGATGTTAAGCGCATTATTAACGAGCCAACAGCTGCGGCACTGGCGTACGGTATTGATAAAACTGCTGGTGACAGTGTGGTTGCTGTATATGACCTTGGCGGTGGTACATTCGATATCTCGATTATTGAAATTGCTGATGTTGACGGTGAAAAGCAGTTTGAAGTGCTGGCCACTAACGGTGACACATTCCTCGGTGGTGAAGACTTCGACATGCGATTGATCGAATATTTGTCGGCAGAATTCAAAGCCGATAGCGGAATTGATATTCACGGTGATCCACTGGCCATGCAGCGTCTTAAAGAAGCAGCAGAAAAAGCCAAAATCGAACTGTCTTCAAGCTCGCAGACTGAAGTGAATCTGCCCTATATTACTGCAGACGCCACCGGTCCTAAGCACCTGGTCGTCAAACTGACTCGTGCCAAATTAGAGTCATTAGTTGAAGACCTAGTTGAACGTTCACTGGCACCACTAAAGGTTGCGTTGAAGGACGCAGGCAAATCTACATCAGAGATCGATGAGATTATTTTGGTTGGTGGTCAGACTCGTATGCCTCTGGTTCAGAGCAAAGTATCCGAGTTCTTTGGTAAAGAGCCGCGCAAAGATGTCAACCCAGACGAAGCTGTGGCTGTTGGAGCCGCACTCCAGGGTGCTGTTTTAGCGGGGGACGTTACTGATGTTCTACTGCTAGATGTTACTCCTCTGAGCCTGGGCATCGAAACCATGGGTGGTGTAGCTACTCCGGTTATCGAGAAAAATACTACGATTCCGACTAAGAAGTCGCAGATTTTCTCTACGGCCGAAGACAACCAGACCGCGGTAACTATTCACGTGGTTCAGGGTGAGCGCAAGCAGGCCACAGGCAATAAGTCTCTGGGCCGGTTTGACCTAGCAGACATCCCGCCAGCACCTCGTGGTATGCCTCAGATTGAAGTGACTTTTGATATTGATGCCAATGGTATTTTGCATGTCGGCGCTAAAGACAAAGCCACAGGCAAAGAGCAGTCGATTATCATCAAAGCCTCATCAGGTTTGTCTGATGAAGAGATCGATGCAATGGTCAAAGACGCAGAAGCTAATGCAGCAGATGATAAGAAGTTTGAAGAGCTGGTGCAGGCCCGCAACACGGCTGATGGCTTGGCTCATGCTGCCAAGAAAACCCTCGAAGAAGCAGGCGATAAAGCCAGTGACGAAGAGAAGGCAGCCATTGAAGCTGCCATTGCCAAGGTTGAAGAGGCAGTGCAGTCGGATGACAAGGAAGCTATTGACGAAGCTGCGAAGGTGCTTTCTGAAGCCTCTTCAGGTCTGGCTCAAAAGATGTATGCAGAGCAGGCTCAAGAGGGGCAACCAGAGGGTGGTCAAAAGTCCACTGGTGACGATGCCATGGATGCCGAGTTTGAAGAAGTTAAAGAGGAAGAGGCAAAGGAAGATAAGTAAGCTTATCGAGATTGCTTCTAGCTTTCACAACTCAATATTAGGCGCGGGCAGGTTCCGCGCCTAATCATATCAGCGATATTTAGGGTTAAAGACACAGTTTATGGCTAAGCGCGATTACTATGAAGTACTGGGTGTAGAAAAAAATGCCTCTGATTCAGAGATCAAGAAGGCATTTCGTCGCATTGCGATGAAATATCACCCAGACCGCAATCCAGACAACAAAGATGCTGAGGATAAATTTAAAGAGGCTCAAGAAGCCTATGAAATCCTCGGCGACCAAGAGAAAAAGTCAGCCTATGACCGATTTGGCCACGCCGGTGTTGATGGAAATTCTGGCGGTGGTGGTTTTGGTGGTGGCGCCGGCTTTGGCGATGTTTTCGGCGACGTCTTTGGCGATATTTTTGGTGGTGGCGGTCGAGGTCGCAGCGGGCCGCAACGTGGCTCAGATTTGCGTTATGACCTTCAGTTAGATCTTGAAGATGCAGTAAAGGGTAAAACTGTACAGATTGATGTTCCTACTATGAGCCACTGTGATACCTGTGATGGTTCAGGCGCTCGTAAAGGCTCATCACCTGTAACCTGTGACACCTGTGGTGGTGCTGGGCAGGTACGCATGTCTCAGGGCTTTTTCTCAGTGCAGCAGACCTGCCCACAGTGCCGTGGTCGCGGGCAGATGATTTCTGATCCCTGTGGCGACTGCCATGGGCAGGGCGTCAAAGAAGAGCGTAAAACCCTGTCGGTTAAAATTCCTGCAGGTGTGGATACTGGCGATAGAATTCGTCTTGCCGGTAAAGGTGAGGCCGGACCCCAGGGAGGCCCTACTGGAGATCTCTATGTACAGATGCATGTGCGGGATCACAGTATCTTTGTCCGCGATGGTAGCAATCTTCACTGTGAGGTGCCGATTAGCTTTGCTCAGGCAGCTCTTGGTGGTGAAATCGAAGTCCCAACCTTGTCAGGTAAGGTTAAATTAAAAGTTCCCGCAGAAACTCAGAGTGGTAAGCTGTTCCGTCTGCGTGGTAAAGGCGTAGCCCCGGTTCGCGGTGGCGCAACCGGAGACCTGCTGTGCAGGGTTGTGTTGGAAACGCCGGTCAACCTTAACTCCGAGCAACGCAAGCTATTGGAAAGCTTTGAAAATAGTCTGGCAGGCAACAGCAAACATTCTCCAAGGACTACTAGCTGGTTTGATGGAGTGAAGAAATTCTTCGATAATTTGACCGGTTAGGGTTACATTTAATCTAATTAGTAAATCAGGAGCAAAAACCATGGGTAATATTGCAGTAATCGGTGCTGGCGGCCGCATGGGTAAAGCTCTGATTGAAACTATTGCAGCCGCCGAAGGAGTGCAGCTGAGTGCCGCTCTGGAACGTCCTGATAGTTCACTGGTCGGTGTTGACTCGGGTGAGTTGGCTGGGATTGGGCGCAATAATATTTTAGTGGCTGCGTCACTGGATGACGTGGCTGACGATTTTGACCTACTGATCGACTTTAGTATTCCCGCGGTGACTGCGGCCAATGCAGAATTTTGCGCGGCTCATGGCAAGAAGATGGTTATCGGCACCACTGGTCTTAACGAGAAACAATTGCAGTCGGTAATTGATGCTAGCCGCAATAATGCGATCTGTATGGCCTCCAACTACGCCACGGGCGTTAATCTGTGTTTTAAATTGGCTGAGTTGGCTGCTCAGGTGTTGGGCGACGAGGCTGATATTGAGATTAGCGAAGCTCATCACCGCTATAAAATTGACGCTCCGTCTGGTACCGCTCTGTCTCTGGGCGAGTCTGTTGCAGGGGCTTTGGGCCGCGATCTCAAGGAAGTTGCTGTCTATGGCCGAGAGGGCCAAACCGGTGCTCGTGACTCGCAGACCATTGGCTTCGCTACAGTGCGCGCCGGGGATATTGTTGGCGATCACACAGTGTTATTTGCCGCTGATGGAGAACGGGTAGAGATTACCCACAAAGCCTCCACCAGAATGGCCTTTGCGCGCGGGGCTGTGCGTGCTGGTAAATGGTTGATGGAAAAAGAGTCTGGACTCTTCGATATGCAGGATGTGCTTGGCCTAAAATAAACCGCCACCAAAGGGGTTAATTTAGCGCCGACAGTGATAGACAAAATACCCCTCCTTCAATACAATACTGTTCTAACACCGCGATACTTTCAGCGGTCTCGTTCCGAGAGGTTAGAGCACAGAATATTATTTAATTAAACGAGATGAGACGCAGAGTTTCATCTCGTTTTTTTGCAAATGTCTGATGCGCATTTCGGAGATACCTTATTTCAGGTCCATGTGACTAATTTAGGAGGTTGTGTGAATTCCCAGACTCACCGGGAAGCCGTACTTGCGCTTGCAGACGGAACAATTTTCAGAGGAACTGCCATTGGTGCAGAGGGCTCCTCTGTTGGGGAAGTAGTCTTTAACACAGCCCTCACAGGGTATCAGGAGATCTTAACTGATCCCTCTTACGCCAGGCAGATTGTAACCCTAACCTATCCTCATATCGGCAACACAGGGGTTAACACAGAAGACGAAGAGTCATCCCAGATCTGGGCAGCCGGATTAGTGATTCGCGATCTACCTCTAATGGCCTCTAATTTCCGCAGTCAGCAGTCCTTAGATGACTATCTAAAAGAAAAAAACATTCTCGGTATTGCTGATATCGACACCCGCAAATTAACCAGAATTCTCCGTGAAAGTGGTGCCCAAAGTGGTTGCATTATGGCGGGGGATATTAATGATGAGCAGGCCCTCGCTGCGGCTCGAGGATTTGCAGGCCTCAAGGGAATGGATCTAGCAAAAGAGGTGACAGCCTCCAGTGCCTACAAGTGGACTGAACACAGCTGGCAACTTGGCGTAGGCCACCCAGAGTCCACCGGCGGTAAGTTTAAAGTTGTCGCCTACGACTATGGAGTAAAGCGCAATATCCTGCGCATGCTGGTTGATCGCGGCTGTGACCTTACGGTAGTGCCTGCCCAGACTCCTGCTAGTGAAGTGCTGGCAATGAATCCGGACGGTGTATTTCTTTCAAATGGGCCAGGTGATCCAGAACCCTGTGACTACGCTATTCAGGCTATCAGCGATATTCTCGCAACCAATATCCCCGTTTTTGGCATCTGCCTAGGGCATCAGCTACTAGCACTAGCCTCCGGTGCCAAGACAGTGAAGATGAAGTTCGGTCACCATGGTGCCAATCATCCGGTAGAAGATATAGACAACAATGTTGTCATGATTACTAGCCAGAACCACGGCTTTGCTGTCGATGAGGAAACTCTGCCAGACTGCCTGCGCGCCACCCATCGCTCGTTGTTTGATGGCTCTTTGCAGGGTATTCATCGCACAGATAAGCCAGCCTTCAGCTTTCAGGGCCACCCCGAAGCCAGCCCTGGCCCCCATGATGCAGCATCATTATTTGACCACTTTATTGAATTAATGGAAGAGCGCGGTTAATCCTCTATGCCAAAAAGAACTGATATAAAAAGTATTCTTATCCTTGGGGCGGGGCCTATTATTATTGGTCAGGCCTGTGAGTTTGATTACTCCGGAGCACAGGCCTGTAAGGCTTTGCGCGAAGAGGGTTTTAGGGTTATTTTGGTCAACTCTAATCCCGCCACCATTATGACTGACCCGGCCATGGCCGATGCCACCTACATAGAACCCGTAGAGTGGCGAACCGTTGCGAAAATTATTGAAGACGAACGTCCAGATGCTCTATTGCCTACTATGGGCGGTCAAACCGCGCTTAACTGCGCACTGGATTTAGCCAAGCATGGTGTTTTGGATAAATTTGGCGTTGAGATGATTGGTGCCAATGCAGATGCCATTGATAAAGCCGAAGACCGAGAGCGCTTTGACAAGGCCATGAAGGCCATCGATTTGGATACGCCCAACTCAGGTATCGCCCATAGTTTGGAGGAGGCCTACCAGGTCGCCGACCGCTTTGGTTTCCCCTGCATCATTCGCCCCTCATTTACCATGGGCGGTTCCGGTGGCGGTATCGCTTATAATCGCGAAGAGTTTGAAGAAATTTGCCGACGCGGTCTGGACCTTTCTCCCACCAGTGAGCTGTTAATTGACGAGTCTCTGATTGGGTGGAAAGAGTTTGAAATGGAAGTGGTGCGAGACCGCAATGATAACTGCATCATTGTCTGTTCGATTGAAAATCTCGACCCTATGGGCATACATACAGGTGACTCTATTACTGTGGCGCCCGCCCAGACTTTGACTGACAAAGAATATCAAATCATGCGCAACGCCTCGATTAAGGTGTTGCGTGAGATCGGTGTCGAAACTGGTGGATCCAATGTACAGTTTGCTGTCAATCCTGAAGATGGTCGGCTGATCGTTATTGAGATGAACCCGCGAGTTTCTCGCTCTTCAGCACTGGCATCCAAAGCAACTGGATTCCCAATTGCCAAGGTCGCGGCTAAGCTTGCAGTGGGCTACACCTTAGATGAGCTGCAAAATGAAATCACTAGTGGCGCCACGCCTGCATCATTCGAGCCAAGTATTGACTATGTAGTGACCAAGATTCCGCGTTTTGCGTTTGAGAAATTCAATCAGGCCGATGCCAAGTTAACCACCCAGATGAAATCCGTGGGTGAGGTGATGGCCATTGGTCGAACTTTCCAAGAATCCATGCAAAAGGCATTGCGAGGCCTAGAGGTGGGGGTCGCTGGCTTTGATCCGCAGCTAGACCTGAATGACGCGACTTCCTCAGCCATCCTTCGCAATGAGCTAGCCGAGGCTGGCCCAGATCGCATTTGGTATCTAGCCGATGGTTTCCGCCAAGGGATTAGCCTCGAAGAGATGTTCGCTATTACCAAAATTGATCCCTGGTTCCTGATACAGATCCAAGATCTTATTAAAGATGAGCAACGTCTGGTTGGTACTCAATTATCCGACTTGGATAAGCAGTCTCTGTATCGCCTTAAGCGCAAAGGTTTTGCCGATCGTCGTATTGCCGATATTCTTGGCTGTGCTGAAGCCGATGTTCGCACACTGCGCTATAAGTATGAGCTGCATCCAGTTTACAAACGAGTGGATACCTGTGCAGCAGAGTTCAGCACAGAAACGGCCTATATGTATTCGACCTATGAAGATGAGTGCGAGGCGCGCCCCAGTAACAAAGATAAGATTCTTGTTCTGGGAGGCGGTCCCAACCGAATTGGTCAGGGTATCGAATTTGACTACTGCTGTGTGCATGCGGCTCTGGCTATGCGCGAAGACGGTTACGAAACCATTATGGTCAACTGTAACCCGGAGACAGTTTCCACAGACTATGACACTTCTGACAGACTGTTCTTTGAACCAGTGACCCTAGAAGATGTTTTAGAAATTGTTCGTGTAGAAAAGCCCAAAGGTGTCATTGTACAGTTTGGTGGCCAAACGCCACTCAAATTGGCGCGCGCCCTCGAAGCTCATGGTGTACCTATTATAGGTACTACCCCAGATGCCATCGATAGAGCCGAAGACCGCGAGCGTTTCCAGCAAATGATTGAAAAGCTCGGTCTTCTGCAGCCTTCGAACAGCACGGCTCGTAGTGCCGAAGATGCTGTTGTGCTAGCTCGGCAAATTGGTTATCCATTGGTTGTGCGGCCCTCCTATGTTCTGGGTGGCCGTGCTATGGAAATTGTCTACAAAGAAGACGAGCTGCGCCACTATATGCAAACAGCTGTAGAGGTCTCAGAAGATTCTCCCGTGCTGCTAGACTTCTTCCTACCCAACGCCATCGAGATGGATGTCGATGCGGTAAGTGATGGCGATCAGGTGGTGATTGGTGCCATCATGCAGCATATTGAACAGGCCGGCATCCACTCCGGTGACAGCGCCTGTTCACTGCCTCCCTATAGTCTCAGCGAAGAAATTCAGGATGAGATGCGCGAAATCTGCAAAAAGATGGCTCGCGAGCTAGGGGTACGTGGACTGATGAATGTCCAGCTGGCTCTTCAGGACGGCAAGATCTATGTTATCGAGGTTAACCCTCGCGCCTCTAGAACAGTGCCTTTTGTGTCCAAATGTATCGGCAGCAGTTTGGCAAAAATAGCCGCGCGCTGTATGGTGGGCCAGACGCTTGAGTCTCAGGGCTTTACAGACGAAATTATTCCGCCTTACTTCAGTGTGAAAGAAGCGGTCTTCCCATTCAACAAATTCCCAGGCATAGACCCGATTCTTGGGCCAGAGATGAAGTCGACGGGCGAGGTAATGGGTGTGGGTGAGACCTTTGCCGAAGCCTATGGCAAAGCAGAGTTGGGAGCCAGCGACGAGATCCCTTCGAAGGGCACTGCATTTATCAGTGTGCGCGAACGTGATAAGGCCCAGCTGCCAGCGTTGGCGAGTAAGCTTAGCGACCTTGGCTTTAAGTTGGTGGCGACTTCGGGGACAGCCGCGATAATCGAAGAGGCTGGAATCAAAGTACAGCTGGTTAACAAGGTGAAAGAGGGGCGTCCTCACATTGTGGATATGATCAAGAGTGATAAGATTAACCTGATCATTAATACCACCGAGGGACGACAGGCCATATCTGATTCCTCAACTATCAGATCCAGTGCTGAACAGCACCGGGTCTATTACACAACCACCATGGCTGGCGGCAGCGCGGTCTGTGAAGCACTACAGTTTGGTGGCGACATCCAAGTGCGCAATCTTCAAACGTTGCACAAAGGTATTGGCTAATGCAAAAGAATCCAATGACAGTTGAGGGTGAAGCAGCCCTTCGCGCAGAGGTAGACAGCCTCAAAAAGCATGATCGCCCCAAGGTTATTGAGGCGATCGCTGAGGCTCGCGAGCACGGTGACTTAAAAGAGAATGCTGAATACCATGCGGCCCGTGAGCAGCAGGGTTTTATCGAGGGTCGCATTCAGGATATCGAAGGCAAGCTTTCTACGGCTCAGATTATTGATATTTCGAAAATTCCCCCTGGAGACCGCGTTATCTTCGGCTCCAAGGTGACAATTCTCAACGTCGAGACAGACCAGCAGGTGACCTATCGCATCGTTGGCGATGATGAAGCCAATGTCAAAGAGGGTAAAATATCCTATCAGTCACCAATAGCGCGTGGTCTTATAGGCAAAGAGATCGGTGACGTTGTAGTTGTTAAGACCCCGGGCGGCGATGTTGAGTACGAAATCGACGACGTGGTTTATTCAGCCTAAAACAGCCTAATGGCTGTTTTTCAGCAAAAATACCATTAGGGCCTTCTGAGCATGCAAGCGATTTTCTGCTTCATCCCAGACAACAGAAATAGTTTCGTCTTCGAGAAGCTCCGTAGAGACTTCTTCCTCTCTGTGTGCGGGCAGGCAATGCATGAATAGCGCGTTGTCTGCTGCATGAGACATCAGCTTGTGATTGACCTGAAAGCCTGCGAATTTTTCTAATCGCTCCTGCTGCTCATCTTCTTGTCCCATCGAGGCAAATACATCAGTAGTTACCAGATCGGCACCTGTTGCAGCAATCACTGGATTATTTGTCACCATCACATGATCACCGGCTTGTGCGACTAATTCAGCGCTGGGTTCGTAGCCGGCGGGGCAGGCGATATGCAGTTTGAAGTCAAACTGCATGGCAGCGTTGATCCAAGAGTTACACATATTGTTGCCGTCACCAATCCAGGCCACAGTTTTTCCTTGGACCGATCCACGGTGTTCGGTAAATGTCTGAATGTCAGCCAGCAGCTGGCACGGATGGTAGTCATCCGTCAGAGCATTGATCACCGGTACCTTGGAATATTGGGCAAAGGTTTCTACAGTACTGTGGTCAAAGGTTCTGATCATCACTATATCCACCATGCGAGAGATCACTCGAGCGGAATCTTCCACTGGCTCGCCGCGCCCGAGCTGGGTGTCATTGGGTGACAAAAATAAGGCATCGCCACCGAGCTGTGCCATGCCGGCCTCAAATGAAACCCGAGTTCTGGTGGAAGATTTCTCAAAGATCATGCCCAGCACTTTACCGGCAAAAATTGGTTCTTGACGATTCTCGCGCTTGGCGGCCTTCATCTCCATCGCAAGCTCAATGACCTGGTGGAGTTCAGCCGTACTGAGGTCTTTTAGAGTTAAGAAATGTCTTATAGCCATGTTCTAATCCTGTTCAAAATCTTTGATCAGTGGTGCCAAAATCGCCACTAGCTGGTCTGCTTCGCAATCGCTCATAATCATTGGCGGTAACAGCCGGATGACTGAATCTGCAGTGACATTGATAATCAGCCCGGCATCCATCGCTGTTTTGAACAATGATTTGCAGGGTCTGTTTAACTCAATACCAATCATGCATCCCATGCCGCGAATTTCCTTTACATGCCCACAGTCGGCCAGTGCCTGTTTAAACCCAGCCATAATGCGATCACCTAACTCAGTGGCACGCGTATCAAGGCCGCTATCTACAATAGTGGTTACGGAGGCTAGAGCGGCCGCACAGGAAAGCGGATTGCCACCAAAGGTAGAGCCGTGATTGCCCGGCCGCATGAGTTTTGAAGCTTTACCGGCAGCGAGACAGGCGCCTATAGGCACACCATTGCCAAGCCCCTTGGACGTGGTAACTACATCAGGCAGGATGCCACTGTGCTGATAACAAAAATACTTTCCAGTGCGACCATTGCCGGTTTGCACCTCGTCCAGCATTAACAGCCATCCGCGTTGATCACAGAGCTCTCTCAACTGCTGAAGATAATTTTCAGCAGCGATTCTTATACCACCCTCGCCCTGAATAGGCTCAACAAACACTGCGCAGATATCAGGATTGTTGTCGCCGATGGTTTGTAGTGCGGCAATGTCATTGTAGGGGCCGCGAGCAAAGCCTCTGACCAGAGGCTCAAAACCTGCCTGCACTTTGCGGCTACCTGAGGCTGTCAGAGTTGCCAGAGTTCTGCCATGAAAAGCGTTGTCCATGACTAAAATCGTAGGGAGAGAGATCCCTTGTTGATGGCCGTATAGACGCGCAATTTTTATGGCTGCTTCGTTGGCTTCGGCGCCGGAGTTCCCAAAAAAAACATTGGTCATTCCGGAGATTTCACGCAACTTGTCAGCTAGCTTCTCTTGATTTGGGATGGCAAAAAAGTTTGAGCAATGAGTGAGGCTGGCAGCCTGTTCAGCAACGGCCGAGGCAACTGCTGGATGGGAGTGTCCCAGCCCGCAAACCGCTATACCAGACAGTGCATCAAGATATTTATTACCGTTAGCATCCCAGAGCCAAGCGCCCTCACCTTTAATCAGTGTGGCGGCTCTATCTCCGTAGGTGTTCATTAACGCATCTGTTGTCATGACTCTACTATTCCAAACTTTAATTCGATCCTTTGAAATCGAATTTGAGCACAATAAAAAAAGGCAGCTGTGCTGCCTTTTTTATAATTATTTTCCAATCGAAGAATAATATAGTGGTTCTTTATAGCTGGCAATAGGTGCTAAAGGCGCTTCTGCTTGCGCAACCGCTGGTGATTAACCCAAGCCCAGAGGCCTGTAAGCGCCAAAATACACATGAGCAAGCCCACTATATCGACAAAAATCACGCCTGCATTACCAAAAAAACGACCACTGTGCAGATCTATGATTAATGTTTCTAGAGAAATTCCCTCTTGGTTCTCTTCATTTATCAAACCGGGAGGAACCCTGGTAGCTGCTACGCTGTTAATAACCAATTTAGAAGGGTTTTCGATCTTACTGAGACTCAGATTAAAGGTATTAAGCAGCATTGTGTCAGTGCTAGTGATCAGATAAATGTTCTCATCATCACTGCCAACCTTCTGGCTGTCTAAAGGTAGGCCCTGAACCTGATTGAAGGATTCAATGAGTTGTCCGTCCGGTGTAAGCATGACCAAAGTGCCGCTGCAGAGCGCCACTACTAGTTGCTTCGTCGCAGCAGCAGCCAGCATGGGTGATGGACAGTGACTAACTGTCTTATCATTGAAAAAAAGTTGATCTGTACCCCTGTTATAGAGCCAGTTATCGGCAATGTTATAACCCTGTTGTTTGGTTGGGGGCAGGCCATACCAGGACAGCAGCCAGCTACTGGTGAGCTTTACCTTGCTGAGCTTAAGATCTGGTGAATGGTTTAGAGCAAAGCCACTAATGGATAGAAAAATCACCATAAAAAAAAGCGACAGACCGATACGGCGGTGCCAGCGCAAATTAAAAACGATCGATTTGGTAATTTTCAAAGTACTTCTCAGTTAGCCTCAGTTGGTGGCAACAGCCTGCTCAACCACCTGGCTATGATAATACAAAGCCAGCCCAGCTACCTTATTTACTGCCCAAACAGAAAGTGTGGCACCTGTGATACCGTCTATAGACTGATCTAGCCTATTGTTACTCTGCAGCGACGCACCGCGGTACTGTGCAGTGTATGCGGGATAGCGCACTTCGCCTCCCCGACTCTCGCGGTAAGCTAAGATTTTTACTTCGGTAATTTTATGATCTGTGACCACCACACCTATAGTAATGGGCATTTCCTTACCGATCTCTTCAAGGATCCAAGCGCTCTTATTGTCCAAAATATGATAGCGGACCCGCAATCCTGGCACCTGCCGATCGAGAATAGATTCCGCCCTCTGGCGAATCTCTGGAGTCAGCCAAAGCGCTTTTGCCTGAGGTTGCTGAGGTGCAAAAGTCTGTGCAATAAACTCAGGCCCAGACTGATAAACCCCTTTGCTCAACACAGCGGGTGAGAACAAAGAGGCTATCAAAAGGGCGCCCACAATAGAGAGGGCTTTTAAGCTTGAATTATGCATACAAACCTATGCTGTATTGCGCTGCTGATTTAAAAAGAATAGCCGACGCCCATATTGATTCCGTCGTAACCATTGCCGTTTGGTGCATCTTGATTTTGATAATCGAATTTAAAGACCACATTGCGGTGTAGCCAGTAATTTACTCCAAGATCGATCTGACTAATTTTGGAATCTACCTGAGCCCCCGCGGTGTTATCCCAATGGCTGTAGCGAGCAAATAAACCAAAATTTTCACTTAGCCTGTAGGAAGGCTCAATGTAAAAACCATTCTGTTCGCTCGCACCGGCTTTGGTAGCATTCAAAACTTCATCAAACTCCCACTGGGCATATAGTGCACGCAACTGGAAATCGTCAGCCTGCCAGGCAACATGAGTTTCGAAAAGAGTACCATCGATTGACGCGCCTTCGCCCTGACGAACGTCAGCCTGATATTGGACAGATGCCGCCAGTTCTAAGCCTGGAATAGCGGTATATTTCAGTCGGCCAGTAAATGCCATATTGTCAGCTTTTGCCTTGCCAACTTTCTGACGACCATCGCGGGGTTTGTACTTCCCCTCCGCTATGTAGAGCCCGGAATGGGCAGCGACATCAAAACTCAAGCCCTGCAGCAGTTCGCCACTAACCGCGCCTCCAGCTTCCCACCAGGTGGCAGGGATAATATTTTTTTCAACATTATTGCGTTCGGTTCCGTAAAAGGTTTCAGGCTCGTGAGTCTCGTTTAGGATGCCAACTGGCATTAGAAAAAGACCAGCTTTTGCGGAGAGATTTTCCGTTGCATCCCATTCAATATAGGCTTGCTCCAACTCGATCTCACCCGCTTTACCTTCACCGGCAATACTGTGTTCTAACTCTAGCTCCGAGAAAAATCGAATGTTGTCTGTAAATTGATGACCTGTAAACATCACAAAGCGATGAAAATCGACTGCGTCTATAGTGCCAGTTGCATTGTCATTCTCAAGGTTGTTGTAATGCACCTCACCATACCCACCGATTTTTGTTTTACTGGTCTTTACGGGAGTGACAGTAAACTGCTCAACAGCGCTGATTGTCGCTTCTGTTTTTATATCGTTGTCTTTAATCTGACTTTTCAGGGCTTCGATCTCAGCCTGTTGATCCTTCACTAGCTGCCACAGTTGTTCAAGACTGGGTGTTTCAGCCTGAACTGTTGAGGTAAGACATAAGCCGGCGGCCAACGCCAATAGCTTTTTGTTCATCTGTGTTGCTCCTTAACTTTAATAAAACCCAGATAGATGTTCTGAAGAGGCGGGAACTATAGCTATTTTTTAACGCAAATGCAAATCGTTCTCATTTGCATTCAATAATAATGCGAGGTTCATAGTCCTGCCCAAAACGGAGCTGCGTAAGCCAAAATAAATCACCCTCAGCCCTATAAGAGGCGCTGTGAAATTGGTAAACTTGCCGCCCTAAATCGTTATCAATCTTTTGAGGCCAGTCTTAATGGACATTATGGAAACTATCCGCGATCAAGTGGAAAATAACCCAGTACTTCTTTATATGAAGGGTTCGCCAAATCAGCCTCAATGTGGGTTCTCTGCGCGCACTGTTCAGGCATTGATGGGTTGTGGTCAGCGTTTCGCTTATGTGGATGTACTGTCTAACCCTGAGATTCGATCAAATCTTCCCACCTACGGAAATTGGCCGACCTTTCCTCAACTATGGGTTAATGGTGAGCTGATTGGTGGCTGCGATATCATCACAGAGATGCACGAGAAGGGCGAGCTTAAACCACTGATCGACGAAGCCATGGGCGACGACTCATCGGTTGGTGACCAATAGTTTTACAGTTGTTTTCGGCTTAGGTCTATGTTTAAGCCCTTCAGTTAACAGGTGCATTTACTTTTGCCAGACTCGGTGCTATCGGGATAATAAAAACAATTTATTAGCTCGGTGCACGGCTCTGTGTAACTATCCGCGCGCAATCTAACCTTTACATCAATTTTTATTTTTTATAACTTAAAAGGAGCACTTTATGGGTGTTTTAGTAGGACGGTCAGCACCTGACTTTACCGCAGCAGCAGTAACCGGAAGCGGCGAAATTGTAGATAGTTTTACCCTCAGCGAAGCCATCAAAGGCAAGAAAGCGGTTGTTTTCTTTTACCCTTTAGATTTCACCTTCGTTTGTCCTTCAGAGTTGATCGCCTTTGATCACCGCTATGAAGAATTTCAAAGCCGAGGCGTCGAGGTGATTGGCGTATCAATTGACTCTCAGTTCTCCCACAACGCTTGGCGTAACACCGCCATCAATGATGGTGGTATTGGTGCTGTTCGCTACACACTGGTTGCAGATGTTAAACATGAAATCTGCAAGGCCTATGATGTTGAGCATCCTGCTGATGGCGTTGCCTTCCGCGGCTCTTTCTTAATCGATGAGCAGGGCATGGTTCGTCATCAGGTAGTCAATGACCTACCTCTGGGACGTAATGTCGATGAGATGCTGCGTATGGTTGATGCGTTGAGCTTCCACCAAGAACATGGTGAAGTGTGTCCAGCTGGTTGGAACCGCGGTGACAAAGGCATGAAAGATACTACTGCCGGTGTTGCGGAATATCTGTCCGAGAATGCTGACGCGCTCTAATTCAGCAGCTGGGCAATTTTTTAACCCCAGGCTGAAAGGCTTGGGGTTTTTATTTTAACCTAACTGTTTTCGGCAGCGTCATGTCGACCTGTGTCACACTTTTATCTGAAGACATTTTGTATCATGACTGCCAACCGGTTGGCTAATTTACAAGGAAGAATAATGCAACTATTACGAATACCCCTCATCCTCAGCACACTGTTACTTGCGACCATCATATCCCCATTAGCTAGTGCTGACTTTTTAGGTCTTTATGCTGGTGTTGGCGCTTGGCAAGCTAAGCCTCAAGGTGAAGTAGGGCGCAGCAATATCAATCTGAACTCGACGCTAAATCTCGACGAAGAGAGCAATCGTTTTGTCTACATTGCTCTGGAGCATCCGATACCTTTGATACCTAATATCCGTCTTCAGCATACAGAGATGGACTGGGTGGGTAATGCACTGATTAGTGCAGGTACCGATTTGAACGGCAGCCCGTTTTTGGCCACAGAGCAGGCTGATGTTACGCTCAATCTCACGCATACCGATGCGACATTTTATTATGAGATTCTCGATAATGTGGTTGATCTTGATCTCGGCATCACCGCGCGTGTATTTGACGGCGATGCTAGTTTGGCGAGCCCAAGCCAGCAGGAAGCGATTGATTTAGGCGCCACGGTTCCCATGATCTACGGAAAAGCAGGCATTGATATACCGTTTACGATCATCTCGGGAGCGCTGGTGGCTAACTGGGTCAATGTGGACGATTTCAGGTTGATCGATTGGTCGGCTGAGGTGACTTTTGAAATGGATTTAGCGCCAGCAGTAGATGCCGGTTTAGTTCTTGGCTACAGATCTCTGCAAGTTGAAATAGATGACTTTGAGGAGCTGCAGTCTGATGCTCGCTTCGAAGGCTACTTTGTGGCCCTGCAGCTGCACTTTTAGTGACTGTTTAGAAAATGCTCGAGCCTCTGAATTGCCAGAGGCTCTTTTTTAATTGCGACGGCTTTTCCAGGGGCGTGAAATCTGTTCGTGCTTAACCGCAAACTGCCCGCTTTTTCTATCTCTCAGATAATGATCTAGCGCCAATTCCACGACAGGGAAAGCCAGTTCTGCCCAAGGAATATCAGCTTCATCAAAAAGAGCGACTTCTGAGGATTCTAGGCTGGGTCCAAAATCTGGTGCAGCTAAGTTGGCGCGATAGAAAACGTATACCTGATTAATTTGTGGAATATCAAAAAGAGCGTAAAGCTCTGGGTTGATAACCCGAGCATTAGCCTCTTCGATACATTCTCTCAGTGCACCATCCATAGAGGATTCGCCATTTTCTAAAAAACCTGCAGGCAGTGTCCAGTAACCATGACGTGGTTCTATTGCACGTTTGCACAGCAGAATTTTCTCGCCGTATACAGGCAGCACTCCGGCGATAACCTTGGGATTTTGGTAGTGAATTGTTTCGCAGCCAGGGCATACATGGCGTTCACGATTATCACCCTCTGGTATTTTTTTAATTACGGACTCGCCGCAGTCAGAACAAAAATTCATGAAAAGCTCAGAAAATTGACATAGCTAAGTATAATGCACGAATGCTTGAAACAATTAAAACCCAATTGATAAATGATTTTCCTCTGGATCCGTTTGCACCTAGCCCACAAGACTCAGGTGCGACAGCTGCGGTGCTCGTGTTGCTGCATGGTGATGCCAATCATCCAGAGATAGTTCTGACCCAGCGAGCCATGCATCTAAACAATCATGCCGGCGAAGTGGCCTTTCCCGGTGGCATGTGGGACAAGTCTGATAGCCACCTGTTAGACACGGCACTACGCGAGACGCACGAGGAGATTGGGCTGCATCCCAGCATGGTTCGACCTATTGCCATGTTGCCGGTAGCCTCTCCTAAGCGACGCAATCTCAGCGTAACGCCATTTGTAGGTGTTGCGGACGCTGAGCTCAAGCTTGCGGCAGAGCCCTCGGAAATCGCCTCCATTTTTTCCGCGCCGGTCAGGGAATTTTTGACTCCTGATAATTATCAGTACTTTCAGATAACCAATGCGGGGGATTCACTAAGCTTTCCCTACCTCCCGTATAAAGGTTATAAAATCTGGGGTTTCACATTGAAGGTATTAGTCGATATGCTGAACAGCTGTTTGGACGCGGGAATTGACTTAAAATATCCCAGCGATAGCCGCATAGAGGAATTACGCAAGCGAGGACAACAATGATCTATCGAATTGGCAGTGACATACCTGACATTCACCCATCGGTTTTTATCGCCGAGAGCGCGGATGTTATGGGAAAGGTAATCCTCAAGAAGGGTTCCAGCGTTTGGTTTAATGCAGTTATTCGTGGTGACTGCGACCTTATTGAAGTAGGTGAGCGCAGCAACATTCAGGACGGCGCTGTACTGCACTGCGACCCGGGGCAGCCCCTAGTGATTGGTAATGATGTAACGGTTGGGCACAATGCCATGATCCATGGTCTGGAAGTGGGCGACCGCACCCTTGTTGGCATTAATGCGGTGATTCTCGATGGGGCCAAGGTGGGTGCCGACTGTATTATCGGAGCCAATACCCTAGTTAAAGCTGGTGCCGTGATCCCAGACGGCTCCCTGGTGATTGGTTCGCCGGGTAAGGTAGTCCGCCAAAATGATGAACAGACTCGCGAAGCTCTACTGACCTCCGTTGCGCATTATGAAGAAAAAAGCAGAAAAATGGTCACAGACCTTGTTGAGGTAGAGCGTTAATGTCGGAAAAGCCAATAGCCTCCCCCTGCACCTCCATCTGTATGCTAAACGAAGACGATATCTGTGTGGGCTGCCATAGAACTAGCCGCGAGATTCGCGAGTGGAGTTATCTGGATCGCGATCAGCGTCTCGATGTTCTGGTGCGGTGCGGTGAGCGAAGCCAGAAGAATAACCCATTTTACTAAGGGTTATTCCTCTGAAGTTTTCTTGGGTTTTATGCAGGTTACCACTACCTTTTTGACCATGGTTTCATTGATCTGCTGAGTTTCAAACCTATAGCCATCAAACCTAAAGCTGACATTGCCATCGGGAATGCTTTCTAACTGTTCAAGGGCTAGACCATTGAGGGTTTTGGGCCCATCAGTAGGTAGTGACCAGCCGGTGGCCTTGTTAATTTCTCGAATAGTGGCGACGCCATCAATAACGTAGCTGCCGTCGCCTCTGGGAATGACTTCCTCAATTTCATCTGCTGTGTTGGTTGTAAAATCACCAACGATTTCCTCGAGAATGTCTTCCAACGTCACCAGGCCCTGCACTTCACCATATTCGTCGACCACCACAGCAAAGCGACTGCGATGCTTTTTAAAGTTAAGTAGTTGGGTGGTTAGCGTAGTGCTTTCGGGAATAAAATAGGCTTCCTCTGCAAAGCGCTTAATTGCATTGTGAGTTACGTTTTCGGAGCGTAAAAGATGATTGGCTTTGCGCACATGGAAAATGCCCACAATATTATTGATATCTCCCTCGTAGAGAGGCTGTCTAGTGTACTCCGACGAAATAATGCTACTCATTAGTTCGTCTATACTGTCTTCCAAATCCAGTCCCTTGATTTCGCTGCGGGGAATCATAATGTCCTCCACAGTCACGCTCTCAAGGTCGAGAATACCTCTTAACATTCCCTGATTACTGTCAGACAGTTTGTGACCCGAGACATCCACCAGAGATTTGAGCTCCTCTGTATCAAGCCCATCATCCCGATCTTTATTGGGATCAAAGCCGAGTAGTGCTACTACCGCATTGGTCAATTTATTTACCATCCAAACTAGGGGGGTCATTAATTGCAACAATGGTTTGAGAATATGGCTAGCTTTAAATGCAAACCATTCCGGATTCTGCGCAGCGATGGTTTTCGGGGTTACCTCAGAGAAAACAAGCACAGCAATAGTGAGAGATGCAGTTGCCACCCAGGGTGCGGCAGTTTCTCCCACATAAATAATAGCCAGCATATTGGCGATAATAGCAGCGAGGATATTGACTGCATTATTGCCGATAAGAATCAAGCCAATAAGCCTGTCGGGCATGGCCAGAAGCTTAGCTGCACGCCTTGCCCCCGAACTTTTCTTACGCTGGTGTCGCAGGCGATAACGGTTGAGCGACATCATGCCAGTTTCCGAACCAGAGAAAAAAGCGGAGATAATTAATAGAATAATTAGTGTCAACCACAACACTAGGGGGTGGGAACCGTCCAATGAAAGAGGACCTCTGAATTTAAGGCCGACAATGTTGAATCAGTTTGCAGGTTTTGGCAATAGCTCTGTGCAGCTTTTAACGGACCGCAAGCTACCTAGGACAGAACAAACTCAAGGACGAATTTACTCCCAATAAAGCCGAGTAAAATAGCGCTGAAACCTGCCCAGGTCCACCGAATTGCCTTGTTACCGCGCCAGCCTCTGTAGTGCCTACCCCACAGCAGTGTGGCATACACTAGCCAGGCCAGTATGCTAAACACCACCTTGTGAACTAGTTTTTGTGCCAAGAAGTCATCGTAGAAAAGAAAGCCACTAAATAGCGATAGAGTCAGTAAGATTTGCCCTGCCCAAATCAATTCAAAAAGCAGAGCTTCCATTGTCTGCACAGGTGGGAAGGTACGCATTAGGAGATTCTGATGCTTGTGTTTAAGCTGCCAGTCTTGATAGCCGGCCAGTAATGCTTGGAGAGCGGCTATGGCAAGTAAGCTGTATGCGAGAAGAGAAATAAGCACATGTGCCTGCAGTTTGAACGACATTATTGGAGTAAGCACAGAGCCATGGCTTATTAGGGCTCCCAGTAAACTAACCGCAGAGATGGGAAACAAAAACAAGTAGAGACTGTAGAGCGGTTTTTTCAGGCCGCTAATCCATACTAGCGTGTTTATCACCAAGGCCAATAGGGCGAGAATCTTCAGCAAACTCAAGTCCAGACTGTCGCCTACAAATATAAGATCTGCAGTGGCAGTAGCGTGCATAACAATCGCAACAGCTGCAGTGGCTTGTAGCTTTAAAGGCTTAAACTGGGGATCATGACGCAACTGACTCTGGTGCAGCACCCAGCCGGCCAGATAGACAATAATTGCAGTTAACCCCAGTATTGAACTTGTCATTTAATTTAAACGCAGTGAAATTTACAAGAGTTTGGCATATTCGGAACACTGGGTGAAGAGCATGACAAAATTATTGCTATAATGAGCCCCTAAATTGATTAGCTGGAAGTCATCTGCATGGCCATGTTTGAAAATTTGAGTGATCGCCTTTCCCTGAGTTTGAAGAAGATCTCAGGTAAAGCCAGTCTCAGCGAAAGTAATATTAAAGATACCCTGCGTGAAGTGCGAATGGCTCTTCTCGAGGCAGACGTGGCACTGCCGGTAGTCAAGGACTTCGTAGAGCAGGTCAAACAGCGTGCGGTTGGTAAGGAGGTTAGTAGTAGCCTCAACCCTGGTCAGCAATTCTTAAAGATTGTTCAGGCAGAACTCGAAGCGGTGATGGGGGAGCATAATGAATCCCTCAATCTAGCCGCCCAGCCGCCAGCAGTTATTTTGATGGCTGGTTTGCAGGGTGCAGGTAAAACGACCTCTGTGGCAAAGCTGTCGCGCTATCTGCAGGAGCGTGAAAAGAAAAAAGTCATGGTGGTATCTGCCGATGTGTATCGCCCGGCGGCCATTGAGCAGCTAAAAACTCTGGCAGCGGAGGTAGGGGCCGAGTTCTTCCCTAGTGAAACCAACCAAAAACCCGTCGCCATTGTTAAAGATGCCATCGCAGTAGCGAAAACTAAATTTGTCGATGTGCTGATTGTGGATACGGCTGGTCGCCTCGCAATAGATGGCGAGATGATGGACGAAATAAAAGATGTCCATAAGGCAGCAAACCCGGTCGAAACCCTGTTTGTTATTGATGCCATGATTGGTCAGGACGCCATCAATACAGCTAAAGCCTTCAACGAAGCGCTGCCGCTTACAGGCGTTGTTCTAACTAAAGTTGATGGCGATGCCCGTGGCGGTGCCGCTTTATCAGTCAGGCATATCACTGGGAAACCGATCAAATTCTTGGGTGTCGGCGAAAAAACTGATGCCTTGGAGCCTTTCCACCCGGAGCGTATCGCATCGCGAATTTTGGGTATGGGCGATGTACTTAGCCTAATCGAAGAAGTAGAGCGCAAAGTCGATAAAAAGAAAGCGGAGCGTTTGGCGAAAAAGGTCATCAAAGGTAAAGGTTTCGATCTAGAGGATCTGCGCGAACAGCTCCAGCAAATGAAAAGTATGGGCGGTATGTCTGGATTAATGGAAAAACTACCGGGCATGGGCAATATGGCGCAGATGGCTCAACAAAATGATGTAACCAGTCAATTCACACGCATGGAGTGCATTATTGACTCTATGACCCCCAAAGAGCGAGCTAATCCAGACATACTGAACGGTTCGCGTAAAAGACGCATTACGGCTGGCTCGGGCACCAGCATTCAGGATCTTAATCGGCTACTCAAGCAGCATAAGCAAATGGGTAAAATGATGAAGAAAATGAAGGGAAAAGGCATGCAGAACATGATGCGAGGCATGGGTGGTATGATGCCCGGCGGTGGTGGTTTGCCCCCCGGTGGTTTTCCTAAGTTCTAACTTGCTGCGACAGCCTCCAAAGGTCAGTTATTTTGGCCTCAAATTGCGGTCTAGCAAAGCTAGGTAAATAGCAGCAAAAGTAGTTTCCTTTCATCGCCTTTTGGCGTAATATACCGCGCCTTTCGTGGGGCTCAGGCTATAAATGCCGAGCGTTCGCGAAATTAGAAATTTAAATGCATCAAGTCTGGCGATTAGGCCGCTTGAACACAGGATTACAGTAAATGGTAACAATTAGATTGGCTCGTGGTGGCGCTAAGAAACGCCCCTTTTACCACATCACAGTTTCCGATTCGCGTAACGCACGCGACGCTCGATACATTGAGCGCATTGGCTTTTTTAACCCAGTAGCCCGCGGTGCCGAAGAGCGCCTGCGCGTAGACCTTGAGCGTGCCACATTCTGGCAGGGCCAGGGAGCTCAGGTTAGTGATCGCGTTTCTGCGTTGCTCAAAGAGGCCGCCAAAGCTGCAGCCTAAGACTGTGTAGCCCGGGAGTAGTTCTTTGGAAACACTTGTAGTAGGGCGTATTACAGCAGTATTTGGTATTCGCGGATGGGTAAAAGTATTCTCGTATACCGAGCAGATGGACGCAGTGATGGACTATCAACCCTGGTGGGTTGCCACTGCCCAAGGTCTCAAGCAGGTTACTGTAGACGACTGGAAGCGACATGGCGACGGTCTGATTGTCCATATTAAAGGTATCGATGACCGAGACTTAGCGCGCGCCTGGTGCCAACAGGACATACGCGTTGATAAGTCTCTACTGCCGAGCCTTGATAATGAAGATTTTTATTGGCACCAGCTGGAAGGCTTGGTTGTCTATAGCCATTTTGAGGGTCGAGAGATCCGTTTGGGCCTGGTTAAGTCCTTGCTAGAGACCGGCGCCAATGACGTTCTAGTGCTAAAGGGAGATGCACAGAGTATAGATCGCGAAGAGCGATTAATCCCCTATGCAGAACAGTTTGTTACCAAGATAGACCTAGAAGCGCAAAGGATTGACGTGATTTGGGATCCCGAATTTTAGGGTTCCACGGGCAAAAAATAGTGGTGGGCACAGAGGTGAGATGAATGAAAATTGCATTGATTACCCTGTTCCCAGAGATGTTTACTGCAGTAACCGACTATGGAATCAGTGGTCGGGCTGTAAAACAGGGTCTGGTGGAATTAACCAGCTTTAACCCTAGAGAGTATACCCAAGATCGTCATGAGACGGTCGACGACCGGCCCTACGGTGGCGGTCCTGGTATGGTGATGATGGTAGAGCCGCTGCGCTGTGCCATAGCCGCCGCCAGAGAATGGGCAGGCCAAGATACACTGGTGGTCTATCTATCCCCGCAGGGTAGAGTATTGAACCAACAGGCCGTAAATGGATTTGCCGATCAGAAGTCTCTCATATTGATAGCAGGACGATATGAAGGGATTGACGAGAGATTGATTCAGCTGGAAGTCGACGAGGAATGGTCAATAGGAGACTATGTTCTCAGTGGCGGAGAACTTCCTGCAATGGTATTGGTGGATGCACTGATACGCCAGTTGCCAGGAGCTCTTGGTCATCAAGACTCGGCCGACCAAGATTCGTTTGCCGATGGTCTGTTGGACTGCCCGCACTACACGCGGCCAGAAGACTACCAGGGGCAATCGGTTCCGGAAGTTTTACTTTCGGGTAACCATGAAAAAATAAGACGTTGGCGTTTGCAGCAGTCTCTTGTGCGAACCCAACAGAGAAGACCAGACTTAATGGACAGGCTGCGGCTTAATAAAGAGCAGCAGGCCTTACTTAGGGAAGCGAGTGATGCGCTGGCAGATGATGGCAACGGATAATGTTCATCCTCTCTGTACAGAGCTCTAAAACAGGTGGCATGCCACCAACCAATGAAAATTGAGGAGCAAGAAATGAGTAACAAAACATCTATCATTGCTGCACTTGAAAAAGAGCAGATGAGTAAAGAAATCCCTGAGTTTAGCCCTGGTGATACTGTGGTCGTTCAGGTAAAAGTAAAAGAAGGCACCCGTGAGCGTTTACAGGCATTTGAAGGCGTTGTTTTGGCTAAGCGCAACCGCCAACTGAATTCTGCATTTACCGTGCGTAAAATCTCTAACGGTATTGGTGTTGAGCGTACTTTTCAGACCTACAGCCCGCTAGTTGACAGTATTGAAGTTAAGCGCCGCGGTGCTGTGCGCCGTGCCAAACTGTACTACCTGCGCGAGCGTTCAGGCCGATCTGCGCGCATTAAGGAAAAACTGGGTTAAGCAATATTTGCTCCCAGATATCGAAAAAGGCGATCCGTTGGATCGCCTTTTTTGTTGCCTCCGATTCTTGACTGTCAGCTGCCATGGTCTATCTTTAATTTTGCCAGCGGTAAAATGTGAAATGGTTCACATTTTTCGGTACCAGAGATTTTTGCAGGGCCGAATACTGGAGTTGATAGTTTAGCCCCCTATCATCGAATGACATTCAAGGATGAGCTATGAAAAAGGTATTAGTACTTATTGTTGTTACCCTCTGCTCATTTACCGCCAACTCAGCACTGTCTGACACCATCAATTTACTGAGTATTTGGGAGGCAGACAAAAATAACAGTCTGGGTGGGGTAGATATCGACGGAGATGGCAGTATTGATCAACATTACGGTGTCTGTGTCCCCAGTTGTCAGGTAACTGCAGGTAGTATCGCGCAGATCACCTCGGTCGCATTTTGGCAGGGGGGCAGCGCTAATGATCACCGGACGCCAGACATGCAAAACATGCTCGCTTTTGAGGGTATTGCTTTGGGCAGCCTAGATAAAACGCTTGAAAACTCCCCGGCGAACACCACCAGTCTGCTTTCATCCATAGATTTTTCTGGTTATATCACGGTAAAAGCCGCAGGCTCTGTGTGGCGATCCTGTGCGTCTCTCTCAGATAGTTGCCAACCTAATCAATAACGCAATTAAGTTTACCGATCAGGGTTTTGTGCGCCTTAAGATAGAGGCTCTCTCGCAAAAAAACGGCGTGCTTACTTTGCAATGCTCTGTATCTGATTCAGGTAAAGGTATTGCCAAAGATAAAATTCCCAGCCTATTTGAGCCATTTGCTCAGGAAGATACTTCCATTAATCGACGCTATGGAGGGACAGGTCTGGGTCTGTCGATTTGTAAGCGCCTGGCCCAAACCATGGGTGGTGATGTGAGTATTGAGAGCAGAGAAAATCATGGTTCAACAATTAGCTTTACCTGCTGTTTATCAGAGGTTGACCCGGAAAATTCCGAGAAACCATCCGATAGCAAGGGCCTTGCGCCAGAGCCACTACTGTCGGGGTTAATTATATTGATTGCCGAAGACAACCCATTTAATCAAAAGCTAATTCTAAAACTACTGGAGGGTTATGGGGCAACCTGTATGGTGGTTAACAATGGCCAAGAGGCTATTGACCTAGCAGACGAACTGCATGTTGATGCTGTTCTTATGGACATCCATATGCCGGTGGTTGACGGTGTAGCAGCCTGCGAGGCTATTATGCAGCAATCCGGTGAAAGCCCTCCGATTATTGGGCTCACTGCCGATATTACTCAGGCAGAGCACCAGAGAATGCTATCGGCAGGTGCGGTTAGCATCCAGTCTAAGCCTTTAGAAGAAGTCAATCTGGTAAACGCCATTCTCAGCGCCCTGAGGGACCAGCGTAAACTACCGGAACAGCAAACTGGCGGCTTATTGGCCTCGGTTATCCCCGCTCAGGAACTAAAAAAGGCACTGTTTGACAATTTAAATCGGCTCGAACAGCAATTGACGGTCGATGAGAAAACGAGTCTAAGGCAGATTATCCATGACTTAATGGGTCTTTGCGGGCTCTATGGTATGTCTGAGTTGCGAGAACTCGTATTAGAGTTTAGGGCGACCTACAGCTCTTCAGCAGTGGAAGAGAACCTTAAAAAGGTGCAGTTTATCCGCCAGCATATCCAAGACTTCTTCGAAAGAAATGCTGAAAATTAGTACTTTAGTACTAACTCGTCAGTGTAATTTATTTATCTCGGTAAACCCTCTATCTTATTACCTAGCATTGACTCCTTGGCATGAAGCTTTGACAGGGACTTTACTGGTAAAAATACACAGACCTACACTGCTGTAAGAAAGACAACACTGATAAACAGGAAGTTTGAGAGCTAGGTTGACAGGAAGTTGACTTCAAAGGATAGAAGCTTGATCAGTTGTTATGTTTCGTTTGCTACCAGTTTGTGCGGTATAGACGACTTGGATGTCGTGCGCCACGGAGGGCGCGGGTCAATCTTTAGATTATTAACACTTTTCGCGTGTTTTGGTTTCCCCATGTTGTAATCTGGTAAATTCCCGAAGCCCCTTGACTTTGGTTTTTTTTGTCTTACTTTCTTTGTTTCTGCCGCTTCTTTCTCTGCTAGTTTCTCTGCTAGGGCTCAGCTCCTCTCTGTTAAACACCGCCATGCGGGTCAGAATTGCTTTTACTCCTAGGGCGTTAGGCCATAGACTGTGGTGAAGAAGCCTTACTATCTAGAATATTTATGTCAAAAAAATCCAAACAGAATGATCCCTTTGCTAATCGAGAAGCCGCTAATTATCAGCGACCCATCCCAAGTCGTGAGTTTGTGATCGATTACCTCAGCGAAAGTATTGGCCCTGTAACCCATGAAGAAATTTGCGTAGCTCTTCAACTGACTGATGAAGATCAGATAGAAGCCATGCGTCGTCGCCTTAGAGCAATGGAGCGAGATGGTCAGGTGGCACGCAACAGGCGTGGAGGTTATGGCACTCTAGATAAGCTTAATTTGGTCAAGGGCAGGATCATAGGTCATCCTGAAGGCTATGGTTTTGTCTCCCCAGTCCAGGGTGATGGACAGGATATTTATCTATCAAGTGCACAGATGCGGCGTGTTTTTGATGGCGATATTGTGCTGGTTAGAATTGCTGGCTGGGATCGACGCGGTCGGCCCGAAGGTAGCTTGGTCGATGTGGTTGAGCGCAAAACCACTCAGTTGGTGGGCCGTTTTTTCTGCGAGAGCGGTATAAATTTTGTTCGCCCAGATAATCCGCGCATCAGTCAAGATGTCCTAATCCCTGGCGATAGGCGCTTAAATGCCACTTCGGGGCAGATTGTGGTGGTTGAAATATCAGAGCCACCGTCTCGTAACAGCTTGCCTGTTGGTTATATTTCTGAGGTTTTGGGCGACCATTTGGACCCTGGCTTAGAAATCGATATGTCTATTCGTAACTACGGCATTCCTCACCAATGGAATGAACAGGTATTAGCAGAGACAGCTGCGATTCCGGACCAAGTTGATGACAGTAGTTTGCGGGTGGATCTGCGTAAGACACCGTTGATCACCATTGATGGAGAAGATGCTCGAGATTTCGACGATGCAGTGTATTGTCAGCCCAAGCCGCGGGGAGGCTGGACACTGATTGTGGCGATTGCCGATGTATCTCATTATGTCAGTGTAGGCTCAGCTTTAGATACCGAAGCCTTTGAGCGGGGTAACTCCGTTTATTTCCCCAATCATGTGGTACCCATGTTGCCCGAGAAGCTATCGAATGGTCTGTGTTCATTAAACCCGGCAGAAGATCGCCTCTGCATGGTCTGCGAGATGCAGATTAGTGCTGAGGGTGATGTAAGTCGTTACCAGTTCTATGAAGGCATAATGCACTCCCATGCCAGAACCACCTACACGCAGGTAGCGCAAATCATCGCGGAGCGTGATCAGGAAAGTCGATCGGGCATCCGCAAGCAGTTTGCAGCTATTTTACCTGAGGTTGATGCGCTACATGATCTCTATAAGGTGCTTCATAGACGCAGAGCTAAACGTGGCGCTATTGACTTCGATAGTCAAGAAGCTCGCATTCTCTTTGATAGTCAGCGCAAAATTAGTCAGATTATTCCTGTTGATCGCACAGAGGCACACCGTCTGATTGAAGAGTGTATGCTCTGCGCGAATGTCTGTGCCGCTGAATTTTTAGACAAAGTAAAGATTCCGGCTCTATTTCGTGTCCATGAGGGCCCAAGCGAGGAGAGACTGACATCGGTTCGTGATTTTCTGGGAGAGTTGGGTATTGGCCTTGGAGGCGGTGATGATCCTCAGCCCGAGGACTACCAGCGGGTTCTTCGGGCAGTCAAAGGCCGCGATGATGCAGCAATTATTCAGTCAGTCATGCTGCGCTCGATGAGCCAAGCGGTGTACCAGCCAGAAAATTTAGGACATTTTGGATTGGCATTCGACGCCTATAGCCACTTCACCTCGCCGATTCGTCGCTACGCAGATCTGCTGGTTCACCGAGCTATTCGCAGTTTGATTAGAAGTAAGAAAAAAACCTCTGCGGTACAGCGAGTACCTGGAGCAACGCTACTAGAGCCACAAACTATATATCCCTATGACCTAGGCCGCCTCGACCAGACTGGAGAGCATCTGTCAGTTACTGAGCGCCGCGCTGACGAGGCGACCAGGGATGTGGTCAACTGGCTTAAATGCGAATATTTAATGGATAGAGTTGGCGAGCAGTACTCTGGTGTAGTCAGTGCGGTGACCGGCTTTGGCTTATTCGTTATGCTCGATGACCTCCATGTGGAGGGGCTCATTCACGTCACTGGTCTACCCAAAGACTACTATTATCATGAGGCCTCCCACCACCGTATGGTGGGTGAACGCACTGGGAGAATATTTCGACTGGGCCAAAAATTGCGGGTCAAAGTAGCAGCGGTCAATTTACAAGAGCGTAAAATAGATTTTGAACTTATGGATGGCTCTAACATTGAGGCGCAGGGAAAACCGTTCAAAAGCCGTGGAAAGGCAGGTAATGGCGACAGAGCTCGAGTCTCTTCTAGAGCGGCCGAACTCGCCTCAGAGCACGAGAAGAAACGCAGTAGCCGGGTTAAGACTGGCAAAAAGAAGATTGTTGAGGGCAAGAAAAAGTCTACCACTAAAAAGCGCAAAGCTAGGCCCGCCAGAGGTGCTGCTGGAAAGCCTTCTGCGAGCAAAGGGAAAAAGAAACGCCGCTAAGACTCAGGCAAGATGCTTGGGTAAAACTCGGTTGAGTACCTCAGAGATATAACTCAAGAAAAGCGTACCCATGCTGCTTTTGTAAAAATTGGGGTCGGCATTACCTAGCGCTAGAATACCATACAGGTTGTTGTAGCGGAGAGGCACGGCAGCTACAGACCCAACCTGAAGGCCTTTTTCACCAAATAAAAAGGTCATTTCTTCCTCGCGCAGTACACCGCAAACCGCACGATTTGAGCTCAGCAAAGTACCCACTTGGTCATTAGCTTTTTCGAGGCTCGAGACGCGGGCCAGGGTACGAGGAATTTCATTTTCATCGCCAAGAAGCGTCAGGCTGTAGAAATCTATAGCAAAGTCTTTACCCAGACTATCGTAGAGAACTTCTATCATTGCAGGTAGGGTTTTTGCGTCTAATAAATTTAATACTAGACGTTTGGTTTTTTCAAACAGCAGATCATTATCATGGGCTGTGGTAAGCATATTGTCTAGGCGACCGCGCATCTCTTTAATACGATCACGCATCACACCTACTTGACGCTCAACCAGAGAAACGGCACTCCCACTATCGTGTGGCAGTGTTAGTGACTCAAGTACATCCGGATTTTGATCTAAAAAGTCCGGGTTGTCGCGGAGGAATTCACGCACGACTTCTTCCGTTGAGTCGATTTGTTTTTCTTCACTCATATTCGTATTCGCCCATGAAAAACACTGACTGCTGGTCCAGTCATTAAAATCGGTTCGCTACTACCTCGCCAGTTTATGCGCAGGTCACCACCGGTGAGATGAACCGTCACTGATGAGTCTACCAGTTCCTGTTGCATGGCTGCCACTGCAGCGGCACAGGCGCCAGAACCGCAGGCGCGAGTTTCACCAACCCCCCGTTCAAAGACTCGCAAATTAATATTTTCGCGGTCGACAATTTGCATAAACCCAACGTTGACCTTATTTGGAAATCTTGGGTGGCTTTCTAGTTTGGCACCCAGCTCAGATACAGGCGCGTTGTCGATATCATCGACCTGCAGAACTGCATGAGGATTACCGATGGACACAGCGGCGATCTCGTAGCTTTTGCCGTCCACGTCGATAGGATACAGCAGCGCCCGCTGATCAGTTTCAAAGGGAATTTCACTCGGCTCAAACTGAGGGACTCCAATGTCTACCCTGACCAGCTTATTATCCATTAATTCTAGGGTCATCACCCGATTCATGGTTTTGACCCGAATTGGGTTTTTGCCTGTTAACTGACGATCCTGAACATATCTGGCCAGACACCTGGCTCCATTGCCGCACTGTTCAACCTCACCACCGTCCTGATTAAAGATGCGATAGTTGAAGTCGATATTGCTGTCCGAAGGTGGCTCTATCACTAGCACCTGATCGCAGCCAATCCCCATCGAGCGGTTGGCGAGGCGCTTTACCATTGAGGCCGAGACCCGCACATTTTGAGTCACGGCATCGATAACCACAAAGTCATTGCCTAGGCCGTGCATTTTGGTGAATTTCATTAGCATATCAGTGCCCCTCAGTGCTTACGGGTAGGAGCTGCTCGCCGCGAACCAGATCATCAAATGTCTCGCGAGCTCTTATCTTATGGGTCTCAGCACCATCAATCATGACCTCCGCGGCCCGACCACGGCTGTTGTAATTGGAACTCATAACAAAACCATAGGCACCGGCAGAAAAGAGTGCGAGGTAATCACCTGCGGCAATTGTTAAATTTCGATCCTTACCCAAAAAATCACCGGTCTCACAAACAGGTCCAACCACATCATATTGTCTTTCGGCAGAGGAGCTATCAGTGTTAAGTGGTTGAATATCCATCCAGGCTTGGTAGAGCGCCGGCCGCAGCATATCGTTCATGGCCGCGTCCACTATGGCAAAATTTTTGTCGCCATTACTTTTTATAAATTGCACCTGAGTCAGTAGCAATCCGGCGTTAGCAGTGATTGAACGCCCTGGCTCCATAACAAGCATCTCTTGCCGACCTTCTAAGCGAGGAAGCAGCTGAGCCATATAATCGTCGACCGAGGGCACATCTTCATTTTGGTAGTGCACACCCAGTCCACCACCTATATCTATATGTTGCAGCTGAATCCCATGATCTTTTAATTGATCGACCAGCAGCAGAAGACGATCCATAGCATCGATGAAAGGTGTTATTTCGGTTATCTGCGATCCTATATGGCAGTCCACACCGACCAGAGAAATATTTGTCATCTTCGCGGCCCGCTCATAGATCGCCGGAGCAAGATTTATATCTACTCCAAACTTGTTCTCCTTGAGCCCTGTGGAAATATAGGGATGTGTTTTGGCATCGACGTCTGGATTCACGCGCATTGACACTGAGGCTACACAGCCCGCCTCTGCCGCTGTTCTATTCAATAGATCCAGTTCGGCCTCGGACTCTACATTAAAGCAGTGAATACCCACTTCTAGCGCGCGGCGCATCTCACCGGCTGTTTTAGCTACCCCCGAAAACACGATTTTGGCTGGATCACCGCCGGCCATCAGCACGCGCTCTAACTCCCCTGCCGAAACTATGTCAAAGCCTGCGCCTAGAGCAGCCAATGTTTGTAACACTGCAATATTGGAGTTGGCTTTTACTGCATAACAGATAAGGTGTTTTTGATCACCCAAGGCAGCCTGATAGGCCTGATAGTTTTTTACCAGCGCAGCTTTACTGTAAACATAACAGGGTGTGCCAAACTGGGTCGCCACCTGCTCGAGCGCAACGTCTTCGAGATAGAGTCGGTGATTTTGAGTTGAAACTGTGTTGTACATGAAATCCTAGCTATCTGTATCAATTGTCTGGGTTGTCCCTTGATCTTCAGGAAGATATAAATCTCCGGTATTGCCGCACCCGGCAAGACTAGTCAGCATCAGTAAGAGGGCGATAAACAAGCTAAATTGGCGAAACATTGGGGACCACCGCAAAAAATGTAAGTATAGCTGGACTGGCAGATCACGACCAAACAATTATACTGCGCACCTTGAATAGGGAAGATAGCCAATGAATGAAGCGGAATTTAACCAGATAGTTGATGAACTGATGTTTTCTATCGAAGAGATGATCGATGATAGCGGCGCAGACCTAGATTATGAAAACAGTGCTGGGATGCTGACGATCACCTGCGAGGGCAATGGCTCGCAAATCATTCTCTCGCGCCAGCCAGCCATGTCCGAAATATGGCTGGCAGCGCGCTCAGGAGGATTTCACTTTAAATTAGTCGCCGGGCGCTGGCGAAACACAGTCACTGATGAGCTTCTTTCAGCCATGTTAGCTGCGGCCTGCCATGCTCAGTCCGGAGAGTCTCCTAGCTTCGACTTTTAATTCCCTGTAAGGCTCTACTGGCAGCAGCGCGAACCTGCTCTGGCGCTGTGCCTCCCAGATGGTTGCGAGCAGCCACTGATCCTTCCAAGGTAAGAACCTCGAACACATCCTCATCAATCTGATCGGAGAACTGCTGTAACTCCGCGAGGGTCATTTCTGAGAGATCTTTGTTCTGCTCTATTCCGAAGGCAACAGATTTACCGACAATTTCGTGAGAGTCGCGGAAAGCTATTCCTTTGCCGACTAAATAATCTGCCAAATCAGTTGCAGTTGAAAAACCTCGGCGTGCCGCTTCGTACATGGATTCTCTATTGGCCTCAATAGCAGGGATCATATCCCCAAAGGCGCGAAGACAGTCCATCACTGTGTCCACAGCGTCAAACAGGGGCTCTTTGTCCTCCTGGTTATCTTTGTTGTAGGCCAGAGGTTGAGATTTCATTAGCGTCAATAATGCTATTAGGTGGCCATTGACCCGGCCGGTTTTGCCACGCACCAGCTCTGGTACATCAGGGTTTTTCTTCTGCGGCATTATTGAAGAGCCAGTGCAAAAGCGATCGGGTAGATTGATAAACTGGAATTGTGCTGATGTCCAGAGTATCAGTTCTTCAGACATGCGCGACATATGCGTCATTAGTATGCTGGCAAAGGCGCAGAACTCTATAGCGAAATCACGGTCACTCACTGAGTCCAGAGAGTTCTCTGTTGGCCTGTCGAACTTTAGCTCAGTTGCAGTAAACTCACGATCGATGGGGTAGGTAGTTCCGGCCAGTGCCGCAGCGCCTAAGGGACTTTGGTTAAGACGCTTTCTACAGTCCAGCAGGCGGCCGTAGTCACGCTCCAGCATCTCATTCCAGGCTAGTAAATGATGGCCAAACGTAACGGGCTGAGCAGTTTGCAGGTGTGTGAAACCCGGCATAATCGTGTCTGCCTCAGTGCTTGCCAGTTCAATCATGCCCTGTTGAAGATGAGTAAATAAGGGTTGGATATCGTCGATTTTATCGCGCAACCAGAGACGAATATCAGTAGCCACCTGATCGTTCCTTGAGCGCCCGGTATGAAGCTTTTTACCGACAATGCCGATGCGCTCTGTAAGAGCCGCTTCGATATTCATATGGACGTCTTCGAGTTCCACCGACCAAACAAAGTCACCGGATTTAATCTGTTGTTCTATGTCCTGTAAGCCACTGGTAATCAGGGCTAGTTCGTTTGAATCCAAAACGCCGGCCGATTCCAACATCTTGGCATGAGCGAGGGACCCCTGAATATCCTGATGGGCCAACCTTTGGTCAAAGTTCACCGATGCAGTAAAGCGGGCTACAAAGGCATCGACCGGCTCGTTGAACCGCCCCCCCCAAGATTGGTTGGTATGCTCCACTTCAGATGTTTTAGGACTATTATTGTCAGAGTTGCTCATGGACAGGACTACTCAGTTGTTTAATGCGGTTGGAATTATAGCTAATCAGAGCCTGCAGGGGGGTAAAACTTCATGTTTAAAATAGGTATTATGGCCTAGCTCGAGAAAAACCCAAGGAGGGTAAATATGATCAAGGTATTGATCGTTGACGACGAGTTGATGATGGAGGCTCATCTAGAAGGGCTAATTGCAGCTATCAAAAATATTGGAATTGTCGGCACTGCTGCAAACAGTGGTGATGCTATAGCGTTGGCCAATCAACAACAGCCAGACATTGTGCTTATCAAACTACCTGTCCCATTCCTAGATGGCATCCCGTTAGTGGACCTTTTGCAGCAGTCGGGCCGCTTACCCGTATTGATATTCTGCCCCTCTTTTAAAGACTTTGAATCTAAGCCTGTGACGACTAACTGCTCGGCATCTTTTAGGATGAAACTGCTTAGTCCAGAAGACTTATTAGGAGCGCTTTTAGCCGCGAGCAAGCTGATTCACAAGATGCGTCAAGAGCAGAGCACCGAGCCTAGGCAACACCTTTATGCCTACTCCTACCTTGGAATCGAAAAAATTCCAGTAGAAAAAATTTTATTGTTTCAGGCAGACGAAAAATATGTCAAAGCCTACGAGTCAGGCTCTGCCTTCACAATTAACGATAGCCTAAAGAGCCTTGAAGAAGAATTTAAGCCGCGATTTTTTAGAATTCACCGCAATACTCTGGTGGCTGTGGAGGCGATTGAAGGCCTAGTGAATATGGATGGCTCCCTACGAATCAGTGTTAGCGGACTATCTATCCAACCCTCAGTCAGCCGTCGTAGAGCATCAAAATTACGACAATTGTTAAGGCTTCTCTGACAATAGCGTTCAAATCGTCGATAATGCCGAATTAGACAGTAATTCAGGTTAATAAAGTGACGCAAACCATTCGTATAGCAACAAGAAAGAGCCCATTAGCCCTGTGGCAGGCGGAGTTCGTTAAGGCGCAACTATTGCGTCACCATCCTGCTCTGGATGTTGAGTTGATAGCCATGAGTACCAGAGGTGACAAGTTGTTAGATACACCTCTGGCCAAAGTGGGTGGTAAAGGTCTATTTGTCAAAGAGCTAGAGATAGCAATGTTAGAGGGGAGAGCAGATATTGCCGTGCACTCGATGAAGGATGTGCCTATGGAGTTTCCCGATGGGCTGGAATTGGCAATTATCTGTGAACGAGAAGATCCACTGGATGCATTTGTCTCTAACCATTATGAAAATTTGGATCAATTGCCGCAGGGTGCCGTGGTTGGGACCTCCAGCCTGCGCCGTCAATGTCAGGTAAATGCGAGTTATCCGAGCCTGAAAATCAAGGAGTTGCGCGGTAACGTAAATACTAGACTGAGTAAATTAGACGCCGGTGAATACGATGCAATTATTCTTGCCAGCGCAGGCCTGATTAGGTTGCAGATGGGGCACAGAATTACTGCCCAGCTATCGTCTCAGTTATCTCTTCCCGCTGGTGGTCAGGGGGCAGTCGGCATCGAGTGCCGTTCAGACGACATGGCTACTAAGGAGCTACTAGCCCCTTTGCATCATCAAGATACTGCTAGCTGTGTGCTTGCCGAGCGCGCTATCAACCGCCATTTGCAGGGCGGCTGTCAGGTGCCTATAGCATGCTTCGCTGAGCTTGATGGTAGCGGAAAAACACTAGAGCTGCGTGGTTTGGTAGGAAGTGTAGATGGCTCAACTATACTGCGCGCTGAGATTCATGGCCCGCGAGAGAATGCCGAGCAATTGGGTGTGCAGTTAGCCGAACAGCTGTTGGCGGCTGGGGCGGGTGAAATTTTGGCTGAGGTTTATGGAAGCTAATCTTGCTAGTCCTAAATCTGTCTTGGTTGTAAGGCCATTACGTCAACAGGATAAATTTCTGCAGCTACTCGAGCAGGCCCAGATTGATTACCAATACAGGCCTATTATGCGAATTCAGCCTATAGTTCAGGGAGAACCGCAGGCAGAGCAGATCAAAAATCTCATACTGCGTTTCGCAGAGTTTGATCAGGCCATCTTTATCAGTGCCAATGCAGCAGAACTAGCAATAGCTTGGTTGGATCAATACTGGCCAATGTTGCCTGCAGATATGGAGTATTTTGCGGTCGGCCAACAAACGGCCGAGATACTTGGCCAATATGGCTGTCAGGCATTAACGCCACAGCAGCAAAACACCGAAGGGCTGTTGCAGGAAATGCCACAGCTAAAAAATCTTCACAATAAGTCAGTTATTATTTTTCGGGGTGGCGCTGGTCGGACCACTCTGGGTGAAACGCTTGAAAATCGCGGTGCCTCGGTGAGCTATTGCGAGTTATACCAACGCATTATAGACCCAGAGAGGCTTTTGGAAGCCAAAGCACTGCTACCAGAAATCAGCTGCATAGTCGCCCATAGTGGAGAGCTTTTGCAGGCTCTGGGCAACGCAAATAGTTCCACTGCGACCCTGGTGGTTCCCAGTCCGCGAGTCGCCGAGATGGCTCGTAATTTAAATTATAAAAATATTTATGTAGCTGAAAATGCCTTACCTGAATCCATGTTTAAAGCAGTACAAATTGCGTTGGCCCAGTCTGTCTTTTAATCTAAGATCATAATAGGCTAGGCACCAGGCACAAAAGCCTTACAAATGGCAACCGCAGTAGAGGTCAGATAGTGACGGAAAAAAATAAGCAGACGGAAACTCAGTCAACGCCGGAAGATAAGGCCAATACTAAGACCCAAGCCAAGACTCCAAAAAACACTCAGCAGGCTAAGCCGGAAGCCACAGTGGCTACACCTGCTCAAAAGCATTCTAGTTGGCTGAAAGGTACTCTAAAGTTACTGCTGGTATTAATTAGTTTGGTCGCTATATCTGCGGCAGGCTGGGTTGGTTGGCTGCAGTGGCAAGACAGCATGGTCAGCGTTAACGCCAGTGCCCAACAGGTCTCTAGATTGCAAAGTTCAGTCGCCACCCTTGAGAAGCAGCACCGCCAGAATTTGGTCAGCCAGGCTGAGCAGTTGAAAACCATCCAGCAGCTGCAGCATAGCCTCGCGGGTTCACAGTTGCGTCTTAACGCTTTTGGTGGACGTCTCTCAGAACTCGGCTCTACGACTCGCAGTGATTGGCTGCTTGCCGAAGCTCTAAATCTAACTCGCTTAGCTAATCATCGTCTACAAACAGAGCGCAGCCCAAGAAACCCAATGGCGCTGTTAACCAGTGTGGATAAGATCTTACTCGAACTTGATGATCAAGAGTTACTGCCAGTGCGCAGCGCTATTATGGCTGATATGAATGCACTGCGCCTCGCCGGTCAGGTAGATCATGAGGGAATCTTCTTGGCGCTGGATGCATTGATTAAAACCATTGCCCAGCTAGAGATATACAGTGCCTATGGTAAAACAGCAGAGCTGCCAGCCTCTGAAAATGCCAAAAAGAAAGCACAGCAGCTCCAGACTAAAGAGTTTGGAGAATTAGCCACAGGGTTTGCCTCACAGCTCAGGCAGTTGATTACTATTAGACACCGAGAGCAACCTATAGAGCCGTTACTTCAGCCTGCTGAAGAAACTTTAGTGCGACAAAACCTACGCCTGATGTTGGAGCAGTCACAGACCGCTTTGCTGCGTGAACAGCAGGCTGTTTACAGTGCCAGTCTTAACAAGGCGCGCGAATGGTTGGCCGTTTACTTTCAGCACAGTGCTGAGGGTCGGATGGTCGAGGAGCAACTTGCTGATCTGGCAGCAACCAAGATAGTCCAACAACTGCCTCCCATAAACGGTTCCCTTGAGGCGCTTGAAAATTATCTGTTAGTTCGCCAGAGTCGCCTTACCAATATTAATGGTTCGGAGTCCGAGCGGTGAGAAAGCTCCTTCTAATAATGGTTCTAGCATTGTTGGTTGGCGCAGCCAGTATATGGTTGTTACAGCAGGGCAGTGGCTATGTTCTTATTGCATTCGCGGATATCAGCGTAGAGATGAGCCTCTGGGTTGCTACCGCGATTTATTTACTGTTAACAGGCCTGCTGGTTTGGTTGTTGTTGGCTTTGCGCTGGCTGCTAGCGGCCGGAGGTATTCGTCAGTGGTGGGCCGACCGCCGCAACAATAAGCACATCAACAAAACTGCCCAAGGGCTATTGTTGTTTGCTGATCAGGATTGGCAAAAAGCCAGTGCAGTGCTACTGGAGTCCGCCGATCGCTCGTCCATGCCGATGGTCAACCTAATATTTGCCGCGCGGGCAGCCGCAGAGAATCAGGAAATTGATACCGCAAGAAAGTTGCTGGAACGCCTTAAGTTAAATTACCCCAAGGCGCGGTTTCTTGCCGACAAAGCACTGGCAGAACTATGGATAATCACAGAAGAATTCGAGCAGGCCAAACAGTTATTGCAGTTGCTACATCGCGAAAAGCCCAGCGATACGGCTGTGTTACGTCTTTTGATCGACACCTATCGCCTGCAGCTAAACTGGGTGGCGGCGCAAAAGCTACTGTACGATATTAGGCGTTATGGCGCACTTAACAAAGATGACTTTTTACTGCTGGAAACAGAGGTATACAGCCAACTTATCGCTGGATTTGTTGCCGATCCAGAGCTCAATCAGTTCGAGCAGCAGAATCAGTTGGCTGAGCTTTGGGAGCTGTTGCCTCGCCCGCTGCGAAAGAGGCCTGAAATTGTGGCTAGATACGCAGATGCCCTAGCTAGAGTTAATGCCAGAGAAAAATTACAACCCCTGCTAAGCAAGGCGCTCAATCATACCTGGCACCCTGATCTAGTGGAGCGATTTGGCTTGCTAGAAACAGTCACACCAGAAAAGCAACTGGTTGCGGCCGAAAAGTGGCTGTCCAGTCATGGGGATGATGCCGACCTGCTATTGGCGCTTGGACGCATCTGTCGACGCCTGGGTTTTAAGGGCAAGGCCAGAGACTATTTTAATAGCGCCGTTGCCCTCGAACCCTGCCCCCAGAGCTATCTTGAACTGGCAGATATTCTTAGGGATATGGATGACCATAAGGGTAGTGCAAATGCCTGTCGCAGGGGGCTTGAGGTCGGGTTGGCGTCCGCGGATGAGCAATCAATCTAAATACGTTTCTTTTTTAAGTCACGAACAATAAATCGAGCGGGGTGCATAGCTAGCCGCAATTCCTGATTTATAAGCGGCTCTTCGCCAGCGATTTCAGCAGCCAGTAACTCTGAGGTTAGTGGCGCATAGCTGAGGCCTCGTGAGCCCATTCCGCAGTTAACATAGAGATTGGGCAGGTAACTCCCTCCAGAGGTTATATCGGCGCGAGCATCTTTGCGCAACTGCTCAAAGTCGCGGATAAATTCCGCCAATTCTGGCACCGCGCCTACAATTGGCAAATAGTCTTTAGTGGTACAGCGATAGTTAGCTCGGCCCTGTACTTGCGACAAGGTCTGAGCGCCCAACAGGGCCCCTAGAGCTGCATCAGTGGCACCAATTTGGTCTATATTACTCTGATGGTCTGCATCTCTTACCTCAGTGGTAAACAATCCTTTGTTATAGGTCGCGCCGCAGCTGTGGCGGCCCTCTCGCTCTGGCGTAATATAGCCCTGACCACAGATAACTGTTTTAAGAAAACGGCTTGCGGGGCTGGCGGGCAGATCAGTGACCTGTCCGCGCAGCTGAGTTACGGGCAAAAACGCTGTTTGCGAAAACTGTTGGCAGCCATAGGCATTGGCAATGATCAGTGTCTCGGCACTGCTGATTAGCTCTCTTTGAGCGTTGAGTAAATGCCAGCACTGGTTTTGATACTCTAACTGATGAATATCAGCGCTGATCAATGGGATCTGCTGCTGCATAAGCAGTTGTTGGCAAATCTCCGCCGGGGGAAGCCAGCCTAGTTTGGGGAAAAACAAGCCAATTTCAGCCTTTAGCTCTAGGCCTGCCGATTCGCAAAGCTGGCTGTTTTCCAAAAACTGAACCAGCTCTGGTTGGTTCTGAAAGCGCTGGCCAATGGCGTTGAAATCCTTCTGTGCTCGAGCGTTCTCCGGCAGCAGCATAACACCGCACTGCTCCCCAAAACCTTGCTGCCAAAAAGGTTGATAATAGGTGCTGGCAAATTGCATGGCGGCAAGATTTACTCGAGGCAATAGATCATCTCTGGGTGATAATTTAGGATAGACAATTGCTTGCCGGTTACCAGATCCTTCGCAGCCGGCCGTGCTGTGGCGATCAATAATGGTTACGTGAAACCCACGTTTTTTTAGGGCCGCAGCCGTGGTACAGCCGGCTATACCAGCACCTAGTACAAGCACATCCTTGTTGATTCTCTGGCTGGGTGACTTATGGAAGTGCCAGTGTTGCAGTGGATTTCTAGCCATCTGAGAGCAACCCGAATTCTCTTAAAATCTGATGGCACCAGCGATTGATATAGTCTTCACTAAGGTCTAGCTGGTTTTCGTCATCTAGAGGCAGGCCTACAAAATACCTACCGTCCTCAGTTAGGGCTCTCGACTGCTCGAAGCTATAACCCTGATTGGGCCAGGCGCCCACTGAACGAGCACCTTGATTCACTACCTTGACCCAAAGATAGCCCAGCGCATCCTGAAACCACTCTGGATAACCTATTTGGTCGCCAAGGCCATAAATCGCAACCTGAGTCTGGGTTAAGTCTAGGTCGTCGAGACTTTCCCAATGAGACTCCCAGTCCTCCTGAAGTTCACCATAGTCCCAAGTAGGAATACCAAGAATTAGGTAGCTGAAGTCAGTCATAGTTTCGATTGGATCCGAGGCGATATTGTGCAGCCGAACACTGCCATTGCCCAAGATGCCATCAATAACATCGCGGATTTTTTCTCCCGCCATTTCTGTGTAGCAGGTGGAGCTTCCGTAAAATAAGCCGATGGTTGCAGTCATGGTTTATCACTGTCCTTGGGAGAAATAACAAATATGGCATTAGGCACGATTAGCTACCTGTAAAGCCAAGCTGACGCCAAGCCTCATAGGCTACGATGGAGACGGTGTTTGAGAGATTTAAGCTGCGGCTATTGGGCTGCATAGGCAGTCTTAAAACATTCGTTACACCTACCTGAGTCCGAATTTCTTCGGGCAGGCCCCTGGTTTCAGGGCCAAACAGCAGGGTATCCCCGGGCTTATACGTAGCTTTGGAGTAACATTGAGTGCCCTTGGTGCTAAGGGCGTACACAGCAGTAGATTCTACGTTTTGTAGATAGGTCGGCCAGCTACTGTGTACCTGTAATGATTGGAATTCTCGATAATCAAGCCCGGCACGGCGCAGCTTTTTATCATCCAGATCGAAACCCAGAGGTTCAATAAGATGTAGCTGGAAACCAGTATTGGCACAGAGACGAATAATATTGCCCGTGTTTGGAGGAATCTCTGGCTGATAGAGCACTATATTGAGCATAATTACTAACTCGACTTGAAAGCCCATTATTATCGCACTAATTTATGGCGCTGTTGTAGGCTGATCGGCTAGTATCAGCTGGCAAATCAAAAAATTTAAATGTTCTGGACAGGTGAAAAGGCAATGCAGATTTTAAGGTTATCTAAATGGCTGGCGTTTGGTCTCTTAATACTAATGACTTCTAATGCTCTAGCAGAGCGCAGCGCTGCCAACATGGCGCGTGACGAGTTTCGCCACCCGTTTGCAACACTGGATTTTTTTGGCATTCAGTCAGTAATGGATGTGGTTGAGATATCTCCAGGAGGAGGTTGGTACACTGAGATATTGGCGGAAAAAGTTCAGGGCACGTTGTATGCGGCCCATTTTAATCCTGAGGCAAAAAGTGCCTATTACCGCAACTCAAGGGCTAAGTTTGAGGAAAAAATTGCTAGTCAACCAGCATTGTATGGCAACCTTGAGCTGCATACCTTTGATGCGGGTGCGGGACTTCTAAGCACGCCAGACAATAGTGCAGACGCGGTGCTGACTTTTCGCAATGTTCACAACTGGATGAGGTCTGGTAGTGAGGGTCGCGCATTCGAGTTGTTTTTTACGACCCTTAAGCCCGGTGGGGTGCTGGGTGTGGTTGAGCATAGAGCCAAGCCCGATACCGATCTACAAACTATGATTCAAAGTGGTTATGTGACGCAAAAATACGTGATCGAACTGGCTGAGCAAGCTGGCTTTATCTTTGAGGCTTCTTCAGAAATCAATGCTAATTCTGCGGATACCGCAGATCACCCTAAAGGTGTGTGGACATTGCCTCCGAGTTTGCGGCTTGGTGATAAAGATCGCGATCGCTACTTGGCAATCGGAGAGAGCGATCGTATGACCCTGCGTTTCAGGAAGCCAGCAAAATGATTGAAATCCCTCCTGAGCGACTGGATGCCGAGATCCTAGAGGCTGTTATTCAGGAGTTTATCCTGCGTGAAGGCACAGATTATGGTGCCCAAGAAGCAGGATTAGAGACCAAAATACAACAGGTGCGGCGCCAGTTGGCGCGCGGTGACACGGTGATCACCTTTGACCCGGCAACTGAAAACTGCACTCTACTGACCCGCCACCAATTTAAACGTTTTGTTGCTGAGCAAACAGCTGTAGCAGCGTCTCCCGCTATTGACCAGGATAGATCCCAGACGGCACTTGCCGCCTATGAGGACTATTCGCAGGATCCGGATAATCGTATTGACTAAGCCTCTGGGAATAGATGCTGGCAGTGCATTAGCTGCTTGGCAACCACAGCTTCGCGAAGCCTCAGAAATTTTCGTGGGCCTCAGTGGAGGCCTAGATTCAGTGGTCCTGCTAAATCTGCTCCTTAAAACTGTACCTGCCAAGCGGGTCTCTGCCCTGCATATTCATCATGGATTGTCGCCCAATGCAGATCATTGGCAGGCTGCTGTTGTCAGCCACTGCGAGAAGCTAGGAGTGCGGTTGCATGTCGAGCAGGTCGAGGTGCGTGAATCAGGCGAAGGTTTAGAGGCCGCAGCACGCAAGGCGAGGTATGAGGTATTTGAACGCATGCTCCAGCCGAGTGGGCTGCTGGTGCTGGGCCATCATGCGGACGATCAGGTTGAGACTGTGCTCTATCATCTACTCAGAGGCTCTGGAACCAAAGGTCTGTCCGGTATGCCCGCGCAGCGCAGTCTTGGGGGCGGCTGCCTAATCCGTCCGCTACTGCAATGGCGCAAGGCTGACCTCAAGCTGTATGCCGAGGCCCAGGGGCTCAGTTGGGTCGAGGATGAGAGCAATGCACAGGATCAATATGACCGCAACTTTTTACGCAATCAGGTGATCCCAGTCATAGCTCAACGATGGCCTGATTATGATCGCTCTGTTCAGCTGTCGGCACAGCTCAGCGGTGATGCTGAGTTGCTGGCCGAGGAGCTCGCCAATATTGATATAGCGCAGTTGCAACCCAGACGTGAGCGCGGTGGTTGGTCAATCGATATCGGCTTGCTATCTGCTTTATCTGGGCGGCGGCAAAGAAATATCATGCGTCACTGGCCGGCACTCCATAACTTGCCGATGCCAGGTTATAAAACCATTGATGAGATTACTGATTCTCTGTTAACTGCTCGCCAAGATGCCAACCCTTTAGTGACCCAGCCTTCTGCGCAATGGCGTCGTTTTAATGAGCGACTGTATCTGCTCAGTATCATGCCGCTAAGTCCAGAGACCAAAGAGGACCTTCAGTGGGATTTAGCCGAATCTCTTGAGTTGTCAGATGGTAGCTATCTGATCGCTGAGCAGTCGTTAGGAGAGGGGCTCTCGGTGGTAGATAAAGAGCCTCTAACTGTGCGCTATCGTCAGGGGGGTGAGCGATGCAAGCCAGAGGGGAGAGGTCATTCCAATAGTTTAAAAAAATTATTGCTTGAATACCGAGTTGAGCCCTGGTGGCGAGACAGTCTGCCCCTTTTATACAGGGGTGAAACCCTTGTGGCAGTAGGAGATTACTGGGTCTGTGAAGGCTGGCAAGCCAAGCCCGGACAGCCGGGTAAAAAAATTCTTTGGCAGCCCAACTCTTTGTAGATCGCAGTAGAATAACCCCATCCTTTCTGGTAATCTGCTACCCCATCTTGAGTTGGATGGGCGCCGGTCAGAAATACACCAGAAACTTGGCCAACACCACTTTCAAAGATAATTTTTTTCCATTCTATTTGCGATCTTTACAGGGTCATTATGACGCGATTTATTTTTGTTACAGGCGGTGTTGTTTCTTCTTTAGGCAAAGGTATTGCCGCTGCTTCACTGGGTGCTGTTCTCGAAGCCAGAGGTCTAAGTGTAACTATCCTCAAGCTCGACCCCTATCTCAACGTTGACCCGGGCACAATGAGCCCCTATCAGCATGGTGAAGTCTATGTAACTCAGGATGGCGCGGAGACTGATTTAGATCTTGGCCACTATGAGCGTTTCCTGCGCTCGAAAATGACTCAGAATAATAATTTCACCAGCGGGCAGGTATACGAGACCATTTTACGCCGTGAACGTCGTGGTGATTATCTTGGTGGCACAGTGCAGGTGATTCCGCACGTGACCGATGAGATCAAGCGCAGAGTTTATGCTGGCGCTGGCGATCATGATGTTGCGGTTGTTGAGATCGGCGGCACTGTCGGTGATATCGAGTCACAGCCGTTTCTAGAGGCAGTGCGCCAACTTAAAGGCGAGCTAGGCCATCAGCGCGCCCTCTTGCTGCATTTGACACTGGTTCCCTACATTGCCTCCGCTGGCGAAACCAAGACCAAGCCAACTCAGCACTCAGTTAAAGAGATGCGCTCGCTTGGCTTGCAGCCGGACGTATTACTGTGCAGGTCTGAGGTAGCTTTGGAAGAGACCCAGCGCAAAAAGATTTCCCTGTTTACCAATGTTGAAGAGCGCGCTGTGATTCCGGTTATGGATGCTCCTACTATTTACCAGGTGCCGCGCATGCTCCACGAATGGGGTCTGGATCAGTATGTGGTAGAGCGGTTTAATCTCGACAAGCCAGTCGCTGATCTTACCGAGTGGGACTCTGTGGTTGATAACCAGCTGAATGCTGAAGGCGAAGTGGTTATCGCCATGGTTGGTAAATATATGGAGCTGCTAGATGCCTACAAGTCCTTAACTGAGGCGTTGGTTCACGCAGGTATTCATAACAAAACCAAAGTTAAAATTCGCTATATTGACTCAGAAGTGCTGGAAACTGACCACTCATTAATTGATGGTGTTGATGGCATATTGGTCCCAGGCGGCTTTGGTACCAGAGGTACCGAAGGTAAAATTTATGCGGTCAAAACTGCCCGCGAAAACAACATTCCCTATCTAGGTATCTGTCTAGGTATGCAGATCGCCGTGATCGAATATGCACGCAATGTCTGCGGCCTAAGTGGGGCTAACAGTACTGAGTTCGATCCAGACACCCAGTATCCAGTGGTTGGGCTGATTGCCGAATGGATCGACAGTGAAGGCAACAAAGAGCGGCGCAGCGAAGATAGTGACCTTGGTGGCACTATGCGCTTGGGCTCTCAGGTCTGTCATTTGGTCCCGGGGTCTAAGGCTCACGAGATTTATGGTAGCGAGCAGATTGAAGAGCGCCATCGTCATCGCTATGAGGTAAATAATAACTTCTTGCCGCAGATAGAAGAGGCGGGGTTAGTCATCGGCGGCCTTTCGTTTGATAAAACACTTGTAGAGACCGTTGAATTGCCCAACCACCCTTGGTTTTTTGCCAGTCAATTTCATCCGGAATTTACCTCGACGCCCAGAGATGGTCATCCGTTATTCCAAGGGTTTGTCAGTGCTGCGACAGCCTTTCAAAAAAATAGCTAAGGGAGCTAGGTTATGGGTTCAGTAAGTATTCAGGTTGCAGATATTGGTGTAAGCAATGATGCACCTATGACCCTGTTTGGCGGCATGAATGTACTTGAATCCAGAGATATGGCCATGCAAATTGCTGAGGCATATGTGGAGGTGACGCAAAAGTTAGGTATCCCCTATGTTTTTAAAGCCTCTTTCGATAAAGCCAATCGCTCTTCAATCCATTCTTTCCGCGGCCCTGGCATAGATGAAGGGCTGAAAATATTCCAGGAGATAAAGAGCACTTTTAATATCCCCCTCATTACAGATGTTCATGAAATTGCCCAGGCTGCTCCAGTTGCAGAAGTCTGTGATGTGATTCAGCTGCCGGCATTTTTAGCCCGTCAAACCGACCTGGTCAAAGCCATGGCCGAGACTGGTGCAGTGATCAACGTTAAAAAGCCACAGTTTTTAAGCCCCGGTCAGATGGGCAATATTGTTGATAAGTTTCGCGAGTGCGGTAACGATCAGGTGATGCTCTGTGAGCGTGGGGCCTGCATGGGCTACGATAACCTAGTAGTTGATATGCTAGGGTTTAGAACTATGAAGGATGTCAGTGGCGGTTTGCCGCTGATTTTTGATGTAACCCATGCGCTGCAGTGCCGCGACCCGCTGGGTGCAGCCTCTGGTGGCCGTCGCCATCAGGTTGCCGAACTAGGGCGTGCTGGTATATCTGTGGGTATTGCCGGGTTGTTTTTGGAGGCTCATCCAGCGCCCGACCAGGCTCTCTGTGATGGCCCCAGTGCACTGCCACTGGATAAATTAGAGCCATTTTTGGCTCAGATGAAAGCCTTTGATGATTTGATTAAGTCGCAGCCGGATCTGAATATTCTCTGATCATATTCTAGATTTTCCGCTGTAACTATTTTTTGCGCTACCTTTTCCTTCTGTGAAATGTTTCTTAACCACCAAATTGGAGTCATTAAACCATGAGTAAAATTTCAGATATTCGAGCTTTTGAAGTTCTGGATTCAAGAGGCAACCCAACAGTGCAGGCCGATGTTATTTTAGAGAACGGCAAACTGGGTTCTGCCTGTGCTCCCTCCGGAGCCTCAACAGGATCAAGAGAAGCGCTCGAGCTGCGTGATGGCGACAAAGATCGGTATTTGGGCAAAGGTGTACTCAAAGCGGTAGCAAACATTAATGGCCCGATAAAAGACCTTCTAGTTGGTAAAGATGCTTCAGATCAGGCGGCTCTGGATCAGGCGATGATCGATGCTGACGGTACAGAGAACAAAGCAGTTTTGGGAGCCAACGCTATTTTGGCGGTATCTTTGGCAGCGGCTAAGGCTGCGGCAGAGGACAAAGGCCTGCCGCTTTATGCTCATATAGCAGAGTTAAATGGCACTGCTGGCCAGTACAGCATGCCCGTTCCAATGATGAATATTATCAATGGTGGCGAACATGCGGACAACAACGTAGATATTCAGGAGTTTATGGTTCAGCCGGTTTCTGCCACTAGCTTTGCTCAAGCCTTGCAAATGGGTGCTGAAATATTTCACGCGCTCAAGAAGGTGCTCAGCGCCAAGGGTTTGAATACTGCCGTGGGTGATGAGGGTGGATTTGCCCCAGATCTGGCGTCCAACGCAGAGGCGCTGGCTGTTATTAAAGAAGCAGTCGAAGCTGCTGGCTACAAGCTGGGTGAAGACGTGACCTTAGCACTCGATTGTGCAGCCTCAGAGTTCTACAAAGAGGGCCAGTACAATCTGTCTGGTGAGGGTAAAGTATACAGTTCCAATGGCTTTAGTGACTTCTTGGCCGAACTCAGCGATCAGTATCCTATTATTTCTATCGAAGACGGTCTGGACGAATCTGACTGGGATGGTTGGAAATATCAAACTGAAAAACTTGGCGATCGTTTGCAGCTGGTGGGTGATGATCTTTTCGTTACCAATACCAGCATCCTTAGCCGCGGTATTGAAATGGGTGTGGCCAATTCGATTCTTATCAAGTTCAATCAAATCGGTACCCTGACTGAGACCCTAGGCGCGATTAATATGGCCAAACAGGCTGGTTACAGCGTGGTTATATCTCACCGCTCCGGTGAGACTGAAGATACCACCATCGCAGATTTAGCCGTGGCCACTGCAGCCGGTCAGATCAAGACTGGCTCACTGTGCCGCTCAGATCGTGTGGCAAAATATAATCGTCTGCTACGAATTGAAGCAGAGCTGGGTAATCAAGCTGCTCCCTATAGAGGAAAGGCTGAATTCAAGCTATAACATAGGCGATTAGCCAATGCCTTGTAAAAGCGAATAGAATGACAATATGCGTTGGTTACTTATACTACTGATTATACTCTTCGCCGGTCTTCAGGCTCGCCTGTGGGTTGGCGAGGGTAGTCTTGCTCATATGGCTGAGCTAAATAGGCAACTCGATCTGCAAAAAGAAAAAAACCAACAGCTGGAAAAGCGCAATCAACTTATTGCCGAAGAAGTAGCAAGCCTCAAGAGCAATCTTGATTCTATTGAAGAAAAGGCTCGCAAGGATCTTGGCATGATCAAGCAGGGCGAGATTTTTTATCTGGTCATTGATAAGAGCGATCAAGTCTTGAATAGCGCGTCTAATGCCAGCCAGCAGGGGGCTCGTGATGACAGATAGGTCGCCAAAATACTGGGCAATTGTGCCCGCTGCTGGATTGGGTCAGCGCTTTGGTGCTGATATTCCCAAGCAGTTCCACCAGCTGAATGGCGCCCTAGTAGCTCAACACACCCTGAGTCGACTACTGAGTCTATCTATTATTGAAGCGATAATTGCTCCCTGTGATGTCGGCTCCGGCTACTGGTCAAAAGTAGCGGCCTGCAATGATCCGCGCGTGCAACTGGTGCCAGGAGGTAAACAGCGCGCCTACTCCGTGCTGAATGGGCTGGCTGCAATAGAGAGCAGGGCAGATGAAAATGATTGGGTGTTGGTCCACGATATGGCCCGCCCCTGTATTACAGCAAACAATATAGCCCAGTTAATTGCCGAGCTAGCTGAGCATAAAGTGGGTGGTCTTCTAGCGGCGCCGGTTAATGATACTTTAAAGTTTGTAACGGCGGATAATCGCATTATCAGTACAGTCAACCGCGCTGAATATAGAGCGGCTCAGACTCCCCAAATGTTTAGATTCGGCCTGCTAAAAAAATCTATCAAAGCCATGTTAGACGATAACAAGCTGCCTACTGATGAGGCTGCTGCTATGGAGTACTCAGGCTTTGAGGCGCTGGTGGTCAATGGTCGACAGGACAATATAAAGATCACTCGTCGAGAGGATTTGGCGATTGCTGAAGCCATTATGAAAAATCAAGAGCGCGAACAATGAGCACTCGGGAGAAGCTTAAATGCGTATAGGCCATGGTTATGATGTACATGCTTTTGGCGAGGGCAAAGGCTTGGTGCTGGGTGGTGTAAGTATTCCTTACCCACGTGCATTTATTGCTCACTCTGATGGTGATGTGTTAATTCATGCGCTAATAGATGGGATTTTAGGTGCCCTTTGTCTGGGGGATATAGGCCAACATTTCCCTGATACAGACTCAGCCTTTGCGGGCATTAATAGCCGTGACTTGCTAGCTAAGGTGGTGGCTATGATGCGAGTCAAAGGCTATGTATTGGGCAATGGCGATATGACTATTATTGCCCAGAGTCCTAAGATGGCACCCTATTTAGATGGCATGAGGCTCAACTTGGCAGCGGACTTAGGCTGCAGTGTCGAGCAGATCAACATAAAGGCAACCACCACTGAAAAGTTGGGTTTTTCTGGCCGCGAAGAGGGTATTGCCTGTCATGCCGTTGTCCTTTTAAGACCTGCCAATACAGATGAGCACAGCGGAGACTAGGGCAATCCGCTGCGACCATTTCAATTTTCACCTTATGCCACGATTGCATGGTGAGCCACTATCCAGCGCGTTATTCCGCTCCTGCCCAGAAGACTTTCAGGTCGATGAGATTCTGGATCTGGAGCCTAGTGATCATGGCGAGCATCTTCTTTTGCATATTCGCAAGCGCGACCAGAACAGTCAGTGGGTTGCTGGCCTATTGGCCGAATTGGCGGGTATTAAGCGCAGAGATATTGGATTTTGTGGTCTCAAGGACCGCTATGCGGTTACTAGCCAATGGTTCAGTTTGCATCTACCCGGTCGAGAGCTCGATCTAAAGCAGTTGCAGCATAATGACTTCGAAGTTCTCAGTGCTCGGCGTCACCATAAAAAGCTACGTCGCGGCATGCATAGTGGCAATCGCTTCAATATTGTGCTGCGTCAATTTACGCCAGATAAATATTTATTAGAGCAGCGTTTACAGCTTATCGAGCAGCATGGCGTACCCAATTATTTTGCAGAGCAGCGCTTTGGGCACGATGGTGGCAATTTACACCGCGTGGTTGAGCTCATTGAGAGTGACCGATTAAAAGGGAATAAGCAGGGCACAGGTATCTATCTCTCGGCTGCACGCTCCTGGCTGTTTAATTTATTAGTTAGCAAGCGCCTAGAAATGAATGGCCTTGCGCCCATTGATGGGGATCAGTCAGCAGCACTCTGGGGTCGCGGCCGATCTAATATCAACGCTGAGGTAGGTAGTATTGAATCTGAGGTCTTGGGTGACTGGCAGAGTTGGTGCTATGCCCTAGAGCATGCGGGCCTAAAGCAGGAGCGTCGAGCGCTATTGTTGTATCCGCAGGATTTAACCAGTTGTTGGCTAGAGAGTGATCGGTTGGAGCTGAATTTTGCACTCCCTGCTGGCGCTTACGCTACAGCGTTATTGCGGGAAATGGCAGAATTATTCCGCCCCGAATTTAAAGCCCTGTGATATATTATCGACCTAATAACAGGCTGTGCTGAAGGCCGTCCACGTCAGGGTTAAGAACAGGAGTAACGGGTGAATTCGATCGAACTAGCTGGTATTGGCATGACGTCCCAGCGCACTAGAGAGCGGTTAATTCAGCGTCTGATAGATCAGGGTATTAGCAGTCAACCTGTACTCGATGTTATTAGAATGACTCCTAGACATCTTTTTCTCGATGAGGCCCTATCTCACCGAGCCTACGAAGATACAGCTCTACCTATTGGATTTTCTCAAACGCTCTCGCAGCCCTATATAGTTGCGCGAATGACAGAGATTCTCCTTAGCGCGGGCCCACTCAAAAAGGTCTTGGAGATTGGCACCGGCTCGGGCTACCAAACAACCATTCTGTCCCAGCTAGTAGAGACGGTATATACGGTCGAGCGTATAGAGCCGTTGTTGCGAAAAGCTAAGGATCGCTTCCGTAAGCTTGGCCTTGGCAATATCACTGCCGAGCTCTCCGATGGAAGTTTTGGTTGGGAAAAACACGCGCTGTACGACGGTATTATCACGACCGCGGCACCTCAAGCCGTACCTGAAGAGCTCCTGCGTCAAATGGCGCCTGATGGCATTTTAGTTATTCCAGTTGGCAATGGCATATCCCAAGACTTACGCGTTCTTAAACGCTTGGGTAACACCGCCGAATTTGACGAAGAGATAGTCGAAAAAGTGAAGTTTGTACCCCTCTTAGGTGGTATTTCACGTTAGAGGTTCACACCAGAATTCAGAGGAAGCCCCATGAGACATATCGGACATCAGTTGCTGCTTTTTTTGAAAGGACTGGCTATGGGCGCTGCCGATGTGGTGCCCGGGGTATCCGGAGGCACCATTGCCTTTGTAAGTGGGATCTATATTGAATTAATCAACGCGATTAAATCTCTCAACTTTGAGGCTCTTCGGTTGCTGAGGTCGAAGGGTATCGCAGCCGCTTGGCAGCATATAAACGGCAACTTTCTGACAGTTTTGCTGCTAGGTGTGCTAACCAGTCTATTTTCCCTAGCTCAGGTTATGCAATTTCTGTTGGCAGAGCACCCTCTACCGCTGTGGTCATTTTTTACCGGCCTGATTTTAGGCTCAGTAATTTATTTATTGCGTCAGCATCCCCCGTCCCAGCGAATTGAGCAGCTGATGTTTGCTGTGGGTGTATTGATAGCCTACGGGATTTCCATTGCGCCGGCAGTCATTCTCGAGGGCAATCATCTAACTATGTTTTTTGCCGGCTCCATTGCGCTCTGTGCGATGATTTTGCCGGGCATATCAGGTTCATTTATCTTGGTGTTGCTGGGGCTTTATCCTGTATTTATAGATGCGATTGCCAATTTTCAGATCGATATTCTGCTGGTTTTTGCCGCTGGTGGTCTGATTGGCCTCATGCTGTTCAGTCGCCTTCTATCCTGGTTGCTGACTTTTTATCAGACCATGGTAATTGCTACCATGTGTGGGTTTTTGGTGGGCAGCTTAAATGTAATTTGGCCCTGGAAGCTAGTGACTGAGTCAGTGGTCAGCGACTCTGGGAAGGTCGTTGTATTAGCATCCGAAAATCTGCTGCCCTATCAGTTTACTGAGCTTGTTGGCCAGGACCCCCTGACCAGTTTGTGCATTGCAGCTTTGGTGTTTGGCTTGATTTTAGTGCTGGGTTTGGAATATGTTGGTGCTAAATATCAACAACATTCTTCACAGGTAGATTAATTTGTATAGATTCAGCCTACCCCTGATAGCCCTTCTCGGTGCCCTTGCGGCTGGTTGTGAAACCTATTCTGCGCCCATGAGTACCCGCGAACAGCCGCCGAGCCTGCGTATTACCGCGCACCCAGTGACAGTAGGTGAAACTCTCTATTCAATTGCGTGGCGATATGACTTGGATGTGCGCAAACTGGCTAAGGCCAATGCCATCAGCCCCCCCTATACAATCCGCTCTGGTCAGGTGCTGTCTTTAAAGACTACAGGTATCAATCTCAGTGATGCATCCAGATCTACCGCCCCTGTGCCGCAGGTTAATAGCGGTTCTGTGGCAGAGGCTAAAACAACTCCCAAGCCGATTGTCTACAGTAAGAACCTGCGTTGGCAATGGCCGGTAAAGGGCGAGGTGGTAGAGGGTTATAGTCCCAAGGATCTGCGCAAAGGACTCAGCATCAGGTCAAATGCCAGTCTTAATGTGCAACCCGCAGCTCCCGGAACTGTGGTCTATGCAGGTGACGGTTTGCGTGGATATGGTAAGCTGGTTATCATTAAACACAGTGAGGTGCTACTTAGTGCCTATGCTCATAATGAAGAAATACTGGTAAAAGAGGGGCAAACTGTAAAAAGTACGGAAACAATCTCAAAATTGGGGTCTAAGAAAACGTTGTACTTCGAAATTAGGAAAGACGGTAACCCCGTAAATCCAACTGTATATATAGATTAAAACCGAATAATAAAAAAGTTAGAGTTAAGAAAGTGACAGGGAGGGGAGAGAATTACCGATTGAGGTAAGGTTCTGGGTTAGCGCCGGGATTGGCTGCTAAATACATGGAAGATCGTGCAAAAGGGATGATAACGTGATGGATGAAGCGTTTATTGTAGATCAGCAAGCTCAGGCTTCTGATAGTAGGGAAGACTCACCGAATGTAAGTCATCAGGTCATTGATGCAACTAGTCTTTATTTAAAAGAAATCGGATTCGCGCCGCTACTGACGGCCGAAGAAGAGGTTTTTTATGCCCGCAAATTTCACAAAGGTTGTGAAGCGGCGCGCCATAGGGTGATCGAAAGCAATTTGCGCTTAGTGGTCAAAATATCAAGGCGTTATGTCAATCGAGGCCTTGAACTCTTGGATTTGATAGAAGAGGGTAATCTGGGTCTTATGCGGGCCGTTGAAAAGTTCGATCCTGAGCTGGGATATCGATTTTCAACCTACGCTACTTGGTGGATTCGCCAGACCATTGAGCGAGCATTAATGAACCAAACCCGCACCATTAGACTGCCGGTCCATGTTGTCAAAGAACTTAATGTCTATCTGCGCGCATCACGCAAGTTGGCTCAGCGCCTTGATCATGCGCCTACCCCCGATGAAATTGCTGAAGAGGTAGGCAAACCTGTGGCAGACGTGCTCAAGGTGCTCAGTTTGAGCGAGCGGATTGCCTCCATTGATGTGCCGGTAGCTGATAAAGAGAAAACTCTGGTAGAAACCATCGCCGATGACAGTGGCTTTAGCCCTGAAAATCAAATCGAGGGTGAAAATCTTACCACTGTGCTCAATGAATGGTTGGAACAGCTTCCGGAAAAGCAACGGGAGGTTTTAGTGCGGCGCTTTGGGCTACTCAATCATCAGGAGGAGACCCTGGAGCAGGTAGGGCGAGAAATTGGGCTGACCCGAGAGCGAGTCAGGCAGATTCAGGTCGATGCCCTGCGTCGTTTGGGTGATGTATTGCGCAAGCACGGCCTGAGCAGTGACGTACTCTTTGCTGAGTTGCAAGATGGTTGCTAATCCATAGTTTGACTATGCCAATAAAAAACCCAACCTAGGCTGGGTTTTTTGCATCAGTTAAGCGTTGTCTTGCTTATTCTGCTTCTGCGAGGTAGCGCTCTCTAGAGGCTAAAACTTCTTTGCGCGCGGCTTCAGCATTGTCCCAGCCTTCAACTTTCACCCACTTACCTGGCTCCAGTGCTTTGTAGTTTTCAAAGTAATGTCCAATCTGAGCAATTAACAACTCAGGAAGGTCAGAGGCTTCCTCTACATGATCGTAGAGTTTGGTCAGCTTGCTATGGGGCACTGCCAGTAGCTTGGCGTCAATGCCTGATTCATCGCTCATATTTAACACACCCACCACGCGGCTGCGAATTACAGCGCCCGGTACCACTGGGTATGGAGTGACCACCAATACATCTAGGGGGTCGCCATCTTCAGAAAGAGTCTGGGGCACATAGCCATAGTTAGCTGGATAAAACATTGGAGTAGCGACAAAACGGTCAACGAAAAGTGCATCACTGTCTTTATCTACTTCGTATTTAATTGGGTCATGGTTTGCGGGGATTTCAATAATTACATTGATATCGTTAGGCAGGTCTTTACCCGCTGGTATGTCGTTGTAGCTCATTTCAGTGGTTCCATTAGATTGCGTGTCAAGGGAAGCCGCGGATTATAGCCAGTTGCTCAAAACTTGACCAGTGGCAAAGTGTAAATGCCGCAACCGCTACTGTAATCTAAAGGTTATGGGCAGACTCAACTCGAATATCTCTGTTTTCATTTCCGTAGGCATCGGTGGGAAGGGGGCTGCATCTTTTACTGCCTTAAGAGCCGCCTTATTTAACAGTTTGAAGTCCGACTTCTGAGTAATTGACGCATCGACCAGTTCGCCTGACAAATCAATTGAGACTGCAATACGAACCGTGCCTTGCTGATTTTTGTCTACGGCTCGACGGGGGTAACTGATCGATTTGTAAATCTGCCCCACTACCAGCGGCGTGTAGTCCCGTTGCGCTAGAGCTTCGGTTACATCAAAGTCTAGAACGTTGTCTTCAGACTCTATGTCCTCAGAGGCCAACAGTTCCTCTTGCAGAGTTTCAGAACTAGATTCGGAACTCGTTTCAGAAGCTAATTCGGCGACCGTCTCTAATGTTGGCTCAGGGATATCCGGTGTCGGAAGCGCTTCAATAGCTGCCAGCGCAGTCGTTTGAAGCGGGGGTATATCAACTTTTTCGAGTGGTTTTTCCTCCACTGGGGGAGGGGCCATCCAAGAAGCAGCTAAGGCAACTCTGTTTGGCTGAGGCTTTACCGACTGGAGAAGCGACAGGGCTTGGCTGTCTCTACTATTCCCCAGTAGTTGATCTTTGAAGGCTGTTGAGGGTGGGATTGGACCAATCCAGGTGCGCAGCAGAATATTAAAGACATTATTTGGATAGTTGGACACCAGCTCTGTGCCATTAAATCGCACCGATGTACCCCTATCCGGACCGAAAAGGTATTCAATTACGTCGCCCTTCTGAGGCGCAGATTTGGGTGCCTGCATAATATCTATCACCTCTTGAGCCGACCCCGAAAAACTCTCCCGATCGTTGTTGATAGAGATACTCTGCATCCACAGATTAAGCCAACGACGCTTTGAGTAGTTATTGAGTAGTCGTACTTCCATGCGTTTGGGGCTTTCTGCTAGCTGGATGCTATTGGCATTGTGCTGTTGTGTCTCGGTAAAAAGGGCAGCCACAAATTGCTGTTTACCTAAATCTTCATAGATGGCACAGCCGTTAAGTCTCAGATTATTCGGTTTATCGGCGGAGCCGTTGTTGGCTAGCATTGCGCAGAGAATACCCGCTACAATACTGCGGACAAACGTGATTTTTTTGTAGTTGAGTTGTTGCCTAGGTGTGCTAATCATTTGGCTTCATCCTGTCCATGTTACCTGTAATTCCGCGCATCAAGGTGCGTCCGGAATAGTCCATTTCCTAGCTTTGGTAGTTTATTGTCATCACAGCTATATTTAGTGCAAGCCTGATTAATTGAAATACAAACGACATCTGATTTTTCATCGTGTTTTTGTAGAATAGATCACAGCATGTCGGCTCCTATGAGAACTAATTAAATTGTGAAATGCCTGTGCGTCGGCCCACTGAATGCCAAGTAAAATCTTAATATTTTTAAAACAGGCTATTTTTCAGGGCAGTTCGCCTAAAACCCGAGTAAACTAGAGCGCTGTATTTTGCGTAAAGCCCACAACAAAAATTTATCTGTGGATGACTAAAAACTAAGGTAGGTTTCTTTGAATAATAATGTGCGTCTCGCCTTGATATTTTCCCTGGCCATTGTTGCCTGGTTCGCCAGTGGATTGCTCACTTCAACCGACCCTGTGGAGGTTGTCAGCCAGTCTCCTAGCAAATATACCAAAGTACTAGTGGCTTATTCTGAACAGCAGCTTTTTAGTCCTACGGTGTCCTTGCGAGCTAAGACTAAAGCCAACCGAGCGGTGCGAGTTCTGGCTCAGGTTTCGGGTAAGATTTCTGCCACGCTCATTGAAGAGGGTGATGCGGTAGAGAAGGGGCAGGGCATCTGTCAGATTGATCCTGAAGACCGACACTTCCGTCTTGCTCAGGCCAGAGCAGCCCTCGAGAATGCAGATATTGCCTATCGAGGCGCGCAAAAATTAAAAAGTGCTGGCTATCAATCTGAGCTGGCTATATCTCAAGCAAAAGCGGCATTGGCCTCCGCGCGAACCAATGTTAAGCGTGCCCAGTTAGATATTGAAAATCTCCAGATTACGGCACCCTTTGATGGCATAGTCGAATCGCGGCCGGTGGAGGTTGGTGATTTTGTGGCGCCGGGCAGCCATTGCGCCACGGTAGTCGAACTCAATCCATTGAAAATTGAAGCCCTGGTCACGGAGTCCGAAATTGGCAGTCTTAGTAAAGGTGATCAGGCCGTAGTTGACGTCGATGGTAAAGAGTACAGAGGAGCTCAGCTCACTTATCTAGCGATTCAGGCGCACCCAGTAACCAAGGGTTACCGGGTAGAGGCCACCATGGAGAACGCCGATCAATCTATGAGGGCTGGTGTCTCGGCTCAGATGGATATAGACATTGCTGGAGTGAGTGGTCATCTGGTGCCCGCGAGTACTATCTTACTCAATGATTTGGGTGAGACAGTAGTTCGCGTCGTTGATAGCAGCCAGATAGTGCGATCGTTTCGAGTCAACGCTGTTGGTGAGACCTCTCAGGGCATCTGGGTTACAGGTCTACCGGATGAGATTGTACTGATTACGGTGGGTCAAAACTACGTGATTGATGGTGAGCGCGTAGAAGCGGCTTTCCCCGATAACAACTCACCGCGATAGTCTGGAACTGATTCAACCATGAAATTTCTCAGTCTAATTGTCGACCATTCCAGAGCAACCCTATCCATCATGTTGCTGATTCTTATCGCAGGTGCTGGCTCGCGCCTTTCTATGCCTGTGGAGCTCAACCCTAATGTAACACTTCCAGTCGTTATGATTATGGTACGCCACGATGGTATTTCTCCGGAAGACGGTGCCCGACTGCTGATCAGGCCAATCGAAAAAGAGCTCAAGACATTAGATGGTTTGGAAGAGGTAAAGGCTACCGCTCGCGAAAGTGTAGTGACAGTTACGGCAGAATTTGAAGTCGCCGATAATATAAAAGAAATCGTTGCTGAAGTGCGTGAAGCGGTAAATCGTGCCAAAGCAGAATTTCCTCAGGAAACCAAAGAACCCATAGTCAATGAGTTAAGTCCCAGTCCTGAGCCGACCATTGTTATAACTTTCTCGGGCGATAATGTGACTGAGCGAGAGCTGTTTAAGGCAGCGAAGTTTTACCAGCGAGAACTGGAAATGCTTCCCGATGTGCTAAAGGCAGATGTCTCTGGTGATCGCGAAGAGGTGGTTGATGTCATAGTAAACCCATCGCGACTAGAGCAGTATGGCTTGCGTATCGATGAACTGGTGCGTGCTGTCAGAGTCAATAATTTGTTGATTCCCGCTGGCGAGCTAGACGCTGCACAGGGTCGCTTTGGTATCAAAATCCCCGCATTAATTGAGACTGCTGAAGATATTAGGGCGTTGCCGGTTCGCAATAATGCCGAGGGATCTATTACCCTTGGCGATGTAGCTTCGGTGCGGCGAACCTTCAAAGACGCCGCCGGATACAGTTTTATTAATGGTGAAAAAGCCATTGCTATCGAAGTCCGTAAACGTCTGAACGCCAATCTTATTGAAACCGTCGAAGCCTCGCGTGCGACCGTGGAAAGATACCGAGATCAATTCTCTGCCGATATGAATATCGACTACGTTTTTGACTCTTCTGTGATGACCAACCAGATGGTCAATGAGCTGCAAGGCAATATCATTACCGCAATGTGTCTAGTGCTGATTTTGGTGGTTGCAACTCTAGGCGTTAAATCAGGGTTGCTGGTTGGATTTGGTATTCCCTTCTGCCTGCTAGGCGCTCTGATTATTATCAACGTGTTGGGCTATAGCTTTAACTTTATGGTTATGTTTGGGCTACTGCTGTCTCTGGGTATGTTGATTGATGGTGCTATCGTTGTAGTGGAATTTGCCAATACTCAAACTGCTGCTGGTCTGCCTACCAGAGAAGCTTATATAGCCGCAGTAAGGCGCATGGCCATTCCAGTGATAGCATCAACTGGAACCACTCTGGCAGCCTTTTTGCCTCTGCTATTTTGGCCTGGGGTGTCCGGCGACTTCATGTCCTACCTACCGATTACGGTATTTGCAGTGCTTGCATGGTCGCTTACCTACGCACTTATTTTTGCGCCGACATTGGGTATAGTGCTGGCTCGTCGTCGCGGTAAGCAAAAGAAGTTACCAGAGGATCATCAGTCAGAGAAGTCTGCAAAAACACTACTTGAACCATTACTCAATGGTTACCTCAATATATTGCGTCCAGTAATTCGGGCGCCTGTGGTCTCTGCTGCTGTGGCTATGGCGCTACTTATCGCCATTTTTGATATCTATGGGCGATTTAACGCTGGTCAGGAATTTTTCACCTCCATTGAGAGTCAGTACGGCATGGCAGAGGTGCGAGCACAGGGTAATATGTCCCTTGAAGAGCAGCGTCAAATTACCATGCAGGTGCAGGACATAGTGTCTGCGGTGCCAGGTGTCAATAAGCTCTACGGCTATGCTACTGGTGGCGGCATGATGGTTTTTGGTACCGATGTAAGCCGTGACAAAATAAGCTCATTTCTTGTTGAGCTGTATCCCCGTGAAGAGCGTGATAGAGGCAGTGCGGAAGTTTTTTCGGAGATTCGTCAGCGCACACAGTCACTACCAGGTGTCTATGTTACCGCGGTCGAAATGGAAACTGGGCCCCCAACAGGCAAAGATATTCAGATGCAGATTTCCTCTTCAGATCGTCAGGCCATGTACAGAGCCACGGCGCTGATAAAGCAGTGGATTGCAGATAATGTTGAGGGTGTTCGAGATCTTCAGGACACTTCACCGCTGGCGGGTATCCAGTGGGAAGTAGAGGTTGATCGCTCCAGAGCTGCAATGCTTGGCGTTAACGTGGCCGACGTGGGTAATATGGTACAGATGGTCACTGGTGGTGTGATGATTGGCGAATTCCGGCCAGATGATGCTGCTGACGAAATTGAAATCAGGTTGCGCTATCCAGAGCAGGATCGACAGTTAGCTTCCATCGATAGCTTGAGAGTCAATACACCACAGGGTGCGGTGCCCGTGAGCAGCTTTAGCGAGCGTCTGGCAAGGCCAAGGGTAGACGCGATTCAGCGCATCGACATGGTCGAGACGGTATTCATCTTAGCGAATTCCGAAGAGGGCTACCTTGCCGACAATCAAACGGGACAAATTGCCAACTGGCTCGAGACTCAGGATTTTGGATCTTCCGTAAATATTACCTTCCGCGGTGCTAATGAAGAGCAGGCCAAGGCCGCAGCGTTTTTGTCTACGGCGTTCTCACTGGCTATGTCGGTGATGCTGATTATGTTAGTAATGCAGTTTAATAGTTTTTACCAAGCGGGACTTATTCTATTCTCCGTGGTGATGTCGACGGCTGGCGTGCTCTTAGGGCTTCTGATTGCTCAGGCAACCTTTAGCACTGTTCTGACTGGTGTAGGTATAGTTGCGCTGGCGGGCATTGTGGTGAACAACAATATCGTGCTGATCGATACCTACAACTATTTGCGCCGCAGTAACCCTGGGCTGTCTGCCAGTGACGCCGTGTATAAGGCGGCTAAATCCAGATTCAGACCGGTTATGCTGACCAGTGTAACCACCATAGTGGGGCTGCTGCCTCTGGCGAATGGATTGAGTATTGACCTGGTCAACCGCAGCTACACCTTTGGTGGCATGGTAGCTTCCTGGTGGCAGCCTTTGGCGAGCGCAATCGTAAATGGTCTTATCGTATCCACTGTGTTGACCCTTCTTTTGACACCGGCGATGCTGTTGCTGCCTGGTGTTGTGTCAAAAAAGTTGGGCTTTAAAGTGGTGGAGCAACAGTTTGAAGACGACGCTGCTTGATGGCTGTAAAGACTTTTTAGCTCAAAGTCTCTTAGCCCAAAGCCTCAGTCAGGGTCGAGGGCAATAGCCATTACCATGAGGAAAATCATCCACTGTGACTGCGATTGCTTTTATGCTGCAGTGGAGATGCGTGACGACCCCTCTCTAGTTAACCTGCCCATAGCCATTGGTGGTAAATCCGATCGTCGCGGTGTGATTGCCACCTGCAATTACAAGGCTCGCCACTTTGGTGTGCGTTCAGCAATGCCTACTGGTCAGGCTCTAAAGCTCTGTCCAGACTTAGTGGTAATTCCCGGAACCATGTCCAAATACCGAGAGGCAGCTCAGCAAATTCGTCAAATTTTTTATCGCTACACCGATAAGGTCGAGCCGCTATCACTGGATGAGGCCTATCTTGATGTAACGGATTGCCTTGAATGTCAGGGTAGCGCCACCCTGATTGCCGAGCAGATTAGACAAACCATTGCCGAAGAGGTTGGCGTGACCGCCTCTGCGGGTATAGCACCCAACAAGTTTCTAGCTAAAGTAGCTAGCGACCTCAATAAACCAGATGGACAGTTTGTAATAACGCCCGCTGATGTCGATGACTTTGTTGAGAATTTGCCGGTGAAGCGAATTTTTGGTGTAGGTAAAGTGACCAATGAAAAATTGCGCCGCCTTGGCATTGTCACCTGCGGAGATTTACAGAAACGATCGCTGGTCGAGTTGGTGGATAAATTTGGGGTATTTGGCAAGCGATTACATGATCTCAGCTTTGGTCGCGACCATCGAGAAGTGAATGCCAATAGCCGCCGTAAGTCTCTTAGTGTCGAGCACACCTACTCAGATGATCTTCAGGACTCCAGTGCCTGTCTCGCTAAGTTACCGGAGCTATTGGTAGAGTTGCGCAGTCGCCTGCGACGTGTTGACAGCGATTACCTAGTGACTAAACAGTTTATAAAGATGAAGTTTAATGATTTCTCAGCAACCACGGTCGAGCGGCAGACAGTTAAGGGGCTCCCTTTGGAAAGTTTTGAGCACCTCTGCGAACAGGCTTGGCAGCGAGCTGAGCGTCCGGTGCGTTTATTGGGAATAGGTGTGCGTTTTGTGGACTCGGCGGATCAGGGCCCCGCGATGCAGTTAGAACTGTTCCCCTAAAAGGGTACTGGGGTACACATAAAATAATCAGCTTGTTAGACTGGTGAATTAAACTAAGGATAAAGACACCGCTGTGCTCAGAGGATCTAAACAATCGATGCGCAATGAACTCCGTCGTAAAACAGAGGAGTTCCTGTCCCGTGGTGGCGAGATTAAAAAATTTAACGCTGGTGAGACTGGTGAGCCTGCAGATCAGCCAAGGTCAAAGTCGGTGTTTGTCAGCGGTGAGCCAAGGCAGACCAGAACCTATGTTAATGATGTGGTCTCTGCTCTGGACAGCCGCAAGAAGAGAAAGCCAGCAGCACCTCAACCCAAGCCAAAAAAACGTCCTGTAAAAAAGATTATTTACGACGACTTTGGTGAGCCTCTTCGAGAGATTTGGACCGACGACTAATTGAGATCCTCGCCACGGGCCTGTTTGTCAGCATGATAGCTCGAGCGCACTAGAGGCCCACAGGCAGCGTGCGAGAAGCCGATGCTCTCAGCGTAGGCGGTGTATTCAGCAAATTCATCTGGATGCACAAAGCGGTCGACCGGCAGATGGTTGACCGAGGGCTGCAGATACTGGCCCACCGTAAGCATATCCACATCATGCTCGCGGAGATCGTCTAGGGTCCGTAGCAACTCATCCTTAGATTCTCCCAGACCAACCATAAGGCCTGATTTAGTGGGCACATGGGGATTGAGAGCCTTGTACTCTTTAAGTAATTTTAATGACCAGGCGTAATTAGCGCCGGGGCGTGCCTCCCGGTACAGGCGTGGAATGGTCTCCATATTATGGTTAAACACATCCGGGGCTGTCTCAGTCAATATTTTTAGGGCTGGCTCCATGCGGCCGCGAAAATCAGGGACTAGTACCTCTACTTTTAATTTGGGTGAGAGTAATCGCGCTTCGCGAATACAGTCGGCAAAGTGCTGAGCACCGCCGTCTCGCAAATCATCCCTGTCAACCGAGGTTATTACCACATAGCTTAGCCCCATAGCCTGAATAGCCTTAGCCAGATTAGTCGGCTCGTCACTATCAAGTGGGTTGGGTTTGCCATGGCCCACATCACAGAATGGGCAGCGCCTAGTACAGATCTCACCCATAATCATAAAGGTCGCTGTGCCATGGCTAAAACATTCATGCAGGTTGGGGCAGGCTGCCTCTTCACAGACTGTAGCCATTTTATGGCTACGTAAAATATCTTTTATTTCTTGCACTTTCGGCGACGCAGAGAGACGAATACGCATCCACTCAGGTTTGCGCTGTATGGTTTGAGTGGGAATCACCTTGACCGGAATACGCTCCACTTTATCGGCGCTGCGAAGTTTCTCACCCTGCTGTAATCGGCGTGTGCGCTTAGGTGGTGTAACAGACTCTGAGGTCATGGTTTTTCCTGTACATAATTCAATTTACAACAATCTGATTGCTGCCGGTAACATAGCCATTATAACCCAGCCCTTTGGCCAGTAATGCGGCCAATACTTCTGTAACAGTCTCTATACTTGGCGGTTCATCAACCAGATCTGCTATCTGAGTCATGGGAACGCTCAGCCCGCAGGGATTGATACGCTGCCAAGCGGACATGTCCATGGATACGTTAAAGTTTAACCCATGGTAACTACAGCCTTTGCGAATACGCAGACCCAGCGAGGCGATCTTTTGCCCATCGGCGGTGTATACCCCAGGTGCGTCGCGTCTAGGACTGGCGCTGATTTCCCATTTTTGCAAGGTTTCGACCAGAGCCTGCTCAATTAGACTGACCAGATCCCGTACGCCCAGTTTTAGACGCTTGAGATCAATTAGCAGATACGCAGTGATCTGACCTGGGCCATGATAGGTGACATGGCCACCGCGATCGCTTTTCACAACTGGTATGTCGCCCGGCATTAAAACGTATTCAGCTTTGCCGGCCTGACCCTGAGTAAATACTGGCTGATGCTCCAGAAACCAGATTTCATCAGCTGTGCTGGCATCTCGCTGTTCATTAAATGCCTTCATGTCTGCGAACGACTGGCTGTACTCACAGAGACCCAAGTGGCGGACAATCAGTGGCAGAGAGTCGGCCACGGCTAAAGTACCATCTTCACTCGGCTGCTGGTTTTAAGGTCTTCAAAAATTGCAGAAAGCTGAGGTTTGCCAGTTGCTGTAATCACCACCGTAATAGACTGCCAACGACCTTTGCTGCTGTCGCGAATAGTGATTTCACTGCGGTCAAATCCCGGGGCATGGGTTTCCATAACCTGCAGCACATGCTCGTGCATTTCCGGATGGGCATCGCCCATTACCTTTACTGGGTAGCTACAGGGAAACTCGATCTGTGGTGCTTCTTGGTCAGTCACTGGCGTTATCTCAGGAGATTAGTTGGGTAAAAAACAGAATAATCCAATCCATCAGCCGAGCGAATAAGCCAGCTTCTGCTACATCGATCTCGGCTACCAGAGGCACATCAACCATGAGTTCATCATTGAGGCTAACCTGCAGTCTGCCCAGCTCCTGACCTCTGAAAATAGGTGCCTTGATCTCTTCATCGACCAAAATGTTAGCGGTGAGATTCTTCTCAGAGCCCCTTGGAAAGGTCAGGGTAACGTCTTCGGCAATAGTGAGGTTTAAAAATTCCTCAGCGCCGTACCAGACTTTGGTGTTTTCTTTAATTAGCTCATCAGCAGCGTAGATAACCTTGGTATCAAAATTTCTAAAACCATAGGACAGTAGCTTTTGTGACTCTCTGGCTCTAGAGGCATCACTGCTGGCTCCGAGTACCACCGAAATAAGGCGCATGTCGCGGCGCTCTGCCGATGCCACTAGGCAGTAGCCCGCTTCCTCTGTGTGCCCTGTTTTTAAGCCGTCGACACTCTTATCACGCCACAGCAAGCGGTTGCGATTAGGTTGCTTAATATTATTGTGTTCAAAATATTTTTTTGCGTAGATACTGTAATAATCTGGATGGTCGCGGATTATAGAGCGAGCAATAAGCGAGAGATCACGGGCCGTGGTCACCATACCTTCGGCCGGCAGACCGGTGGCGTTCATGTAATAGGTGCCCGTCATGCCTAGCAGTTCCGCCTGCAAATTCATGCTGTCGGAAAAGGCAACTTCACCACCACTTAAAAACTCAGCCAAAGCTATCGCGGCATCATTGCCCGATTGGATAATTACACCGTGCATCAGATCAATAACAGATACCCTGGAGCGTGGACTGAGAAACATGGTTGAACCGTCAGTCTTGGCGCCGCCCAACTCCCAAGCATTGTCGCTGATTAACACCTCATCATCTTCGCTGATGCGGCCAGCCTTGATTTCGTTAGAGACAATGTAGGTGGTCATCATTTTGGCCAGACTAGCTGGAGGCAACTGCTCATCAGCATTATCTTCTGCCAGTACCTGCCCAGTTTTGGCATCCACCAGAATCCAAGCCTTGGCAGCGATTTCCGGAGCTGCTGGAATCAGTTTCTGCGCCTGGCTGGTAGGCATTGCCAACAGACATAGGAGGTAGATTGCTGACAACAATATCCGTTTGGTAAACATAGGGAGCACACCGAAAATCAAATTAAACAGGCTCGATAGTTTAACACCAGATAGCGGCTTATGCGCCCCCTCTTAGCATAGTTCTGATGATTACTGGGACATCAGGCAGCGGCGCAGTCTGAGTATTACTCGGAGATAATAAACCCTGAGATATTAGCCGCGTCCAGCAGTGCCTTGCGCAACTGCTGTAATTCAAGTTTGCCTACAATGGGTCCAACCCATACCTTAAAGAGTTGGTCTTTTTTCTGAACCGAGATGGGCAGCGAGGTATGGTCCTGAACCTTTTTTTGCAGAATCTGTGCCGAGTCCAAATCATTAAATGCTCCTACTTGGAGATAACGATCTTGAAAAGCTTCTTGCTCGGGATCCTCACTTGAGGCAGATTGGCTGCTGTCAGCAGATAAATTCTCGGTAGCTGTTGGCTGACTGGGGTCAAGGTATTCCACCAAAACTCTAGCGGTGCCCTGGTCAGCAAATCCCAATTTAAGAGCACCCACATAGGATAGATCTATTAATCGCGCATCGTGGAATGGTCCGCGATCATTGACGCGCACCACTATAGACCGATTATTATCCAGATTAGTCACCGAGACGTAGCTGGGTATTGGCAATGTTTTATGTGCTGCAGTCATGCCATACATATTATAAATTTCACCATTCGAGGTTTTTCGGCCGTGAAACTTTTTACCGTACCAGGAGGCGACACCCTGCTCGCGATAATTTTTATTGCTGCTCATAACCTGGTAGGTCTTGCCAAACACAGTATAGGGGCTCTTATTGCCTAGTTTGGTGATTGGTTCTACTTTGGGTAGGGGGTTGGGGATCGCTGAGATGTCTATTCTCTCGCCTGGGCCATCCCTATCAGATGTTGGCCCCAGAGTTGGCGCAGAACCGCAGCTGACTATGCCCAGAACTGTTGCGAGGATAACCGGCAGAGCGCCAAGGTGGCGATTAGCAGTGCTCATCGGAGGCACAGTGGCTTGTCCGGATAATTTCACTGAGTTGATAGACTGCAAGCGCATACTTGGTGCGCGGGTTATAGCGGCCAATCACATAAAAGTTATGTAGCCCGATCCAGTATTCATCGCCATATTTGGCTTTAAATCGCATTGGGAATGCCTTGGTGTCTTGGTCGAATTTCTCTACCGGTTCGTAGCCCATAGCGACAAGATCGGCGATGCTAGTCTTGGGGCGTTTCATCTGATTAAGACCCTCTTCGCTTACCTTGCCATTGATATGGGCTCTGGTCGCTACTGGTTGATCTTTCTGCCAGCCATGTTTGGAGAAATAGTTGGCCACACTGCCAATGGCGTCTGTTGGATTGGTCCAAATATCAGCAAAGCCGTCACCATCGTAGTCCACCGCATAATTGCGATAGCTATTTGGCATAAACTGACCCCAGCCCATGGCGCCGGCGTATGAACCTTTGAGACTCAACGGATCCTGTTGTTGTTCTCTGGCCAATAAAAATAGATGCTCCAGCTGGATAGTGAAGAATTTCTTGCGAGATTCACGCTTGTCTGTATAGGTGTAGTAGTCAAAGGCCAGTGTAGTCAATGCGTCAATAACCTTGTAACTTCCGGTGTTGCGGCCATAGTTGGTTTCAACCCCTATAATGCTGACGATAATTGCAGGGTCTACGCCAAATTCTGCTGCTGCACGCTCAAGGGTGGCTTGATTTTGGCGCCAAAACTTAACGCCATTTTTGGTGCGCAGATCAGAGATAAAGTGTTTGCGGTACTGGTGCCAGGGCTTCACTTTTTCTGCCGGGCGACTCATCGCTTTTACAATGGAGTTCTGGTGTTTGGCCTGAGCTAGCCAGGCAAGAATCTGCTGGCGATCAAAATGGTGTTTTTCGACCATGGTGTCGACAAAGGCGGCAGCTTCAGGATGTTTTGAGTAATCTGCAAATGATAGGTTTGCCAAAAAAATGGCAAGTAAAAATACAGCTGTTTTTGTCAGGTTTTTCAAAGATCCATCCTAATCCGTTTCGGCTCGGTGCTAATGGCCATAAGAATACCAAATCCTAAGAATAGAGTCAGGACTGATGTTCCGCCATAGCTAATTAAAGGCAATGGCACGCCCACAACAGGCAATATACCGGATACCATGCTCATATTGACAAACACATAGATAAAGAAAGTTAGACTGATACTGCCCGCCAACAGGCGCCCGAATTGCGACTGGGACCCAATGGCAATCATTATGCAGCGCCCAATCAACAGACAGTAAACAAAACAGAGTGTTAGCACGCCAACCAGACCAAACTCCTCGGCCAGTACGGCGATAATAAAATCTGTATGGCTCTCCGGCAGGAAATTGAGCTGTGACTGAGTACCCAGAGTCCAGCCTTTGCCCGACCAACCGCCAGAGCCGATTGCGGTTGTGGATTGAATAATATTCCAGCCAGCGCCAAGTTTATCGTCCTCGGGAGATAGCAGGGTCAACACTCGCTGCTTCTGATAGTCCCGCATCACAAAAAACCACAGGCTGGGTATGGCCGCCATGGCCAGCACGAAAGCGCTCACAAGATAGCGCTTGCCCAAGCCGGCTAAAAAAACCACAAAGAAACCAGCGGCAAAGATAAGCAATGCTGTACCCAAATCTGGCTGATTCACAATCAAAAAAACCGGAATCAGGATCATCATCAGAGTAAAGAATACATGTTTAAACGATGGTGGTATCAGGCGCTTACCCAGATAGGCAGAAATCATCATAGGCACAGCTACCTTCATTAACTCGGAGGGCTGGAATCTGGTCACCCCAAGATCAAGCCAGCGCTGCGCTCCCTTTGCGCCCACACCCACATAGAGGACAGCTACCAGAGAGACTAGACCTATGGCATAGAGCACAGGCGCCCAACGCTCCCAGAATCGCACTGGGAATTGCGCTACAACTAACATACCCACAAAGCCAAGCAGCATAAAGGTAGCCTGGCGTTTAATATAAAACATACTCTGGCCACTAGCACTGTAAAGCACAAAGAGACCGCCCAGGCAGGTTGCAACTAGAATTAGCAGCAGTGGAATATCTATATGCAGAGAGCGGCTAGCGCGACGATCTCCATCAGGATTTTCCAGGCGCCGCACAAAATCATCTTTATACATTTAGCGTCGCACCTCCTCTTGGTTGGCCACCAGCTGACTGTTAAAGGCAGGTTTTGATTTGAGGTAGGCATCAATCACTCGCTGCGCAATTGGTGCGGCCACTGAGCTGCCATGCTCACCATTTTCTACAATCAGCCCCACGGCAATCTGCGGATCATCCAGTGGAGCAAAGGCCACAAACAGTGCATGGTCCCATTGGCTTTTGTCGAGCTTAGAACTGTCGTATTCATCTTCTGCATTGATACTTATCACCTGAGCTGTACCAGTCTTGCCGGCAATCTCATAGTCTAGACCTTTGCTTATGCCCTTGGCGGTGCCCCGCGGAGAGTGCACCACATCCCTCATTGCCCGATGGATGTAGTCCCAGTAGCGATCATCAATGCTGATACTTTCCTCCAGCTTTGGTGGCTCTAGTGGAACGCCATTGATACTCTTGACCAGCCTCGGCTGAATCATTTTTCCCTTTGAGGCGATTCGAGCAGACATCACGGCGAGCTGAAGTGGTGTAGTCAGCATAAATCCTTGACCGATACTGGCATTAATGGTGTCGCCATTAAACCAGGACTGCTGTCTGGCATTCTTTTTCCATTCTCTCGAAGGCATGATTCCTCTGCGCTCACCGGGTACATCAATCCCGGTTAAGGTGCCTAGCCCAAATACCTCACCATAGCTGGACAGCAGGTCGATGCCAGTCCTGATGCCCATGTTGTAGAAGAATACATCGCAAGATTCAATAATTGCCTTAGCTAGATCCACCCCATTGCCATGGCCGCCGCGATCCGAATTATGGTCACGCCAAGGGCGTTCGATGCCTTCCATATAAAAGTAGCCGGGATCCTCAATACGATAATCCATAGTGATGGTTTGCTTGTGCAGTCCAATCAGACCAAACAGTGGTTTGATCGTAGAGCCCGGGGGGTACTGGCCGCGAATCGCGCGGTTAAACATGGGACGATCACTGGAATTAAGCAGCTTGCTATAGTTTTTCTGGCTAATCCCAGAGACAAACAGATTGGGGTCATAACTGGGTGCGCTGACCATGCTCAGGACGCCGCCAGTCTTTATATCTAGGGCGACTAGGGCACCGCGTTCGCCCTGAAATGCTTCATGGGCCAGTTTTTGCAAATTGCTATCCAGATGCATAGTGAGATTGGCTCCTGGCACTGGGTCTACCTGCTCTAGCACTCGCATTACTCGCCCGCGTGCATTGGTCTCAACATGCTCGTTGCCCACCAATCCCAAAAGTTGCTCTTCGTAGTGTTTTTCGAGACCAATTTTGCCAATTGAATCAGTACCACTATAGGCAACAGGATCTATTCTCTGAATTTCCCGATCATTAATTCGGCCCACGTAGCCAACCACATGGGCGAACAGTTCCGCTTTAGGGTAGTGCCTGGTGAGTTGGGCGCTAATTTCGGCGCCACTTAGTCGATAGGCATTTACTGCGAGAATGCTGCGCTCTTCTTCGGTGAGCTTAAATTTTAATGCAGTGGGCTCGAAGGGTTTGCGCCGTTTAAGACGTTTTTCGAAGCGCTTTATATCCTCTTCTGAAATAGTAATCAGCTGAGACAGATCCTCTAGGAGCAACGCCAAATCCTGTGTTCGTTCGCGAACAATGCTCAGGTTATAGGCGGGACGATTGTCAGCTAAGAGCTCGCCATTGCGATCGTAAATAAGGCCGCGGGCCGGAGCTGCAGGACGTGTGTGAACTCGATTGTTATCGGAGTGAGTGGCAAAGTCCTGGTGGCGATTGATTTGCAAATCCACGTATCGCCAGACAATAATCGTAAACAAGAGAGCGACAGCGAATGCACTAATCAACAGCCTGCTACTGAAAATCCTGCGTTCTCGCGCTGGGTCTATAAAAGCTGCGTCATCTCTCATATGGCGTATCCAAAAAACTAAGCACGATGATACGGGTGATTGCTATTGATCGTCCACGCTCGGTACAGCTGTTCCATTAAAATAATTCGCACTAAAGGATGAGGCAGAGTTAAGTCCGATAAAGACCAGCGCAGGTTGGCCCGCGCTAAACAGTCTGAGCTAAGGCCATCTGGCCCGCCTATTAATAGGCTGATATCGCGCCCCTGCATCTGCCAGTTACTCAGATTACTGGCGAGTTTTTCGGTGGTCATGGTTTTACCCAAAACATCCAGAGCTACCACAAAGTCATTATCGCCAATTGCTTTGATTAGGCCCTTGCTTTCAGCCTGAATAGCGGCAGCTGAGGACTGGCTTTTTCCTCTCGGGCCCAGCGGTATTTCCACTGTCTGAATGCGTAGCTCAGGTGGCATACGTTTACCATATTCATGGCAGCCGGTTTCTACCCATGCCGGCATTTTAGTGCCTACAGCTAGTAGCCTGAGCTTCATTGGCCTTAGTCTATGCTTCTCTCGGGGGCACCCAGCATTGTATCCTCCTCGCTTGAGCCGTCTTCTGGCCGATCGCCGGGGCGCAATGCCCAGAGCCGCTCTAGATCGTAAAACTCGCGAGTTGTGGGCAGCATGACGTGCACAATCACATCGCCAAAGTCCACTAAAATCCACTCAGCGGTATCGTCACCCTCAACACCAATCAGGCTGTATCCAGCCTTCTTAGCATCGACCACTACGCTGTTGGCAAGAGATTTAACCTGACGATTAGAGTTGCCGCTGGCGACAATCATGGTGTCCATCATGCCGGTAAGTTCGCGTACATCTATGGTGGTGATGTTGGTGGCCTTGATCTCTTCAAGGGCGTTGATAACAATGTCTTTCAGGGCTTGCGTCATGGCAATTATTTACTCGTATAAGTGATGTTGCTGAATGTACTCGACCACCTTGGTCGGGGTCAAAAAATCTATGTCCTGGCCTTTGGCTAGTTTATCTCGAATATCAGTGCTTGAGATATCTAGCATGCTGAGGTTGCAAAAATACACGCTGCCTGCTGGCTGTTGTTGCATTATGCTGAGGTCTTCGCAATTATTTTCAGCAATCCAGTCTATCAGGGGGCCAGCTGCTGGCAGTTTGGTGCCTGGTCGAGAGGCCAGCACGATATGGCAGTAATCTAGTAGTTCCTGCCAGCGATGCCAGGATGGGAGGGTAACCAGCGAGTCTAGGCCTATGCAAAAAAACAACGGCTGTTGATCACCAATTTGCTCGCGTAGCAACGTTACAGTGTCGATACTGTAGCTGGGCGCGTCTCTATGCAGCTCTATTGGGTTTGCTGTCAGTTTCGGCTGTCGGTTGATAGCCAACTCAAGCATTGCTAGACGTTGCTCTGCACTGGCTTGAGGCTGCCCGCGATGCGGCGGAAATGCGCAGGGAATTAACTGTATCTTGTCGACTTGCAGCAAGTCTGCCAACTCGCTGGCAATCGTAAGATGGCCAAAGTGGATTGGATTAAATGTTCCACCAAATAGAGCTGTAGCCATATTATTGACGGATTTGTCCATCGCCAAAGACTACCCATTTTTGGCTAGTAAGGCCCTCAAGACCCACGGGCCCCCGGGCATGTATTTTGTCTGTGGAAATTCCAATCTCAGCACCAAGGCCGTATTCGAAGCCATCAGCAAAGCGAGTTGACGCATTAATCATAACTGAGCTGGAGTCTACTTCAGCGATAAAGCGGCGGCCACGATTAAAGTCTTCAGTCACTATGGATTCGGTGTGCTTAGAGCTGTATTTATTAATATGCTCAATGGCCTGATCAATCCCTGCGACAATTTTTATCGATACAATTGGTGCCAAATATTCCTCATACCAATCCTGTTGGGTGGCCTCAACCACTGAGCTGAGAAGCTTGCGAGCTTTTTCACAGCCGCGCATTTCAACCTGTTTTTCGATATAAATTTTTGCTAGTTCAGGCAATACTTTATCGGCGACAGGCTCAGCGATCAGCAGAGACTCCATTGCATTGCAGACGCCATAGCGATGTGTCTTGGCGTTGTCGGCAATAGCCACCGCTTTTTTAAGGTCAGCACGATCATCAATGTAGACATGGCAATTGCCGTCCAGGTGCTTGATAACAGGTACTCGGGCATCAGCACTGATACGCTCAATTAGGCTTTTACCACCGCGGGGCACCACGACATCTACATAGTCAGTCATGGTGATAAGTTCGCCAACTGCTGCCCGATCTGTGATGTTGACTACCTGCACCGCACTCTCGGGCAAGCCGCAGGCAATTAGCCCCGTGGATATGCATTTGGCGATGGCCTGATTAGAGCGAATAGCTTCGCTGCCACCGCGCAAAATTGTTGCGTTGCCCGATTTTAGGCACAGGCTTGCTGCATCGACGGTGACATTGGGTCGCGACTCATAAATAATACCAACAACACCTAAAGGCACACGCATCTTCCCCAGTTGAATACCGCTGGGGCGAAAGCCCATATCAGTGATTTCACCCACTGGATCTTTTAGGCTCGCGACCTGCTTGAGGCCTTCAATCATGGCATCAATGCGCTCGTTATTGAGTTCAAGTCGATCCAGTAACGCATCATCAAGACCGGCATCTCTACCCCTACTCATATCCTCAGTATTGGCTTGCAGCAGGTCAGTTCGGGCGTTATCCATGCTATTGGCAATTGCCAGTAAAGCATTATTTTTCACCGCACTTCCTGCGCGGGCAACCACGCGGGAAGCGTCACGGGCGGCAATGCCAACAGCCTGCATATAGGCTTTGATTTCCTTATTGCTCATAGTGCTAGAATCGATGGATGATCAAAAAAGCGTCATTATACGGGTAGCACTGGCATATTGCCTTATTTTTGGCGGCTTGCAGGCAATTTCCCTCTAATCTGCGTATAAGGGGTACAGGTATCAGACAGAAGGTCGTAGTGGAGCAGATAATTTCAATACTGAGATCTCAAGATAATTGGCTGGTTTTAACTGGCGCTGGCGTCAGCGCTGAGTCTGGTGTGCCAACCTATCGTAATAGTGAAGGTCTTTGGCAGCGAAAACAGCCAGTCACTCATCAGCAGTTTATGACCGAGCATAGAGCTCGCCAGCGCTTCTGGCTGCGGAATATGCTCGGCTGGCGGTTTATGACCGAGGCTCAGCCTAACAGTGCACACAATGCCTTAGTGGAGCTAGAAAAGATTGGCGTTCTATCCTGTTTGGTGACTCAGAATGTCGATGGCCTGCACCAGCGCGCGGGCAGCCAAAAGGTCATCGACCTGCATGGTCGCGTGGATACATTATCCTGCATGAGTTGTGGCATTCAATACCCGCGAGCCCCGATGCAGATGTGGCTGGAAACACATAATGCAAAATACACAGAGTTGATTGCAACCATAGCTCCAGATGGCGACGCGGACATAGATCATATAGATTACAGCGATATGCTAACGCCTGATTGTGAGCACTGTGGCGGTATCGTTAAGCCGGACGCCGTGTTCTTTGGGGATTCTATCCCCAAAGAACGTGTAGCTCGCGCCCAGAGTTCTCTCCAGCAGGCCGGGGGTCTGCTGGTCGTAGGTTCATCTCTGGCTGTTTACTCTGGCTACCGTTTTTGTCTCTGGGCAGAACAGCAGGGTAAGCCAATCATAATCCTAAATGAGGGAAAAACCCGGGCAGATGAGCTGGCTACATTTAAGTTGAGCCAGCCCTGTGCGGCGGTGCTGCAACGTTGGCTAGCAAGTTGCGGTACCTAAAGGTGTTTTGCAGCGATTTCTGCTAGGGTTTCAAGGTGAGCAGGCTGAGCGTTTAAACATGGGATGTAGTGAAATGTCTCGCCGCCATGTTCAGTAAATATTTCTCGGCCCTCGCCGTTGATCTCCTCTATGGTCTCCAGGCAATCCGAGGAAAATCCTGGGCAGATTACCGCAACATGTTTGACACCCTCGGCGGGCATGGATTCGAGGGTTTTATCTGTGTAGGGCTGTAACCAGGGCTCGCGGCCAAAACGCGACTGAAAAGTGGTCATAACCAGCTCTTCATTCAGGCCCATTTTTTCTCGCACCAGTCGAGTCGTCTGGTGGCACAGGCAATGATAGGGATCGCCTTTTTTTAGATATCGCTCAGGAGTGCCGTGGTACGAGAACATTAATTTTTCTGGCATACCATGTTCATCTATATGTGCCTGAATGCTCTCGCACAGGGCTTCTATATAGAGCGGAGACTGATGATAGCTGCCGATAAAATGTAGCTCTGGAACCCAGCGAGTTTTGGTAAATACCTGAGCTACAGCATCAAAGGTCGAGCCTGTAGTGGCACCAGAGTACTGGGGGTACAAGGGCAGTACGGTAATGTCACGCACATTCATTTCAGTGAGTTGCTGTATTGCAGACTCCATCGAGGGATTGCCATAGCGCATCCCCAAAACCACTGGGATATCGGCATTAAATTTCTTGTCCAGCAGTGCCTTGACCCCAGCCACCTGAGCTTTACTGTGGACCATTAGAGGCGAGCCCTCATCAGACCAGACAGTTTTGTATAGCTTTGCGGAGCGGCGCGGGCGAATGCGCAAAATAATTAAATTGAGAATCATCCACCAGAGTAGGCGAGGTACTTCAACAACCCTTGGGTCGCTCAAAAATTCTTTTAGATAGCGTCGCAATTCTGCGGTTTTTGGTGCATCTGGTGTGCCCAGATTGCAGAGAAGTACGCCAGATCTAGGCGAAGGGCCCTGATGGTCGTAATCTGTCTGGCCGCGATACTTCATTGTGATACTCCTAAACCTGAATCATTGACTAAGCCAAGACAATACTGCAACTGGCTGCAATCACCAACTGTTATTGTCCCTATGCAGAGCTGCTATACGTGGGCAACTGCGCCGCTGGATTGCAGGCTAGTTTTAGCTGAGGAGCGAGTGCTTTAGCAACCATATGTCAGTGTTAGCATAGGCATAAAACCTATGCTTTCGAGTATTAGGAGCAAATTAAACCACGCCATTATCTCGGCACTGATGATCCTTAGATAAAAGCTGACCCTAAACCATGGCAAGGCTATAATGCGCGACTTTTAACGGCAGTCATAAGAATCATGAGTCAATCAGCCTCAGACCGACGCACCTTTGCGATTATCTCCCACCCAGATGCGGGTAAAACAACCATTACTGAAAAGCTCTTACTGCTTGGCAATCTTATTCAGGTGGCGGGTACCGTAAAGGGCCGTAAAAGCGATCGTCACGCTACCTCTGACTGGATGGCGATGGAAAAAGAGAGAGGTATCTCGGTGACCTCTTCGGTGATGCAGTTTCCCTACAACAACTGCATGGTTAATCTGCTGGATACTCCGGGACACGAGGACTTTTCTGAGGACACCTACCGCACTCTTACCGCTGTGGACTCATCCCTTATGGTGATTGATGGCGCCAAAGGTGTCGAAGATCGCACTATTAAACTGATGGACGTGTGCCGTTTACGGGACACACCGATACTTTCTTTTGTTAATAAAATGGATCGCGATATTCGCGACCCCATCGACCTACTGGACGAAATCGAAGACGTCTTAAAAATTAAAGCGGCACCGATCAACTGGCCGATTGGCATGGGCCGTGGATTTCGGGGCGTCTACAATTTTTATACGGATACCATCCATGTCTACACACAGGGCAAGGGTCACACATTAGCCGATGATATTCAGGTCAAAGGTCTGGAGTCGCCAGAGGCCCGCAAGGCGCTGGGCGACTATGCCGATGATGTGCTTGAAGAGTTGGAGCTGGTTAAGGGTGCTACCAACTTATTTGATATGGATGAGTTCTTATCGGGCAAGCTGGCGCCGGTATTTTTTGGCACTGCACTAGGTAACTTCGGCATCCGCGAAATGTTGGATGATTTTGTCCGCTGGGCGCCGGCACCGCAGCCACGGCAAACTTTACAGCGCGAAGTTGTAGCCACTGAGGATAAATTTACTGGCTTTGTATTTAAGATCCAAGCCAATATGGATCCTAAGCATCGCGACCGTATTGCCTTTATGCGTATTTGCTCTGGCAAATACAGCAAGGGGATGAAAATGAAGCATGTTCGCACTGGCAAAGATGTGCGGATCTCCGATGCTTTTAGCTTTAAAGCAGGTGAACGCATCTCGGTTGAAGAGGCTGTTGCAGGTGATATTATCGGTCTTCACAATCATGGTTCGATACAGATTGGCGATACCTTTACAGAGGGTGAGGCGCTTAAATTTAGCGGTATTCCCCATTTTGCTCCGGAGCTGTTTAAACGTATTCGTCTCAAGGATCCACTCAAGGCCAAGCAATTACAAAATGGTATCCGCCAGCTTTCAGAAGAGGGCAGTACACAGGTGTTCTTCCCCTTCCGCAACAACGATATTGTTGTGGGTGCGGTGGGTCAGTTGCAATTTGATGTGGTAGCTTATCGTTTAAAAGAGGAATATGGCGTTGAAGCCATTTATGAACCAGTTAATGTCCACACGGCCCGATGGACCGAATGCGCTGATGCCAAGACTCTGGAGGCTTTTCGGATTAAAGCCGAGGAGAATCTGGCGCTAGATGGCGGAGGTCATCTCACCTATCTGGCGCCTACAAGGGTAAATCTGTCGCTGGCGCAAGAGAGGCACCCGGATATTGAGTTTCGTGCAACCAGAGAGCACTAGCTAACTCTGACTCTGGTCTGATACTAATAACAACGAGAGAAAAAACAGATATGAGTAGGAACATTACCCCAGTCTCTGAGGACCAATGCCCAGAGCATCTACGCACTAATCGTAGCTCTTTCACGCGTTGGTTTGGGCGCACATTTTATCGCGCGATTGGTTGGAATTTGGAGGGTAAAATTGCCGACGCTCAGAGGGTCATGGTGGTGGCGGCACCCCACACCTCTAATTGGGACTTTGTATATGGTATCTGCGTTATTCTGGGTATCAATGCTCGAGTACGCTGGCTGGGTAAGCATTCTATTTTCAAGTTTGGCGTGGCCTGGTTCTTTCGCTGGCTGGGAGGCATTCCGGTCAATCGAGCCAAACCCGATGCGGTGATGGGTTATGTGGATAAGGCGGTCAAAAAAGATAATGGCCTTATAATAGTTGTCGCACCTGAGGGCACTAGAAAAAAGGCGACGAAATGGAAAACTGGATTTCTACGCATTGCCAAGAAAAACAACTGCGTGATTCAGTTGGGCGCGTTAGATTTTGGTAACAAGCGCATTGTGCTTGGCGATGTGTTTGAACCCACGGGTGATAATGAGGCAGACATTGCTGCGATTATCGAGTATTACCGGCAGTTTAAGGGCCGATATCCGGATCAATTTTAAGTTGATCCTGCCAGATCCAGCTGACCACCCCGAAAGAATAAGATAGTGAGATCAAAAATATGAGCAAGAAGCCGATGGCTGTGTCCCAAGAGCAATGCCCCGTTCATTTGCGTGCAAATAGGGGCGCATTTGCTCAGTGGTTTGGTCGCTCAGTCCTGCGACTGTTTGGCTGGCGCGTTGAGGGGCAAATTCCAAATCTCAAAAGAGTATTAATTATTGGCGCCCCTCACACATCCAATTGGGATTTTGTCTATGCCATGGCTGCAATCTTGGGCCTCAATATTCGTCTGCGCTGGCTGGGCAAACACAGTATCTTTAAGCCCGGCGTAAGGTGGTTTATGGAATGGCTCGGTGGCATCCCAGTTAATCGCTCAGAGCCTGAGTCCATCGTAGAAAATGTCACAAAATTGGTCGAACGAGAGAACGGTATCGTTATCGGTTTGGCCCCAGAGGGTACGCGCAAAAAAGTTACCAAATGGAAAACAGGGTTCTTGCGTATCGCCGAAGCAACTGAGTGCACCATTGTGATGATCGGGCTGGATTTTGCCGATAAGCGAGTGGTGCTTGGAGACTGCTTCGAGCCAACCGGCGACCATGAGGCGGATCTGGCAGCGATTATGGCCCACTACAAACGTTACAACGGCAAGTATCCAGATAAGGAATAGTATAAGCACTCACTATTATGGAAATTGCTACGGATACTCAAATCATTTTAGTTTTTGTGGCTTTTTTCGCTGGACTAATATCTTCGATCGCCGGGTCTGGGGGTCTACTGACACTGCCCGCATTGCTCTGGGCTGGCCTGCCGCCACTGAATGCTCTGGCGACTAACAAGGTGCAGAGTTCACTCGGGACTCTTTCCTCTGCATGGAATTTTTTCCGCCGGGGCCATCTGAGGATAAGCTCTCTCAAACTTTCTCTTTTGCTTGCCATAGCTGGCGCTGGTGCAGGTACGTTCGTTGTGCAGAGCCTAGATACTCAATTGCTGACGCGGCTGCTCCCTATTCTATTGTTAGCTATTGCACTTTATTTTCTTTTCTTGCCCACTGGCAACAATGGAGATCATCCGGCAAAAATCACTGAGCCAGTGTTTGCGTGCACTGCTGCATTAGGTATGGGGTTTTATGGTGGCTTCTTTGGCCCTGGTATGGGATCCATTATGCCGTTTCTGTTTGTTTGGCTTCTTGGGCACAATCTGGTTAGAGCAACTGCTGAGACCAAGCTTATGATTCTAGCTGTGAATGGCACTTCGGCAATGATTTTTGTGGTTAGTGGTTACGTGGTCTGGTCGCTTGCTATCGCCATGTCGGTAGCGCAGGTAATAGGTGCGCGAATGGGGTCTAATTTGGTGATGAAGCGGGGCTCGGGTTTTGTGCAGCCAATCATTACCGGCGTGACATTATTAGTGGCGCTTAAATTACTGTTTTTCCCCTAGGAGTTATAGGTTTTGAGTTTTTTGATTACTGTTGCACTGACCTTTGCGTTAATTGTATTAGCCCTGCTGGTATTTCGTTATGTCGGATTGCCGGTTTATCGAGTAGAAGCGATAAATATCAAGGTACTGCTGGAGTCCGTGCTTGATGAAACAGCCTCCACGGCAGACTGGGATGTGTTTATCGGTGTGCCGATTCGCCATGATCCTGAGCTAGACAAAATTCGTCTGCAATGTGCTATGTTAGCGGAAACCACAATGATAGAGCGTGCAGGCATGGTGATATTTAGTGAGCAGGGTCGTTCGCAATTGGCTGCAATTGTTGAGTTGTTAAATGCGCAGATAGCCGCGATGGAGCACAGACATGATTGATAAACCCTCACCTATAGCAAAGTTTCTGGTGCTTAGCGCAGCCTTTGTGGTTGTGGTATCTGGGCTAAAAATGGCTGGTCCACTGCTCGTTCCTTTTTTGTTGGCGGTGTTTATCGCCATGATTGTCTCGCCATTGTTGAATTGGCTGAAAGCACGCAAAGTTCCTGGCGGGATCGCCATTGTGCTGATTGTGGCGCTGGTATTTTTGGTGGGGTTGCTCCTGGCTGCAGTGATTGGCTCCTCCGTTGAGAGTTTCCGTCAGGATATTCCAGTTTATTCCACCAAACTGTCTGATATGAGTACAGAGGTGCAACAGTGGTTGAGCCTGCGCGGCATAGATATTAATGCACAGCAGTGGCAGTCCAGTTTTGATCCTGGTGCTGTTATGGGCTTGGTTGGAAGTACACTGGCATCCTTTGGCAATGTTATGACCAATGCAGTGATGATATTGCTTACGGTGGTATTTATTCTTGCTGAAAACATGTCGTTTGGCGAAAAACTTCGCCTAGCGCGCGGTGCCGACAAGTCGCAGGCTTGGCTGGTATCTTTTTCTGACGCTGTGCACAGTTACTTGGCTATCAAAGCTGCCATCAGTCTAGTGACCGGAATACTGATATTTATCTGGCTGAGTGTTCTGGGTGTTGACTATGCGGTGCTCTGGGGCCTGTTGGCATTTTTGCTTAATTTTATTCCAACAGTGGGTTCATTTATCGCTGCTGTACCGGCAGTGCTCTTAGCTCTTGTACAGCTGGGCTTGCTGCATGCAGGCTTAACATTAGCCGGCTTTGTGATGGTCAACCTAGTAATGGGTAATGCTGTCGAGCCCCGCTGGATGGGTAAGGGGCTCAATCTCTCGCCGTTAGTCGTGTTTGTATCTTTAGTCCTCTGGGGCTGGGTCTTTGGCCCTGTGGGCATGCTGCTGTCTATTCCGCTGACCATTATGATCAAGATTGCATTAGAGAATCAGCCCGACACTCGCTGGATAGGGGTTATGATGGGCGACGCTGAGAGTTCCGATCAGGCGTCAGATCAACAGCCTGTTTAATCGAGTTTACTTACTAATCGGTTCGATCAGATCCAGATGTCCTGTGATTGGCTTCACGGTTTTTCATTGCCCTAGTTGTTAGCATTCTGCGACTTGTGAGCCGTGCTGAGATATTGGTCAGGTTTTAAACCCTATCCAGATACCAATGCGGCAACCTAAACAGCGGATGTAAGGTTACAGCAATGAATTCCTGTCTTAGTTCCAGAGTTTGCAACGGATTCACCTTGGTTGAACTGTTGGTTACTATCTCAATAGTCGCAGTGCTTTTAAGTGTTGGACTACCTTCTTTTGTTACCTTTGTTAGCAATAATCAAATATCTTCGGCCACCAATGATTTGGTGTATAGCATTCATATGGCCCGCAGCGAAAATGATGCGACCACCAATTATTTCTTAGCGACTGTCAGTTTGATGTCATTCAAGTGGCATTTAAAGGCTGTTCTTGGGATCTAGGCCTCCACTATGGTTTATTGGCGAAATACATGTACGCTGCTCTGCTAGGGTGCCTAAGAATTTTTAACAGTAATCTCACAGGCTATATATCGTTAGATTGGAAAGAATCTCTGCTTTTACTGAGGCGGGGCACTCTGGCTTTAGGGGTACAAATATTATTGATTTACCCAAATAGGTCAGATATATTCACTCTGTCGTATGAGAGCTTCATCTCATCGTAAGGATACGACTCATACAAAAATAAAAAGTTGTCCTATTTTGGTGGCTTGGTTTGCAGTTAAAAACTGTAGTTGCTGATATAGGTGTACGGGGAGTTATATGAAAAATACAGAAATTTCCAAAGCGATTAAGGTCGCTATGGGCATTGGTGCGTTCGCGATGGTTATGCCTTTCTCAGGCTACACGTTTGCGCAAGACGATAGTGCAGAAGAGCAGGTTGAAGAAGTAATCGTAACTGGTTCTAAGATTAAGCGCTCAGTTGGTGCTGATTCTCAGACTGTTATTACAATTTCAGCTGAAGACATGAAGGTTGCTGGTAGTGTTTCCGTTGCAGATGCACTGCGAACTTCAAACCTTAACTCACTGGGTTCTTTCCGTGAGTCTTCTGGTAGCTCAGCTCAGTCTAACGCCACTCTGGACCTTCGTGGTGCAGGCCCATCTCGATCACTTATCCTGATCAATGGTCGACGTGTTGTTGGTTCTCCTTCACTAGGTGGTGGCGGATCAGTTAACCTGAACATGATTCCTTTCTCTTTTGTTGAAGAGATTCAAATTCTTGCCGATGGTGCATCAGCCGTATACGGTTCTGACGCTGTTGCTGGTGTTGTCAACATCATTATGAAGTCTGGCTATGATGGCATGCGTTTTACTGCTTCTCATGGTGAGCGTTCAAAAGATGACGGCGGCGAGCAGAGCTTCTCTCTGATGATCGGTTCTACTGGAGATCGCTCTTCAGTAACTTTCGGTATCGAGCACGATTCACGTGACGAAATCTATGACGGTGATCGTTCTTACACTGCTGCTTCTTGGGGCGACCAGGACGGCGACGGTCAAATCATGGGCTACGGCGAAACAGCTGGTGTTTCTTTCTACGGTTACACGCTGATTAACCCAACGTACACCGGTGCTGCTTTTGATCCGAACGACGATACTACTTGGTATGTTCACCCAGGTAACAACTGTGCAGACGACGGTTCTTTTGCTGGCGTTATGCAGTCTGACTTGGTTTTCGGACCTAACACTGGTTACTACTGTGGCTACGCTTATGCCAACGTTTCTGCTAACAGAGCGTCTCTTGAGCGAACTCACGCTTTCGTAAGCTCTTCTTTCGAAGTGTCTGATGACATGACTGTTTATGCCGACGCAATTTTGGCTAACAATGAGTCTTTCGGTCGTTACGCTCCTCCAGCTGCTCCAGGAACTGCTCTGGCATCTGATCCACGCAACCCGTTTGGTCAGGACGTGTCAGGTTACTTCCGTTGGGTAGATATTGGTACTCGTGACAATGTTGTTAACGATACGTTTGTTGATGTTAACCTGGGTGTTAAAGGTAGCCTAACTGACGATCTGTCATACGATATCTACTACACCAACTCTGATTACCGTTCAGCTTCTATTGGTATGTACTACCTGAGCTATGGTGGTTTTGCTGAGAACATCCTGAGCGAAGTAACAGACTACGAAACCTATGTGAACAACCTGAAGTCAACGACTCTTAACGATGATCGTATGAAGATTCAGAAAATCACTGCTGGTGTTCAGTGGGATATGTTTGAGATGGATGGCGGTCAAGCCTACTCGTACTTCGGTGCTGAGACTTGGGATGTTGACTACTCTGCTTTGGTAGACGCTCAGTCAGAAGCTGGCCTGGTCGGCGGTTCTGCGGGTAACTCAGCTATTGGTAAGCGCAGCGTTTCTGCTCTTTCTGCTGAGACTATCCTGCCATTCACTGATTGGTTAGAAATCCAAGCGGCAGTTCGTTTCGATGACTACGATGACTTTGGTAAGGCTACTTCTCCACGTATTGGTGCCACTATCACTGCTATCGAAGATGTGACTATCAAGATGTCTTACGGTGAAGGTTTCCGTGCACCAGATCTATCTGATCTGTACGGCGCGACTTCTTTCTCTGCTGAGTCAGCTTATGACTACTACGGATGTCAGGTTCAGGGTGTTGCAGAGGCAGACTGTCCTCAGCGTCAGTTTGACACTTACATCGGTTCTAACCCTAACCTGGGTGCAGAAGAGTCAGAAAGCCTTTCGTTCGGTGTTGATTGGGCATTTATGCCTGATTGGGATGTGTCGGTTAACTACTTCGACATGACCGTAAGCAACTCAATCGAGTACGTAAGTGCTCAGGACATGTTGAATGTTGATTACAACTTGAACGGCGGCAACCCACAGGTTCAGCGTAATGCTAACGGTGGTGTTACTCGCATCGATGCTGGCTACCAGAATGCTATTACAGACCTCAACTTTGAGGCTGTGGATTTCGTTCTGCGCGGTGCAGTTGAGACTGACGAGTTTGGTACTTTCTACCCAGGCTTCCAGGCTACTAACTATTTGAACTTTGACTCAGAGACAGTATTTGGCTCTGGTGAAGTGACAAATGCTGTAGGCCTGTTGGGACTGCCTGATTGGATGTCTTATGCTTCAGTTTCATGGGTCATGGGCGATTGGAGTGCTTCGATCTCTGCTGACTACACTGGTGAGCAAGCAAGTAGCTCAGGTGAAACTAAGTACAAAGGCTACACTACAACCAATGCTAGAATTGGCTATGATTTCGGTGACATGGGCTCTGTAACCATCTCCGCAAACAACCTAGGAAACAAGGATCCACTTCTTGATTCTTCAGGTGCCAATGCTAACGAGTACATGTACTCGCAGGTTGGACGTGTAATTTACTTCAGCTACTCAATCGAGATGTAATGATTGCTGTATCTGTTTTAAATCTAGAGCCCGCATTTATGCGGGCTCTTTTTTTTGTATAAAATTTATAGAGGCAAGTATGGACGCATGGGGTAATTTTTGGGCCAAAGGGCACAGTACGACTTTTGGGGAGTACTTTAAAAATGGCTACACAGAAGGCTATGTTGCTTCCTGGTGGGCAAATATTCTCAAGAAAAAAATCGCCCAACATCAGGACGTTCTCGAAGTGGGGTGCGGAAATGCTTCGTTGCTACCGGCTATGCTCGACCTCCGAGTGAAAGGCAGCTACACCGGCCTTGATGCTGCACCAGTCAATATTTCGGATGCCGTCAAAAAGCGTTACAATGCGAATCTCTCAATTAGTCTCCATGGCAATACCTGCGTTGAAGACTTTAATACTGAACAGACATTCGACTTAATTGTTTCGGTGTATGGACTTGAATATTCCGATACCTCTATCTCTTTGCCATTACTTAAGTCACTTCTCAACCCTAACGGAAAAATGCATCTATTAATGCACCATTCGCATTCTGTGATTACCACAATGTCTGAAAAAGCCTTGGGTGAATTTGATTTTGATCTTATGGAGACAGGCGTTGACTACTTGCGTGTTATTAATGATGAGCTAGACAAAGAAAAAGGCGATTTGAAAGCGCTGGAGAGTTCTGTTGCCGCCAACAGGGCGAGAGGCTCAGTTAATGAATTTATTTCTTCAGTGATGAATACAGAACAATCCGAGCGCAATCCTATCCTGGTTGACTTCAGTCAGGCGCTGCTTGGGTACTTCAAACAGATAAGATCCTCAGCTGAGCAGCGAGCGGCTTATATCTGCGCAATTATGGAAGACTTTCATGCCTCAAAAGAGAGATATAGGCAGATGGTCTCAGTTGCTCGAGATGAAAAACAGATTGATACCTTTAGGTCAGATCTTAATGGTGCAGGCTTTATGGATGTTGATATACTCGTCCTACAAAAAGACGGGAGACCAGTAGCATGGTACGTATCAGCAGCTTAGCAGCACTATTATGTGCATTGTTTTCAATGTCAGCGCAGGCTGACGAGGTCAAGAAATGTCTTGAGATTCAAAACAGCGATCAGAGACTTGCCTGCTATGACAGCGCGTTTGGTTATTCGCAGCCAGTGGTCAGTGTTGAAAAGCCAGTTCGCAAGACCAATGACAACTCAGCTGTACCAGCAGATGTCGTCACTAGTGCGGTGACTACCAAAGCTCAACAGGCCTATGATCAGGTCATAGCAGACTCTAAGAGTATGGTTATTACCAAGGTGGGTGAGACTCGTCGTGGGCAGCTGTATTTCTTTACCGACAAAGGTAGAACATTTAAGCGCCTTACAGATCGCAATCTAACTCTGAAAGTAGGTCAGGTAGTGCGACTTGAAAAGGGCCTTTTAAGCGCTATATTCCTTGTTGCAGAGGATGGCCCAAAGATTAAAGTGAGTGAGATTAAATAGAGCGGTATACTTAGAGTGAATCCCTAGTTTTGGGGCTCCTAGGCACTGCAGCAGTTTAGCTGAATAACAATAATACAGTTCCTAAAAAACAAGACGACCAGCTCAGACCTGAACAGTACTAACAAAGAATTAATGGGAGATACAACTAATGTTAACTCGAAATTTGCAAAAGATATGGGTGCCTACGCTGTGCCTATTGATCTCATTTAGTAGTGGCCTACATGCTGCGTTGCCGCCATCGGTAGACGCTATTTTAGATCGTGGGGAGTTTTCAGGAGCAGATATCTCGCCTTCAGGAAAGTACATTGCGACGAGAATGACGGTCGACGATAGGCCTACATTGATATTTCTAGATAGAAAAACCTTGCGTCCTATTCGCAATGCGAGCATTCGCTTTGAGGAAGAGGATCGCATGCGTGTTGGCAGCGGCACCTGGGTATCTGATCGCAAATATTGGTATACAGCGTCTAGAGACGACAATGACGGCCGTCGTCCAGAAAATTGGGGCGATCGATTTGTCTATGATATTAAGACTGGCAAGAATACCCGAGTATGGACCTATCAGGGTGTGTACCTAAACCCCACTAGAAAAACCAATAAGGTCAACGGTTGGATGAATGTTCTGACTACGCTGCCTAAGGATGATAGCAAGGTCCTGGTCTCCGTTACCTCTTTCGGGAAAGGTCAAGCTCCGCGGCCTGTTGTGTACACCTTCGATATTAATTCATCCAAGATGGAGCGCCAGTTTATGGGCCCTGCTAAGGGTGCTGCAATCTTTGCAAACTCTGACGCGTCACACTTTGTGGCTGAGTCACCTAGTCGAACCGATATGACAACTAGCTTGTTTCACAAAGCCAGCACCGATGAGACCTGGACCGAGATCACTGAATTTGCCCCGCAGGGCTTTGAGAGTCTGAGCATCACTGATGATGGCAAGATACTGTATGGCTACATGCAGCAAGAGACTGGAATCAACGCAGGTCGCCAGCTAGTGAGTATCAGCCTTGCCGATGGCGCGTTGGATATCATCCATGACTTTGGTTTTGTCAGTGACCTTTCGACTACCTTCTCTGAAGATAACGGAACACCATCATTTTCAACTTGGGTCGATAGCGGACCGCAAATAAAAATCCATAGCAAAACCAAAGGCGGATCATTGGTAGCGGGCTTTATGAAGTCTTCCCCTGGTTCCAAAGTATGGAGTCTCGGTGGTGATGACGATGAAAAATTCATGACTTTCCTTGTCGCATCCCCCAGCCAGCCAGGGGAATACTACATGTGGGAAAAATCTAAGGGACAGGCAAAGTATCTGTATTCCGTTAGTGATGCCATGACTCAAGCCAATCTCAGCGGCTATACTTCGGTGAAGTTTGAGGCCAGTGACGGCGTTACCATCCAAGGCTGGCTAGTAATGCCTAGAGAGGGAAAGCCTAAGGGGCTTATTAACTATATTCATGGTGGCCCCCACGGCCCTTATAATTCCTATGATATGGATAGCTACATCCAAATTTATGCTGAACTAGGCTACGCAGTGTTTGCGCCAAACTTCCGTGGTTCTGGTGGTTACGGAAAGCAGTTTGAGCAATCCGGCTACACAGACTGGGGTACGCGCATGCTAGACGATCAGCGTGAGGGCGCAGAATATGTGCAGGCTAACTACGAGGTAGGCGAGAAAGTCTACACCGCTGGCGGCAGTTATGGCGGTTACTCAAGCGCTCACAACGTTGTTCGTCACAATGATTACTATGACTGCAGCATTATTGACGCTGGTTTCTTTGAGTTCGAAGAACTCAAGAAAACCTGGGACGGGCGCAACGGCTACTTTACGGACGCTTACACAGATGCAGCTATGGGTACGGATCCGGAGAAGTTACGTCAGATGTCACCAATCCATCATGTGGATAAGATCAGAGTACCTCTTTTAGTGAGTCACGGAATTATTGACCGAAGAACACCAGTTGCCGGTGCGCGAAAGTTCCGAGATGCTCTCGAAGAGGCAGGTGTCGACTTTGAATATCACGAGTACGCGAGAGAGGCTCACGGGCTGTACAATAAAGATAACCGTCTAGAGCATTATAAAAAAGTGCAGAGGTTTCTTGATCGCTGTGATTCTCTGTGATGCCACTTCACTAAAAGCATCCTAATAAAAACCCTGGTATATACCGGGGTTTTTACTTTTTGGTACCCGGTCTCGGACTAAACAGGCAGTGTTTTGGAAGTCTTTGCCTGCGAAGGCGGGGCGAAGCCCTGAGCGTTTTATGCGAATCTATCGAACCGTTCGATGACTATCTTATAGGCATAAAAAAGCCCCGACCTGAGCCGAGGCTTTTTAAAATTATGGTGCCCGGTCTCGGAATCGAACCAAGGACACGAGGATTTTCAATCCTCTGCTCTACCAACTGAGCTAACCGGGCGTCGCAATCTGTTTTTACTCATCTCGCGAGAGGCGCGTATTAAAACGCCTGAACCGCTTTTCGTCAAGGGTTATTCCGCAGGAGGAACGTATCCTTCAGCCTGATCCACCTGTTCACCTGCAAAGAACTTTTCACGTTGCTCTGAGAGATAACTTCGAGCGGTTAAATCCATCATATTTAAGCGCATTTCGTTGATTAATGTGGTCTGGTGTTCCATCCATTCAGCCCAGGCCTGCTTGGAAATATGTGTAAAAATTTCCTCGCCTTTAGGTCCTGGGAATGGTGGCATATCCAACCCGGGGAGTTCTTGTTTGAGCTTGCGGCAAAAAACGGTGCGCGCCATGAGTGACCTCAGTATATTTGTTTGGCTATCTTTGGGTTAGCAGCGCCTTGATAGGAGCGGGCATGCCTAATGATAGTGGTTTCTGTGGGTTATACCAGACCTGATTGTCGGTTTCGGCTACCCTGAGGTCTGAATTATCAGCCTTGATAATGAGTGGCTGATAATCCAGGTGGAAATGACTAAAGGTATGTCGTCGCTCGGGCATTAGCTGGTACTGGCTAAACGCTATCCCTAGTTCAGAGCAGGTTTTTTCTATCTCAGTGGTGCTCTCACATTGAGGAAAAACCCAGAGGCCACCCCATAGCCCAGCCGGCGGATTTTTTTCCAACAGAAGCTCGCCCTGTTGGTTTTGAATCATCAAAAACAATGCTGTTTTCACCGGTAATTTTTTCTTTGGTTTTTTGCCGGGATAGTCAGTCTGCTGACCCTGACTGAAGGCAATGCAGTTAGCTGAGATAGGGCAGGCTGCGCAGTTAGGCGAAGATCTGGTACAGAGCGTTGCGCCGAGATCCATCATAGCCTGAGTATAGTCTGCGACCCGATGTAAAGGGCTGTAGGTTTCCGCCTCTGCCCAAAGACGCTTATGAACTGCTGTCTGCCCGGGCCAGCCCTCAATAGCGGCAAATCGCGCTAAAACTCGCTTAACGTTGCCGTCTAGAATAGCGGCGGGTTTTTTAAAGGCAATAGAGCAAATTGCCCCTGCTGTCGAGCGCCCAATACCCGGCAGTTCAATGAGCTGTTCAACACTGTCTGGAAACTCACCGTTCAGTTCTTGACAGATCAGCTTTGCAGTCTTGTGCAAATTGCGTGCTCGCGCGTAATAGCCCAGACCTGTCCAGTGGTGAAGTACCTCATCTTCAGAGGCGCTAGCTAGTGCAGATACACTAGGAAAAGTGTACATAAACCGTTCAAAGTAGGGGATTACAGTGCTGACCTGCGTCTGCTGTAGCATGATTTCAGACACCCAAACCCTATAGGGATTAATGCTACTTTGCCAAGGCAAATCAGTTCGCCCATGCAGATCAAACCAATTCAACACTGCTTGTTGAAACTGTTGAGGACTCATAGTCACCGCTTGAGAAGATCCTTAATAAGGCTTTTGACCTGGTCGGTTGAGTCCTGTTGTTTCAGGCCAGACCTGTCTAAAAGTCTGTCCAGAGCACTGTCTTTAAGTAAATCTCTGATGATGCGCTCGTCCGGTTTACAGGAGGGCCCGCTGCTCGCATCGCTATCAAACTGCCCCTCGCAAACAAAGGGTAGTTGACGATTTTGAAGGCGTTTATTGATGTTACAGCCCGCCGCGCTGGTTACTGGCTGGTCGACTCGGGCACTGGCGTTAATGCGGTACTGGCGTTTTATAAGATCCACTGTACCTCGACCCATAATATCCAGATTCCCAGTGCCAGTGCTGTAATCCTTCACCAGTAATTGGCCATCGCTGAATTGAAAATTACCCTGCAGGTCGCTTAGCTCGGTTCCCTGTGGCCAGGTCTGCCCAGATTGAGGCTTTCCTGATAGTAGAGTTGCGGCGTTGCAGAAGGTCTGCTCCAGATTAATGGTTCTATAGATGGGCTTTTTTATCCCGAACTGTCCCGCACCAGTTAGAGATTTAACCAGCTGTCCAATATCTTGGCCAGCGCTCTGAATATTAGCCTCTAGATTGAGGGTGCCGCTCAACTCAGTGTTGCCCGCTAGCGCCTTCATGGCCTGATTTAAATCGATGTTATAAACCGAGGGCTGCAGGCTAAAGCTTGGCTGAGCCGAGCGCATATCCAGTTTTCCGATTGCATTAATCTGCCCATCAAACACATCGGCATTCAGCGAGGTCATGCGCAGTACGCGCTGATTGCCAAATATATTGCTATAGAAGTTTTTTACGCTAAAGTCTGACATCTCAACCCTGCCAAGGTTGATCTCGACCTGGCTTCGACCCTGCCAGAGTGCGAAGGGTATTGCTAGGGGAGCGAAGAGGCTGCTATTCGCACTGTCAGTCGTTTTTGGTAAGTAGTCAGCTACGCGCAAAAGATCCCCGGATACCAGAGTAATCAAATTATCTCTGGGGTGATCTATGCTGACGTCGACATCGAACAGCTGATCATCTAGCGTTAACTTGCTAACAAAATGTGAAGCGGCACCGGTATCTAAGCTGAAACTGGTTTGCACATTGAACTTCGAAAGCGCGTCGGGTGCCACTGTATCAGGTACTGCTAGCAGGGGCGCCAATGGCTGTATGGTCTTGATTAGCTGTCTAAGATTAATCGTACTAGAGGTTAAATTGCCCTGCACAAACGAGGCATTGTGGTTAGCACTGAGTTGACCAGAAATCATCATGTCATCAAGCATAAATTGCAGGTTACTGAGGCTGAGATTCTCAATGTTCTGGTCGTTTAGATTAAGGGCCACATCTGTTTGCAGTTTCAGTTGGTGTCCCCCTAACACAGAGGCAGAGACAGATAGGGGGAATCGTTGACCAAGTAGTGACAAATGCCTTGTTACGAGCTGTACATTGTTGAGCTGCACAGGCAAAGCATTTGCGGCGGTCCAAAGAATGCTCCCACCCTCGAGGCGCAGCGAACTCAATTGCAACTCGTCAAAGGGTTTGTTGAAGCTCAGTAATTGGTTCCAATCGGTGGCTAGGGTCAGAGATTCTGCAGAGCCGGCTATCACTTTGTTGTCGCTAAAGGAAATATCAGCTACAGACAGGCCAAGCTTTGGGAAAACCTTCCAAGCAATATCGCCATCAATTGTTATATCCCAGCCTTGTTTTTGAGCTAGCGTCTCAATTTTTGGTTTGTAGCTGTTAACATCGATAGAAAATGTGAGATACATTATCCCAACGGCGAATAATGTAGCCACTGTAATCAGGCCAGTGACGAGCCATTTAAAAAGATTTTTCACAATATCCATCAGTCAAGGGTTGCTCTGCGTTGGCTTATAGTACCCTAAACAGAACAACCCTTAAATACTGACTGCTGGCTGGGCCTAGAAAGAGTAGCTGGCGCGAATGCCTAGGTTTCGACCCGCCAATGGCACCTGATTTTTGACGAATGAGCTGTGGTTTCTAGCCACTTCGTCCAGCAGGTTTTTGCCAAACACTGAGAGAGTTAAATCCTGCCCTGAGTTGAACTCATAGGTCTTTGAAAGATTTAGATTAAGCATTTTAAACCCGTCAGTGCCGGTCTCACTGTCAGCAATCTCCCCCTGAGCCATCACATCCTTGAGTGTTAGGGCAGCTTCGAGCCCCTCATTTGAATAGGTCAGCTGATAGAGGTTTCTTCGCGGAGTTATCCTAGGAATATACCCTCCACCCGCAAATTCCCCTGAGATAGAATCCGTTGCAAACGACAGAGTTATCTCGCCAAGAGCCAGGTCAAATCTCTGACCAAGCTCAAATTCATAGCCATCAAATTCTGCATCTCGCTGGATGTAGTTGGCCAGAATCAGACCATGATGAGGCTCTTCATCGAGGTGTTCGGCATGATCCTCTTCGGTTTCATCCAGCAGGTAAATATAGTTGTCTACCTTATTTTGGAAGAAAGTTAGTGATGTATAAAACCCATCTTTTTCATAATTCAATGTCAGATCAATATTGTTAGAGCGTTCAGAATTCAAGTTTATATTGCCGACTTCTGTTCTTTGAGTAGCAAGATGTGGGCCATTCATAAGAAGCTCGACCGCCGTGGGTGCTCGTTGCACGCTGGCAATGCCAAAATTAACCTCTAATCCCTCATTGATTTCTCTACCCAGAGTCAGAGCAAAACTTGTGTTGCTGAGATCGCGTTTGAAATACTCTGTTTCACCTTCGTGCTCTGCCCCATGGTCATGCTCAGGCTCCAGCTCGTGCTCTTCATGATGAGAGATAGAGCCATTGCGGCTCACTTGGTCATGTCGGATTCCAAAGTCGAGGTGAAAGGGAGCAAAGTCTTTGCTCAGGTAATAACCCAGTGTGACTTCCGTGCTCTCGGTTGGATTGATATAGGCCTCTTCACCCAGCACAGCCACCTGCTCGTCGACAAAATTAATGGCCACTTTTTGCGACAGTGCGGCATTGCTCATATCGAAAATTGCACCAAATTCAGTGGCTTTATTGCTGAAGACTGTCGGCGCTTCTTCGTGGTGAGCAGGGGATTCTTCAGGCTGGTGATCTTCCTCTTCGACATGTTGCTCAGTGAGCATGTAATCACTGTCTCTAAAATGATAGTTGACCTGCTTCAGTCTGCTGTTACTCAGAATATAAGAGCCTTCAAAGTTGTAAACCTTAGAGTCTGTTGCAGAGACTATTCTTTCTTCCTCATGCTCCTCTGAGTGCTCGCCATGAAAAGGGATACCGTAGAGGCTCTCTCTATCATTGAATGAGATTCCAAAATAGCCCCAGGTACCGGTCTTGGAGATACCCAGTCTTGACGAGGAGGCTGCGAGATCCGAATCTGGCAGATAATCTAGATTTTCCTCTTCTTCATGTTCATGCTCGTCTTGGTCATGCACAACAGCGCCCTTGGGGATGTCAAAATTATCGAACTGAGCATCCTTAAAGGCAAAACTTAGATTCAGTCCGCCCAGGTTATTCTGATAAGAAAAATCTTGAGAGTCGCCGTTGTTAACCGACTGAGCCTCAAGGCCGAGCTTAACCTCTGGCTCAGTGACGTCTTTTCTGGCAATGGTGTTGTCGACTACGTTGACTATCCCACCAATAGTGCCGTTGGAATACAGTAGCGATGAGGGGCCTCTTACTACCTCAATTTGTTGGATATTGCTGAGATCTACGTCGATACCATGGTCTGGTCCCAGGCCAGACACATCTCTTACCACAACACCGTTATTGAGGATTTTTACTCGATTTCCCGACATTCCTCTTATGATGGGTTGGCCTACGCCAGCACCATAATCACTGGAGGATACGCCAACTAGGCCGTCGAGAGTCGCACCTATATTCTGGCTTGCGTCAGCGGCTATAGACTGGCCGTCAACAATATGCAGAGGGTTTGAGATGGCCTCAGCAGATGCATCAATCAAGGATGATGTAACGATAATTTCTTCGATTTCCTGGCTAAATGTGCTGCAGGAAACGCTCATTACACAAACTGCCAGCGACAGCCTGCGATTAAACAAAGTCTTCATAACTGTTCCTCTAAAAATAAGTCCTACGTCGGGTGGCCGACGCAAATTGGTTCCAAATGGAAATAGATTATTTAGAGGCTAAATGGGGGAGCTCTGGCTAGCTGGCAACCCTTGCTGGGGTCACTGACAGCCTGAACGTGCTGATTTGGCTTGGGTAATTTGGTTTCTGATGGATAGGTTGTTTCGTTATCAGTGGCAAGCGCAGCAGACGAGTGTTGCAGTACTGAGACCGAGCAGCTGCTTTCTTGATGATCATTGTGGGTATGCGCGGAAGCGGTCACCGACCCAAGGCCGATAATCAAACAGAGTGCTAGAGCAAAAATTGTATTAACACGCTTCATAATAAGAAGATGCCCAGTAAGCCGGACGGACTATGCATGTCCAATCATTCTAGCGCTTTTTTGTACTGTAGCAACATCTAATTTGCAGTATAATGCCGCCTCAATTTGAATACCTCGGAGATCCCATGGCAGCTCGCACGGCCACAGTCACCCGCAATACCCTTGAGTCTCAGATTACCATCACGGTGAATTTGGATGGTACCGGGCAGGCTAACCTGCAAACACCAGTTCCCTTTCTGAACCATATGCTGGATCAAATTGCCCGCCATGGTTTGGTTGACTTGGACATTCAGGCAGCCGGCGATACCGAAATTGATGATCACCACACGGTTGAAGACATAGGTATTACTCTGGGTATGGCGATTGCAGAAGCTATAGGCGACAAGAAAGGTCTTGCTCGCTACGGCCATGCCTACGTGCCTCTAGATGAAGCGTTGTCGCGTGTGGTAATGGATTTTTCTGGTCGGCCAGGCTTAATTATGAAGGCTGATTTTGTGCGCAGCCACGTAGGCAACTTTGACGTGGATCTGACCCGCGAATTCTTTCAGGGTTTTGTAAACCATGCTCTGGTTAGCCTGCATATCGACAATCTGCGAGGCGCCAATGCGCACCACCAGGTCGAGACTATCTTTAAAGCCTTCGGCCGCGCTCTGCGCATGGCCGCCTCGGCAGACGAGCGTATGGCTGGGGTAATGCCATCGACTAAAGGGACATTGTAGGCGTCCCTTACCTTTTTAGCACACAGGCGCACTGTACGGTTTTTTTATGAGTGATTTCCGCAGCCATATTGTCGTGATTGACTACGGGATGGGCAACCTCCATTCTGTCGCCAAAGCGCTAGAGCATGTTAGCCCTGGCGCTCGTGTGACTATTACGGCCGACCCCACCATAGTAGAAGATGCAGATCGCGTGGTATTTCCCGGTGTAGGGGCCATCCGCGACTGTATGACCGAAATCCAGCGTTTAAAAGTTGGCGAGGTAGTGACCAAAGCCATTAGAACCAAACCGGTGCTAGCAATCTGTGTGGGCATGCAAGCCTTGATGCTGCGGAGCGAGGAAAATGGCGGCGTAGACTGTCTTGGGTTGCTGCCTGGAGAGGTAAAGTTCTTCGGGGACAACCTGCAAGATTCTCAGGGCACCAAACTAAAGGTTCCTCATATGGGCTGGAATAATGTTCGTCAGAGCATGGACCACCCCATGTGGCATGATATAGCCCAGGACAGCCGTTTCTATTTTGTGCACAGTTATTTTGTCGATGCCAAAAACAATCCCCATGTCGCAGGGACCTGTGATTATGGCTCTCCTTTTGCTGCTGCACTTAGCCACAAAAACCTCTTTGCGGTTCAGTTCCACCCAGAAAAAAGTGCCGAAGCTGGTCTGCAACTGCTGCGCAATTTTTGCCGCTGGTTGGGCTGAGCCAAATTCTATCCATGGACTCAATCACCACTGATTCTCAACAACTGATCTCTCGGCTGAATGCCGAAACAGCAAAGATTGGTTGGCATGAACTGCAAAAGCACTATGCTTCTGGCAATCTGCTGTCTGTAGCAACGGGTACCGATCTTATTGAGGTGGCAATAGCATTGCACAGGGACGACAAGGCCTTGGTGCAGCAGTGGCTAGGAAATGGCTCTCTCAGTCGAGTGGAAGATCATCAGGCCATGGACTGGTACGACTGCAATAGGCTACTCTGGGCACTGGTTATCCCGCCCTTTGTGCTCGTTCAGGAAACTCAAGAAGTGCAGGAAATAGAATAAGAAACAGGAAGAGGTGAAACGTGGATTTAAATAATAAAGTTGCAGTAGTCACTGGTGGTGCATCCGGACTGGGTCGCGCGGCCGCGCAGGAGCTATCGGACCGAGGTGCAATCCTGGTGATCATAGATATGAACGCCGAGGCTGGCGCCAGAGCAGTGGAAGAGTTAGGTGCACAGCGGGCGCACTTTATCTCATTGGATGTGTCCAATGGCCCAGATGTTGAAGCGGCGTTCGAAAAAATTGTTGCGGATCTGGGGCGCGTGGATGTCTGTGTGAACTGCGCCGGTATAGGTATTGCCGCAAAGACCATTGACCGCGAGGGTAACCCCCATAATCTAGATCACTACCGCAAGGTTATTGAGGTCAATCTGATAGGTACCTTCAATATCTCCCGCTGCGCGGCGGCTGCTATGGCGCGCAATGAACCAGATGAAAAAACCGAGCGCGGTGTGATTGTCCATACCGCATCTATCGCCGCCTTTGATGGTCAGATGGGGCAGGTGGCTTACTCTGCGACCAAGGGTGGCATTGTGGGTATGACCTTGCCTATGGCGCGAGATTTGGCGGCCGTTGGTATTCGTATTAATACCATCGCCCCAGGTGTGATGGCCACGCCATTGATGCTCGGAGCACCACAGCAGGTACAGGATGGCATTGTGTCTGGTATTCCTTTCCCCAAACGACTCGGCGAGCCCTCAGAATTTGGCCAGCTAGTTGTGCATATGGTCGAAAATAGCTACCTCAATGGTGAAACTATCCGCCTCGACGGCGCAGTGAGAATGCAGCCCCGTTGATGCAAATCCGTGAAGCTCAAGACGCTGACTTTGCTGCTATCTGGCCAATCTTTAAGCAGATAGCAGCAGCGGGTGATACCTATGCTTACAGTCCCGATATTGGCGAACAGGAAGCCCGGCGAGTTTGGATGGAACTGCCAGCCAAAACCTATGTAGTCGAGCACAACGGCCAGCTTCTAGGCACCTATTATATTAAGACCAACCAAGCTGGCCCCGGAGCCCATGTGTGTAATTGTGGCTATATGGTGGCAGCAGAGGCCCGGGGTATTGGACTGGCCACTGCTATGTGTGAGCACTCTCAGCAGATCGCGATTGAGCTTGGTTACACGGCCATGCAGTTTAATTTTGTGGCCTCGACTAATCTGGGGGCAGTGCGGCTGTGGGAGAAGTTGGGTTTTGATATTGTAGGTCGCTTGCCCAAGGCATTTAATCATCCCTCGGAAGGTAATGTGGATGCATTGGTGATGTATAAGTTGTTAGAAGCGGTTGGCTGATAGGGGTCTCTCTAACCCCGCTTTAACCATTCAATAACCGCTTCTCGCGATCCTCTAAAAACCACCAGCTCATTTTTCTTATCCAGTTGATAGTTGTACATGGGATCGTAATAGTCTTTGGTAATAAGACTTAACCAATGGCGGTGACTAGCAAAATTATCCTGATGCTGGACAGCAATAGCATTATCCATAGAGGTCATGAGCTCCTTGGTGCGTTGACCGCCTAATCGCTTTTGTACTCGCAGAAGACTCTCTCGCAAATAGTTCGCAAACGCCTGCTCACCATTAGCACCAAAATACGCCATGGTTTTTAAATAGCGCTCCACCACGTACTCCTGCCACAGGCGTTCTAGCCGCTCATCAAAATCCATGTCAATCACTACAAACTGACTCTGTGCCATGCGGTCGGCAAAATAATGGGGAATATGGCGGGCGCCAATATTGCGGCTTTCATCTTCGAGTACCACCATAGACTGGGGATGCTGATCCTCGATCTTTAGTAGATCGATGGCAATACGGTTCTCAAAATCAATCTGCGCTGGCTGTTCGTCAAGGGGGCGCCCAAAGCTTGAGCCCTTGTGATTAGCTGCGCCCTCAAGATCCAATCCAGTAGGCAGTCTCTGAATAATCTCGGTTTTGCCTGTGCCAGTCATGCCGGACACTATGGTAAACATATTGTCAGCACAGTAATCCATCAGATACTGATATAAAAAACCGCGCAGAGACTTATAGCCTCCCTCAACCTTGGGGCACTCCACATCTGCCTCTGCCAGCCACTGTTGAGATAGCTGCGAGCGCAACCCGCCCCGAGCACAGTAGAGTACTGTATTGGGATGGCTGCCAATAAAATCCAGCCAAGCCTGCACCCGCTGCTGCTTTATATCTCCCTGAACTAATTTATGGCCCAGCGCTATCGCCGAGTCCTGACCGTTATTTTTATAGCGCAGGCCCACCTGATGACGCTCATTATCAGTCATCAGCGGCAGATTAACCGAGGCTGGTAAAGCGCCATTAATAAACTCGACCGGCGCCCGCACATCAATCATCGGAGTATCCTCAAGCAGCAGCTGCCGATAATTATTTATTAGCGGCAGGCTCATGCAACAACCTGAATGGTCGAGTTGCTAAAGGCCTGGCTTAGTTTGCCTACAGGCTGGTGACAACAGCCGGCATTTCGCAAAAGATCACTCACCAACTGAGCAGACTCAGGCTCAACCGCCACCAATAGCCCACCGCTGGTCTGAGGATCGCAGAGTAGAGTCCGACTCTGGGCGTCAGTACCAGACACTGAGCTGCCAATACTCTCCCAATTGCGGCCACTGCCACCGGGTACACAGCCCTGATTAAGGTAATCTACAACAGCAGGATCCAACAGCGGCACAGCATCAAGTTGCACTGACGCCGATAACCCACTGCCTTGGCAGATCTCTAGTAGATGGCCCAGCAGACCAAAGCCAGTGACATCGGTGATGGCCGTTACTCCATCAATCTTGGCAAGCTCTGCGCCAATGCTATTTAGCTTCATCATATTATCTACCGCCAGACGGGCATGCTCAGGCTGCAGCTTACCCTGCTTCTCAGCAGTGGTGAGAATACCCACACCAATAGGCTTGGTTAAAAATAACTGATTACCCGCTTTCGCTGTCCTGTTTTGCTTAAGATGCTCCAGATTTACTCGGCCAGTTACCGCCAGGCCAAAAATAGGCTCTGGCGAATCAATCGAATGCCCGCCTGCCAAATGAATACCCGCCTCAGCGCAGGCATGACGACCACCATCAATAACCTGTTGTGCCACCTCAGCAGGCAAGCTGTTGATTGGCCAGCCAAGAATAGCAATCGCCATCATTGGCGTGCCGCCCATGGCATAGATATCACTGATCGCATTTGCGGCGGCTACCCGACCAAATTCAAAGGGGTCATCGACAATAGGCATAAAGAAGTCAGTGGTACTGATCACCCCAGTGCCATCCCCTAGATCATAGACCGCAGCATCGTCTTTGGTGCTGTTACCAACGAGCAGATTGGAATCAGTAGGAGGAATAAAGTCCGTTTTGAGGATGGTCTCCAATACCCCGGGGGCGATTTTGCAGCCGCATCCGGCGCCGTGGCTGTATTGGGTGAGTCTTATTTTATTATCTAACATGATTTTTAGAGACGCGAAAAATTTAGGGTTCTAGAGTACTTGGTTTGCCAAAGAAGATCATTGGCTTTGTTGCTTACAGTATTCTCTGGGCGTTAGCCCGGTCCAATTTTTAAAGGCACGAGTAAAGGACCTTGACTCCGAAAACCCTACTAAATCAGCTACCTTCTCGACACTTACTCGCTCATTGACTAGTTTGTTGATGGCCACTTCTCTGCGTAGATTATCCTTGATCTTTTGGTAGCTGGTCGCGCTATCCTTGAGTCGCCGATGCAGTGTTTGGCTACTAATACCTAATTCCCCTGCTAACTCATGTATTGGGACGAATACCAGCTTGTCGGGATGGCGCTGAGCAATGATTCTCTCTATCTGTGCTTCTAAGGTGCTGTCAGAGCCTGGGATAGTCATAACATCTGCGGGCGCGTTTTGCACAAAGGTCGCCAGTTCCTGGTCGGAGCGAACCAGAGGCTTCTCTAGATACTGCGCGTCAAACACTAGCTGATTGGCACTGGCATTAAACTGCAGTTGCGACGGAAACATTATCTGTAACTCACTTCTATGGGCTGGTGCGCCGAAGTTAAAGTGAGTTTCTTTAAGGCGAATTGGCTCCCCGATATACCAGCTGGGAAAGCGATGCCAGATAACCAGCCAGAATTCAGCCATAAAATGTTCTGGGTCTAGGTTGGGTTTGTCCATGGTAAAGCTCAGTATCGCATTACTCTGGAATCGGGTTAGCTTCATGGGTATGTCATTGCTGACTAGGTTGTAAAAATTTACTGCCTTATCTAAAAGCTCACCCAATGTACTACAGTGGCTGACCAGTTCGGCCATGATGGCAAAGAGTCCAACTTTGCAGCGGTTCTGGGTAAAACCCATAAACTCATCATTTAGAGTTTCTTGCACTGTCTTGAACAGCCGTGCTACCTGATCTGTGTGCACGCGCTGATTGGGCTGTCCCATCACTGCTGGGTTAATCCCTGCGCGCTCCAAAGCTTGCTGCTGGGGAAGATTATTCTCTCTAAGGCCATGCATGCAGGAGATGACATGGTGGTTGCAAATGGTTGCCATGGGTTGCTCCTACTGGGAAATTTATAATAATTGTGAGTTTGTAATAAATATAAGCGCTTTAATAGTAGTTTACCGGATATTAAATGGCAATAAATGTGAGTTTATCTGTCGAAAATAGACCTTCTATTAGTGACTTCAGTCCTGCATAGTTCCGCTATCAAAAAATACGCCGGAGTTAAAATGGCAGATAGCACAAAACTCACTAGCTGGCAGCAGCTGGCTACCAAAGAGCGCAAAGGTGCAAGTCCCGACGATCTGTTGTGGCAGACGCCCGAAGGTATTGAGGTTAAGCCCCTGTATACCGCGGCAGACACCGCTAACCTTGAACATATGGACAGCTTGCCGGGCTTTGCGCCCTACAAGCGCGGTCCTAAGGCAACGATGTATGCGGGTCGACCCTGGACAGTGCGCCAGTACGCGGGTTTTTCAACCGCTGAAGCCTCCAACCAGTTCTACCGCAAAAACCTCGCTGCTGGTCAGCAGGGTTTATCGGTTGCCTTTGATCTGCCCACTCACCGCGGCTATGACTCTGATCACCCAAGGGTAGTGGGGGACGTTGGTAAGGCTGGCGTGGCGATTGACTCTGTTGAAGACATGAAGATTTTATTTGATGGTATTCCATTGGATAAAGTCTCTGTGTCCATGACCATGAATGGAGCGGTGCTGCCGGTGATGGCTAGCTATATAGTCGCTGCTGAAGAGCAGGGTGTTGCGCCGGAGCAGCTGGCGGGCACTTTGCAAAACGATATTTTAAAAGAGTTTATGGTGCGCAATACCTATATCTACCCACCGGCGCCGTCTATGCGGGTGGTGTCGGATATTATTGGCTACACCGCTGAGCATATGCCCAAGTTTAACTCCATTTCTATTAGTGGCTACCATATGCAGGAAGCCGGGGCCACCAATGTACAGGAGCTGGCCTATACCATTGCCGATGGTATTGAGTATGTGCGCACCGCCATTGATAGCGGTATGGATGTGGATAAGTTTGCCCCGCGGCTGTCGTTCTTTTTTGCCATTGGTATGAACTTCTTTATGGAGATTGCCAAGTTGCGGGCGGCGCGAATTTTATGGGCCACATTGATGGAGGAAAAGTTTGCCCCCAAAGATGATCGCTCGTTGGTATTACGCACCCACTGCCAGACGTCCGGTGTGAGTCTGACCAGCAAAGACCCCTACAATAATGTGATGCGAACTACCATTGAAGCAATGTCAGCGGTGCTGGGCGGCACCCAGTCATTACATACCAATTCGTTCGATGAAGCGTTGGCACTGCCCACTGAATTTTCTGCCCGCATTGCCCGCAATACGCAGCTAGTGATTCAGGAGGAGACCGGGATTACTAATGTGGTGGATCCGCTGGCTGGTTCCTATTATGTGGAGTCGCTCACTGACTCTCTGGTAAAAGCGGCTCGCGAGATTATCGATGAAGTGGAAGCCATGGGTGGTATGACCAAGGCAGTAGAGTCCGGTTTGCCCAAGCTGCGTATTGAAGAGGCGGCGGCATTGCGCCAGGCGCGCATTGATCGCGGTGAAGAGGTAATTGTTGGCGTCAATAAATACCAGCTTGAGGTGGAGCCTGAGGTGGATGTGCTGGATATTGATAACAGCGCAGTGCGGGAATCTCAGGTGGCGCGCTTGGCGCAGGTGCGCAGTTCGCGGGATACAGCTGCCTGCGAGCGGGCATTGGCCGCGCTCACTGAGGCTGCTAAAACCGGTCAGGGTAACCTGCTGGCACTGGCTGTGGATGCGGCCCGGGCCAGGGCTACCGTGGGTGAGATTTCGGATGCGCTGGAATCGGAATGGGGCCGCCACAAGGCCCAGCAGCGTTCCATCAGCGGAGTTTACGGCTCTGCTTATCAAGATGATGAGGGTTTTATGAGTATTAAAAATAAGGTTGAAGCCTTTGCCGAAAACCATGGCCGTCGCCCGCGTATGCTGGTGGTAAAAATGGGTCAGGACGGACATGACCGCGGTGCCAAGGTTATTGCCACGGCCTTTGCCGACCTGGGCTTTGATGTGGATGTGGGGCCCATGTTTCAGACCCCAGAAGAGGCGGCCCAGCAAGCGATTGAAAATGACGTCCATATTGTCGGTGTATCTTCTCAGGCAGCCGGTCACAAGACACTGGTGCCGCAATTAATTGCCAGTCTCAAGGCGCAGGGGGCTGAGGACATTGTGGTGATCTGTGGCGGTGTGATTCCACCCAAAGATTACGACCAACTCCGCGCAGATGGGGTGGCAGCTATCTTTGGTCCCGGCACCAATATTCCCCAGGCGGCTGAGGCCGTACTTGAGTTGATTAAGGAATAACCATGAAAGAAATACTGGAGCAGTTAGAAGAAAAGCGCAGTCGTGCCAGATTGGGCGGCGGACAAAAACGCATTGATGCTCAGCACGCCAAGGGCAAGCTCACGGCCCGAGAGCGTCTTGACCTGCTATTGGACGAAGGCAGCTTTGAAGAATGGGATATGTTTGTCGAGCATCGCTGTACGGATTTTGGTATGGATCAGCAGCATGTGCCCGGCGATGGTGTTGTGATTGGCTATGGCACCATCAACGGCCGTTTGGTCTTTGTTTTTAGTCAGGACTTTACCGTTTTCGGTGGCTCGCTCTCAGAGGCTCACGCCGAGAAAATATGCAAACTAATGGATCAGGCCATGAAAGTCGGCGCCCCGGTGATTGGTCTTAACGACTCTGGCGGTGCCCGTATTCAGGAGGGTGTCGCTTCGCTGGGTGGCTATGCCGAGGTATTCCAGCGCAATGTGATGGCCAGTGGTGTGATTCCCCAAATCAGCATGGTGATGGGCCCCTGTGCTGGGGGTGCAGTTTACTCGCCAGCGATTACCGATTTTATTTTTATGGTGCAGGACAGCAGCTATATGTTTGTCACTGGCCCGGACGTTGTAAAAACAGTGACCCATGAAACTGTCACTGCCGAAGAGTTGGGCGGCGCCAATACCCATAGCACCAAATCAGGTGTTGCGGATCTGGCCTTTGATAATGATGTGGACGCGTTGCACAAGCTGCGTCGCTTTGTGAACTATCTGCCTGCTAATAACCGCGAAAAACCACCAGTATGGCCAACAGAGGACAGTGCTGACCGCATTGATATGTCGCTGGACACTTTGGTGCCCAGTGACCCCAATAAGCCCTACGATATGAAAGAGCTGATTCTCAAGGTGGCAGATGAGTCAGAGTTTTTTGAACTGCAGGTCAGTTATGCAAAAAATATTATCACCGGATTTATTCGTATTGAGGGATCTACAGTTGGCGTAGTGGCCAATCAGCCAATGGTAATGGCAGGCTGTTTGGATATTGATGCCTCCCGCAAGGCAGCGCGATTTATCCGCTTCTGCGATGCTTTTAATATTCCTGTGCTGACTCTGGTCGATGTCCCAGGCTTTATGCCCGGCACCAGTCAGGAGTATGGCGGCATTATTAAACATGGTGCCAAGCTACTTTACGCCTACGCGGAATGCACAGTGCCCAAGGTGACGCTGATTACCCGCAAGGCCTATGGCGGTGCCTATGATGTGATGGCGTCTAAGCATCTGCGCGGTGATGTAAATCTGGCTTGGCCCACGGCAGAGATTGCGGTGATGGGCCCCAAGGGCGCGGTTGAGATTATTTTCCGAAATGATATTGGCGATCAGGAAAAAATTGATGCGCGCACTGAGGAGTATCGCAAGAAGTTTGCCAATCCTTTTATCGCTGGTAAGCGAGGCTATATAGACGATGTCATTATACCTCACAGCACCCGCAAGCGGGTGGCGCGTTCTCTGGCTATGCTCAAAAACAAGAGCATAGAAAACCCCTGGCGCAAGCATGGCAATATTCCGCTGTAGGGCTTGAATTTCTGGCAAACCGCTGTGACACGCCGCGAGTGCGGTCGCTCCCGGCATCATGCCTACCGCGACACTAATACATCCGTGTATGTCGTCCTTGTAGGCTCTGCGACAGCATCCCTGCTGTCGAAGGTCACAGCGGTTAGCCAGCAACTCAAGCATTCAAAGTTGGGCAGAATATTTAGAGTTTTAAAAAAGAAACTGTGTGATGTTGATTTGCCAATAAGCAAAAACAAAAGCGAATAGTTTTTAAGGGTAAAGGGTTTATGTTGAAGAAAATATTAGTGGCCAACCGTGGTGAAATTGCCTGTCGTGTATTCTCCACAGCCAAAAAAATGGGTATTGCCACTGTGGCGGTCTATTCTGATGCCGACGCCGATGCGCTTCATGTGCAGATGGCTGACGAGGCAATCAATATAGGCCCAGCCGCCTCAGCGGAAAGCTATCTGGTGATTGATAAGATTATTCAGGCCTGTCGTGATACTGGTGCTGATGCGGTGCATCCGGGCTATGGTTTTCTCTCGGAGAATAGTCAATTTCGAGATGCGTTGGATGATGCAGGCATTATTTTTATTGGCCCGGGCAAAAAAGCGATTGAGTCTATGGGGGATAAGATTACCTCCAAATTAATTGCTGAAAAAGCTGGCGTTAGCTGTATTCCGGGCTATACCGATGTGGTGCGAGATGCGGATCATGCGGTGGAGATTAGCAATGGTATTGGTTATCCGGTAATGCTGAAGGCCTCCGCCGGTGGCGGCGGTAAGGGCATGCGAGTGGCCTGGGATGAGGCAGATTGTCGCGACGGTTTTGAACGCGCCACCAATGAAGCACGCTCTAGCTTTGGCGATACGCGCATCTTTATTGAAAAATATATCCAGCAGCCACGGCATATCGAAATTCAGATAATGGCAGATGGTCATGGCAATGTGATTTATCTGGGTGAGCGAGAGTGCTCGATTCAGCGCCGTCACCAGAAGGTAATTGAAGAGGCACCATCACCATTTCTCAATGAAGCTACTCGTCAGAAAATGGGTGAGCAGAGTTGTGCTCTAGCAAAGGCGGTGGATTATCAGTCGGCGGGCACGGTGGAGTTTATTGCCGATGCTGATATGAATTTCTATTTTCTGGAGATGAATACTAGGTTGCAGGTGGAGCATCCGGTCACTGAGTTGGTTACAGGTCAGGATCTGGTCGAGATGATGATTCGGGTGGCGGCGGGTGAAAAGCTTGCTCTGGCTCAAAATGATGTAACTTTAACTGGCTGGGCGATGGAATCGCGGGTCTATGCGGAGGATCCGTTCCGCAACTTTATGCCCTCCATTGGCAGGCTCTCTGGGTACAGGGAGCCCCGAGGAGAGGGAGTTCGGGTCGACAGTGGTGTCTATGAGGGCGGTGAGGTGTCTATGCACTACGACCCTATGATTTCGAAGTTAATCACCTATGGTGATGATCGTGAGCAGGCTATTGGTCGCATGGTCGATGCGCTTGATGCCTACTATATTCGCGGTGTTAACCACAATATCAGCTTCCTTAATGCACTGATGGTGCATCCGAGATTTGTTGCTGGCGAACTCACCACTAACTTTATTGAGGAAGAGTTTCCCGAGGGCTTTAATGCAGATTTAGTCCCGCAAAATAACCCTCATATACCTTTGGTAGTCGCAGCAGCTGTGCATCAGGAATACCGCGAGCGTTCGGCGCAGATTTCTGGGCAGTCGGAAGGTCATGAATATCAGGTGCCCGATCAATGGGTGGTGATTACTGGCTCCGATGAGGTTGCGGTCTCAATGACCCTAACCATGTCAGGATTTTTGGTGTCTATTGGCAATGATGATTACTCAGTGGCGACCGACTGGGCCCTTGGCGCGCCACTCTTTGAGGCTGACATTAATGGCCAGGCGGTGACTGTTCAGGTTGAGCGCAGCGGCTCTGGCTACAGGCTCTTTTACCGCGGCGCAGAAATCAATGCGCTGGTGCTGTCACCCAAGGCTGCTCAGCTGAATAAGCTTATGCTGGAAAAGGTTCCAGCTGATCTATCTAAGTATTTACTGTCGCCGATGCCTGGGCTACTGGTTAAGCTGGCGGTTAAGGAGGGCGATCAAGTGAAGGCGGGAGAAGAGCTGGCAGTGGTGGAAGCTATGAAAATGGAGAATAGTCTGCGCGCTGTTAATGATGGTATTGTGGCTAAAATCTCGGCCGCCGCCGGTGATAGTCTGGTGGTGGATCAGGCTATTTTAGAATTTGAATAACGATTAAATTATGATTCAGCCATTAGCACAGCAAATTATCGAGGGAGATCGCCGGGCACTGGCGAAAGCCATTACTCTGGTGGAATCTACTCGGGTTGATCATGGCGAACAGGCTGTGCATCTGTTGGCCGAGCTAATGCCTCACACTGGCAAGTCTATACGTCTTGGTATTTCCGGTGCGCCCGGGGTGGGCAAGTCGACCTTCATTGAGGCTCTGGGTAATTATTTAACCCTGCTGGGACATCAGGTGGCAGTGCTGGCGGTTGATCCTACTTCTGCGGTCAGTGGTGGTTCTATTCTGGGCGACAAGACCAGAATGGAAGCTCTTTCAGTTAACCCCAAAGCCTTTGTGCGGCCTTCACCTGCGGGTACCACTCTTGGTGGTGTGACCCGTCGAACTCGTGAATCGCTGCTGCTCTGCGAAGCTGCGGGCTATGATGTAATTATTGTTGAGACTGTGGGGGTAGGACAGTCTGAGACGGCAGTCTCTGATATGACCGATATGTTTTTACTGCTGCTGTCCCCCGGTGGTGGTGATGATTTGCAGGGGATTAAGCGCGGCATTATGGAGCTGGCGGATCTGGTGCTGGTCAATAAGGCCGATGGTGATCAGGCTAGTGCAGCTAATCAAACCCTGTCTGATTACCGCGGTGCATTGCAATTTATGCAGGCGCGAACACCCGGCTGGATACCTAAGGTCAACAGCTGTTCCGCTTTACAGGGGCAGGGTATAGAACAGGCATGGGCTGTAGTGGAAGACTTTCGACGAGTACTGACTGAATCCGGCAAGTTAGAGGTGCTTCGCGCGCGGCAGGCCAAAGCTTGGATGTGGGCTGAGACGGCCGCCGAGTTGCTGGCAGATCTGCGCAATCATCCGGGTGTTAGTAAACTAGTGCCTGAATTAGAGGCCGCTGTATTGGCGGGCGAGCTGCCAGCCATAGTTGCGGCTCAGCGACTAATTGAGAATTACAAGTCCGGCCACTAAGTCTATACTTGCAACTTTAAACAAAGCGCCAGCAGTAGTTAGAATCACAGAAGGACAGTTTATCCATGGCCAACTCCGGCAATAGTAAAAATCTCAACGCAATCATGACAGCCAATAGCGCCTATGCCGAAACCTTTAAAAAGGGCGATTTGCCGTCTCCTCCGGCTAGAAATTTTGCGGTGCTTACCTGTATGGACGCCCGTATGGATCCGGCCAAATTCGCTGGACTTAACGAGGGCGATGCCCATGTGATTCGCAACGCCGGGGGACGTGCGTCAGATGATGCTATTCGCTCGCTGATTATTTCCCATAAGTTTCTGGGTACTACTGAGTGGTTTGTAATTCAGCATACTGGCTGCGGCATGGCCACGGTTTCTGACCAGCAGATTGCCGAGCTGCTGGAAGAGGACTTAGAAACCGCTGTTCACAATGGTGAATGTTGGGAAAATCCTCAACGTGAGCAGAGCGACAATAAAAAAGCTGGTTCAGATCTGGGCAGATCTATGCACTGGCACACCATTGCTGACTTGCATCAGTCTGTGTTGGACGACGTACATCTGATTGCTAATCACCCATTGGTGCCTAGCCATATTGTTGTTAAGGGACTTATCTACGATGTTGCCACAGGACAGCTAACATTATTGTCTGACTAATAACTTTAGCTATTTTAAAAGGATATAAAATAATGAAGAAATTTGGACCCGGATTGCTGGTGACTGCGGCCTTTATAGGTCCCGGCAGCATTGCCACCGCCAGTGCTGCTGGTGCTAACTTTGGTTTTGTTTTGCTTTGGGCGCTGCTTTTTTCTCTGCTGGCCACCATGGTGTTGCAAGAAATGGCGGCGCGCCTCGGTCTGGTGACAGGTGAGGGCCTATCTCAGGCACTGCGAAGCACCTTTAGCAATCCAAACCTAAGCCGGGCGTCGGTAATATTGGTGGTCGCGGCTATTGGTGTGGGCAATGCGGCCTACGAAGCTGGTAATATTTCTGGCGCTGCTCTGGGGCTGCAATCATTGCTTCCATTTTCTACTGCTGTCTGTGCGCTGTTGATTGGCAGTTTAGCAGCACTATTACTGGCGGGCGGTGGCTATCGATTACTCGAGCCGATACTTATTGTTCTGGTACTGATGATGAGTACGGTATTTGTAGTAACCATGCTGATGATCGATCTTGACCTCAGTGCCATGCTCAGTGGTTTATTTAAACCCAGCATGCCCAGTGGCTCAGCATTAACCGTGGTAGCGCTGATTGGTACTACTGTGGTGCCCTACAATCTATTTTTACATGCCAATATTGTCCAGGAAAAATGGCATGGGGTTAATACGGCACAGGCGATAGTGGAATCTCGTGGGGATACAGTAATCTCCATAGGACTGGGGGGCTTGATTACTCTGGCAGTAATGAGCACTAGTGCTGTGGCATTCTTTAACACTGGCGCTGAGTTTTCTGCCGCTAGTCTGGCGACCCAGCTGGAGCCTACACTTGGCATAGCAGCTAACAGTTTTTTTGCCTTTGGTTTAATGGCAGCGGGTTTAACCAGTGCTATTACCGCCCCGTTGGCGGCAGCTTATGCCGTAAGCGGCGCCATGGGATGGCCAGCAACGTTTAAAGATCGGCGTTTTAAGTTAATCTGGATGTTGGTTCTGGCGTTGGGTACTTTGTTTGCGGCACTGGGCACCAAGCCTATTGCAGCTATTTTATTTGCTCAGGCGGCCAATGGGATTTTGTTGCCGGTTACCGCCATATTTCTGATTATTATTATGAATCGTGCTGACCTGTTAGGTGAGTACCGAAATAGACTTTGGACCAATGTATTTGGTGTCGCTGTAGTAGCTGTGGTGACAGCGTTGGGTCTATGGAATATTGTGCGACTGTTTTTGTAAACAGCTAAGACATAAAAAAAGCGGCTCACTAGCCGCTTTTTTTATGCTGCTGTAATAATCAGCTTAACCGCATTTAGAATCACCGCAGTTTAAGCAGGTCATGCAGCCATCCATCAGGATCGTAGCTTTAACACTACACTTTTTACAGACTTCGGCTGTGGGAGGAAAATCACTGGAACCCTCTGCTGGTGCAGCCGTTCCCGCACCTTCAAATTCAGCGCGCTTCTCATTCATAATCTGCTGCTGATGGTCGGAGATCTCAGGCTTTTGCAACATGCCGATCTTCTGCAGGTGATCTTCGATCGCCCAGCCAATCTCTGCAACCAATGAGGGCATAAACTTGCCGCCTGGCTTGAAGTAACCACCCTGGGGATCAAACACCGCCTTCATCTCTTCAACTAGGAAGGTGCAGTCGCCGCCCTTGCGGAACACGGCTGACAGTACTCTGGTCAGGGCCACGATCCACTGGAAGTGATCCATGTTTTTAGAGTTGATAAAGACTTCAAATGGTCGGCGCAGTTCGTGGTCTGTACCCTGATTTAAAATAATATCGTTAATTGTCAGGTACAGAGCATGATCAGACATAGGAGTCTTAATCTTGTAGGTACTGCCCGCTAGCTCTTCAGGGCGCGAGACCTTCTCGTGCATCTGAATAATGTTACTTTCTGGCTCTTTGGCAACGACCTCTTTGGTCTGCTCTTCAGTGGCTACTTTGTAGCCTACAATTTTTTGCGAAATTTTCTTGCTCATTGTCTTCCTCTTACTGTTCTGCGCCTTGGCTACAGAACCTAATTAATATGATCAGAATTTACCGTAGTAACCTTCTTTCAGGGCGTCGAACAGGTTGGCTGCGGTATGAGTTTCACCGTCATACTCAACTTCTTCGTTACCTTTAAATTCAACCGTAGAGCCGTCTTCCAATGTGAAGCTGTAGGTGGTGTTCTCGAGATCTTTCTCGGTCACCAGTACGCCCTGGAATGCCTCTGGGTTAAAGCGGAAAGTGGTGCAGCCTTTAAGGCCTTTCTCTGCTGCGTACAGGTAGATGTCTTTAAAGTCATCGTAGTCGCAGTCAGTTGGCACGTTGATCGTTTTAGAAATTGATGAATCAACCCACTTCTGAGCCGCTGCCTGAATATCTACATGGGCGCGGGGAGTAATGTTCTCCGAGCTCATAAAATAATCTGGTAGAGCTTCTTCTTCACTGGTGCCATAGGGCATAGCTTTTTCGTTAACCAATGTGCGATAGGCCAGTAGCTCATATGAGAAAACATCGACTTTCTCTTTAGACTTCTTGCCTTCGCGAATCACATTGCGCGAATAGTGGTGCGCAAAGCTTGGCTCAATACCATTGCTAACGTTATTGGCAAGCGACAGCGAGATAGTACCTGTGGGCGCAATAGATGAGTGGTGACTAAAACGACAGCCCTCTTCGGAAATAGCGTCGACCAGCTCGGGGGCTACTGCAGAGATGTTCTGCATGTAGCGGCTGTACTTGGCCATTAGCACCTTGCCTGAAAGTTTGTCGCCTACCTTGATGCCGTCTTTAGCCATATCTGGCTGCTTGAACAACATGGCTGCAGTGACTTCGAACTCGTCTTCCATAATTGGCGCTGCGCCTTTTTCGCGGGCTAGATGCAGACCGCTTTTAAGACCGGCAACCGCCATATCTCTTGCCACACGTTCGGTAAACTCCAGCGAATCCTGCTCTCCGTACTTCATACGCAACATGGTAATAGCCGACCCCAGACCTAGGAAGCCCATGCCGTGACGACGCTTGTATTCGATTTCTTTGCGCTGACCATCTAGGGGCAGACCATTGATCTCGACTACGTTGTCGAGCATACGTGTAAATACGCCGACCACCTCTGCATACTCGTCCCAGTCAAAGAACGCATCCTCAGTAAACGGATTGCGAACAAACTTGGTCAGGTTGACTGAACCCAGCAGGCAGCTTCCATAGGGGGGCAGTGGCTGTTCACCACAGGGGTTAGTAGCGCGAATATCTTCGCAGAACCAGTTGTTGTTATTCTTATTAACCTGATCAATAAGAATAAAGCCAGGTTCTGCATAGTCATAGGTGGAGGACATAATGGCATTCCACAGCTTTTGAGCGCGAATGGTCTCGTAGATGCGGCAGGCCACCAGGCCCTCTTCATTGCTGGTGTAGCCATCAGTAGTGGGGAATGGCTTCCACACCACGTTGTCGCCTTTAAGATCCAAACCACCTTCAATCTCTTTGCTGCTGATAGGGAAGGTCAGATCCCAGTCACTGTCGGAGCGCACGGCTTCAATAAACTCTTCGGTGATTAACAGCGACAGGTTGAATTGACGCAGGCGGCCGTCTTCACGCTTAGCGCGCACAAAATCAAACACATCTGGATGACTCACATCAAAGGTTGCCATCTGAGCGCCGCGACGGCCACCAGCAGATGACACGGTAAAACACATTTTGTCGTAGATATCCATGAAGGACAGCGGACCAGACGTATAGGCGCCTGCACCGGACACATAGGCACCTTTTGGGCGCAGTGTGGAAAATTCGTAACCAATACCACAGCCAGCCTTGAGCGTTAGCCCGGCTTCAAGATTGCGTTCTAGGATACCCTGCATGGAATCAGGCACTACGCCGGACACTGTGCAGTTAATAGTGGAGGTGGCAGGTTTGTATGCCTGAGCGCCTGCGTTAGAGATAATACGGCCAGCCGGGATCGCACCATGCTGAAGTGCCCAGACAAATTTCTCCTGCCATTCTTCACGCTTTTCTTTGCTTTCGACGTCAGAAAGAGCCTTGGCTACACGCATATAGGTAGCGTTGATATCTTTATCAACAGGCTGCTCTTGCTTATCTTTTAAGCGGTACTTTTTATCCCAAATGTCTAGGGACGCATCTTGCATTGCAATTTCTTGAACTGCCTTAGTTGGCTTCACTGTCTTTAGTCTGGTTGCGCTCATTACATGACCTTTTTTATCGTATTATCGTTATTCATCTCTACCGCGCCCTTGCGCGATTACTAGCCGGCTATGCACTCCTGGGAGCCATACTGGTCTCTTTAATGCTGTTTTTTGATGATTTAGTGCCATCAGGTCCCCGCTTTTGCGCTGGGGAAACGATCTAGAGTTTATCCTACATTTTGTGTCATGCAAGCCCTAATCCACTATATATTGTGTTTTTTATGGATTTACCCCCTAAATAGCCCCTATCTGCCTTTGCAAAACTTGTGGATAAATCCCGTAACTACGCGTGGTTATTGAGGTTTTAATAGAATCCGACCATTGTGCATAAACCGGTCATGTTTGTGGCTCGTATACTGACATACGCACAGACTGAGTTAGCAGCGCAGAATTTAATGTCGACGATAAATTTTCCAGTGCCTGCGAGCTGTTGTGCCTATGTGGCGACTTATATAAAATATCGCCTTCAAATAATCACCTGCACTGATGGCTACATGTCTGGATCCATCTGAGCTCTGCTGAGGCAATTCATGGATATTTTTGACTTCTCCGATGGTCGCGAAGGCTACTACGGAGAGTATGGCGGTGTTTTTCTGCCAGAAATTTTACACGCCACTATTGAGGAGCTTCTCGAGTGCTTCCGCGAATGTAAAGCCGATCCTAAATTTTGGCAGGACTATGTAGCCCTTCTGCAGAATTATTCCGGTCGTCCTACCCCTGTGACCTATCTTGAAAACCTAAGTCGAGAGTTGGGTGGCGCACAAATTTATGTCAAGCGCGATGACCTCAATCACACTGGCTCCCACAAGGTTAACAATGTTATGGGGCAGGGGCTGTTAACTCAGCGACTGGGAAAAACGCGGGTGATTGCTGAAACCGGTGCTGGGCAGCATGGGTTTGCCACCGCCACTATGGCCGCTAAATTTGGCTTTGACTGCAAGATTTATATGGGTGCAGTCGATGTGGCTCGACAGCGACCCAATGTATTCTGGATGGAAAATCTGGGTGCAGAGGTGATTGCGGTAGAGGATGGCCAAAAGACGCTAAAAGATGCGGTCAATGAATGTATGCGTGATTGGGTCACCAATATGGCCGATACCCATTACATCCTAGGTACTGCCTGTGGCCCTCATCCGTTCCCGGAAATGGTCAGCTGGTTCCAATCAATTATTGGTCTTGAAGCCCGAGAGCAGATTATTGCGCAGACTGGGCGATTACCTAATCGTGTCTACGCCTGTGTTGGTGGGGGCTCTAATGCCATGGGCCTTTTCCAAGGCTTTTTCGATGAACCCAATGTTGAGTTGATTGGCTGCGAAGCTGGTGGTGAGGGTGTTGGATCCTATATGCACTCGGCACGACTGGCCTATGACGATGCCAGCGTGGGTGTGGCTCAGGGTTATAAGACCTACTTCCTGCAAAACGAAGAAGGCAATATGAATGAGACTCATTCGGTTGCGGCCGGTCTCGACTATATTGGTGTAAATCCTATCTTTTCTCATCTTCATGATCAGGGCAAGGTGCGTTTTGAGGCGGCCACAGATGCAGAAGTAAAAGAGACCTTAAAGCTGACCATGCGTACTGAGGGTCTGATTCCTGCGCTGGAAAGTACCCACGGATTCGTGGTGGCATTGAAAGAAGCAGCGACTTTGGCCAAAGATGAAATTGTGCTAGTCAATATGTCGGGACGTGGTGATAAGGACATTTTTACCATTGCCGATGCCCTCGACGATGCTAAGTGGAAGTCATTTATTTGCGGTAAAGCGGATCAGTACCGCGCGGAGAAAAAATAATGGGCTTGGAAGCTTTTATAGCAGAGCGCAAAAAGAGCAAAGACCTACTGGTAATGGCCCACGTTGTCTGTGGATACCCTTCCTTTGAGGAAAATCTGCAGGAACTTGAAATTATGGCTGAGGCTGGGGTCGACCTGGTTGAACTCCAGTTCCCATTTTCCGAGCCCAGTGCTGATGGCCCACTTTTTGTTCGTGCCAATGAGCAATCATTAAAGGCTGGCACTACAGTGGACCAATGTTTTGAGTTTATGGCCTTGGTCAGTGCCCGTTTTCCGTTCAAAGTCTTGATGATGGGTTACTACAATACTGTGTTTAAAATGGGCGAAGATGTATTTGTTCAGCGCCTAAAAGAGGCGGGGGGTGTGGGCTATATTCTGCCAGATCTTCCTATTGAAGAGTCGGCCAACCTGCACAGTCTGTCCGCAGAGGCTGGTATAGAACCAGTAATTTTAATGACGCCCACTAGTAGCGATAGGCGTCTAGCCCAGTTGGGCGCCGCCAGCCGCGGAATGGTTTATGCCGTCGCCCGCAAAGGCGTTACTGGCTCTAAAACCAACATGGGTGATGATGTTATTGCGTTGATCGACCGCTGTAAACAGCACACCAACGTGCCTATTGGTGTGGGCTTTGGTATCAGCAGCAAGGCGGATATGGACTTTTTGCGAGGCTCTGCTGATCTGGCGATTGTGGGTACTGCGGCGCTCAAGACCTGGGAGCAGTCAGGGGCTGAGGGCTTGCAAAAATTCTTTGCGGACCTTATGGCTTAATCGGTTGCTGTGCTTATCCAGTAGCGCCAATCGTTGATTACCTGAGCACGCACATCCTCCAACCTTGGAACTGCTCCCAAAACCAACTTCTCTATACAGATTAGATGGGCACCATAGGCTGAGGTAATGGGGCCGGCCCAGCAGGGTAGGCTGCCATTGCTCTGGTCTCCCTCCAAACTCAGAGCGATCATTTTAGTCGAAAAATTGTTGCCAAAATCTCGGTCGATCTCGCTTGAGGAAACTCCATAATACTGGTCTTTTAAAGAGCTAGGCTGGGATGTTGTTGCTGCGCCTGCCTTGAGCTCAAGCAATTCTCTCTCGGCCCTGTCATAGGCCTGACCGCCATAAGCCGCGGTACTAAATAGCATGTGTCGAAAACTGAAATACGAGTCTCGCCGGTAATTTGCCTCATGGCGTTGAAAGTAGCTCTGCAGTTCCTGCTCTTTGGGTTGGCGGAGAGTGGTAACATTTTTGGTTAGCCCTGCCAGCTTCGCTTCCATTGCCTGGATATCCAGCGGCATATCTATATCTGCACCTATATCTCGGGTCGCCTCTGGCTCAGTACCAAATAGTTCAATCTCAATACGTTGTTCCAGTGCAGAGATATCCGGCAGGTTGTATCGATCTGCGTCCCAGTCTTTTTGGCTAGCTGAATTCTCCTGATTGATGACCCAGTAAACTGCCAACAGCATAGGTAGCAAAAGAATTATCAGCAGCAGCCACCGCCGACTAGAAAGTCTATTTAACATTTTCATCTGATGTTAAAACCTAGCGTTTAAAGATTTTAATCCACTCGCCTGCGGCGGGCTCGCCACTGGGGTAGTAGCCGTTGATTATACGCAGATCTTCAACATCCGCGCTGCTCAGTTTAAGGGTCTTTGCCAGTGCCTCAAAGGTAGTGGCGGCCGTGGCTTTTACATAGCGAACGGTCTGAGGTTTTTGGCCAGCAATTTCTCGACTGGAAATCGGCCGAAAGGTATTAATTGAGGCGATAAAGCTCTTATCAATATCATTAAAGCTAGTCGGCTCCTCAACCGTGCCACTCAGCAAATAGGCATTCAACTTGTAATAAATTACTGCGATTCGAGTATCCGGATCACCCTCTTGGCCGGGCAGTATGCCGGTAAAGCCCTTTAGTCTCGCCGGTGCTATGGCTGTGCCATTTTTTAGTTGCGAGACTTTAAGATAGTTGTAGAGATACTCTTCCGGGCTCTGAGCCGTGCGGGCAATGACCTGCATGCTCATGTCAGCCTTTTTATCTGGTGCTGTGGCACTGGCTAATAGCCCACTAGCAGGCTTATCTTGGATCCAGTCGGGTGGAAAATCCAGGCGTACCCGCAGACGCATATCTGAAAAGCGCTGCAGTTTTTGTTCCTTAGCAAGAAAGTTTTCACCCCAGACTAGACCGTCGGTCAGTGCTCTGTAGTTGGCGGCACCATTATCCCTGGTGATTTCAGATTTAAAGGCATTTGCTTTACTGACCACGGTACGCAGACGGCTGTCATTGCGCGGATGCGTAGAAAAAATCCCATGGTAAGTCTGTTTGCTGGCACCTTTGGATTTAGCGCGCTGTTTTGTCAGGGACTCATAGTCTTTCATTATTGACAGCATGCCCAGCATTTCGTTGGGGTCATATCCGAGTTTGGCCATATATTCTGCACCAGCTTCATCTGCCTCCAATTCGTTGCGGCGGCCATGGCCTCGTATCAATGAGTTGGCGTAGGCCATGCCGGCCTCGTATACCTCTGAGCTATTAGAGAGCACTGCAGCGATGGTAGAGAGAATCTGCGCTCCCGTAGCCTGGCCTTCCTGTCCGCGCACATGATTGCGAGTGATATGGCCCACCTCATGGGCAAGTACAGAAACCAGCTGAGCCTCATTGCTGACATAATTGAGCAGCCCGCGATTGACGTAGATATAGTTATCTCTGGTGGCAAAGGCATTGAGATCTGGCGAGTCGAGCAGGGTAAATATAAAGGTCTCCCCAGCCATTTCTGATTGAGCGACAATTTCATTGCCGAGCCTTTCTATGTAGGCCTGTAGCTTTTCGTCTTTATAAATATTGGTGCTTTCTAGCACCTCTTTGTAGATGTCAGCGCCGCTAACTGCGGACAGAGCAGTCGCTGGAGTCAGGCTTAGTAAGCTGACCATAAAGATTATCGACCAGCGATGCTTAAAGGTTTGAGTCAGTAAAGGCATAAGAGTTAAGGCGCCGAGAAAAATGATTTAAGCTGATTGCCCAAGCTGGAGCAGGCATCACTCTTGACGGGTGTTAGCAGGGGGATCGGTGCTACGGCACCAATCAGATAAGAGGTGCCTTCGGAGTCCACTCGAAGTCGACCCATTTCCTGAAGATTGGTCATATCCCAGACTATGGCTTCGTACACTGAGAGTTTGTCCCACTGGGCGAAGCCGAAGCAGCCACCACCACCGGGGCCGACAGCACAGCTGATAGAGCCACCCTGATCCAGAGTTTCCGTGGAACCATCTAACCATACCAAATAGCGCACTGACTGCCGGTCAACCTGGGCTTTAACACTGGGGTCTTGCATCAGACGCTTGAGTCTGGGCAGGCCCTTGGGCGCAGTACGTGGTTCAAACCAGGGGTAAATAGAATCAATAAAAGTCTGTTCGGGCAGTACTGAAATATCAGCACCTTTCATTTTTCCGGCAACACATTGAATAAATTCTCGGTCAGTTTCGTAGTGGCCTGCATCACGACGGCCGAGAATAACGACTTTTTCGTCACTATTGAGGTCTATGGCTTCAGTCGATGGACGATACTCATCAATAGTGGTGGTGGCTGTACAGCCACTTAAAACAATTAAAAATAGGCCAATACCAGTGAATTTGGTCAGAGTATTCATTTTGAGTCCTCCAATATTTGCTGTTCCATCATCCAGCCGTAAATTGCAGGAATACGATAAAAGTCCAGCATCAACTTGGCGCCAGCATCCCGAAGAGCAATGACTGCGGCGTCTTCAATGGCACTTGATTTCGAGGCCATAAACGCATCGGGGGTTTTGCCATAGGCCGGCATAAACCAGCTATCTATTGTCTCGCCATCAGCGGTTTCAATGTCTAAGTTATATTTGATCCAGACTTCAAATACATTGAGATAATTGTCTGATGGGGTCGAGACCTGTACCTCTCTCACCGAGGGGATAATCACAAGGCCATTGGTACTAGTGATCTGTTCTTTGCTGCTGACAAACTCGACTTCTTCAAAGAGGCCGGTAAAGGCGTTGCGCAACAGTTTTACCTGAGCAGTCCCCAGAGCAATCTGTGTTTTTTCATTGGGCTGAGCAAGATAGGTGCTGAAGCTTTCGTCGAAGACGATGCTGGCAGATACCGGCTTGGGAACAGCTAGCACGGTTGGAAATTCCTGATCTACTGTCACCGAGGAGGAGCTGCTGCAGCCACTCAGCAATAGTAGTAAACCCAAGCCCAAAAGGACTTTAATTGAGGTTTTTTGTCCGCTTCCGTCAGGTCTATTTATATTCAACATAGTTTATATCCCTTTAGTTAAGGCTATTTAACCCGATAAAGGTTCCTCCATTGTTGTAACTTAGTTCGCGCATCAATGCGGCGAACTTAACGGCCGATGCGCTTGGGGTGCCCCCTGGGGGGAAGTGCACAGGGAACCCAATAGCGTGGACGCGCACTAGTCGGTCGCTGCCACGATGGGCTTTATTTAACTGGTCAACAGCTTTGACTACCTTGCGAATTGAACGCCCCTGAAAATCATCACCTAGGGTATAGATACTGATTTTACGGCCCGGCTTGTAAAAGGTTCGAATAGCTGCATTGATTCCTTCCACTGGGCTTGAGTTACTAAAGGGCGCCCAGTTTGTCAGCTGATCTATGATGTTTTTTCTCATGCCAGGGCTGTCTGCTATCCAGCGGCCTTCTTCTGCACTGAACATGTACTGGCCCATATCATTAAGCACCTGAAGCCCCTTGACCTCGGGGTATATATCGAGAATATTGAGCATCTCCTTTTTTACTTTTTCCCAGGCTGCTACCTGCATGCTACCTGAGGTATCTATGACAAAAATAATATAATCACTGTCTGCTGGTATACCGCCGATCAACTGATTTTTGCGCTGAAATTCCGGCCCTAGCAGACGCTGCATTTCTTCTGAGAGCACCTGAAGCACCAGCTGTAGCTGTTCTTTTTCTCGTGACTGGGATTGCGACAGCTGGTTGGATTGTTTGGCAACGCTGGCCAGTTTTTCTTTGAGACGGGCTATTCGCTCATTGAGATCTGAGAGCTGCTCCTGACGGGATTTTAGACGCCGATCGAGAATCACTGCCTCACCACGAATATCAAAGAGCTTTTCCTGATAGTCCTTTACTGAGCCAAGCAGTTGTTTTTCTGCCTCCTCTAGCGCTGAGGGGTCACCCACTTTCGCGATTACCAGTAACAGCACTATGGCGCCAAAACCACAGCTAATGACATCTAGAAATGAGAGGCTCGCTTCCTGAAGTTCTCTACGTTGTTTTTTCATAGCATTAACCTAGGGCCAGTCTCTTGAAGGCGCTATAAACGCGCCATTGGTATCTAATGCTGTCTGCCAAAATAGTGCTGCTGCCTCTGGATCACCTTCCATGGGAAACAAAATGGTGTTTACAGGTAGACCCCTCGGCAGCAGATCGATGGCAGTCGAAAAATGATTGCGGCGTTGTTTACCACTGACCATATATTTTTTCGGCGGGCTTTTTCCCTGAGTGGGCAGTCCATCGGTTAACAGGAATAGGTTATCCGGTTTATCTTCAAAGTCTCGAATAGCCGTAAAGGCATTGAACAGGCTGGTGCCTTCACCGGGAGAGTATTCTTTGATACCTGCAACTACCTGCTCTAGGGCAAGAGAATCTGCTGCGTCCAGCCACTCACCCTCTGTTCCTTCAAGAGCGGGCCGTGCCTGCGTATTAAATACATAGACTTGAAAGCGGCTGCTGGGCGGTAGTTGAGCGAGCAGCCATTCCAGCGTCCGCAATGTCCACTGCCATTTTGCAGACTGCTGTTTTTGGCTGTCCTCCATATTGCGTCGTCGCACAGCATTGACCACTGTATCTGCTAGCATACTAGCGGAGCCATCCACCAAAATAAGAACCCGTTCCCCACCTAATTTTAGTCCCGTCAGGTATTGGCGATTGCCATCGCCCTGAAATTCGCGCACGCGGTCACCAAACTCCACCTCTTCCATCTGCGCAGTCTCTTCTTCGAGGCGTTCCACTTGACGGCGAAGCCTGTCCAGATCATTGGGGTCGTTTTGAATACTGTTTTCCTGTTCCTGAAGATCGGTAATCACTCTTTGTGAGAGGCCCTGAGCCTCAACCAACTGGAGTTGAATTTCTTGAAGGCTATTGAGCAGCTCAACTCTCTCTTCCTCGGCTTGGCGAATATCCATCTGCAGCATGTCTACCTCTGCAGCGATACGCAGATCTGGGGTAACCACCTCGGCAGCATTGTGGCGAAGAATTAAAAACAGCAATGTCACAGCACCAAAGCCACAGGCCATAATATCCAGAAAGGAAAGACTGAAGGCTATATTGCGACGCTTTTTAGGCATTGCTTACCTCAATAAGCCGCAGGCTGTGCTCTGCGATCTGGACGATTTTTCCCGGCTGGCAGACGCTGGGCACTTTTACCTCAAGGTCGCTCTGCTGATGCAGAGCTTTCAATTTTTGCTCCTCTAAAATCAGTACACAGGCGGCGCGGTTATCAATCGCGCTAATCAGGCTTAGCTGATTCTCTTTGATATGGATGCTAATCGGATGATCGAGAGGGTAGGCATGGTTCTGATACAACAGATGGGTCGCATGATGCGGTGTCGTAGTCGGCGTCTCACCGGTGTGCTCGAGTATTTGTATCTGGCTAACGCGCTGCAGCTGTTCCCCTGATAACTGAGCTTGCAGTCTAAAACACTGCTCTATGCCGGCGTTCTGCGCGCAGACCTGTGCCTCAGAAAACTGTGGCAGTAGGGCGGGAATCACACCGGCACCATGAGAAAAACACAGGTTGGCCTGAGGGTGTTTTTTGATAATGGTATTTAAACTGGCAAGACGTTCCTCAAATAGTGCGGCAATCTGGTGTTTGCGAAGTATCAAATTTAGCTCGCCCTGGGCTGTGGGAACATTGAATGAAACCTCGTCTGCCCAGCTCAGCTGCATTAACCAATTTGGTAGCTGATCATAAATTGTCTGCTCGCCAATTGAGGTGTGCAAAGGGTCATAGCGGTAGTCAGCGATAAGTTGCTCACTGATATGCCGAGCAGCGGCGTTGTAGAGATGCAAGATTCCAAGATCTGGTATCACCTCTTGCTGGCTTATGCTTCTGATGCCCTGATTTTCTTCTATCAGACTAATAACTGCCTGTTGTAGCTGTAGCTCTACTAAAAGGGTTGTTTGCTGTTGCGGGCAGCAGGCAAGGGCACTATCTATAACGCCTTTTACCCGAGTGGGTATGGCGCTGGCTAAACCAAGCAGCAGGGATAATTGTTGATCGGAAAAACTGCCTGGTACCGCAATAATAAGGTCTTCTGGAGAGCCGGCGATCTCATATAGCCTCTTTAGCTGGGCAAAGGCGATATCTGCATGGTGGCGAGCCAGTGGCTGCCTGCTGGGCAGTGGAAGTTGATTCAGTTGCCGCCAATAGTCATTGTAACTCTGTTGTGGCTCTTTCCAGGCACGGTCTTTAGCACGATCACCCGTGTCTATTCCTGTGGTGGTCAGCTGAGCGAAGCCTGGTTCTGCATACAGGGTACCATCCTCTGTCTGGATCAACAGATTCTGATCATTGAGGTCTAAAACAGCTGTGGTCATTAGGACTGCGTCGCTTTGGGCGCCTTTAAAAAGCGCAGCAGGTTATTTTCACAGTGAGCCTGAGAATCAAGTACCAGACGTTCCTGAATAAGTTGCAGTTGAAACATAAAGAACATCACCACCATGCTGATTAGCAGTGCGATAAATGTTGAGTTAAAGGCGACTCCAAGGCTGCTAGTAACCCCAGCAATATTCCCTTGCATAGCTTCATGAGCCTGACCCAGAGCCGCGCCAATACCTCGCACTGTACCAATAAATCCAATCGAGGGAATGGCCCAGGTTATGTAGCGAACCATGGACAATTCAGAGTCGAGCCGATCATTTTCAGTTTCGCAGACATTGGTCACTGCCTCGGTAGCAAATTGTACGCTGGCTGTAACCTGAAATCTGGTCAGAGCGGTTTGCAGCGCGCGGGGTAGCAGATAGCTGCGCTCTACCTCGGGTAATGCTTGCAATGGGCGAGCTAGCTGCGCTGCGTCCTCTGGTAGCACTCGCGAACCCTCAGCGATGGAGATTAGTGGCTTTTGCAGCATTTTGTTTTCACGAATACTGGTGCGAGTCTTGTAGCCCATAATCGCCAGTGCCCAGAACATCAGGATAAAACAGGCTTCCTGTTCAAGATCTTTAATGACAATAAAAAATGATCTTGGCACCACGTAGTCCTCTCCAGCGGCAGCCATTTCGGCATGCTGGCGAATGGTACTCTCTGCGTTGGGACGCACCACAGTGACAAAGATGGTGTGGACAATTATCACCGCGAGTAGCAGTGCTACTATCTGGAAAAACAACTCGTTGGTTGAGCGGTTGGTTGAACTGTTCATGTCGCTGTTCCTATCTGTGGATATACTTATATGTCTGCTGGAAGAGGAACTGGGAAATCTTCAGATATCTCTTCGCTGGGTTTGAAGTCAATGTCTTGGGGTTCGGGGCTTTCTGTAGGCTCAGGGCTTTCTTCCGGCTCAGGGCTGTTTATTGGCTCAGGGCTTTCTATTGGCTCAGGGCTGGTACCCTGGCCGCTGGTATCAGCATCCGGTTGTTGGGCTAGTGCCAGCAGGGGCATTAGCAGCAAGAATAAGACTGTTTTCATGGTGTGACTCCGGGGCTATCAACATAGCGGGCGATTCTAAAGCCTACATCCAGTTGACCGTCTGTGCCAGCCTGACGGTAACTCAGGCGCAGTTCAGTGCGTGATCCAAGTGCCCAGCTAGCGCCACGAATAACATGACGATTACCACTAATCGGGCCCCTAGGGTCCATGATAGGCGCGCCGCGATGTGGGCGTATATCATAGAAGTCGTTGACCCATTCTGAGACATTGCCACTCATATTGTAGAGCCCCTTATTATTGGGCTTAAAACTACCTATGTCCGCAGAGACTGGATAGTTATCGTTGTAGTTCGCAATGGTAAAGCTAAGAAACTTGGCAGCACTCTGATCTGCATAGTTGTCTAGTACATTGATCGGCGGGTATAGCCCAGACTCCCATGGGAAGATCTCTGAATTGCCATCGTTGTTTACCTTGGCCGCCCAGGCCCATTCTGCCTCTGTGGGTAGGCGATAACCATGAGACTCCCAGTCAAAGCCACTGATCAGTCCGTCTTCAATCAGATAAAAGGGTGGGAGCCCCTCCTGACGACTAAGCCAGTTACAGAACAGGGCGGCCTGTTCCCAGGAGACGTTGGCCACTGGCTGGTTATTCATATCTAATGACTGGCCTTTAATGGCTGAGGAGCTGTGCTCTTGCCATCGTCGGAACTGGGTATTGCTGATTTCTTTGCGTCCCAGGTAAAAGGGTCTCTCCAGACCAACGTTGCGCTCGGCCTCATTGGCTCGTCGACCCGGTTGCCGGCGAGGTGCACCCAGGATGAAGCTCTGCTGTGGACGGAAAAGCTTTAACTCTGAGCCAACTGGGCTCTTTATTACAGGGGGGCGAGATGCCCAGTAGGCATCTTCAAGAGTCAGTAGTTTGATATTGAGCGCCTGCTGATGCCCTGGCCTAGGAGTAACCGTTAGAGATTTAGGCTCGTAGCCTGGCTTAGTAACTGTGAGCGTGTGCGGCTTGGCAGTTAATGACAGGGTACGGCTACCAGTGCCCTGATCCCTATTGTCGATCAATATCTGCGCATCAGCTGGGCTTATGGTCAAGGCAATGCTACCGATATTTGGCTGCAGCCTAACCTGCATAGCAGTGGTTTTCTCCGGCTCCAGACTGACCTTTTTAGTGGTTTTTATATAGCCCTCCAGAAACAACCCAACGTCGTATTGTTTAAAAGGTGCTAGGGGTAGATCAACGGGGGTGGTGCCAAAAAATTGACTGTCGATGGTGATATTGGCGCCCTCTGGCATGCTGCTGATTCGCAGCGTACCGTCCGAAACTATCATCTTAATCAGTTCGTGTTGCTCCGAAGTGCCCGCTTTAACAGTCACCTGCTTGGTATAGGTTTTATAGCCTGGGTATTCCAATCTGAGTTTACTGCCAGTTTCCAACACCTCGGTTTTCAAGGGGGTTTGGCCGACAGGTCGATCATCAATATATAGATCGGCACCCTGAGGTTGGGAGTCAAAATGCATCTCACCCCAGGCGGGCAATAAGGAGACATTTAGAGACTGGGTGGTGCCCAGGCCGACTATGTCAATTTCTTGCTGCAATGGAAAATAGCGGTATTTTTTAAACTCGATTTGATGCAGCCCACGGTTAATGCCCTCTATCGTGCCTGGCACTGTTGATCGGAGTTCATCATCAATACTGACCTCTATCTCGGTCAGTTCTGAGCTGACACTGAGGTTGCCTGGCAATGGTTGTAGCTCCAGTTTGACGTTCTGAGTTGCTTGCTCGGTGACCTCGATATTCTGGGTCAGGGGATGGTAACCATCAGCGCTGGCCTCAACCTGATAGACGCCGGTCAACAGTAGATAATTGTCACCTATGTTAAATGAAAGGCCGCTAATCGTTATCTCGGCACTCTCTGGCTCTGTTTGAAAAATCACCGCGCGAGCTATAACCAGATATAGCATTATCACAGCGGCACTGGCGGCAAGTAAAACCAGTGCCAATACGCCGGGAGAAAATGGCAGACGACGTTGGCTAGCTACCTGGTCGAGTGGTGTGAAGTCTGTAGCGGATAGATGCTGATTATTATTTTTTCCGAGCATAGTCACTTTGGTAATTGTTGTAATTGATTATAAGACAGTGCTGGTAGCTGCTTAAACGCTGTTTGTTTTTTACCAAGTATATACTGCGCACTGAACTGTTCCCTGTTGTCTTTGACTCCATTTTCTTACTTTTGTTTAGATTGCTTCTTCGCAGCTTACCCAAATGGGTTGATCTAGGGGCTCGCCGCTAATGGTAAATTCAACTCTCACGTCTCGAAAACCTAGGCGGGTGCCTGCGGCAATATAGCGCCCAGGGCGCAGCTGTAATGAGGTATTTTCGAAGGTGCCCAGCTCGGCGACTCTAAACAATGTGACCTCAGTTAGGTTGTTGGATCTCAGCTCTACGTTCACGGCTACTGTGGACTGTTGCAATAGCCGCTTTAATTCTGAGACCTGTTGTTGCAGTTTAGGCCCTGGGTTTTTAATGCTGTCTGCATCTGTGACCAGCCTCTGGGCTCTGTTGTAGGCATTAGGTGAAGACAGCGCTAGGGGGTCTTTAAGCGCCATTTTTAGTTGTTCGTCTAAATTGGCTCGCACAGTGACGCCTACGGTTCTAACGCTAGCCTCGGTAAGTGAGGGGTCGGTTTTTAACAGTGCCTGATACAGCGCTAGCGCCTTTTGCCAGTCTTCCTGGCGCTCAAAGGCGGCTGCCTCCCGCATCTGCCGACTGACAGTAAGTTGTGAGCGCCTTGTCTCTAACTGTGAAAGAGCCTGATCTACAGCTGGATGATTAGTGTAGATTCTACCTGCTTCGTTAAAGGCTGCAGTGGCAGCATCGAAATTATTGTCTTCAAGTTTTTTAAAACCGCGACTCATATAGCCGCGAAATGTCTGCTCTACTATGGCTTGGTCTACAGAGCTCAGCGCAGCAGTAGCTTTTTTATGCTGGCCATCAAGAGCCAACGCTTTTTGGAAGTACGCTTTAGCAGTTGCTAGTTCTTTTCTTTGCAGATGCTGTTCACCCAGTTGCAATGCCTCGACGAGTGCTTCCAATTGGCTGGTGCGCGCAAGAATCTGCTGCGATCTACTGTCGTCAGGAGCTATGGTTATGGCAGTGTTTGCTGCCTGTTGAGCAATGGCAACATCTCCCGGCTGGGCGTTTTCGATAGCGTTGGAGGCGTCGGCTAGAGCGTTTTCCAGAGTGATTTGCGCTTTATCTTGCAACCTTTGAAGCTCAAGCAGTGACTGTTGATAGCTCGCCAATGATTCGCGGTAATTGCCATAGCCATACTGTTCGTCACCCTGATCCACCAGCGCTATCGCCTGACGGAAATCAAAGTCACCCCAGTACTCCACGGAACGTTCTTGAAGGCTATCGCGTGCCACGATAATTTGAGCCAATACTTTCTGTGAGTCCTGTCGATACTTGGTTTTTTCTGCGGCTGTGGATGGACTAACTAAAGGAGCGGGCGCCACTGGTGCCGTTGAACTATCATCAGCTGCAATCCAAGGCTCGGTTACCATATTGGGAAGCAGCAAAAACACAAAGCCCCCGAGCAGTAATAAACCACCGACAATAAATTTTTGCTGGGTATGCTGTTTGGCCTCAGGCATAGGCTACAGAGCGCCTCGTTCTTGCTTGTAAATTTTTTGTAGCAACTCTTGCCACTGCTGATACTGGGCCTGCACTGTGCCGGTGAGGGTCACTGTACGATCTTCTAGCTCAATCACCTGAGGTGCAATTTCAGCCTCCAGTGATGAGCCCATCTCCGCCACGGCCTCATTGTAGGATGCGGCCTCCTGCTTTTTTTCTAGCCCTGACTTGAGAACAAAGCCTCCCACAGCCGCGGTCGCTGAACCAGCATCGCTAGCGATGCTGGTATTGGCCTCATAGCGGCCATAGATACCCGCTAGTATGGCGCCGATACCAGCGATAATACGGCGGTTACCCTGTTTGTCTAGCTGTCGAGCTTTTACCACTGAGTCATAGGAGGCGCGGCGGAACTCTTGGTAGGCCAGATGCATCTGTTGAGAAAAACCATCGTAGTAATCTTGCATAGTATCTATATACAGGTAATCGCGATCACGAATTTTGCGCACTCGCTGGAGGATGCTGTCGTTTTCCGCTGGCAGACGATCAATTTTTAATGTGCCATCACGTCTCTCACTGACATAGTTATCGAAGGCCTGAGGTGAAAACAGTTTTGCAAAACGCAGTTCAGATATAGTGCGCAGCTCGGCGGCCTGCTGACTAGTAAGCCCCTCTCGGTAGGCAAGCAGATCATTGGCAATTCTCACAAATAAATTCTGAAAGGGGTCGCCCAAAGTTTTTAGGCGTCGATCGTAGGCGTACTTTCCTGTGATCTGTTTATAGCGCTTACTAAACCACTGTCGACCACTGCTGTCCCGCACATTGATATCTAAATCCATGGTCTCGCCATCGGATTGCAGGATGGTGCCGGTGATGTAGAGATCCATAATTACGTTGTCGCTGGGGGTGACGCGAATAGCACCCCAGGCACCACTTTTTTCCATTACCTTAGCCAGCTGGTTGGAAAAATATATGGCTTCGGCGAAGCGAACCTCAGGGAAAACTGTGTCATCTTCGTCAGTGAGTTCTAGGCCGTCATTTAGCGTGGCGATGCCTACATCTAACAGGGCCTCATCTGGGATTTGCTGACTCGGCGTGTTGAGCACTAGTGCCGTTGAGGAGGTGATCTTATCTGTGGCGCTCCAAGCTGATGATGCCGAGAGAGCAATAGCTGCACAGCAACACATAATTCTAGCTAGGAAATACCAGCGGTACTCTGACTGCCGCTTCAAATAGCGGCGCAGATAGATTGGGCTAGTCCCTGAGAATTTGGTTTTCATAAAGCGTCCTATTTATTGCGTAGCCTAGTCTGTTATTGATTCTTTATACGACGATATTCGTCCCAAAGCTTTTCACGCAGGACGGGGTCAGTCTCTTTCATCGCCGCATCTCTAATCTGCCTGAGCACTATATCATCACCCTGTCCGTCGCCTATATCCTCGGGCATTGGTATCGCCTCACCCGGCTCATTTTCAGAGGCGGAGCCGGTACTGCTCTCTTGTCCCTGCGGGGCACCCTGGCCTCCAGCGCTGCTCTCGGCTGAGTCCCCAGAGCTAGGACCCTCGGCTGCGCGCTGATCGTAATCTGAATTGCTTTCGCCCAAGGGGCCGCCTTCAGCACCCTCAAACAATGGTGCGTCGCTATCACTTTGCACGCCGCCGCCACCTCCGCTAGGGCTGAGAATATCAATTTCGTCTGGGCCCTGACTCGAACTCTGGCCACCCATGGCATCATCAAAACCATCTAGACTATCATCCAGGGCCTGATCTAAGTCTTCGACGGATTGGCCGCCACTACCGGAATCTGTTCCGCCGGGCATTCCACCGCCGCTGGGCATTCCACCACCTGAACTACCGCCACCTGAGCCTCCGCCACCAGAGCTTCCGCCACCAGAGCTTCCACCACCAGAACTTCCGCCAGATGGTCCCGAGGGTAAAGATGGTCCCGTGGGTGAACTGTAGGACGGCATCTGGCAGGCGCCTAATATCAGACTGGTTAGAACCACAGAGGCTAAAGCCAGTATTGAGGGTGCAGGCTTAGATGTGTTTTTGGCTGTAATCTTCACTGTCATATGGCATCTCATTGGTCATCTGGTAGTAGTGCCGGATTATTGAGGATAACGCTATGGGGAGCATCCTGAGTCAGTCCAGCGTCCAATTTCGGTCTGTATCTCTGTTTACGCACTTTTTTACGCAGAGCCATCAGTTGCTCGTCGGAGAGGTTAGCATCCTGACTAACCATTTTAATGTCCTGTGGGACTCCAGCAGAAGAAACAACCATATTAAACTGTAGTTGATTTTCGTTGGGCTCTAATGGCACCGGGTCCTTTTCCATCTTAAAAGCGATCACCTGTGGCTGGCCAAAGAGCTGCTCACGGATCTGCTCTGGGTGATCTGTATTCCCCAAGACATCATAGGCCAATTGATAGGCTTCCTGAGCAGAGTACCTCTGTCCAAAGACCAGGTACCAGTCTCCCAGCTCCGCTAACGCCATTGCCTGTTCAATTTCATTATCTTCCTGGCGCTGTACCAGAGACTCCACAACTCTCTCCAGTGCTATTTTTCCGCGCCTAAAATGCATATGAGAGGTGCTGTCATCACTGCCGCGTACAGATGAGCCCGTGGAAATGGTAATCCCGGATACGGTGGGTTCACCATGCTGTTTAATATGGTTGGCTATAAAGTACTGTAGATGCCCCAATCGTCGATAACGGTGCACCGCATCTGGGTGGTCGAGGGGCATTTTATTGTCCATGATGTAGTGCATGCGCATTGCGATACGTTCGGTCACCACCAGACTGGAGTAGCCTCCAGCGGGCGTGCGTTCATCGTAGCTATCCAGATACCAGGTCATCATCTGATCCAATACGGGCAACATCTCTATGGTATTTTTACCATGGGTTGCTTCATGAATATTGTAAAGATTCTCTAGCGCTTTTTGAGATTCTTCCCAGTTGCCCAGATAGCTTTCAGTGTCTGCGATAGACAGTAAGTATGGTCCCTGAGATAGGCTTTCGAGCCCATAGTTGACGCGCTCTACCTGCATTCCGCGCTGAAATGCTTGGCGAGCCTCCTGGTAGCTCTGGCGAGAATAAAGTAATTTTCCTAACCCTAGATAGAGATCGGAGAGTTCTGTTGAATAGGCGCTGTACTCGGCTTCAACCTGATCTATTGCGTCGATGTAGTCTGCCACTGGATCTGTTAGTGGCTGTTGTTGCGCAATAGATTCGGAATATCCAGTTTGACTGGCCAGCAACAAAGCGATAAGTAAAAAAATTGCAGACACTCTGTATTTATAGTCTCTGTGACAATGGGCCATTATTTGTTCGTTGGGCATAACCAGCTCCTAAGGTGACTCCAAGTTTAGAGTATTCAGGTAAAAGCCGGTTCCATGGTCAGAACATTGAAATACAGTTTTTTTATTTTTATTCGCCATCATTAGGTGCTTTGACTGCAAAATCATGGGTTTAGCTCACTAAGCGTTTTAATTTAATTTCTCGCTGAGCTTAGTTTACACTTTTGAGCTCAGGTAATTTTAGGCTTTATAGGGATGAGATCGATTAATAATGAATAAACCATTGCAGGGACTTAGGGTGGTAGAACTGGGGCAGCTATTAGCTGGTCCTTTCGCAGGCTGCATGCTGGGTTATTTTGGTGCCGAGGTGATCAAAGTTGAGCCACCGGGCGGTGACCCTATTCGCAATTGGAGGGAGGTCAAAGACGGCACTTCACTTTGGTGGCGCAGCCTTGCCCGCAATAAAAAATGTATCTCGCTTGATTTAAAAACTACCGAGGGTCGAGACCTAGTTAAGCGGTTACTTAAAACCGCAGATATAGTGATCGAGAACTTTCGCCCTGGTGTGCTGGAAGACTGGGGTCTCTGTCCTGAAAGTCTCAGAGCCGACAACCCTAATCTTGTCTATGCGCGGATTTCTGGTTATGGACAGACTGGACCCTATGCCAAAAAGCCTGGGTTTGCCTCTGCCTGTGAGGCGATAAGTGGTTTCCGCTATGTCAATGGTTATCCTGGTGAGGCTCCTGTGCGTCCCAACCTTAGCATCGGCGACACAGTGTCCGGGCTGCATGCGGTAATCGGAATTCTAATGGCTCTGCGCTCTCGGGACCAGGTGACTAATGGTAGCTCGGCAGGTGGTCAGGTGGTCGATGTTGCCCTCTATGAGTCAATGTTTAATTTGCTGGAAGCGGTTGTTCCTGAATACGACGGCGCTGGCGTTATTCGCCAACCGTCTGGAACCACGGTGACCGGTATAGTACCCACTAACACCTACAAATGTGCCGATGATAAATTTCTGGTTATTGGGGGTAATGGAGACTCGATTTTTTCTCGGCTAATGGTGGCTGTAGGCAGACCTGACATGGCCGAGGATAAAAAATACAGCAGCAATGCCGAGCGCGTTGTTCATGAGGCGGATATCGATTTGGTTCTGGCCAACTGGTGTGCATCTCATAGTCTAGCCAAGGCAATGGCCATACTTGAGGAACATCTTGTGCCCTGTGGCCCTGTCTATAACGTGGCAGATATGATGCAAGATGAGCATTTCAAATACCGAGAATTATTTGAGAACATTGAAATTAATGGTGAATCCCTCAAAATCCCTGCAATGCTACCAAAATTGCAAAGTACGCCGGGCGGGACCGAATGGCCTGGACCTGAATTGGGCTCTCATACAGATGAGGTACTCAGTAGCCTAGGGCTAGATGCTGAACATATAGCGCAGTTGAAAAGCACCGGTGTGGTCGCAGACCCAAAGAGTTAACTTACAAAGAGATCATTATGAGCATAAGCAGTTTTCTACCTCCGCGCCGTACCCTCATGGGCCCTGGCCCTTCAGATGTGAGCGACCGTGTTTTACAGGCTATGGCGAGACCTACACTAGGTCACTTGGATCCCGCATTTATCGGTATGATGAATGAGGTCAAAACTCTGCTGCAATATGTTTTTCAGACCCAAAATGAGCTGACCTTCGCGGTATCTGCCCCTGGGTCAGCTGGTATGGAATGTTGCTTTGCCAATTTAGTCGAGTGCGGTGACAAGGTTATTGTTTGCCAAAATGGCGTGTTTGGCGGGCGCATGAAAGAAAATGTAGAGCGCTGTGGTGGCACTGCAGTGATGGTTGAGGATAACTGGGGCGATGCGGTTGACCCGGAGAAACTTGAGGCGGCATTAAAAGCTCATCCAGATGCTGTACTGGTTGCCTTTGTGCATGCGGAGACCTCCACTGGCGCTCAGTCCGATGCCAAAACTTTGGTGGCGTTGGCTCATCAATATGGTTGCCTTACTATCGTCGATGCTGTGACTAGTTTAGTAGGTACCCCCCTGTTGGTAGATGAATGGGGCATAGATGCGATCTACTCAGGTTCTCAGAAGTGTCTCTCGGCGCCCCCCGGGTTGTCGCCCGTCAGCTTTAATCAGCGTGCCGCAGAAAAGATTCAAGGTCGCCAGAGCAAGGTGCAGAGTTGGTTTCTCGATCTCAACCTTGTTATGGGCTACTGGGGTGGCGAAGGCAAACGTGCTTATCATCACACTGCTCCGGTCAACTGTCTCTACGGATTGCATGAGTCACTGGTAATTGTTCAAGAGGAAGGGCTGGAAAATTCTTGGGCTAGGCATCAGCAGAACCATTTGGCGCTGCATAAGGGTTTACAGCAGTTGGGTATAGGCTTTTTGGTTAAAGAAGCTCATCGTCTGCCGCAGCTCAATAGCGTCTTTATACCTTCGGGTGCCGATGATGCTGAGGTGCGAACTCGCTTGCTTAACGAGTTCGACCTTGAGATCGGCGCAGGCCTAGGCGCCCTTGCAGGCAAGGTCTGGCGCATCGGATTAATGGGACACGCCAGCAACCAAAAAAATGTCGACTTCTGCCTTAACGCCTTAAAAGCAGTGCTTTAGTTCACTGGCATCAAATCCATCAGCGCAAGCACGGTGGCCTGAATGCCTGTAGTCACCGACGGCTGCGGTTCAATCTTAAATAATGGGCTGTGATGGGAGTGTACTGCGGGCCCAGTGCCATCAGCAGCGGCTTCTATGTCCGAGATATGGGTGCCACCTACAGAGAAGTAAACGCTTGGTATTGCCGGTTCTGTCGTGAAAAATGGAAAGTCTTCTGCGCCCATCCCCTGAGATGAATAACCGGTTACCCGATCCTCTCCCATGGCGTTCTGCCACACTGCCTTTAGGCGGCGCACCAGTGGATCATTATTAATGGTGGGAGGGGTTGATTCGTCGAGAACAATAACCTCGGGCAGCTTATCCTCGGGCAATCCAGCAACACGCCCCATGTTGGTCGCAATGCGTTCTATGCCACTGAGTAACTTATCCCTTGTCTTAAGGTTGGTGTTGCGCACTGTCAGCTGAAGTTCTGCACGATCGGAAATAATATTGTGCTTGGTGCCGCTATGGAATGCCCCCACAGTGACCACGCCGGCTTCTCTTGGCGGGAGTTCTCGTGCCACCAGTGCCTGTAGTCCTACTACAATCTGACTGCCGAGAAGGACTGGATCTTTACCTGCATGGGGAGACGCGCCGTGAGCACCGATGCCGTGGACAATAATATCTACAGTATCCGCACCTGCCATGGGCGCACCTTCTTGCACATTAATATTTCCCGCAGGCAGCCCCGCTGCGACGTGGAACGCCAAAGCATAGTCAGGCTTTCCAAAACGCTTCCAGAGATTGTCCTGCATCATGATCTTGGCACCCAATACTCGCTCTTCGGCAGGCTGGCCAATTAGCATCAACCTGCCAGACCAGCTATCTCGCCGCTCGGCCATCTGTTTGGCAGTTCCTACTAAGCTGGTGATATGAACGTCGTGGCCACAGGCATGCATCACTGGAAACACCTTCCCAGTCACCGGATCCAACTGGGTCACCTTTGAGGCATAGGGCAAGCCGGATTTTTCTTCTAGGGGAAGTCCATCCATATCAGCGCGCATCATTACTAATGGTCCAGGGCCATTTTCCATTAGTGCCACAATCCCAGTACCACCGACGCCTTCTGTGACCTCAAAGCCTGATTCTCGCAGCAGGCTAGCCAGTATTTTGGCCGTGCGAAACTCGCCTGTGCTGAGCTCTGGATTAGCATGGAAGTCGGCAAAGATATCGCCTAGTCGATTGCTGTAGTCGTCCTCGATGGACTGCATCAGATTGTCTGCGCTGACACTGAGGGCGAGAAGGCTGCCGATAGCAGACAGGCTAATGAGACGAACTAGTTTATTTTTTGTCATGCTGTTTGTTCTCTAAAGTTTTGCTAAGTTGCTAAGTTGCTAAGTTGCTAAGTTGCTAGTAAGTGTAGATAAAGTCAGTCAGAAGATTGCCAACCTGCTGCAAGCTACGGGCACTGCATTTGTCTAGGGTGTCTTCTGTAGTGTGCCAGTAATCAGGAAATGGATAGTGAATCAAATCAACGACTGGAATTCCAGCCTCCAAAAAGGGTAGGTGGTCGTCGCTGATAAATCCACCGCGTCGGTCTTTAAAGGCCCGAGCCTGTTGTGTCTTAGCAATCGCCCACAGTTTATCCATCAGCGCGCCCGCTCTAGTATCGGAATATTGCTCTCTGGGAATGCTGAGGTTTTTATCGCAGACCATATCAACCACAACCCCTGCGCTGGGACGATACTTAGGATTGGCAGCAATAAATTGTTGTGCACCAATCGAGAAAGGGCGATTACCTATGCCTCCCATATCTTCAAGGTCAAAAAATACCAGATCAACAGTAACTGGGGCTGGTCTATATGCCAGAATACGAGCCATCTCTAGTAACAGGGCGACGCCAGAGCCGCCGTCATTCGCGCCAATAACCGCACTGCGTCGCAGTGCTGGATCAGAGTCTTGGTCCGCCCAGGGGCGAGTATCCCAGTGGGCTGCGAGCATAATCCGTTCGCTGGGCTTATCGCCGTGGGTAGGGCCTTGGAAGCTGGCCCATAAATTAGTACCTTCTAGTTGGTAGGCTTGAAAATGTTGGATGCTAATATCATCGGCCAGAGGGGCCAGAGTTTGCTGTAAATAGCTAAGGGTATTTTTCTTTGCTAGTTGATTGCGAGGCTCTCTGGGCCCGAATGCTATCTGCCTAGCTATATGTTGTATTGCCAGTTCACCGTCAAATAATAATGGTCCAGATGAGGCCGAGCCAGCCGATAAACAGGCCGCTAGAAAAATTATGCTGCACTGCCTGATGGTCATAGCATTAAGCCCCGAGTACCACCGCCACTAGATTGGCAGAGACCCTCTAAGACCGGGCCTGCCCTGAGGGTTCTTTATCAATTGTAGTCAATCCAATTTGCGAATAACCATAGATAATGGCAATGATTGGGCAGAGGATATTAAAGAAAGCATAGGGGGCATAGATAAACGTGCTGACCCCTAGGGTTGCTGACATATAGGCACCACAGGTATTCCAGGGCACTAGCGCCGAGGTTAGGGTGCCAGAGTCCTCAAGTGTACGCGATAGGTTGATGGTGCTGAGCCCGCGCTCTTCATAGGGTTTTACAAACATCTGCCCAGGAATTACCAGGCTGAGATATTGGTCGGCAGCCAAAATATTCGTGCCTATACAGGTCCCTACAGTGGCGACAATCATATCGCCTGCTGATCTAACTCGGCTCAATGCAGCCTCTACCAGCCGCTGCAGCAGACCTGTGCGTCGCATCGCGCCACCGAAGGCCATCGCATTTATGACCAGACCAACGGTAGTCAGCATATTACTCATGCCGCCTTTGGACAGCAGGGTATCAAGGGCTTCGTTGCCGGTCACAGAGCTGTAGCCCAAAAACATCGAGCTAAACAGGCCCTTAAAAATAGCTGCAGTGGAGCTGAGGCTATTATCATCCGCCAGAGCAATAACTACATCGGTTTGAAACGCCGCCGCAAACACACAGCCTGCGACTGTTCCGCAGATCAATGTTGATAGGGCCGGTAGCTTCTTGACCGCCATGGTCAGTAAAAGTATCAGTGGCAGCAGCATCAGCGGATTAATGGTGAAGGTTTGCTGCATTGCATTTTGGAGTATCTCAATATCATCAATTACTAGGTTGGACCCGCTACCTACCCCCAAAAGAAAAAATAGAACCAGGGTAATCAAAAAGCCTGGGATAGTAGTCCAAAGCATGTGCTGAATATGGTCAAACAGATTGTTGCTGGTTACTGCCGCTGCCAGATTGGTGGTTTCTGAGAGTGGTGACAGCTTGTCGCCAAAGTAGGCGCCGGAGATGATAGCGCCAGCACTGATCGCCAGCGAAAGATTAAGTGCCGCAGCGATGCCCATCAGGCCAATACCTAGGGTTCCTGCCACTGTCCAAGAACTACCAATGCTAAAGCCTAGCAGGGCGCAAACCAGGCAGGCGGTGAGATAAAAGTAGTCCGGCGACATCAACTCCACCCCATAGTAAATCATGCTGGGTACAGTGCCAGACAGAATCCAGCTGCCGATTAATGAGCCAACCATTAATAGAATCAGAATTGATTGTAGTGAGAGGCTAATTGTGTGAATCATGCCCTGCTCAATCTCATGCCAGCTGATGCCATTTTTAATCCCAATCATGGCAGCTACTGCCGCTGCCATGATGAGTGCAACCTGATTGGGGCCAAAGGAGTCTAGACCAAACACATAGACAGTGCCTGCCAGCATGCTGATTAGAACGATAACAGGAATCAGGGCGTCGAGTAAGCTGGGTTTAGTGATTATTTTGCTCATAGGGAATGATGATTTTGTCGTTATTTTTTTGAGTCGCTAAGTTACCAGTCTACCGACTATCTATCTACCTTTCTTGACAACACAATATGACTCAGTGTTTTTTCTACTCCATCAAGGGTAGCGATTCGATCAATGCTTTTATCCAGCGCCTCTGTGGTTTCCTCAGTTACCTTGGCAATAAGGTCGTACTGGCCACTGATTGTGCATAGCATATCCAGTTGCGGCACCCTGTGAATCTGGCGAACAATATCTGCAGTCTTTTTAGGAATCACTGAGATCATGATGTAGGCGCTAACCTGCTGCTGCTCAAAATGCGGGTTAATCTTAATGGTATAGCCCTGGATTACGCCTTTGCGCTCCAACCTCTCCATTGTCTGCTGCACTGTGGCACGGCTAAGCCCTAGTTCGCTGGCGAGATCAGATACGGTTCTGCGGCTATTTTCTTGGAGAAGCTTGAGAAGGCGACTTTCATTTTTCATTTCAATATGCCATTTAATATTTCAATTTGCTTATTAATAGTAAACAAATTGAAAGGTTTGCAAATACAAAATGACAGTTTATATTAATAAAATGCTGTTTTAAACCTCTCTTCTTATAGGTGTGTAATGAGCGTTGCTGCAGCAGTTAAGCTGGAAAATAATAACCAAAATCAGCGTAGATTAATGGTAGAAGAAGACAGTCGTCAGCAAATTTCTTTTACTGCGCCTTTCACTAAAGACTACAGCCGGCCTGTGTTGGTCGTGTCAAAGCAGCGTCTGCGAGAAAACGCGCGTCGTTTTATGGCGGCTATGCCAAGAGTACGCCCTCATTATGCGGTGAAGGCCAACCCTGATATGGATATTCTGCGCACCTTCAAAGAAGAGGGTACCTGTTTTGAGGTGGCCTCTATCGCCGAGGTAGATGCGATGCTGAAGCTGGGCGCCGATATGCAGACAGTATTTTACTCCAACCCGATTAAATCGCCCGCTGCCGTTGCCCATGCTGCAAAGAACGGCATCCTTTGGTACAGCGTTGACACGCCAGAAGAGGTGGCAAAAATATCTGCAATCAAGCCAGATGCCAAGTTGTATATTCGTATCGAAGTTAGCAACGAAGGCTCCAGCTGGCCGTTGGCAGGTAAGTTTGGTGCTAGTCCGTCTGGCGTTGATGCTGTTATAGAAACGGCAAAAAATCTCGGTATGCGAATCTGTGGCGTGACCTTCCATGTGGGTTCGCAATGCGTGAACACCAATAATTGGGTTGAGGGTATTCGAGCGGCCAAGGCACTGTTTACTAAATTATCCAGCCATGGCTTTGAGCCTGAACTGCTCAATATGGGTGGTGGTTATCCATTGCAATTTACTGGAGCTGAGCCGGCTATTGAAGAGATTGGCGCCGTGATCAATGCTGAGCTTGAATCGATTCCGGAAAATATTCAGATAATGGCAGAGCCGGGAAGATACTTTGCTGGTTCAGCAGGCTGTCTCATTGCACAGGTAGTAGGCGTGGCGACTCGCGATGAGGTGCGTTGGGTCTATCTGGATACTGGTGTTTACGGTGGATTGATGGAGTTAACCCAAGATTTTCCAGTGACTCTTATAAGCGAGCGCACTGGGGAGCCGGGACTGTGGACCATGGCTGGCCCAACCTGTGACTCTATCGACGTAATGGGCCGACATAAACTCCCAGCTAACACCGAGGCGGAAGATTTTATCTATATGCCCAATCTGGGTGCCTATTGCACCACCTGTGCCTGCGATTTCAATGGCTTTCCTCCGCCAGTGATGCGGCTTATCGACTAGTGGTGACGTTTAGGTAATACTGAGTTGAATCCAAATTAGAGCCCTGATTCGTCTAAATCAGGGCAACTAATGCCGGCTAATGACCGGCGCATTAATTCAATGAAAAAGGTTCAAACATGTCTGCTGTTAAAAAAATTCTCGGGCTACTGATCTCAGTCGTCGTCATTGCAGTGTTTTCGCTCTATCTGTGGTTCTGGGCTATGCCTGTGGGCGTCAATAACTATATCAACAAAATAAGCCTCCAGCTGGTGATGCAGTCTCCTGAAATGATCAGCTCTATCGGACTTATTGATAACACGCCCCTAGACTTCCACAGTGACAAATTAGAGTCCTATACAGAGGAGGCCGATAAAAAGTCACTGACTATTTTGCTTGAGGGTCGTCGCGGTCTCGATAGTTATGGCCCAGAGGGATTAGAGGGTCAAGAGCTCCTCAGTTGGAAGATTACTGCCTGGTTTTTTGACGATTTAATTCGCAGCGCCGAGTTTGAGCATGGTGGATATCGAGTTAATCAAATCTCTGGCGTGATGGTGGATTTGCCTCAGTTCCTCACAGATAGACATAGGATCGTCGACGAGAAAAGTTTGCGTCGTTACATTTCACGCCTGAATGAGTTCGCCCGGGTCATTTCCGAGGTGCGGGTGCGGGTAATGGATGATCGTGATCAGGGGACCGTGCCCCCTGATTTTATTATTGAAAAAGTACTGGTTGGCATGCGTGCTTTCTCTGATGGCCCAGTAGAGGAAAACCCTCTAGTGGCTACATTAGCCAGCAGGTTGGATCCGTTGGACAACATCGCTGAGGCTACTAAGGTGGCGCTCACCAAGGAAGCGCAGGAGGCTGTAAGCTCCCAGATTATTCCTCAGTACCACAACATGATCGCGCTATTTGAAGAGATGCTATTGACCAGCAGTCATGATGCTGGTGTATGGCGTCTGCCTCAGGGTGAAGCTATTTACAACAATGCTCTGAGATCAAATACCACCACCAATATGTCGGCAGATGACGTTCATCAACTAGGTTTAGCCGAGGTGGCACGAATTCAGTTGGAAATGAACGATATTCTGATGAGCTTGGGGATGACGGAAGGCAGTATTCTGTCTCGAGTTCAGCAGCTGATGGTGATGCCTGAACATAACTTCGCCAACACAGAGGAAGGTCGGGCTGAGCAGATAGCCTACCTAAACCAGGTCAATGATCAGTTGATGGCTATGGCGGATCAGCACTTTATAACCATACCGCCGCAGCCTCTGGAGATAGTCAGGGTGCCTGTCTATGCGCAGGATTCCTCTCCAGGCGGGTACTACCAGCCGCCAGCTCTAGATGGATCTACCCCAGGGCGCTTCTACATCAATCAAAAAGATACCTGGGATAATCCCCGCTGGAAACTGCGGACCTTTATGTATCACGAGGGTGCTCCAGGACATCATTTCCAGATTTCTGCGGGGCAGATGATCGAGGATGTGCCGTTCCTTCGCATGATGAGCCCTTTCAATGCCTATACCGAGGGTTGGGCGCTTTACGCAGAGCGCATCGCTTTTACCGACATGGGAGTTTATGACAATGACCCTCTGGGGAATCTGGGTCGCTTGCAGGACGAGATTTTTCGGGCTGTGCGTTTAGTCGTAGATTCTGGCATCCACGCCAAGCGTTGGAGTCGCGAGAAAGCGATCGCTTACATGCTTGAGAAAACTGGTCTCACTGAGGCAGAAGTTACTCGCGAAATTGAGCGCTATGTGGTTTGGCCCGGTCAGGCGACCTCCTACAAAGTCGGTCAACAAGCCATATTGGCGCTGCGTACCCAAGCTGAAAAAGCACTGGGTGAGCGCTTTGATAGCCGCGAGTTTCACGAAATGATTTTGATGAATGGCGCTATGCCACTGGCCATTTTGGAAGAGTCAGTGGCCAGTTGGATTGCGTCACAAAACTAGCGACTAAATAATAGATTTTTTGCGCAGGGCGTCTAGCTCCGCTTGCGAAAATTCAAGAGTCTCCCCTAGTACTGATGCAGTGTCATCTCCAAGTTCCGGAGGTGGCACTGCATAGTCTATTTGTGAGCGACTATAGTTTATTGGATTGCCCACCAGTTTAATTTCACCGGCGCGTTTATCCGCCACCTTGACCAGCATGTCACGAGCTAAGATTTGTGGGTCTTCGAATACTTCATCAATTCTATTAATCGGGCCGCAGGGAATCTGGTGCTCGGTGAATAATCTGAGCCAATCACTGCTGTTTCCTGCACTGAGTTGCTGGCTGATACTGGCGCATAGTTGCTGTCGGTTTTTCACTCTGGCGGCATTGGTTTGATAGCTTGGATCAAGAGCCCACTGTGGCTGCTGTAGCACCTGACTGAGACGCTCAAACTGGCTGTCATTACCCACCGCCAAAATAATATGGCCATCTGCAGTAGCGAATGCTTGATAGGGCACAATGTTTGGGTGGGCATTACCCAGACGCTCTGGCACCTGACCACCAATGAGGTAGTTGCTGGCCTGATTGGCTAATACGGCAGCCTGCACATCCAGTAATGCCAGATCTATGTGCTGTCCCAGTCCAGATTGGTGCCGTTCGAGCAGGGCGCCCTGAATTGCATTGGCGGCGTAAAGACCGGTAAAAATATCTGTGACAGCTACTCCGACCTTTACTGGGCCGCCTTGCTGCTCATCGGGCTCGCCGGTGATGCTCATTAAGCCGCCCATGCCCTGAATTAAAAAATCATAACCCGGACGTTGAGCATAGGGGCCGGTTTGGCCAAAGCCAGTGATTGAGCAGTAGATCAGCTGTGGGTTTAAGGCTTGCAGAGAGTCGTAGTCGAGACCGTACTTTGCAAGGCCACCCACCTTATAGTTTTCGATCAGCACATCAGACTGACTGGCGAGCTGACGGATAATTGCTTGGCCTTCTGGTTGTGTAATATCTACAGTGACCGATTTTTTACCGCGATTGGTGCAAAAAAAATAAGCCGCGTCTTGGGTGCTGGTGCCGTCGCTGTTTTGCAGGTAGGGAGGTCCCCAGTGGCGAGTGTCGTCGCCCACTGATGGCCGTTCAATCTTGATTACCTCAGCTCCGAGATCCGCGAGCATCTGCCCAGCCCAGGGGCCAGCGAGCACGCGGCTCATATCCAAAACTTTATAGCCAGCCAGAGGTCCTGCCATAGAATTATCCGAAGGCCGGAATGCCTGTTTGGGCACGCCCTAGAATCAGGGCATGAACATCAGCTGTACCCTCGTAGGTGTTAACCACCTCTAGGTTCATCATATGGCGCATAATTGGGTATTCATCAGAAATTCCGTTGCCACCATGCATGTCTCTTGCCATACGAGCAATATCCAGAGCCTTAGTACAGTTGTTGCGCTTCATTAGAGAGATCAGTTCAGGCGCTAGCTGGCCTTGATCTTTCAACCGTCCAGCACGCAACGAACCCTGTAGCCCCAGGCTGATCTCTGTTTGCATATTAGCCAATTTCATTTGAATCAACTGGGTAGCCGCCAGAGGTCGGTTAAACTGCGTGCGGTCCAGACAGTATTGTCGCGCTGCATGCCAGCAGTTTTCAGCGGCCCCCATAACACCCCAGCTTATGCCATAGCGTGCAGAATTAAGGCAGCCAAAGGGCCCTTTTAAGCCCTGTACATTGGACATCAGTTGCTCTTCAGGAACAAATACCTCGTCCATAACAATCTCACCGGTAATCGAAGCGCGCAGTGCTAGCTTGCCTTCTATTTTAGGTGCGGTAAGACCTTTCATACCTTTGTCGAGAATAAAGCCTCGAATAATACCGTCATCAGTTTTCGCCCAGACCACAAATACATCGGCAATCGGTGAGTTACTGATCCACATTTTGCTGCCTGACAGCAGATAGCCGCCATCTACAGTTCTCGCTCGAGTTTTCATCCCGCCCGGATCAGAACCAGCGTCTGGTTCGGTCAGACCAAAGCAGCCCACCCATTCACCGGTGGCCAACTTGGGCAGGTATTTTTCTTTTTGCTGTTCAGTGCCATAGGTATAGATGGGGTACATAACTAGGCTAGATTGCACACTCATCATCGAGCGATAGCCAGAATCGACGCGTTCGACTTCTCGGGCGACTAGACCGTAGCTTACATAGCTAACACCAGGGCAGCCATAGCCATCAATAGTGGCACCCAGTAACCCTAGTTCACCCATTTCGTTAAAGATTTCTCGGTCTGTGTGTTCTTGACGAAAAGCATCACGTACTCTGGGTGCTAGTTTTTCCTGAGCATAGATGGCGGCGGTGTCTCGCACCATACGCTCCTCATCAGTCAGCTGATCATCGAGATTAAATGCGTCTTGCCAGTTAAACTTTCCCCAATCACCCGCCATATTAAGAACCTTTTACTTGGTAATGATGCGCAGTGGCATCCAGCGCCTTAGTGGCACGTTCGATTAATAGATCAATTTCTTCATGGCTGCTAACAAAGGGCGGTGAAATAATCATTGAGTCGCCCACAGCACGCATTACTAGGCCATTAGCAATACAAAATTCTCTACAGATGCCGCCGGATTTTTGCTCTGGCTCCAGTCGCTCACGGGTCTCTTTGTTACGCACCAACTCGATAGAGCCCAGCATGCCTACGCCGCGCACATGACCGACTATAGGGTGCTCTGCTAGCGCTGCCCACTTATTTTGTAAGTAAGGGCCGACATTATCGGCAACATGAGACACCATATTCTGATCTTCAATAATATCGAGGGTCGCCAGAGCGGCTGAACAGGCGATAGGGTGGCCCGAGTAGGTAAAGCCATGACCAAACTCGCCGCCGCTGCTGGTGATTACCTGCGCAACTTTATCGCTGACCATTACACCACCCAGAGGCTGAAAGCCATTAGTTACTGCCTTGGCAAAGGTAATAAGATCCGGCTCAGTGCCATAGGTCTGGCAGCCAAACAGGTTTCCAGTTCGACCAAAGCCACAGATAACCTCGTCGCTGATAAACAGAATATCCCGCTCTTTAAGAATGCGGCTAACTTCTGGCCAATAACTGTCTGGTGGCACGATAACACCGCCTGCACCCTGCACAGGTTCGGCTATAAACGCAGCGACATTTTCGGCGCCCAATTTGTCGATGCGCTTCTCTAATTCGCGCGCTGCCTGAATACCAAATTCATGGGGGCTTAGCTCGCCACCGTTGCAATACCAGTTGGGATCGGCAATATGCTCAACATAGGGTAGCGTCTCGAACTGCTTGTGAACAAATTCAAAGCCGCCAAGACTGGCGGACGCAATAGTACTGCCGTGATAACCATTGGTGCGCGATAGGATAATTCGTTTTTTAGGCTGCTCTTTGAGATCCCAATACCGTCGTACGATACGAATGTTAGTATCGTTTGCTTCGGAACCAGAGCTGGTGAAAAACACATGGGTAAACTGCTCTGGCGTAATGTTTACTAAGCGATTCGCCAGTTCTACGGCTGGTGCGTTACTGCATTGGAAGAAATTATTGTAGTAGGGCAGTTCAGAAAATTGACGGCTTACAGCTTCAGCAATAGTCGGCTGGCTATAGCCCAGACTGCAACACCAAAGCCCTGACATGGCGTCGAGCAAAACGTTGCCGTCGGTATCATGGATATAAATATGCTCGGCGCGGTTGATGATTCTGCCAGGTTTACGTGCATAGTCATTAAAGTCCGTAAAGGGGTGCAGATGTCGCTGGGTATCCAGCTGTTGCCACTGTTCTGTTGTTCGCATTTTGGTCATAATTATCTCAAGAAGTCGTCTGACTAGCGCCAGTGCTGCAATGATGAGCCACCCCAAAAGGGTATTTTTATAGCGGCTAGGTTGAATGAATATCTCAACATACAAATGGTCAGGCGTCATGTACCCAAATGGGTTGGCAAATTTCAACCTATAAATGGCGAGTAAAAGTGAAGGATTTATCGATGAGCAAAACTCTGCCTGTGGTGGGTATAGCCTGTGACGTAATGACCTCGGGGATGCATCCTGTGCATGGGGTCGGTGAGAAATATATTAATGCAGCTGCTAACGGTGCTCAGGCGCTGCCGATGCTGTTGCCTACCTTTGGCGACGGGAAAGATATCAACGACCTAGGTGCTCTGTATCAGGTTGAGGATATTGTCAGTCGCATTGATGGGCTATTCTTGCCGGGCAGCCCATCGAATATTCAGCCCCGACATTACGCTGGCCCCGCCCATGCAGATGGTACCTTAGAGGATCCTCAGCGCGATAGCTTGAGTTTGCAGTTGATCCGCTGCTGTATCGATCATGGGGTGCCTATTTTTGCAGTCTGTAGGGGCTTTCAGGAGCTCAATGTGGCCCTAGGCGGTTCATTGCATGCCAAGGTTCATGAGGTGAGCCCTTACCATGACCACCGAGAGGACAAGAGCAAAGATCGCGATGGACAGTATGGCCCGTCCCATTCAGTAAACTTTGTTTCTGGTGGTTGGCTGCACAGCGCCAGTGGCGACACTAGTTGTCAGGTTAACAGTCTGCATAGTCAGGGCATAAATCGATTAGCTGATGGCTTAGAAGCCCTAGCCCATGCAGAGGATGGCTTGATTGAAGCGGTTATGCTGAAGCCTGAAAGTGGCTGTTGGGCCGTTGGGGTGCAGTGGCATCCAGAGTGGCAATATGAAAACAACCAGATTTCCAAGCTGCTGTTTAGTGAGTTCGGACAGCAGATGCGAAAAAAAGCCTTAAAAGGGCAGGGGAAATTGTTTGACCAGGGATAGGTAAATTGTTTGTTTAGGGATAGAATTCTGATATTGGCAACTGCAGTCTAAAAGTATTAGTGGTCAAGATCTTAGCAATGACGCCAATCAACTCAGACTAATTGGGGAGAATTATGAAATCTAATACCGTATTACGTAAAACGCTGCTTTCGGCAGCTGTGGCAGCAGCCACAATAAATGCAGCGCAGGTGACTGCAGCTCAGATTGAAGAGGTGATTGTCACCACGCAGAAGCGTGCAGAATCACTACAGGATGTGCCTATTTCGGTATCAGCCTTTACTGGATCTTTTATTGAGAAGGCCCAGATAAATGATGCTAAAGAATTGGCTCTGCTCACGCCTGGCGTATCTGGCGATACAGACGACTCGTTCTTGGACTCTATGAATGTGCGCGGCATCAGCACCAATGATTTTGGTGTAGGTGCAGAGCCTTCCATCGGCGTCTATCAGGATGGTATCTATCTGGGTCGAACCGGTGGCGCTCTCTCAAGTTTCTTTGATATAGAGGCAGTAGAAATCGTCAAGGGGCCACAGGGTACCCTGTTTGGTCGCAACGCATCAGCTGGTGCTATTGCTGTAACCACCAAGAAACCAAGTCAGGATCAGGATGCTTCATTGACAGTGGGAATGGGTCAGGACGGTTACGGTATGCTATCTGGTGCCTTTAATATGTCCCTGAGTGATAACCTCACCAGTCGCACGGCGATTTATCATCAGCAGCAAGATGGCTGGATGACTAACATCAACGACGGCAAAACTGCTGGCGCTATTGAAAATAGGGCAATTAGACACAGCATCTCGTTTGAAAATGATGCTGTAAGCAGCACGCTAGTACTAGAGTACGAAGACCGTATGGGTCCTCCTACTATTTACAAGGTGTTTGATGCGGACAACACAGGCTTTTCGTTCTTTAGTTCTGACGCGGGCAAAAAGCAGTTTAGTTCAGATGTAGACACAGACCTCCTTATTGATGAGGGCGAAGTCTGGGGAGCCAGCTTAAATGTAGAGGTTGACCTTGGCGGCGATCTCAGTCTGACATCCATTACTGGTCTGCGTGGACACAACTATTACTACAACGAAGATTTTGATGGTGAAGACCGCTTTATCTTCAACTACCAGCAGATTCAGGAGCAGGAGTACTTCAGTCAAGAATTCCGACTCGATGGCGATAGCGAAGACGTCAGCTGGTTTGTCGGAGCTTCTTGGTATCAAGAAGAGATTCAGACGCGCTTCAATCAAACCTATGATGAAGACACTATGTGTGTCACCTATGGTACTTACTATGCAGCTTCTTATGCGGCAGCCTATGGCGAGGACTTTGATGCTGCGTATTTTGAGTCAGAGGTTACCGACTGTGCTTCTTATTACGAGTACAACGGATATACCAGCTATGGTCCAGGTATAGGCACGCGCAATGACTCGGTAGATATTGATGCTGAGTATGATGGCTGGGGTGTTTACGGCGATGCTACTATCCGTGTTTCTGACAAGATCGACGTCAGTGTTGGTGCTCGTTACACAGAGGATAATCGTGACTTCGGCCAGAAATTTGGTGGCGCTGACCGCAATTATTTCTTCTATTCATTCCCATTCTTCTCCTCTGACTATGTCCGTGGCAGTGACCAGTGGACTAATACATCTGTCCGAGCTGCAGTTTCTTATCAGGTGTCAGAAGATGTATCGACCTATATTAACTACAGCACTGGCTACAAAGCCGGCGGTTTTAATACCTTCTTCCTGTCTTTCCCTGACTCGGTTACCGACGAGGATATGGAAGGTGCGGACGCTCTAGATTTGGGTGCCACTCCAGAGAGCTTTAGGAAGGAAGAAGTGACCAATATTGAATTGGGACTCAAGGGTCAGTTCTGGGATGGTCAGTTGCAGGTTAATGGTAGTCTCTACAGCTACGAGTTTACTGATATGCAGTCAGGCTACTATGTTGGCTCGCGCTACAGCGTGGCTAATATAGGTGATGCAGAGGGCAGCGGCGTTGAGTTGGATATACGCATCTTGCCGACTGACAACCTAGATATTTACATGGGACTGTCATGGGCAGATACCGATCTGACAAACCCAGATCCGGGCTTCTGTGATCCAGCTGACTGTAAGGGTGCTCAGATTCCAGGAACTATAGAGTTCAGTGGAGCCATTGTAGCGACCTATACGGTGCCTATGGAAAATGGCGATCTGGCTATTTCCTGGGAGACTTTCCATCAGGACGAGGGTATTGGCTTTGGCTCATTTAGCAACGACCCAATTATTACTGACGGTTTCACTACCAGTAATCTGCGAGTCGGCTTTGACAGTGCTGAGGACTGGAACCTAACGCTGTGGGTTAATAATATTACCGATGAGTTCCACTACAAGGGAGCTGCACCATCAGATTCTAATATTGGTGCCCATTACTTTGGTTTCTCTGAGCCTCGTCGTATAGGCGTAGATGTTGGCTGGAAGTTCTAAGAGACCAGACCAACAACCAAATAAAAGAGCCGACAATGTCGGCTCTTTTTTTGTAGACTAAACAAAATTCTAACGGCGATAGTTATGGATCCTCAGCAGCAATTTTTTAAAGCACTCTCAGCATTGCGCGAAGGCGATCTGCAGCGCTGCGAGGCGATTTGCGAAACCCTGCTGAAGCTCAACCCACGCGAGGTAAACAGCTTGCGTTTGCGTGCTCAGGTATGGGAGCGCCGTGGAGATCTAGAGCTAGCAGCAAGCGGGTTTGAGGCGGTTCTTGCCATCACCCCAGATTTTGCCCATGCCTGCGCCGATCTTGGCAGGGTCCAGCTTGCCCTAGAGCAATACCATTCAGCTGAGCAATCCCTGAGGCGCGCTCTTAGTCTTGATGACAGGCTCAAGGCCCCGCGCAGATTGCTGGAAAAAGTCTTATTGGCACAGGGCAAAACCGATCAATCAGCGCAGATAGCAGCGCTTAATCGTCAGTCGGAAGAACTCAAAAATAAAGTCATAGAAGCCTCTAGCCTCTTAAAGGCGGGTGATAGAGCTGGCAGCGAAAAGCTCTGTCAGGAAGTTTTGGCGGTCGATCCCGACAATGTTGGTGCCAAAGAGTTAATGATCGACCATGCACTGGATTCTGGTCGCGCACGCTGGGCTGAGGAGCTTTCTCGGCAGCTTATTCGCAAAATGCCTGAACGTCTAAAATGGTGGTTGCGGCTAGCAGCGGCACTCTCTCGGCAGGACAAAATTATCGAGGCTGAAGAGGCTGTTCAGCATGTTCTAAATATTGACAGTGACAGAAGCGAAGCGCGCATGTTGTTAGGTGATATTTTTGCCAAGGATAACCGCTTTCAGGCTGCGCTCGAACAGTACAATCTCGTCCTTGAAAAAACCCCAGACAATGTTGTGGCACTCTCCCAAAAAGCGACAGTATTAAAAACTCTGGGTGAACAGGATCAGGCAGTTGAAGTCTATCGGCGTTGCATGCAGTTGGATAACAACTATGGCGAAGCCGCCTGGTCTCTGTCTAATCTCAAAACCTATAGATTTAGTGATGCAGAGGTGAGTCAGATACAGGCCGCTCTGGCCGAAGGTAGTCTTACCGACAAGAGCAAGGTGCATTTTAATTATGCGTTAGGCAAAGCCTATGAACATCGCAAGGATTGGGACAGTGCCTTTGCTTACTATGCAGCTGGTAACCAGGTGCAGAAGCAATTGGTGAGTTGGAGTGCCGATGATTTCTCTCAGCTGGTTGACAGAACAATAGAGACGTTTTCGACAGAGTTTATTGCCCAGTCTGCAGGTGCAGGTGTAGACGATGGCGCGCCGATTTTTATTCTCGGCCTGCCAAGATCAGGTTCCACGCTACAGGAGCAAATACTAGCGTCTCATTCGCAGGTGGAGGGCACCCGCGAGTTACCCTATATCCCTTGGCTGGCAAATCGGCTGCATCGGCAGCCCAATGCCATGGCTTCGCAACCCTATCCTCTGGGGGTAACAGAGCTAGGCGCACAGGACTGGTATTCCCTAGGAGAGCAGTTTATGGCTCAGGCCCAGCGTCATCGGCAAACTGATGCGCCGCTGTTTACCGACAAGCTGCCGAACAACTTTATCTATATTGGGCTGATACTGCTGGCCATGCCCAATGCCAAAATCGTAAACACCATGCGTCACCCAATCGACAATTGTTTTGGCTGCTTCAAGCAACTCTGGGCAGAGGGGCAACACTTCAGCTATGACCTCAATGATCTGGGCCGTTATTACCGCGATTACCAGCGTCTTATGGCCCACTGGCAAAAGGTTTTCCCCGGCAAGGTATACTCAGTGCAATATGAGAATGTTGTCGATGACCTTGAGGGGAATGTGGAGAAGTTATTGGCTTACTGTGGGCTGCCTCTAGAGCAAGCCTGTCTGCGTTTTCATGAGACAGAGCGAGCAGTAAATACCGCTAGTTCTGAACAGGTGCGCCAGCCTATTTACAAATCAGCAGTTGCCTACTGGAAGCATTTCGAAGCGCATTTGGGCCCTTTAAAAGCAGCCCTAGGTGATCTTGCCGAATAAGTCCCCCAATGCTTTGTCTGAGCTAATTTTAGATACCACCAAGGGGTAGTTAGCACAGGGGTCAATGTATTTGTGCTGCAACATGCGCTACTGTTGCCGATAAGCAAATTGGAAAACACTATGGCTATGCTCTCCCCACTCGATCAATTTTTGCAAGATAACCCGGATATAGAAATATTTGAGGTGATTCTGCATGACCTAAACGCCGTACATCGCGGCAAATGGTTACCCCGCGAGCAGATCGCTAAGGTTTTTGAGGGCGGCTATAAAATGCCCCAAAACACCTGTTCTTTAGATATCTGGGGGCGCGATCTCGAGGAGCTAGTGGCAGACAGTGGCGACGCTGATGGCGTCTGCAAGCCCCACCCTGAAACCCTGGCGCGGGTCCCCTGGGCGGATCGACCCACAGGCCAACTCATTGTTTCTATGGGTAGCTTTAATGGGGAAAGTCACTACGGTGGCGACCCACGCGTTGTTCTTGAAAACCTATTGGCACGCTTTAAGGCTCTCGGTCTCACACCAGTGGTTGCTAGTGAGATGGAGTTTCATCTGTTCGAATTAGATCGCGATCAATTTGGCAAGCCTCAGCACAGCCAAAGTGCGCTGGATGGTAGTCCGGCGCTGGGAGGCCAGACATACGGTCTAGAGGCTATGCGCCGGACGGCGCCACTCATGGATGCCATCTCCGAGGCGGCAAGAATCCAGAATCTACCGGTAGATACCCTGATTACAGAGTTTGGCCCCTCACAGTTCGAGATTAATCTCTACCATCAAGATTGTGCATTGCGTGCCTGCGACCAGGGCAGCATGCTGAAGCGCGCCATTCGCAATGTATCCCACAACCATGGCAAAGTAGCTTCCTTTATGGCTAAGCCTTTTGCAGAGCAGGTTGGCAATGGTATGCATATCCACTTTAGTCTACTCGACGACCAGGGTAATAATGTGTTTGATAATGGCACAGAGCAGGGCTCGGAGCTGCTCAACCATGCGGTCGCTGGTTGCCTAGAAACTATGGCCGACTGCATGGCTATATTCGCTCCTAATATCAACTCCTTTCGCCGCATGGTACCCGGATGCTATGCGCCACTGGCACCCAATTGGGGCTATGAAAATCGCACCACAGCCATCCGTATACCCGGTGGCGATAACAGCGCTATGCGCATAGAACATCGTGTAGCCGGCGCAGATGCCAATGTTTATCTCACGGTCGCAGCAATGTTGGCAGGAGCTCTGTATGGCATTGAAAACAAATTAAAAGCACCTGAAGCAGTCGAGGGTGACGCTGGCGATGTTGAGGCCACGCTGCCGCATTTTTGGAATGATGCTATTAAAGCGTTTGAGAAGTCAGATTTTATAAGGGAGTACTTAGGGGCTGAGTTACAGTCTACCTATGCACTGTGCAAGCGCAAAGAGAAGCAGGAGTTTGATTCTGCCGTCACAATGATGGAATACGATGCCTATCTCTAGAGTTTGCGCTTAACTAGAAGGGTGTCTATCTCATTTTGAGCAAGCTTGGCCCTCGCCGACGCCATTTTAGAGGTATTGGCGAAGGGCCCGACCAATACGCGGTGCCAGACATCGCCCTTTTCGGCGCCCAGGGTTTCTGTGCTCACCGTCAGGTTAAGCAGTAGGAGCTGAACACGCAGTCGCTCGGCATCAGCTTTGTTTTTAAAGGATCCTACTTGCAGTAGATAATTGTAGTCTTCACCCTGTACCGCCTTGCTATCTTCGACCTGCTCTTCCTCAGCGATAACAATCTCCGAAGTCTTTAAAATATCATGAAAGGTAAAGGTTAGGCTTGGTGATTTAACCTCGTCTACGCTGTCTGCGGTGCTCTGGCTATCAGGCAATGGGCTGTCGAATAGCATGGGTATAAAATAGCTGAGCAGGGCGCCTAGTACTAAGCCAGACAAAAAAGCGGGCGCGGTAGACTTTTCAGTTGCGGGGCCTCGCTGAGGAGAGCGAGTAGCAGATTTTCGAGCCTTGTCTTGCGCCATAAAATAATTTCCCTTAATCAGGCTCAGATTGTAGGTGAATTGCTCTGTTGTAAGCAAAACAATCTATCTAGCCCCGACTGTTTTTGGTCACAGTTCCTGAGGATCTACATCAATCGACCAGCGGATTGACCTACCCTCTGGTTGGCTCTCCAATTGCCCAGCTAGCTGAGATAAAAGTCCATGCAGGCTCTGGCGATGATCGGCATCGATTTGCAACAAATAGCGGTAGCGACCGCCGCGCTTTTCCAGCATTGCAGGCAATGGTCCCAGATAAGCTAGGCTAGTGCTAGGCACTGCGATAGTCTCAGCCAAGCGACGCGCCTGCCGTAAAAATGCCTCGGCCAGCTCTGCTCGATTAGATTCAGCTCTGATCACCACAAGATGCCTGAAGGGTGGTAGCTGATGCAGTTGACGCTCAGATAAAAGCTTTTTAGCGAACTGTCCGTAACCCTCATTCATCAGTATCTGAAGTAAAGGATGTTGCGGCTGGTGGGTCTGAATTAACACCCTCCCTCGGGCTGTGCCTCGGCCACTGCGCCCAGCAACCTGAGTAAGCAGTTGTCCAGTGCGCTCATGGCCGCGAAAGTCTGGGCTGAACAGCCCGCTGTCAGCGTCTAACACCGCTACCAGAGTGACATTCGGGAAATGGTGACCCTTGGCCAGCATTTGGGTGCCTAGAAGAATGCAGGGCTCACCGCTGTCGGCTGTATCGAATACTTCCTGCATAGCACCTTTGCGCCTAGTGCTATCGCGATCTACTCGCAATACCTTACTGCTTGGGAAGCGCTGCTGCAAAAAAGCTTCGCTGCGCTCTGTACCCTCGCCAGCGGCAATTAGCTGCTGGCTTTGACAGCTGGGACAATGGTGGGGTATGCGCCGCTGATGATCACAGTGGTGGCAAATAAGACGAGCGCGAGCGCGGTGCACTGTTAGTCGAGCATCGCACTGATTGCAGTCAGCGGTCCAGCCGCATTGATGACACAGCAGGGCTGGGGCATAACCACGGCGATTGAGAAACACTAGGACCTGCTGGTTGCTATTTAGGGTTTCCTCAATAGCTTGCAAGGTAGAGGTTGCAACGCCTGAATCCACAGACTCATTTTTGAGGTCGATTAAATGCCAGTCTGGCTGTTGCGCCTGACCGGCCCGACTATCCAAGATCAGATGACTGTAGCGACCCATGGCGCAGTTATTTAGCGATTCCAAAGAGGGGGTGGCTGACCCCAAAATAATCGGGATAGTTTCTTGTCGGGCACGAATCACTGCTAGATCTCGAGCCGAATAGCGAAAGCCGTCCTGTTGTTTGTAAGACTGATCATGTTCTTCATCGAGGATGATCAGTCCGGGACTTTTTAATGCGGTAAAAATCGCTGACCTAGTGCCAAGAACAATGGATGCCTCGCCAGATCTCGCCTGATTCCATGCAACTAGACGCTGTTTGTCACTTAGTCCTGAGTGCAGCGTTACCATAGGCACATTAAAGCGATCACGAAAACGCTTTTTAGTCTGTGGTGTCAGGCTAATTTCTGGAATAAGCACCAGCGCTTGGCGCCCATACCTTAAAACTTTTTCGATGGACTGCAAGTAGATTTCAGTTTTGCCGCTACCCGTGACGCCATCGAGTAAATAGCAGTTGAAGCCATGGCTTTGGATGGCGTCCATCGCAAGCCGCTGAGAGTCATAAAGGTTAAGTGAGTTTTCAGCCAATAACTCGTCTGTGGAGACAGCTTGATTCTGCGGTTCGATCAAGCAGGACTCCAGCAGACCTTTATGTTCGAGCTGCCTAACAACGGGTCGTGAGAATGATGCTAGCAAAACAGATTCTAAAACCGCGGCCCCCTGAGTTTGCAAAAACTCTACTAGGGCGCGTTGTTTAGGAGCTTGCTTTAGGGAATTTGGCCCCAACCCGAGTCCTTGATGACTAAGCTGCCAACCTGGCTGTCCCGGCTCGGGCAGGGGCTGCCCTGTTCGGAGTAGCACAGGTAATGTCGCAAACAGCGCATCGCCAATCGGGTGCTGGTAATAGTTTGCTGCCCAGATAAACAACTTGAATAATGAGGGCGGTAGCAGAGGTTCTGAATCCACTAATTCGCCAACGGGTTTTAGTTTAGCAATATCGAATTCACTGCTATGAGCGGTTTCTATAATGAGCCCGACTAGCTGTCTGCGACCAAAGGGCACTCTGACCCTGCAACCGGGCTGAACAGCATTGGGACTGTGGCTTTGCAGTAAGTCGGCCGGAACTAGATAGTCGAACAGACGACGCAGTGGCGAAGGTACAGCAACACGAATAATAAAAGGCTCTGATTGCGCCATAAAAAATAAAGAATTCCTTTTGTAACCCAGTTTATTTCTGCTAGAATCCGCGCTCTTTAGAAATGGCCTACCGTGCCTTTCGGAAACTTATCTAGAGATTGGTGTTAGTTGCCAGTAGCTTAACAGTTTTACGATGAGGTGGCGGCTCGCGAATTGGAGTATATGATGAAAACTGAGATTCACCCAAACTATAGCGAATTAGCAGCGACTTGCAGCTGTGGTAACGTTATCAAAGTCGGATCAACACGTTCCGAAGATTTATATTTGGATGTCTGCTCTGCATGTCACCCGTTCTACACTGGCAAGCAGAAAGTTGTTGATACTGGTGGTCGAATCGATCGCTTCAACAAGCGTTTTGGTGCTGCTAAGAAGTAGATAGCAGGCAGCTAGACAGACTATAAAATGCGCCTTGGTTTATCCATCGGCGCATTTTTTTTGCGGATAAAAAGCTGTGGCTTTTGTCGCTTTGACAGACAGCGGTTACAATAACTGTAACGGGCTGAATCGAATAGCATGCTGGAGGCTAAGGTGCGCGCACTGTGGACGTTTATTAAGTTTTTACTGATTGTTGCTGTTGCTCTAATTGGCGCTCTGTTTGCTATGGAAAATAGCCAACAGCTCAGTGTAAATTTTGTACTGATAAATAGCCCGGAAATTGCACTAGGGGTTTGGTTGTTGCTATTTTTGGCGGCGGGCACCCTGTTGGGTGTCTTCGCCAGCTCAGTGATTATTGCTAGCTATCGACGCAAATTGGCTCGCGCCACCAGAAAGGACTGATCCCTTTATGACTTCTTCAAATTCCCGCGTTATTGTCGCTCTAGATTTTGATAATGAGCAGGCGGCCCTCGCTCTGGCTGAGCAGTTAGATGCCAGCGAATGCCGGCTTAAGGTGGGTAAGGAGTTATTTACTAGGGCGGGGCCTCAGCTAGTGAGATCACTAGTAAACCGCGGTTTTGATGTCTTTCTCGACCTCAAGTTTCATGATATTCCCAATACCACGGCGAAGGCTATTTGTGCCGCGGCAGATCTAGGTGTCTGGATGGCCAACGTGCATGCCTCAGGCGGCTCAAGAATGATGAGCGCTGCCAAGCGCGCATTAGATCAGCAGGGCAGTGACATGCTGCTGATAGGGGTGACGGTGCTGACCAGCATGGACCAAGAGGATTTGGCCGAGTTAGGGGTGCAGCGCAGCCCCAGTGATCAGGTATTGCACCTGGCGCGCTTGACGCAAGGCTGTGGTCTGGATGGCGTAGTTTGCTCCGCTCAGGAGGCCCAGGCTCTGAAGCGAGGGTTGGGTTCAGACTTTAAGTTGATTACACCGGGAATTCGCTTGCCAGAAAGTGCCGCAGACGACCAGCGTAGAATCGTCAGTCCTATCGATGCAGTGGCAATGGGCAGTGACTTTTTAGTGATTGGTCGACCCATTACTCAGGCAGAAAACCCCACCGCAGTCCTCAGAAAGATCAACCAATCGCTCTAGGCAGCCGGTGGTTGGCTGCCAGACGGAACTCTCTTTTAGTTAAACTCGTCAGACCAGATGGGTGCGTCTTCAGGGGTAGCATCTAGGCTATAGATACGCACATAGTCGATTTCCATTTCGCTCTCATTAAAAGCTGATGAGATACCATCCTGTATTGCAACATTGAGTAGAAGGTACATTTCAGCGTCAAAGGGCCAGCTATCAGCGTCTTTAACTACTGGGTCATAGGTGTAGTGCTCTGTGCCATCAACGCTAAAAATCATTCGCTCAGACGACCACTCCATACTGTAGGTATGGAAGTCTGTAGACACTGTGCTCACATACTGTCCACCATGGTTGATGGTGCCGCCGTAACTACTGGGGCTGTGAATAGCACTTTGCACGTAGTTTTGGTTGCGGCCCCAATGCTCCATGATGTCTAGCTCGCCACAGTGTGGCCAACCCACATTACCAAAACCTTGCTGCTGCCAATAGGCTCCTCGCTCATTAATGTTTTTCCCTAACATCCATATCGCCGGCCAGGTGCCATGCCCTGAGGGGAGCTTGGCTCTGACTTCAACTCGGCCGTATTTAAAGGCAAATTTAGAATTGAGTCGTGCTGAGGTGAACTGCTTGGTAACACCCTGATCGGTAAACTGCTCTCTCTTGGCAACAATTTTTAAGGTGCCGTCGCTGACGTAGCTGTTCTCAGTGCGATCTGTGTAGATTTGCTGCTCATTATTAAACCAGCCTGAGCCATTGGGAATAATGGTTTGTTGAAACCATTTTGTTCCATCAATTGGCTGGGCACTGCCAGTTGCTGCAATCACAGTGACTGTTCTGTTGGTTGACGCAGAATTGTTAGCGCTATCTGTAGCTCTGTAGGTCAGTGTGTAGGTACCAGGTTCGGAGCCTACAGTCCCTGAAATTTCGACCTCTAGGCTGCCGTCTTGATCATCAACTGCCGATGCTCCGAGCTCGCTGTAGGATGACCCCTGTTCAATAGTGAGTGAGGAGGATCCTTGCAGTGTAATAACTGGAGGCGTTATATCGATGATGGGTTGGCTGGGGCTGAAAGTGGTGTTTCCGCCGCAGGCGACAAGTAGTGAAATTAAACTAGCTATCAATAGAGTACGCATAGAAGAGCCCTTGGGAATTGATGCAGCCTAGTTAGGCTGGTCTTGCTATAACTATACAGACCAGAGTATCCGGCCTCCAAGCGAGGCCAGATACCTGTCTGTTAGATCTTAGGGAGCAGTCTTTTGGAAGACACGAACATAGTCTACCAGCATACCGCGAGGGAACTGGGTAGATGTGATCGGCTTACCAGGCCAGTTGCCTCCAACAGCTACGTTCAGAATCAAGAAGAACTCTGCTCGAACAGCTTCTGCAAGATCTGAACCATCGGTGACATCTACCACGTGCGACTGCACATCATCGACGTACCAGATAATCTGATCTTCGGTCCACTCGATGCTGAACACATGGAAAGTGTCAGAATAGGTTTCACCACCAGAGAGTACGTGATTAGTGCCTGCTGAGGCGGGGCTGTAAGCTGCGCCAACGCCACCATTATTCCAATAGACATTGTGAACTGCTGAATTCTCATTGCCTGGGCCACCAATGGTATCGACTATGTCAATCTCACCACTATGAGGCCAGCTGACCTCAGCAAAATTCTGGCCCAGCATCCAGATAGCTGACCACAGCCCCTTACCCTCTGCAACAACTGCTCTGGCATCTACACGGCCGTATTTGAAAGAGAAATTGTCCTGAGTTTTGATGCGTGAAGAAGTATAGGCTCTGCCACCAAAGGTCTCTTTACGAGCCTCAATGACCAGCAATCCGTTTTCAACACTGACATTGTTCTCAGTGTAGTACTCGAGTTCATTGTTACCCCAGCCATTACTGCCGGTGCCAATATCGAATTTCCACTGAGTAGTGTCCAGATCTGTGCCATTAAACTCATCGGCCCAGACAAGGTTATAGCCCGCATATTCTGTTGGCGTAACATAGCCTATGCTGGGATCTGCCTTGACCCACTCAGAAATAGTGCCGCCAGTATTGCCCGTGCCAAACGTTGGCCCATTGGGATTGGCTACCCAGCGAACATTGTCAATCTGGAACACTGTAGAGTCATGATTAGTTGCCCAGATAGCCAAGCCAATGTCGACAGCCGATAGACTGAGCCCCTGATCAACCAGATCATTTACATTGACAGATATAGCTACCCAGTCATTGCCCTGCACTGCGCCAAGAGCGAAATCACCAGATGTACAGGGAAAGGTACATTCTGATTTTATGGTCAGATTGCTGTCGCCACTAATGATTTTTACATCAAATTCAATGGTTCCGCCTGCATAAGCTGACAGGTCATAGGGCGTAGACGTCTGCACGATAACGAAGCCAAGCTGCGCCGCTGGTGCATGGCTGATTTGCAAAACATTACCGCGGTCAGCGTCATTTACTACCGTCCAGCTCGCACTTGGACATGAGGCATCATCACCTGAATCACAGCGGCCCCAGGCCTTGGCTTCATCAATGATAACTACTCCAGTGTCCCATTCTGCGCTAGCAACACCATTGTCTAAAATACTTAAATCAGGCGCTATATCGGCATTATCAAGTTTAGTGAGCATGAAGCGCCAGTAAGCACCATTAGCGATCTCAATATCCAGCGTCATTTCGGTGGCGCTCATTTCCACCACTGAGTACACAATAGATTCAACTGCATCCGCTGGGGAGGCCAGCTCACCGCCATTAAATGCCTTGGATAGACCAATATGTGCGCCGAGGCCCTGAAGCGTAAGGGTGGCAGCTGTTTCGTTGTAGGTATAGGTGGCTGCATTAGACCCATCATGAGGAGCAACAGGTGTACCGCAGCTATCAGCACCGCCCTGCCACTGTTCAACCCAAGTAGAGCCTTCCATCAGGTTAGAGAATGAGCCATCCTCCGCAAAGCGATAGATATCATCAAAGAGACATCCGCGGCCGTTCACATCTTCCTCTGAGCTTGACCACCAGCTGATATCGCCCTGGCTAGGGCCTACACCCAGAGCGTTAGCCACTGGCGACAATCGCCAATCGCCAGCGATGCCCCCGATAACGCCCGTATCAATTTCGTCAACAGTGACTGTTCTGGTAAGCGTGGCCTGATTACCCGCTGCATCAGTTGCGGTATAGGTAATAACATATTGACCCGCAGTATTTGCGTCTACGCTGCCAGAGGTGACTACGGCAACTTCGCCATCGGCACTGTCGCTAGCCGTTGCGCCAGCGTCTGTGTAGGCATCGCCCTGTTGCACAGATACTTCCGCGTCACCTGAAAGAGTGATAACCGGCACAGTGGTGTCTACCACTGTAACCGTGCGAGTTTCTGAAGTGCTGTTACCGGCACTATCGCTAGTCGAATAGGTAATGCTGTATTCGCCTGCAACTGCTGTGTTGACTTCACCATCGACGCTAACGGTCAGATTGCTATCTACGTTGTCAGAAGCGCTGTAACCTGGATCGGAGAATTCGGTGCCCTGTTCGTGGGTCATTGTAGATGAGCCTACTAGCGTTATTTCCGGTGCAGTAGTATCACTGACAGGCCCTGGCGTTACTGGTGGTGTAGTGCTTCCCCCACCGCCGCCGCAGGCCGCGAGAATCAGCGCCGCAAAAGCTACAGCCAGCGGCTGCCGAACAAGCTGAGTTAATCGAGATTGAATCATGGGTCCCTCAAAAGTTTTAGTTATTAGTTAACTGACATTTTTTGAAATTTAACCGCCCTATTTTCTTCTTTAAACGTTGAGAGCACTACTTAAAAAAGTCGAATTGCTCTGCCGTTGAGATAAGAGGGATATAAGTGGGCGTCTGGCGATGCACAAATATTGGTAAAGAAAATAAACCGATTTTTTTTAATGTGACGTAAAGTAATGACGACCAATATAAATCATCTAAGAAATCAGCCTTATTGTGTTGTTCGCGCCAGTTTTCGCAGATAGAATGCGGAGCTTTTTTTAAAACTAAAACGTTCGAGAAGTAATAGATGTCCGCTAACAGCGCCGAAAATTTTGCTCCACTGCCAGATATCACAGAACCAAAGTGGTGGACAGGGTCGCCTGCGATCAGTCCAGAACTGTTTGTTGTTGATGGCAATGACTACAGAACTGATGGTCAACCGCTGGTGCCGAGCGATGAGTTAGCCGCACATATGCAAGCTACTTTTGACAGAGTTGGACTGGTGCATGTAATCAATACCGGGTTGGATGACCTTCAGTCCATGCGCCTTATCGCAACTCAGGTGCTAAAAAATGAACGTAAGTACGAAGGTGGCGCCAACCCAAGACGGCCCATTGAAAAGAATGTTTATGAAGTGGGTGCGCCGCTTGAAGCTTGGCTGCACTACCACCATGAAATGGCCTATATAGGGTCGAGCACCAAGATGGTCAGTTTTATGGCCCATAAAATGCCTAGTGAGGGTGGAGCCACCTTTGTCTCGGATAACTGTCAGGCGACTGATGCGTTAATGGCAACAGAGTTTGGTCAGAAGCTAAAAAAACGGGGGCTGTGCTATCACCGCAACCTGACAGATAGAGAATCTTTTGTCGATCGTTTGAATATTGGTGTCTACAACCACTGGCAGCAGTCAATGTTGACTGATGATCCAGATGCAGCAATCGCTGAAGCTCGCAACCGTGGGCTGGAAGCCGAGTGGGGAGAGGGTCGTCTATTAAAGACTCGTTACTACATCTCTGCATTTGAATATTTCCCGCAGTTAGATCGCAACCTGCTTTACGCCAGTCTTGCCGACGACGCTATGTGGTTTGACACCTGGCCTTTGGTTCAGCATCTGCCTGCCGATGAACGCCCCCTGAAGCTAACCTTTGGCGATGGCACTGAAATGACTGCTGAGGAAAAGCAGCTGTTTTTGAAGATTTATGATGACTACGGTATACCGATAAACTGGCAAGTCGGTGATGTTGCTATTATCTGTAACTACAGGTTCGCCCATGGTCGTCCCGCGGTGCACCTTAAAGAGGGAGAGGAGCGCGAACTTGGCGTTCTGATTGGCGAGTCATTTGATCGTCTACAAACCTATGATGACAAGTGGTAGTAGCCTGTAGTTGTCAGTTAAACTAGAACTCAGCTAACTGACAAGCTCCTTTGCAATGCAAACTTTAATTGATCGCCTTGTACAGACTCTAGATAAATCTGCACTGTTTCTTGGCGACGAGATCAGTGAAAAATACTCTGTCGACTGGAGCGGTGCAGACCCCTGCAAGCCTGCCGCCCTGTTAAAACCTAAAAATACTGAACAACTGTCGAGTATTATGGCGCTATGCCATGAGCACGAGCAGCCCGTTGTGATACAGGGAGGCCTGACTGGTCTTGCTGGCGGTGCAACACCGCAGCCGGGCGAGGTTGCCATTTCTCTCGAGCGTATGCAGGGTATCGAAGAGATAGATACCACAGCCATGACTATGACTGCCCAAGCTGGCACGGCATTGCAGGTGCTTCAAGAAGCGGCAGCCGAGCAGGATCTGTTTATGCCCTTGGATTTGGGTGCCCGTGGCAGCTGTAATATCGGTGGCAATGTTGCCACTAATGCCGGTGGCACCGAGGTGATTCGCTATGGTATGACCAGGTCTCTAGTGCTTGGTCTAGAAGCGGTGCTCGCAGACGGTACTGTCATCAACGCTATGAACAAAATGGTCAAAAACAATTCTGGCTATGACCTTAAACACCTGTTTATAGGCTCCGAGGGCACATTGGGTATAGTTACTCGAGTGGTCATCCAGCTTCAGCCTAAACTGAAGAGCTCGCACACTGCGCTCTGTGCGCTACAAGACTATGAATCTGTTACCAGACTTTTGGCTGAACTAAAGCGTAGCTTAGGGTCGGGCCTGACTGGGTTCGAGTTGATGTGGGATAACTACTACGACAAAGTGTTAGAAGTTGATACCAGGTTACAAAACCCCTTTACCCAGGCTCATCCCTTCTATCTTCTGGTGGAATACAAAGACAGTAGCGAAACCGCCGGCAGAGAGCGATTCGAGTCGGCTTTATTCGAGCAGATCGAAGCTGGTTTGATCACCGATGCCCTTATTGCTCAGTCTCACCAAGACGCAGCGCGGTTCTGGCAAATTAGAGATGGCATAGGTGAGCTGCTGCAGGTGTTGGGGCCTGTCTCCAATCAGGATATTAGCCTGCCAATTAGTGAACTGGGGGAGTTTTCAGCGGCCTTGGAATCCCGTCTTAAAGACAGGTACAGCAATATGGCTGTGTTACTGTTTGGCCATATTGGTGACAACAACTTACATGTCGTGGCTTATACCGGGCGCGAAGAGGACAAGGCTGATATCAATAGAGACATTATGCTGATGATTGGCGAACACCGTGGCGCGATTACCGCTGAGCATGGTGTGGGTGTCCTAAAGAGAGACTTTCTCGATCAGTCGCGTAGCCCCAGCGAAATAGCGCTAATGAAAACCTTAAAAATGGCCATGGATCCCAAGGGAATCCTCAATCCACGACGTGTTATCTAACGGGATGAGATAAACCCCAGGTTTTTGTGCGTCAAAGCGGCATATCGATTCTATACAGAGTGCTGTTGTCCCGTTAAGGTTCTGCAACTCACAGTTTTACAGGACCCATTATGTCTTCCAGTGACCAACAATACGCTGCCTCTAATAGCCAAGCACTGCCGGATGGTGCCTATCTGATTGCTGGCGTTTTGATGACAGAGAAAGGGCAGGTCAGTCAGCTGCAGCGCGACCAAATAAAAATTTATAGCAACGGCCGCTTTATGTACGCCTTTAATAACGCAATGACCGGCAATATTGATGTGGGCGGGGGTATGGCCAGCTGGCGCGCAGGCGTAATGGTTGAAGTGCCTAGAGTAAACCATGATGGTCCAGTGGACGGCCTCAGTTTTGATGTAGCCATCAAACAGACAGTGACTGGCTTTGAGCAGACTATTCTTGGGTTTCGCTACGATGATGGCCGTGTTGTCGATATGGTCGAAGATTGGCATGTTGTATCCACCGCTCGAAGTGATTTCGATGGCCTTTGGCAGCTGGAGACTTCTAGTAAAGACGGTGTTGAGATCAGTGGAGTTGCCGAAACCAAAATGATTGGTGGCGGGCACTTTATTTGGCTGCGCAATGGCACCCGAGACGGCCAGCCCGAGCAAGACTTTGCATTTGGTCCCTGGACTATCGACAAGGCGGGGCATGCGAGTGAAGAGATTTCTATAAGCGCCCGAAAAGATCGTCAGGGTTCAGTTTATCCGATGCGACTCGAACTCATTAATAAAGACTGCTTTGTGCAGACATCGCTGACAGATACAGGACTGCTGACTCAATCCTTCAAGCGTATCTAGACCATCGGCGCAGATTGCGCTGCGAGCAGAAATCTAGCTTATAAAACGCTGCGAATTGGTAGGCCCATTAACAGCAAAAAGCCCCTGCAGTCTAATGATTGCAGAGGCTTTAACGTATGCTTGGTACCAGTGGCCGGACTCGAACCGGCACGCTTTTAAGGGCGGGGGATTTTGAATCCCCTGTGTCTACCAATTCCACCACACTGGCATTCTATCAGCTTGCGCTGGCAGGGCGGCGATTATAGCAGTGATCATAGGCGGGTCAACTGATCTTGATGGCAATTGTAATTAAATGGTTTGGTGTTTAGGCATATTTTCTATACCCTTGCCAGTTGTTAACCTTAACCCCAAAATCTTTAATACTTTGCCTAACACATTGTCCTATGCGCCGTGACCTATTTAAGTTTGAGCTTCCCGACGAATTAATTGCTCGACAGCCTGCAAAAGAGCGGCAGGGTAGTCGTCTACTGTATCTGGATTCCGCATCTGAAACTCTCAAACATCAGCAATTTAGTGATTTTTTAAGCCATATTCAGCCCGGTGATCTACTGGTATTCAATAATACGAAGGTAATCCCGGCGCGACTCTATGGCCAAAAGGAGAGTGGTGGCAAGTTAGAGTTGCTGGTAGAGCGGGTTGTAGACAGTCACCGAGTCTTGGCCCATGTTCGCGCGAGCAAGGCCCCCAAGCCAGGCAACCTTTTGCAGTTCGACAATCAATATTCGGCGCAGATGCTGAGCCGTGTCGGCGACCTTTTTGAATTGCAATTTGCCGAGCCAGTTCTTGAGGTACTTGAAAATATCGGTCACATGCCTCTGCCGCCCTATATAGACCGCTCTGATACGGATGAGGATAAATCCCGTTATCAGACTGTCTATGCTGATCAACTGGGTGCCGTGGCAGCCCCCACGGCTGGGTTGCATTTTGATGATCAGTTGCTGGCTGATATCAAGGCTAAGGGCGCAGAGATTGCCTTTGTGACCTTGCATGTGGGCGCCGGTACTTTCCAGCCAGTGCGCGTCGACAATATTCAAGATCATCAGATGCATTCTGAATGGCTGCAGGTTACGCCAGAGGTCTGTCGGCAGGTAGAGGCGGCCAAAGCCAATGGCAGGCGCGTTATTGCTGTGGGCACAACCAGTGTCAGATGTCTAGAAACTGCCGGGCAGTCTGGCGAGATTGTGCCCTATGAGGGGGATACAGATATTTTTATTTATCCTGGCTATCAATTTAAGTTGGTGGACGCGCTGCTGACCAATTTTCATCTGTCAGAATCTACTCTGCTAATGTTGGTCAGCGCATTTTCCGGCTATCAATCTATAATGGCGGCCTATCGAGAAGCGGTAGATGAACGCTATAGATTTTTCAGTTATGGCGACGCCATGTTTTTAATCTGTAACCCCAGTGCAGCACAGGAACTTCCCAACCATGAATAATTCTGACACCCGCGAATGTTTTATGCAGTTTGAGGTCTCCGCAACTGATGGCAAGGCGCGTCGCGGTGAACTGACATTTCCTCGCGGAAAGGTGCAGACCCCGGCATTTATGCCGGTCGGTACCTATGGCACCGTCAAAGGTATGCTGCCTCGAGATATTCAGGAAATTGGTGCAGAAATTATTCTTGGTAACACCTTCCATCTTATGCTGCGCCCCGGAACTGAGGTGATTAAACAGCATGGCGACCTGCATGATTTTACTCAGTGGCAGGGCCCAATCTTGACCGACTCTGGTGGATTTCAGGTGTTTAGTCTGGGTGATATGCGCAAAATTACCGAGGAGGGTGTTAAGTTTAAGTCACCTATTGACGGCAGCCCGGTGTTTATTGATCCAGAGACCTCCATTGAAGTGCAGCGCGATCTCGGCAGTGATGTGGTGATGATTTTCGATGAGTGCACACCTTACCCCGCCACCGAGCAGGAGGCTCACAAGTCGATGCAGCTCTCTTTGCGCTGGGCTGAGAGAAGTAAACTTGCCCATGGGGATAGCCCCTCGGCTCTGTTTGGTATTGTTCAAGGCGGTATGTATGAATCTCTGCGCGACGAGTCCCTTGCGGGCCTTGAGCAAATTGGCTTTGATGGCTATGCCATTGGCGGTCTCTCAGTGGGCGAGCCAAAAGAGGATATGATTCGTGTGCTGGATCATCTTGCCGACAATATGCCTGCCCATAAGCCTCGCTACCTGATGGGTGTGGGAAAGCCCGCTGATCTAGTGGAGGGAGTGCGACGCGGTATTGATATGTTTGACTGTGTGATGCCGACCCGCAATGCTCGCAATGGACATCTTTTTACCAGCACTGGGGTCATCAAAATTCGCAATGCTGTGCACCGTCACGACACAGGGACACTGGATGCGGAATGTGATTGCTACACCTGTGTGAATTTTAGTCGCGGCTACCTGCACCATTTAGAAAAATGCGGTGAAATGCTCAGTGCTCAGCTCAATACCATCCACAACCTGCGGTTTTATCAGAATCTGATGGCGGGGCTTCGAGGTGCTATAGCTGAGGGTCGGCTAGATCAATTTGCTGAGGAATTCTATGCCAAGCAGGGATTGACGCAGGCTTAACAGCGCAACAACAATCGCCAGGGGTTTAAATCCCTAAATCTGCCCCTATTTATTCTCTAATACAGCTATAATGCGCGCCAAGAAATAAAGGACCACCCAAGTCATGCCAAATAAGTTTCCCCTTTGGAAAAATCTGCTGATCCTGCTGATCGTAACATTCGGCTTTGTTTACGCGGCGCCTAATCTCTATCCACCAGACCCCGCGATTCAGCTATCTGGCCAGAGTGGTGCTATGGTTATTGATCAGGTTGTCTTGGATAAAATTGAAGGCTCTCTAGATGAGGCTGGCATAGCGCACTTTGCCGGCGAAGCAGATGGTCAGACCGCACTTGTGCGACTACAGGCGATAGATCAGCAGCTGCGTGCCAAAGAAGTTATTCAAGCCAATATGGGCGGAGACTATATTGTTGCCCTCAATCTGGCGCCTACCACACCAGACTGGCTTCGTAATCTTGGCGGTACGCCCATGAAACTTGGATTAGATCTAAGTGGTGGTGTGCACTTCTTACTTGAGGTTGACTTGGATTCTGCGCTGACGACCAGACTCGAGGGTGATCTGCAGGATATTAAAGCAGCATTGCGCGAAGAGAGAATTCGCTACCGCACCTTTGAAATAAGGGGCAATCAAATAATTGGTCAGTTTCGCGATGTTGATCAGGTCGGCCTGGCTACCTCGCTGGTTCGCACCAACTACCGCGATCTTCAGCCGCAGATTGGGCCTAGTCAAAACCCCCTCTCCCTAGTGCTAAATCTGAGTGAGGAGGCCTCCAGTACAATTGAAGACAACGCCATCAAGCAGAACCTGACCTCGTTGAGAAATCGTGTCAACGAGCTGGGTGTCTCCGAGCCATTGGTTTCTCGGCAGGGCAAAAACCGCATCGTAGTTGAGCTACCTGGGGTTCAGGATACTGCTGAGGCGAAACGTATTATTGGTAAAACTGCCAACTTGGAGTTTCGTCTCGAAGCTGAATCCAAATCTGGCGAAACCTTTGAGTTCCGCAATCCTACAGTTCAGGGTCCAGATGCACGCTTAGAAAACAAAGCGGTTATCACTGGTGAAAACGTTACAGACGCCCGTGCTAGTTTTGACGAAAACGGCCGTCCTCAGGTGAATATTACGCTGGATAGTAAAGGTGGTTGGCAAATGGGCCATGCTACTCGTGACAACATAGGCCGCCGTCTGGGTGTATTGTTTATCGAGTACAAAACTAAGCTTGAGAAATCTGTGGGTGCCGATGGTGAGCTGGTCATTACGCCTGTTCCCTTTGTTGAGAAAAATATTATTAGTCTAGCCACGGTGCAGGCTCAGCTCGGTAAGTCGTTCCGTATCACCGGTCTGGACGGTCAGAGAGAGTCTTCCGAGCTAGCTCTGTTACTGCGCGCTGGAGCCCTGGCTGCGCCTATGTACATTGTCGAAGAGCGCACCATTGGTCCATCACTGGGTGCGGATAATATTGAGTTGGGTGTTAAGTCCGTTACTCTGGGTATGTTTCTGGTTCTGTTGTTTATGCTGGTGATTTACAAGGGCTTTGGTGTGGTTGCTAATTTCGCTCTAGCAATGAATCTGGTTCTACTTGTGGCATTTATGTCGCTACTTGGCGCCACTCTTACCCTGCCCGGTATTGCAGGAATTGTGTTAACTGTGGGAATGGCCGTTGATGCCAATGTGCTTATTTTCTCGCGTATTCGCGAGGAGCTTGCAGCAGGGGCATCGCCTCAGGGTGCCATTAGTGCCGGCTATGATCGTGCCTTTGTGTCTATTTTGGATGCCAATATTACGACACTGATTGTGGCGTTAATTCTATTTCTTATCGGTTCTGGGCCGGTTCAAGGTTTTGCCGTAACCCTGTCCATAGGTATCTTAACCTCGATGTTTACCTCAATCGTGATGACCCGCGGATTAGTAAATCTGGTTGTGGGTGGTCGCAGAATCGAAAAGCTTTGGATCTAAGGAGAAAATCATGACTCAACTAAAAGTTTACAACTTTATGGGTATTCGCAAATACGCGCTGGTTTTTTCCGTGGTTATGCTGCTGGTGTCGTCCTGGTCTCTTTACAGTCAGGGCCTAGTGCTCGGGTTGGACTTTTCTGGCGGCACGCAGATTGAGGTCGGTTACAAGCAGCCTGCGGATGTAGGCAAGTTGCGTGAGAAGCTCGAAGTGGCTGGGTTTGAAAGCCCTGTGGTGGTGCATTTTGGGTCTGAGACCGATGTACTGATCCGTATGCAGGGTGAGCCAGATCAGAGTCTTGCTGAGCGGGTGTATCAGGTGTTACAGGCTGATGGCGAAGAAGTTGAGTTGCGTCGGGTAGACTTTGTTGGCCCGCAGATCGGTGAGGAACTGCGTGACGATGGTGGTCTCGGTATGCTCACCGCTTTGGCGATTGTGATGCTCTATGTGGCAATTCGTTTCCAGTTTAAATTTTCTGTGGCTGCGGTATTGGCGCTGGGGCATGATGTGTTGATCACCCTGGGAGTGTTCTCCTTAGCGCGTCTGGAGTTTGATCTTACCGTACTAGCAGCAATTCTGGCGGTGGTAGGGTATTCTCTCAACGACACCATCGTGGTCTCTGATCGCATTCGTGAAAATTTCCGCAAAATCCGCAATACCTCTGCCGTGGAGGTGATTAATGAATCCCTTTCGCAAACTCTGTGGCGCACCATTAACACCTCTCTAACTACGCTGTTGGTATTGTTGGCGCTATTCTTTATTGGCGGTGAGCTTATTCATAATTTTGCTATTGCACTGCTTGTTGGCGTGGGTATAGGAACCTATTCATCTATCTATGTGGCAGCCACTGTTATGTTAGCCATGAATGTAGATCGCGAAGATCTCCTCGAGCCTGTTGAGGGCGAGCTGGTGGATGATCTGCCTTAGGTGACTAGTTACTCGGTTAGTTGATGGTTCTTTCTAAAGGCCCCAAGCGCGCCCCCTGAGGGTAGGCAAGGGGCCTTTATTTTGCCCCAGAGTTCTTGCAGGTATACTAACCAAAACCGCTTTGGCTTTGGTTTGGCAAATTAATAATAAAATAATAAAACCATAAATTAATAAAATCGCCATAGCTAAATGCTAGCGAGCACTGGGGGAATTAACATGGAAAACATTCAGAAAATAGTCGGCAATATCGTTGCTTTAGGTTGCTTGGCTGTTAGCCAGGTTGTCAACTCAGCGCCCGAGAAGGAAGCGCTTGAGCCTATGCTGGGCATTCCGCCTGCCCGCGAGTCTCAGGTTACTATGCAGAACTATCGCGAGTATCCGATGAGTCGCTGGGCATTTCGTAATGCCGGTGCGCCACTGCGTACAGTAGTAATTCCCAGAGAGGGTAAAATTGTCGAATTACTGGGCCCCACTAAGCCGGAGCTGGGTCAGTTTTTGGTTGGGGATCTGAATGGCGAGCAGGCCCCCCTCGATAGCGTTTTTGCTGACAACTATACCGATGGTATGGTTGTTGTGCAGGCTGATGAACTGCTCTATGAAAATTACTTTAATGGTTTTTCGGCCCATGCCCAGCACATTTGGTTTTCTATGAGTAAGTCCCTAGCCAGTGCGGCATTCGGTATTTTGGTGGCAGAGGGAAAGGTTAATTTGCAGGACTCACCGGCTAAATATATTCCAGAGCTAAAAGGTAGTGGCTTTGAACGAGTGACCATTCAGCAGGTGTTAGATCACGCTACCTCATTAGATTTTCATGAAACCTACACAGATTTGGATTCTGACTTTGCGCGCTATTATGCTCCCGCACTGAATCTAGGATGGATGCCCGGTGCTGCTGATGTGCAGCCGCAAAATGCAGAAATTTACGGTGTGCATGATTTTCTTGGTCGCTTTATCAAGCCAGATCTCCAGCGCGTGCCAGGTGATAACTTCGACTACAACTCAAGCAATGCCGATGTGCTGGGCTGGTTGATTTCACGGATAAGCGGTCAGCCTTTCCAGGATTATATCCAGCAGCATATCTGGTCCAAGCTAGGCGCCGAACACGATGGTTTTATCGCTGTAGATCGCGCCTATATGCCAGCGGTGACTGGAGGCATGAATAGCACCACCAGAGATGCAGCGCGGTTCGGCATGATGATTCGCGACAGAGGCAGTTTTAATGGCCAGCAGGTGCTCCCAGCAAGCTGGGTAGATGCGACACTAGATGTGACTGATAAGCTGCGCAACAATATGGCCGTCAATCCAAAGTATCAGGAAGAATCATGGACTGCTTACCACAACATGTGGTGGCTGTTGGACACCGACGCTGGTGAGTATTGCGCCGTGGGCATCCATGGCCAGGTTATCTATATTAACCTGAAGGCCGACACTGTGATGGTATGGTTCTCCAGTCAGCCGGGTGCCTCTTCGGCTAAAAATAAGAACTTTCGAGTCAAGCTTAATGCTGCGAGAGCATTGGCTGGGTCCCTTGTTAAATAAGTCAGTCTTGGCTGGTTGAGTAGATTGGGCCTTATTCTGTGCTAGTTTTAAGTCAGCCGTAGTGTATTTGCAAAAGACGGTGTCAGCAGAGTTTACTAAGTACCCACAGGCTGGAGAAGGAGCACGGCAGATGACCCAAACAACAGAGTCCAGTAGGCCTCAGCACGAGACCATTAACTACCTCGAGCTGCCGTCTAGGGATCTCGATAAAACTAAAGCTTTCTTTCAGACTGCTCTGGGTTGGGAGTTTGCCGACTATGGGCCGGAGTACAGTGCGTTTGCCAATGCCGGCATCGATGGAGGTTTTTACCTGACTGATAAGATCTTATCGACAGATAACGGCAGTGCCCTATTGGTGCTCTACAGTGATAATCTGGAGCAGACAGAGGCTACTCTGATAGAGGCCGGTGCCAGTATTTTAAAGCCGGTGTTTTCATTTCCCGGAGGTCGACGATTCCATTTTGCTGACCCCAATGGCAATGAATACGCTGTCTGGTCTGATGGCTAATTCCTTCAGGTTAAATGATCTAGGGGAAGCTCTGTTTTGTAGCAGATAGGTTTTAGAGAAAAGCTGCTTTTAATATGCTCTATGCCCTCAACCTGAGTCAGTTTTTTATCTAGAAATTCCTGATACCCCTGCAGATCGGGCGTCACCACGCGCATCAAATAGTCGAAATCACCAGTCATCAGATAACATTCCATGACTTCCGGCCAGTCCACCACCTGTTTAGCGAAGCGGTCTAGATCCTTTTTGACCTGATGGTGCAGTGTCACCTGCACAAATACGGTCACTGGTAGGCCCGCCTTTTGTGGATCTATGATTGATACCCGTCGACTAATATAGCCAAGCTGTTCAAGGTTTTTTACACGCCTTGAGCAGGGTGAGGGAGATAGACAAACCTTATCCGCCAATTCTATATTGGAAATTCCAGCATCAGATTGGAGGATGTTAAGAATCTTCCAGTCAGTACTGTCTAATTTATAGGGGTTCATAATTGCCGCCTCTTTCGTTACTTGCACCAAGTGTAGACCAATCTGCGCAATAAAAGCTTATTGTAACTCTGAAATTCGCAATTAAAGTCTAATATACGTTGGTTTATTAAGATACTTTGGCAGGACTCTCCAGGCGATCACGTGCTAATTTTGTTACCAATAAGGGGTCTGATCAGCATTCAATAATACTTATTAACGGCGGCCCTTAAATGGATTATTAAGAGGTGTGGTATGGCTATAGACAATCATGCAGAGGTGACTTCCAGTCTAGCTTTTTTGGATAGTGCGGCGCTTAGGATTCCAACCTTATCTTTGCTTCAGGCCGATGGCAGCCTAACAACTGGTGCTAAGGCCCCTCCACTTCATCAGAAACTCGCAGAAAAACTCTATCGCGATATGCTCTATATCCGCTGCCTAGATGAGCGTATGGTCGGGGCTCAGCGTCAGGGTAGGCTAAGTTTTTATCTGACCTGTACCGGTGAAGAGGCCGCAGTGGCGGGAACCATCGCTGCGTTCCAGCCAGAAGATATGGTAATGGCTCAGTATCGAGAACAGCTGGCCTTGCGCTTTCGGGGTTTTAGTACCGCAGAGTTTATGAATCAGCTGTTCAGTAATGCACAGGATGTAGGCAAGGGTCGTCAAATGCCAGTGCACTATGGGTCTAGAAAGTTAAACTTTATGACTATCAGTTCGCCCCTCGCGACCCAGATACCGCAGGCAGCTGGGTACGCATATGGACAGAAGCTCAGCGGGCAAGATGCCTGTACTCTCTGTTACTTTGGTGAGGGGGCGGCCTCTGAGGGTGACTTTCACGCCGGCCTCAATATGGCGGCTGTACTTAACTGCCCAGTGGTGTTTGTGGCGCGTAATAATGGCTACGCTATCTCTACCCCGGCTTCAGAGCAGTACGCTGGTGATGGGATTGCAGCACGCGGGATTGGCTATGGTATTAAAACGATCCGTGTCGATGGCAATGATATTTTAGCCGTCTATGCAGCCGCATTGGAGGCCCGCAAAATAGCGCTGAATAATAGCTGCCCCGTTCTAATCGAAACCATGAGTTACCGCCTAGGAGCGCACTCGACGTCCGACGACCCCAGTGGTTATCGCAGTGCAGAGGAGGAGCAGCAATGGCGTCAAAAAGATCCAATCACCCGCATGAAAAATTGGTTGATAAAGCAGCAGTGGTGGCAAGAAGAGGTGGATCAAGAACTGCAGAAGAGTTTCCGTAGCGAAATTCTGCAGGAGCTTAAGGCTGCTGAGAAACGACCTAAGCCAGCACTAGATACCCTTATTTCTGACGTCTATAAAACTCCACCAGCGCATCTCCTACGGCAGCTTACTGATCTTGAATCCCATGTCGCCAAATATCCAGAAAGCTATCAAATGCATGGGGAGGGCGGGCGATGATAGAGGGCGTACAAGAAATGAAAACTAGCAGAATGAATCTGTTACAGGCGGTAAATAGTGCGCTGGATACTGCCATGAGCGGTGACCAGCGAGTAGTCTGTCTCGGTGAAGATATCGGCAAGTTCGGTGGCGTGTTTAGAGCCACCAGTCACCTGCAGGAAAAGTATGGTAAGCAACGCTGTTTTAATACCCCGTTGACTGAGCAGGGTATTCTGGGATTTGCCATTGGTCTAGCAGCTCAGGGCTCAGTTCCTGTGGCTGAGATCCAGTTTGCTGACTATATATTTCCAGCGTTTGATCAGATTGTTAACGAAGCCGCTAAATATCGTTATCGCAGTGGTGATGAGTTTAACTGTGGTGGCCTAACTGTTCGTGCGCCCTATGGTGGCGGTATCGACGGTGGGCTCTATCATTCGCAGTCCCCCGAGGCCTATTTCTGTCACACCCCCGGTCTAAAGGTGGTGATACCAAGCAGCGCCTATCAGGCCAAAGGTCTTTTATTAGCTGCAATTCGTGACCCTGATCCAGTGATCTTTTTTGAGCCTAAGGCAATTTATCGCGCTTCTGTGGGCGAGGTGCCGGAGGGCGACTATGAGATTCCTCTCGGCGTTGCCGAGGTTGTCCTTGAGGGTTCTGATATTACCCTTGTGGGTTGGGGTGCTCAGATGGTGCAGATTAATAAGGCTGCCGAAATGGCTGCCACAGTGGGGATCTCCTGCGAAGTCATTGATTTACGTTCACTGCTGCCCTGGGATCAACAGACGGTGGCCGATTCGGTAACCAAAACCGGACGATTACTCGTCAGCCACGAGGCGCCGCTGACCGGCGGCTTTGCAGGAGAGATTGCTGCGACAATTCAAGAGCAGTGCTTTCTTAGCCTTGAGGCGCCGATCAGCCGGGTTACTGGCGTCGATACACCCTTTCCATTGGTTCAGGAGGCGTACTACCTGCCTGATCATTTAAAAATCTACGAAGCCATAGTGGCGAGTCTAGCCTACTAGTTCGCGCTTGAGGAGCGAGTTATGAAACGAGATTTTATATTACCGGATATAGGCGAAGGCATCGTTGAATGCGAGGTGATTGAGTGGAAGGTTGCAGAGGGCGATAGAATAGAGGAAGACCAAATTGTCGTGGATGTCAGTACTGACAAAGCGATAGTTGAGATACCCTCAATGCACAGAGGCCTGGTAACCAAGCTCTATTACAAACAGGGTGACATTGCCGCTGTGCATCAGCCGTTGTTTGCTATAGAGGTCGATGAGGAGTCAACTGTGGCCCCGCTGTCGTATGCAGATCACAGTCAAATTCAGGTCGAGACGCCTGAGACAGTCGCAGACGTCAATGTCACACAGGGGCCGACTGAAACTATCAAGGGCCAGCCTCACAGTGACGACAAAGTCCTCACCACTCCAGCAGTGCGAAAAATGGCACGTCAAAACAATCTTGATTTGACATTAATTACTGGTACCGGCAAACAGGGCAGGGTACTAAAAGAAGATGTTCTGCAGTACCTAGCCACAGCGTCGTCGAGTGAACAGCACCAGGAACCTGCGCTCTCAACAGCTCTTACTGACCGAGTCGAACCTATTAAGGGGGTGCGTAAACTAATGGCTGAGCGCATGGCTGATTCCGTGGCTTCAATTCCGCATTTCACGTTTGTTGAGGAAATCGACGTTACCGAACTTGTTGCGCTGCGTCAGAGTTTGAAACAGGCCTATGCGGAGAAGAATTTGAAAATAACCCTGATGCCCCTGTTTATTAAGGCCCTGTCTTTAGCGCTAAAAGAGTTCCCTATTGTCAACAGCAGAGCCAATGATGATTTTACTCAGCTAACCTATATTTCCAGCCACAATATTGGTTTGGCAGTGGATGGAAAAACTGGCCTGCTGGTTCCCAATGTCAAAAATGTCCAACAGCTGGGTCTGGTCGAGCTTGCTGAGGAAACCAACAGACTGATAGATGCTGCGCGCAGTGGCAAAATAGACCCGGCAGACCTTAGGGGCGGTACTATCAGTATCTCTAACATAGGTGCTATTGGTGGGACTGTGGCCACTCCGATAATCAATCGTCCAGAAGTAGCCATCGTAGCCTTGGGGAGAATTCAACAGTTGCCTCGTTTCGATCAGCAGGGCCAAGTAGTGTCGCGCAGCATTATGACTGTGAGCTGGTCTGGTGATCATCGGGTATTGGATGGTGGGACCATAGCGCGGTTTAATAATCTTTGGAAAAGTTATCTAGAGCAGCCGATGACTATGATTGCGGCAATGATATAACAGGGGCAATGCATGATAATGGGTTTTGAGGGGAGTCCATGGGTTTAGTCGAGAGCCAAAACCTGCAGCATTTCTATATCAGTGAAGAGCAATCTTTTTACCTGTTAAGTCACGCCGATGCCAGAAAACTAAAGGATTGGCTATCGCTCTGCGAATCTCAATTAGCAAGTTTGGGTTTTACTCACATAGAACTATTGGGCAATGGTGCCTATGGCTTTGTTTTTGCCGGTAATGACGCCAACCAAAACCCCTATGTCTTCAAGTTTGCTCGTATTACTCTGCCTCAGCATATTCAGGATCGTCTGGAGGAAGAGAGTTTCATGCTGTCTCGCACTTCACATCCTGGTATTCCCAAGTTTATTGAATTTCAAAATATCAGCGGTCAGTCAATATTGATGATGACTAGGGCCAAGGGCATTAATCTGGAACAGTTATCTCGCCAGACTGGCAAGCTAGCGCCGGATTTAGTTTTAAAAATCGCCTCTCAAATGGCGGATATTTTATTGAGCCTGCGAGGCGACCAAGACCAGCTAGACAGCCCGACTATGGTGCACGGAGATATCAAACCCTCCAATATAATGTTTGATCCTGAGACCCAGACTGTCTCGTTGATCGATTGGGGCGCCGCAGTCTTCGCTCAATGTGATGCCAAGGGGCATCGAATAGATGGTATTGGTCACAATGCATTCCAAATCGATGTCGATCAAACCAATGCCAAATTGGGGGATATTTATTTTATTGGCCACCAGCAGCTCAATGGCGAGCTTTCTTCGCCACGTTTTGATGAACAGGGGTTAGCAGGTACCCTATATGCGTTGGCCTCAGGGCAGGGTAGTCGTTTTGGGAGCCAGGTAATCACACCTCAGTCGCTCGGGCTGCCAATTGAGTTCGCCAATACGCTGGCGGCAATGCTCGATGAGGACCGAGACCTGAGCTATAAGGCTGGAGATTACTTTCTTAAAAATATGCCCTACATGAAGCGTATTCAGGCTAGGAGTACGAATAACAACGATGCCAAAGCAATAATTCCCTACAGTCTGGTGCAGTCCGCTGAGCCCCTAGAAACAGTTGTCTACAGTTCTCGTAAAGGTTTTTTAAGGCAGGAGATGGGCCATGACAGATTTATAGCTCAGGGTGCCGACTATGGGGGGCATGAAGGCTATAAGAACTATCTGGCCGGCATGGGTGATACAGAGAAAGCCTTTGTGATTGCAGTGAGTCACCTGGGTCGTTTTCCGCTGGTGGGTGGATTGGCAATTCGCTGGGAGAAACAGGGCGTATCCATAGATTCAAGCCTTAATCTGTACCAAACAGAGTTGGGCCCAAATCTAAGTCGATCGTTTGCCTCTGCGATTAATAATGTCGTTCATTTAGGGCGAGCTATCAACAAACAGGGCGTGTTTAAAAGCTGTATTTTTGATGCGCGTAAAACGCTGCATATAGGGCGAGATAACGTCGATCAGGCCTTTGTTGCTGACCCAGAGATGCAGATTCCCTTTGAGATCCAAGCCGAGCCAGCATTGAGCACAGACCTTAGAGATCTGCAGAGTCCGGACAATAGCCGCTTGCACTCCTATTTTGAAGATGGCGATGACCCAGACGAGATGTTGCAACTGCCAGAAGAGATTATGCGATTGCTCGCATCGATGAATCGAATTCGTCACACAGGCTGTATTATTTTTGAGGCGGTGGAGAAAGATTTAAAAATTCACAACTATCTCAGCTTGCTGGACGCCAGCAAAGAAGCAGAGTTTCGGTATTGCCTTGATAGCATCTTGACTCAGTTAGATTTAATAGATGGTCTTGGGGTCTCTGGGTTTATGAAGTTACCCTATAAAAATACCAAGTTTTTTGATCACTGCGCAAAACAGCCAGATCAATTCTGTTGAGTTTCTGGGTCTCCCTCACTTTATATGTACGTCAAATGTCCATCGAGCAATAGGCACAACTCTGTCAGCTAAGGGAGGCTCGATTGACATTATTGCACTGCAGCAGGCTCTGTTTTTGATACCAGCGGATGGCATAAAAAGCAGAGCCATAGGTGCAATATCAAATTAGTCGATACTAATACGATGGCTTTCCGGCGCAAGGGGCTTTGAGCACGGCGCCTTAATGGTCAGAATGCCATTTTTAAACTTTGCTTTGATATCCTTTTCGCTGGCATTACTGCCCAGATTAAAGCTGCGTATAAACTTGCCGTAACGTCGTTCTTGGCGAATGATTCGGCCATCTTGCTCTTCAGTCTCTTCCTGGTGACTTTCGGCTTCTATGCTCAGAACGCCATTCTCTAGGCTGACGCGGACATCGTCCCTGTCAACGCCGGGAAGTTCGGCAGTAATTTTGTAGCTGTCTTTTTTTCCTCAATATCGACTCTAGGGGAAAAAGCGACATCAGTGCTGTCACTGATCTCTCTGGATGGAGACCAGAAACCATTGAGCAGATGATCAAAATCAAATAGCGAATTGCGAGGAATGATATTCATTTTATGCCTCCTGTTTTGGGTTGACAAACCAAGTGTTGCAGAAGGAAGTTTGGCAGGATACCTGCGCGACGCCTTGAGTTAAATCAAACAAAGATTCTATTCAGAGCGTCGGCAGGACCGTAAAGGTTACTTGCCGTCGGCGAGCACTTCCCGGGCTGCGTTGCGGCCCGGTAATCCGGTAACGCCACCGCCGGGATGGCTGCCAGCACCACACATATAAAGGTTTTTGAGGGGGCCGCGATAGTCTCCGTGATTCATCAATGGACGAGCAGCCCACATCTGATCTAAGGTCATCACGCCGTGCATAATATCCCCGCCAATTAAGCCCAGCTTCTCTTCTAGATCAAGCGGTGAAAGAATCATTTTGCCGACCACCGCATCTCTAAAATTAGGGGCATGAGCGGTCACCGTGTCAATAATAGTTTGTGCCGCCGCTTCGCGAGCGTCGTGCCAAGATTGACCATCGGGCAACTCTGGTGAAAACTGCTGGCAGAACAGCGAGGCCACATGCTGACCCTCCGGCGCTAGAGAGCTATCTAGGGTTGAGGGTATTAGCATTTCAACAATAGGGTGCTTTGACCAGCCATTGGCTTTGGCATCAACATAGGCGCGATCCATATAATCCAATGTTGGGGCAATCACGATACCGCACTGATGATGCTCTGCATTGTCTTTGCCGGGCAGAGCCGTAAAGTCTGGCAGCTCTGATAAAGCCACATTCATGCGAAAAGTACCGGAGCCATTTTTATAGCCATCCATACGGCGGGAAAATTCTATATCCAGATCACCCTCATTAAACATCTGGCCATAAAGCATCTTGGGATTTACGTTGGCAATAACGCGCTTGGCGACAACGATTTCCCCATTCATAAGAGTCACACCGGTGGCTGCACCATTTTCTACATTGACTTTGTCAACCGCAGCGTCGGTGGTGATTTCAACACCCACTGATTCGCAGGCTTGCTTCATCGCCTGGGTAATTGCTCCCATGCCACCAATGGCGTGGCCCCAGGCACCTTTTTCACCATCCACTTCACCAAAGACGTGGTGCAGAAGTACATAGGCAGATCCGGGAGTGTCCGGGCTGGCGTAGTTGCCAACAATGGCGTCAAAGCCAAAGGCCGCCTTAACATGTTCATTTTCAAACCAGCCATCTAGGAAGCTGCGCGCGCTCTTGGTAAACAGGTCATAGACGTCGCGGTGTAACTGGTTGCTGCCTTTGGCAACGGGCCAGAGTTGCACTGCGGCTTGCAGTGCAGCGCGCAGGCCGCGCTTGGGATTGGGCGGCGTTTTAGTACTGATATCACGCAGCACGTCTGCGACAGCTTCAATACGCTCATAGTACTCGGGAAGACGCTCGGCATCGCGATGGGAGAACTTGCGAAATTCTTCTTGTGTGCGCTCTAGACCGCCACCTAGCTTTAAGTAGTTATTGCTGTCGATGGGCAAAAAGTTTGAAATCGGGCGTTTGACCACTTTAAGGCCGTATTCTTTGAGCTGCATATCAGCGATAACATCTGGATTGAGCAGGCTGACGGTATAGCTGGCCACAGAGTTTCTAAAGCCCGGGTGGAATTCTTCTGTGACAGCAGCACCGCCGACTATAGATCTGCGTTCACAGATACGTACATTGAGGCCGGCTTTGGCTAAATAGTAGGCACAGACTAGGCCATTGTGTCCGCCACCAATAATCACTGCGTCAAGGGATTTGCTGTTAGATGACATGAATCGTCTCTCTTCTTATTCTGTTAGATCAACCTAGGATGGCAGTCTAATAGCTTTATCCGGTGGGGGCTATTGTTGTATATTGAAAATAAAAAATAAGGTCGATAACAGCATGCCGCTACGCAAACTAATTACCTCCATACCGCTAATTTTTATGATGGCCTGCTCTGCAGATTATGATCTGGTGATTGCCAAGGGTCGGGTTATTGATCCGGAAACCGGCTTGGACGCGGTAAAGTATATCGGCATCAACCATGGCAGTATCAGTGAGATTTCGAATACTGCAATATCTGGGCGTCAAACTATTGATGCCAGTGACCTGGTGGTGGCTCCGGGGTTTATTGACGTCCACAGCCATAGCCCGACTCTGTTAGGTCAGCGCGCCAATCTTCTTGATGGTGTCACAACTCAGTTAGACCTAGAAGCCGGTTCATTTCCGGTGAGCTTTTATGGCGAGCACTTTCGCGATGGTGCGCAGATTAATTACGGCTCTTCGGTAGGGCACTGGGCGGTGCGCCTCAAGGTCATGGAGGCATTGGATCTGCCTTACATCTTCTCTGGCAAAAAAGTATTGAGTATGGCCGGCGCCACCTGGATGCAGCAGGCCACGGCAGAGCAAATTGAGCAGATGCGTGTACTTCTTAATCGGGGTCTGGATGAGGGTGGCCTGGGAATAGGGGTATTGCTCGATTATATGACCAAGGCGGTATCCCCTGCTGAGTTACGCATGCTCTTTGAGGTTGCCTCCAGCCGCGAGGTGCCGCTATATGTCCATGTGCGTCGAGGCTATACGGGAGACCCCGCTGGGTTGATTGAGGTGGTCAATCTGGCCAAGGAGACCGGTGCAGCACTCTTTATCTGTCATATCACCCACAATGCGATGGGGCGCATAGGAGACTGGCTGGCGATCATTGACGAAGCCAATAAAGCTGGAGCCAATATTGTCACCGAGACGCTTTCATACGCTGCTGGTGGCACCAGTATCTCTGCTGATGTATTTCGGCGTCGTGATTGGCAGGCCATATTCGATATCACCTATGAAGATGTACAGTGGGTCGCAACGGGAGAATGGTTGACCAAAGATAGCTGGGATAAGTATGCCAAAGAGCAGCCTACGGGTATGGTGAATCATCACTACGTTAAAGAAGACTGGATTGAAACTGCTTTGCAGTGGCCACGCATGATGGTATCTACCGATGCACTGCCGGCTATCGATACTAGCCTGCCTACTAATCCCAATATAGCTGGCACCTTCTCCCGAGTGCTTGGCCATTATGTTCGAGAGCGAAATGTCCTGAGCCTTCACGACGCATTAGCTAAGATGAGTCTCTATCAGGCCCAATGGATGGAACAGGCCTCGTCGCTATTCAAGAAAAAAGGTCGCATCCAGATTGGTGCAGATGCAGATATTGTTATTTTTGACCCAAATACAGTGGCCGCCAATGCAGATTACGGTGACCCCTATCTCGCTCCTACCGGCATTATCCATGTTTTGGTGGCCGGCGAGATCGTAGTGAAAGATTCGGTCAACCTTGAGGGCTCGTCTCCAGGTCAAAAGCTTCTTGGCGCAGGTTTATAGCGATCTTTTTGAGTTTATGTCGGTGAGTCTGACTTTACAGATTTAGCTAGTGGGTCTATTACTTAAGCCTCTGTCGATTTAATTAGATCGGAGACTAATGGCTCAGCACAACCCTCGCACAATCCTCAATGAATTCTTTCGACATGATTCAGCAGGTGGCATCCTTTTAGTTCTTATGGCGGTACTGGCGATTCTGTTTGCCAACTCACCCCTATCAAGTATTTACCAGACATTTTTAAATACCCCAATGCAGGTTAGGGTTGCCGATGCAGAGGACCCCGACTTTTGGGCACGCATCAATCTTAATCAGGTGCAGTTGATTATGCTTACCATGCCCAACTTGCAGGATATTCTGCAGGCCACACAGCAACTCAGAGCGACTAATTACGCCGGTAAGCTTGCTAGCATTGTTCACTATGAGGATGAACGAGACATACTATTGGAAGCTGGTGTAGATGTGGTATTTAACCATTATCTGAATGCTGGCGCCGGGTTTGCCGAGCGCAGCATTCATCTATTGGACGATAGCAGCTTACCAGTTGTTGATTAGCAGACTACTTTGAGACAGTTTCTTGCGCGGGCAGGATAACTATGGGTTCCCCGGAGGCGCTTTCGCCCATGGTGGCCGATTTTTTTCCGGGCTGGTCTAAAGCATCGCCCGCCTCAATGGCCACTGCAAACACACGGTGTTGGGTGTCACCCTGGCCATCAGTTAGACTGGCGAAAATTGTCAGATAATATTTACCTGCTTGGTCGGTTCTAACTTTTAGATCAATAGTTTTTGTTTGATTTGATTCCGGGCCAAAGGCGAATTGGTTTGTACTTAAATCTGTCGACAGTCCGGCATCGGGGCGCAGCTTTAAATCTAGCCGACCTGCTGATTCAGCGACCGCAAAGGAAAGCTGCATACTGTAGTCTTCACCAAGAGCTATAGGGCCCTTATAGTTATGACTAAAGCGCACAGCGGCGCCAGGTTTTTGGTAGCTGGGCTCGCCTTTTATGTGCTGCTTATGGCTCGTGTCTATGCGGGACTCTGGGGCTGGACTATTTTCACCGCAGCCGGCCAACAGCATCAAGCTAGCTGCGAGAACGGGCATTAAATTCCTCAAGGTCATTACTGGTTCCTCGCTATTAGTTGGTTATCTGGAGATTGAAGCATGTGCTACCGGCATTTTCATTGCCCTCGTCAATGTTATTCCAGTCATAGAATTCAAGTGTGTGAATACCTGTATTACTGAAATTGACGGTGGCTGATTCTTCGCCCACATCTGGAGACTCTGACATTCCAACAAAGGTTCTACCCTTGCGGATTATAAAGTCAGGATCAGACAGAGGAATCGCAGAGATATCCGAAACTGTGAAGGTCAGTGGGCCAGTGCTGGCCACATTAAATTCAACATAGGAACGATTAGCTAGTTTATTGTATGTGCCCGCTTCATCTGTCGAGCAGAGCTCAATAGCATTGCCATTAACCTGGGCGCTCTTAAATACTGGTAGTGCCGAGCTGATACCGCCATCGTTTGTTTCACCCTCTCCCTTTTCCCCAGTGCCTGAAATATCCTGCCCGCTAAGTAGGGCATTAATCTTATCAATATGGTCTGGCTGTAACGCTTTCAGGCGATCGATAAAGGGGAATATATTGATAAAGTAGTCTGTATTACGGTACTCATTACTGACCAATGTCTCATAGATAGGGCCTAGACCCAGGCTGATGGAATCCGCTCCATCTGGGTTTTCATCGTAGAGATCATAGAGAATTGATTGCACTGAGCTCTCGTTAAACCAACCCGTATTAATAGTGGTGTTATTTTCAATACGAACTGTAAAACCGCTACTTTGACCATTGCTTGAACTGTCTCTGTAGAAGGGGTCATCAGTAATCATGCCAGACAGCGCATTTCCCCAACCCTCACCAAAAGCGATACGCATATCCAAACGGTCACTCCCAGAGTGGCCGCCGCCCATAGAGTCGGAGCGCGACAGCTGATCTTCGAAGTAATGGCCCCATTCGTGAATCACGATATGACGGTCGTATTCGTCAGTATCTGAATCCTCTTTACCTAAAATATAGATAGTGCCACCACTATAAAAGGAGGTACCTATATCACCGTCTGCGCGGTTACCCTGAGCTGTACTATTGTTTTCACTCCAGCGAATTTCTAAAGCGGGGAACTCAACTGTAGGGGCCACCTGTGCAAATTTCTCCACTGTTTCGTAGACCGCATCCAAAATGGCAAAAGGCCCAGCCGATCGTGGCGCGGTATAGCTACTACCGCCCCAGCCAGACGCCATATGAAAGTCACGCGTATGGTTGCTTGTTTGGGTATCGAACTGTTCACCTTCGACTACATACATGGCATTGCCATTGGTATTGTCGGTAACCTGCACATCATAGGTGGCCCCGGTGGTCTGTAATATGCGTGCGGAAATTCTTATACGCGCCAATGTATTGGCGGCAACTGTCATCTGGTATTCACCATTACTATCTGTGGTGGTAGCAGATAGCTGAGCTCCCTGATCATCTATGGCTGTTACAACCAGCCCACGGGCGGGCGCTACGCTTGTGTTGCTGTAGTCCAGGCCTGAGGTGAGGCTGTTGAGAGGGACAAGGTCAAAGCTTACAGCGCCACTGAGGATAACAACTAAATTACCTACATAAACTGTCACCGTATCTGAGGTGCTTGCACCCTCATCATCAGTGACAGTTAGTCGAAACTCTAATGTTGTGATAGTTGCAGGTGCTGTGAATGAGACATTGGCTGTGTTTGATGAACTCAGTATCACTGGATCTCCAGCAATCTGCTCCCAGAGGTAACTAGAAATCACACCATCGCTGTCAGCACCCATACCTAGCAGGTCAACCTGAGTGCCAGATTCAACACCCTGATTATCTCCAGCCTCTGCGCTGGGTGGCACATTGGGTGGTGCCGTAACGTCCACTGAGTAGAATGCAGTAACCATTCCGCCATCGTTATCTGTGACGGTCAGGCTAAATCCAAGCGTTGTCTCAACCGCAGGCGCCACAAACTCCGTCGTGGCGGAGTTGGGCTCACTAAGTTCAACCTCTGTACCCTGATCCTGAGTCCATTGATAAGCGGTAATCGAGCCATCACTGTCAGTCGCTGAGCTGGTTAAGGTGACTAGCTGCCCATAAAATGCCTGTACTGGTTCAGCCTCAGCAATACTTGGAAGGCTATTTCTAAATACTACAACGGTGACAAGACCCGTGGTACTTGAGCCATCATCGTCTGTTGCAGTGAGTTCAAACTCAAGTACAGTGGGCTCACTGGGCGCCACAAAAAACGTCTCAGCTGAATTCGCATCATCTAGAACAACCGTCTCGCCAGCTACCTGATTCCACTGGTAGGAACTAATCGACCCGTCACTATCAGTGGCGGCGCCCGAAAGGGTTACATTCTCATTGATCTGCACCCGTTGGTCACCACCAGTATTAACGGAGGGAGCCGAGTTAGTAACGGGCGCAGGCAGGTTAGGGCTAGAGCTCTCTCCGCCACCTCCACCACAGGCAGAGAGGGCAAATACTAAGGCGAGCTGGGCAATGCGACTGATCGAAACTGTTCTCATAATGTTCATTATTTTTATAGACTACCTTTGAGACTGAGTTTAAATACTGTACGGGACTACACAATATATAGACTGCTGACCGTTCTCGCTAGTTTAGCTTGGCGCAATCATTGAGAATATTTAGGCTGAAAGGGTAGTATTGGCAGCGCAGACTAATCGAGAAGTTCACTTAAAAAGGTTGGAAACCATGGGTAATATTTTACTTGTCACTGTGCTTTTAATGTTAGGAGGCTGTCATTTACTAGCGCCAGTGGAGGCTCCAACTAATAGCTGTAAATTGATCAATACTGAGAAACACTCAGGCGGTATGATGCCGAGAACTGTCGAGGAGTTTAATCAATGCCAATATCGATGCCACAATGGAACAACTCGAAATAAAACAGGGTTTGGATCCTGCCCAACGTTTATTTCATTTTGAATAGCAGCACATAGATTTGGTTTGTATCTTTATCATTGCCTACTTCTTAATGGCAGAAAATAGAGTCATCGAGTCCCAGAGTCCTCCCGGACAGCTCGATAGGGTATCTACCTCAGATAAGACCACGGCTCAAAACAGTGATTTAAGAATAAGAGTCAATAGAGTCGAGGAGCAGTTAGATCGACATGTCCGTAAAAGCGAGCCCTATCTGATTTTGCTTCTCATAACATTGATTGTGATTACCATTGTTATGGGGTGATGGTGCCCAGGAGAGGGTTGATAAAAACAGCCAGTGGGCTGTTTTGACCCCTAGCGGGGCTCGGTCGCGTTGCTCCTCGTCCAAACTCTGCCGTGGACATAGTTTGTGAACCTCTTATCGGTTCAAGTCCCGGTTAAAGATCTTTGAGATAGAGATTGGATACAGCCGAATGGATTATGAAGCATCTATGGTGCCCAGGAGAGGACTTGAACCTCCACCCCCTTGCGAGGACCAGCACCTGAAGCTGGCGTGTCTACCAATTTCACCACCTGGGCAATGGGAAAGATTTCCGCTGACTGTTAAATCAGAGGCGCGCACTATAGTGACAGCAAGTTTTTTTGTCAATTAGATGCTGTCAATTTAATAATTTTGTGATCCAGTCCAGCCGTTGATGAAAAATGTTTGCCAGTATTATCTGGTCATAGGCTGTTTTGCCGAATTAACTCATAAGGAGTCGCGTCTGTAGCTGAGTATCCAGTAGTGGCATAGGGTAGTTATGGCAACCCATATTCGTACTACTTGAAGAGGAATCAACAGATGAAAATTTTAGTTAAAACCCTGCTTATCATGCTCTCTGCAGCCATGCTCCTGCCGTTACAGGCACTGGCGAATCCTGATCCAAATGAAGAAAAGCGCTCGCTAGTGGTGATGGCTGATTATCAGCCAATCAACATAAATGAGGCCTCTGCCACGGAGATTGCCGCCGCATTGAAAGGGGTGGGTATGAAAACAGCCAAAGCTATAGTGGCCTATCGCAAAGCTAATGGCCCCTTCGAACAGGTAGGTGATCTCAGAGCGGTTAAGGGTGTCGGGGCCAGAACCCTCAGTAAAAATCAGCGTGTAATTATGCTTGAATAAGATACACTTATTTCGATCAGCGCTGGACAAGCCGTTTGCCTGTGCAATCGGCTTTTTTTGTCGGCGGAAACTTAAAGGTGGCAGTGGTGCGCAATGAGTATTGATGCATTTATTACTCTGGGTCTTTTGGCGGGTTTTTTAATCGTCGCAGTCAGTGGCCGGCTCGCGGTGGATTTTGCACTTGCAGCGGCAATGACTGGCCTCTTACTATTTGGCGTCCTGTCTCCTGATGAAGCCTTTCAAGGTTTTTCTAATCCAGCTATCTATATCATTGCCTGCTTTTATATCGTGTCTGCTGCTTTTAAAGAGAGCGGAGCCTTGCACTGGTGGATTAGCCGATGGCTTGGCAGAACTGCAAGTCCGCGACGCGCCATACCTAGAGTGATGTTGCCTGTTGCCTTTATGAGTTCTGTTATCAGTAATACCCCTGTGGTGGCTATTTTTATTCCGCTGCTTCAGGACTGGGCCAAACGACATAAGATATCTGTGTCAAAGTTACTAATTCCACTTAGCTACGCCTCAATACTGGGCGGTACCTGCACCTTAATAGGTACTAGCACCAATATTCTTGTTGTTGGCATGCTTCAGGGCACTGCTGAGGCCAACAGTCTTAATCTATTTAGTCCAGCCATTATAGGCGTGCCTCTGATTGTGATTGGCGTGCTGTATTTTATTGTTGTAGGACATCGTTTGTTGCCTTCCAGAGTGGGGGTTGCTGAGGTTGGCGCCAACGCTCGGGAATACGCCGTGAGTATGAGAGTGGTAGCAGGGGGTGCTCTTTCTGGTATTAGCATTGCTGAAGCGGGACTGCGGCATTTGCAGCACAGCTTTCTTTCAGAAATTCAGTCTGAGGGCCATATTATTCCGGCGGTGGGCCCTGAAGAAATACTTAGCGATAACGATATATTAGTTTTTGTCGGCCAGCCTGAGGCTGTATCGGAGTTACGTCAGTTCCCCGGACTTGTGCCCGCTGAGGGGGAAGTTCTTAAGCTGGATGTTCCATACAGTTCGCGGGCATTAATAGAGGCCGTGGTCGCGCCTGTGTCAAATATGGTGGGTAAAACAGTTAAGGCGTCACGTTTTCGTACCCAATTTGGTGGCGCCATTTTATCCGTGTCCCGCAATGGCCGAAGAATTGAACAAAAGGTAGGCAGCATCGTTCTGCGTGCTGGTGACACGCTGCTGCTTGAGGCTGCGCGAGGGTTTGTTCGCCGACATCGCTACAGCCGTGATTTTTTGCTGCTCAGTCGTCTGGATGATTTAAACATCCCTAATTTTGATAAGGCGCCAGTGGCTCTGAGCTTGGTGGCACTATTTATTCTATTAGTGGTGAGCGGGGTTATGCCGCTGGTGGTGGCTTCTTTGATTCTAGTAGCTGCTTTGGCTGCGACGGGCTGTATCTCTTTGGAGTTCGCTCAGCGCAGCATAGATATGCGCGTATTGTTGGCAATAGGCGCCTCACTGTCGCTGGGTTTGGCTATTCAAAAAACCGGCCTCGCCGATTTGGCTGGCGATGGCATGATGAGTGTTGCGGGCGATAATCCACTCTTCAACTTGCTGCTACTCTATCTGGCGACGGTGCTGGCTACAGAGTTAATTACTAACAATGCGGCTGCAGTACTGATGTTTCCCTTGGCTCAGGTCCTCAGTAATCAACTAGATGTCAGTCTTTTGCCTTTTGTTATGGCCATAATGTTCGGAGCCTCTGCGAGTTTCTTAACACCTATGGGCTACCAGACTAACCTCATGGTGCAGGGGCCTGGTGGTTATCAGTTCGCCGATTTCTTTCGCGTGGGTATAGTGCTTAGTATCCTAGTTGGCGCTTTGGTGGTAACTCTTGTACCTCTAGTTTGGCCTTTTTAGGAGAGCTTGGCACAGGTATTGCGGCACAATGTAATCTTTCTGTCATATTTTAGTAATAATCTTGTCGTTTACGGCAATTTTCCCACAGGACCGTTAGCAACTATGGGATAATTCTGCGCGATTTAAAAAGGAGCAATACCACCAATGACTGAACTTACCTGTTTTAAAGCCTATGATATTCGCGGGCAACTTGGCACTGAACTAGATGAGGATATTGCCTACCGGATAGGCCGCGCTTACGGTGAGTTTCTAAAACCAAAAAATGTCGTGCTGGGCGGGGATGTCCGCCTGACCAGTGAATCCCTAAAGCTAGCCCTTAGCGAAGGTATCCGCGATGCTGGTGGCGATGTGATTGATATAGGAATGGTGGGTACAGAAGAGGTGTACTTTGCTACCTCCTATTTAGAGGCTGATGGTGGTATTGAGGTTACAGCCAGTCACAACCCAATTGATTTTAATGGTATGAAGCCGATTCGAGAGGGCTCTAGGCCTATTAGTTCGGATACAGGTCTTCTCGATATCAAGCGCCTTGCTGAGGCCAATGACTTCCCTGAGGTAGATGATTCCTCAAGGGGGGGCTATTCTAAGCTGTCTATCCTAGATCCCTATCTGGATCATCTATTTGGTTATATTGATCTCGCCAGTATCTCACCTATCAAACTGGTTATGAACGCGGGCAACGGCGCTGCTGGCCATGTGGTTGATGCTCTGGAGGCGCGTTTTAAATCCCTCAATGCGCCAATCGAAATCATCAAGATTAACAACGAGCCCGATGGCACTTTCCCCAATGGTATTCCCAACCCAATTTTGCATGAAAACCGTGCCCCTACTGTTGATGCAGTATTAGAGCATGGTGCCGATATGGGTATTGCTTGGGACGGTGACTTTGACCGCTGTTTTCTGGTCGATGAGCTGGGTAACTTTATTGAGGGCTATTACATTGTTGGTTTGCTGGCCGACGCATTTTTGCGTAAAAATCCTGGGGCCAAAGTTGTCTACGATCCTCGATTGACCTGGAATACCATAGACCTGGTAGAAAAAGCTGGGGGCACCGCGATTCAGTCAAAAACAGGTCATGCGTTTATTAAAGAATTGATGCGTAGTGAGGATGCTGTTTATGGGGGCGAAATGAGCGCTCACCATTACTTTAGAGACTTCTTTTACTGCGACAGCGGCATGATTCCCTGGCTACTGGTAATGGAACTAATGAGTAACAGTGGCAAGCCTCTCTCTCAGTTAGTCCAAGCGATGGTAGAGGCCTACCCTTCACCAGGCGAGATTAACCGCACCATCGCCGATCCCAGTGCGGCCATTGAAACTGTGCGTCAGCACTATGAGGCCGACTCTATATTGATAGATACCACGGATGGAATTTCTATGGAATTTCCAGAGTGGCGTTTTAATCTTCGTATGAGCAATACAGAGCCAGTGATAAGACTAAATTTGGAAACTAAGGGCGATAGAGAGCTGCTGGCCATGCGTCAAGCAGAGCTGCTGTCGCTGTTGGAATCTTTGTAAGTTAAGGTCTAGAATCTAGAGCTTAGTCGACGACACAGAAAGGTGAGTATGGAGACTTGGTTTTTACTGCAAACCAAATCGCGACAGGAAGGTCGCGCTGTTGAAAATCTAGAGAGGCAAGGTATTCAATGCTTTTGCCCACGGATCAGTATTGAAAAACTATCGCGTGGCCGCAGAAAGGTAGTCGATGAAGCGCTTTTCCCGGGCTATCTATTTGCCTGTTTTGATCAGGCTTCTGTTTCTTCCACTACGGTGCGCTCCACCCGTGGCGTGAGTAATTTCGTTTCCTGCGCTGGTGCTCCTGTGGTGGTCCCCCAAGAACTTATCCATAGCTTGCAGCAACGAGCGATTGAACAGCAGGACATGGAAGAAATAGCCGGCGCCCTGAAAGCGGGAGATCAGTTAGAGGTCTTGGAAGGGCCTTTTCGTGGTCTCAACGCTATTTTCTCTCAACCTGACGGTGATAGCCGCGCCATTGTATTGATAGACCTGCTTAATCAAAAAGTGAAGGCAGTTATGTCTTTCGCTAGTTTGCAGAAGCTCGATTCTGCTGGTGCCATCTCTTAGCCTTTTGACAATATATTTGCCGCCCATTATCTCAAATTAGCTGCTGGATATTTTGCCTGCAGCGGTAGATTAAAGTGGTAGAGTAATAGAGGAAAACCCCGTTGACGGATTTCGGGGCCAATGACAAGGAGTCGCAGATGCCAGAGCATCCCCCCATTATTTTTTCAGCTTATCCATCCTATTTACGTCCCATAAAATTGTCTATTACGCTGCTTGTGCTGATGTTCTGCTCTGTTGTTTTGGCGCAACGGACCGAGGAGACTGATCTCAAAGCTGGGCTGGCTGAGGCGCACGCTATGTGTGCTGGAATGACCAAACAGCACAGGGACTTGGCGGCTGCCGCTGGCTACGACATTGACAAGCTCTGCCGCAGCCTGAGTCTTATTGACCTAAGTGCTGATGACACTGATACAGTCGACGAACCTGTTGTATTGCCAAGACAGTCGGATAGTAAGGGATTGAGCGCTACGAAGGAGAAGAGCGCCAATAACGCAGCTCCCAAGGGCGGTGCAAAACAGGCCTCAAAAAAACTGTCATTTACCAGCGCAACTCAGCTCAGTCCTTTTGGCTATGAACTCTTTGCTGGAGAACCCACTACCTTTGAACCCGCGTCTCGTATTCCAATATCTTCCGATTACCTTCTAGGTCCGGGTGACGTTTTAGAGGTTTTATTCTTTGGCACTGATAACAACTCCTATTCTCTGAGGGTCGGCCGTAACGGGGTTATAGATTTTCCCAAACTTGGGCCTATTCCAGTCTCAGGTATGAGCTTTTCAGATGCTAAAGAGATGCTTCACAAACGCATTAGCGAGCAGATTCTGGGTGTTGAAGCCAGCATAAGTCTTGGTGAGTTGCGCTCCATACAGGTATTTATTTTGGGCGAAGCCTATAGGCCTGGGTCCTATACCGTTTCCTCTCTTTCAACAGTAACCAATGCACTGTTTGTCAGTGGTGGGCTCAGCGAGATAGCCTCCCTGCGTAATATAGAGATAAAGCGTGGTGGCAAATTAATAGCGCAGCTGGATCTCTATGACCTGTTGCTACATGGAGATACCAAGGACGATATACGTCTGCAGTCTGGCGACGTAATCCATATTCCCAGTGTAAAAAATACAGTCTCAGTCAAAGGAGAGGTGAGACGACCAGCCATTTATGAGTTAAAAGGCCAGACCAGATTGCAAGACCTGCTGGAATTAGCCGGAGGTCTTGCGCCCAGAGCCTATGCAAGTGGCGCCATGATTAGTCGAGTGGGGCAGTCTGGATTTATGGGGGTGGTTGATGTCGACCTAGGCTCTGCAAAAGACCTGATGACCGAGGTCAAAAATGGTGATGTTCTAATAATCCCGACTATCGCTAAGCACAAACAGCATGTGGTGAGTCTGGTGGGGCACGTTCATCATCAGGCAGAGTTTTTATGGCGGCCGGGATTGCGCGTCTCTGATATTGTCAAAGATGTAAGTCAGCTCAAACCCAATGCCGATCTAGGATTTGCGCTGATCCGCCGAGAGAGCCCCCCGGTTGGACAGCTTGTGCCATTGTTTGTTGATCTAGCTAATGCTCTGGCTTTTAAAAACGGTAGTGCAGATCTCATACTCTCTCCTCGAGACCAGCTGCAGATATTTTCTTCCCACCAAGATCGCCAGCCTCTGATCGCAAAGTTTGTAGAGGCGCTTAAGGCGCAGGCTCAATCTGGAGATTTGGCTAGGGTCGCATCGATAAACGGTACCGTGAAGTCACCAGGTGAATACCCCCTGACCGAAAATATGACGGTCACTCAACTTATAGCCGCTGCAGGTGGTCTTGGTGAAGAGGCCTACATTCAGCAGGTGGAACTCTCACGTTATAATTGGGCTAACTCAGAAGAGATGTTATCCAACCACAGTACTATAAATCTTGTAGAAGCCTATCAGAATCCTCGGGCCGATCTTAAATTAGAACCCTATGATAGATTGTCAGTGCGCACAATTCCGGAATTTCGAGAAGCTCATGAGATGACCCTCGAAGGAGAGGTTCAGTTCCCCGGCGTCTACAGTTTTGCGCGCGGTGAGACGCTTTCCGACGTTATTCTTCGAGCGGGAGGGCTCACAGATTTAGCGCACAGTAAGGCTGCTGTCTTCTTGCGTGAAAGCCTGAAGCTACAGGAGCAAAAGCAACTTGAAGAGCTTCAGGAGCGTCTCAAGGCAGAGCTGGCTACTGCAGGTATTGAGCGAATAAATGAAGGGAAATCCAGTGACCTAAAAGACGCTAAAAAATTGCTGGATGAACTCAGTTCCACAGAGGCTCTGGGGCGTTTGGTGATAGAGCTCCCAGGAATTATGGAAGGCACCCAAGATGACATTCAACTCAAAGATGGTGATGTCCTGATTATTCCTCAGTATACTCAAGAGGTAACTGTGTTGGGGGAAGTACAGCAGCCTACTGCACATGTATTTCAGCCGCGTTTTGATTTTCGTGATTATATTGATTTAAGTGGCGGGCCTAATTCGCGCGCTGATGGTAAGCGCATCTACATAGTTAAGGCGGATGGATCTGTTGTTCTACCCAAGAGTTCGGGGTGGTTGAGCCGCCGGCGTTTCCCGATAGAGCCGGGTGACACGGTGGTGGTGCCGCTAGATCTGGACCGCAAAGATGGCCTGGCGGTATGGGCTGAGGCGAGCCAAATAATCTATCAGCTAGCACTTGGAGCTGCTGCAGTGAGCAACTTAAAATAATGACCACAATAAAAAATAATTCTCTGCTCAAATGCCTCTGTGTCTGGCTGCTGACAATGCTTTCAGTGGCCTCGTCGGCCGCGGTTGCCCAGCCATGGCTGGATATGCGTGATAAAGATCTGCGCTTGGATATCGAGCGGCTTGCCGACGCGGGTGTAGTTAAGGTGCCGATCAATACCTGGCCGCTTATGTGGGTTGGTATTCTCGATGATCTGCAGTCCTTTGACGTTAAACGGCAGCCGCAACTCCAAGCTAGCCATGCAAGAGTAATCGCTGCGGGGGATAGGGCGACCAGACCGGGCCAGAGTAATTTATCGGCAAAGGTATCTGTGGCCAGCGAAACACAGCTGTTTAGACACTTTGGAGACAGTGCTCGCGATAAAGCTTCAGTCTCACTAGGGCGCTCTGGAATCAGTCAGCACTTTGCCTACAATCTCGAAGTTACTCAGGTTAATAGCCCCTGGGATAGCGAAGAGACCCATTACGACAACAGTTACTTTGCCTTTATATGGGGCAACTGGATTGGATTGGCGGGCAATATAGAAAGATGGTGGGGGCCGGGTTGGAACAGCAGCCTGATACTGTCCAATAATTCACGGCCTGCACCGGGATTAACCCTGCAAAGAAATTATTCTGAGGCCTCGCAATTGCCCATCTTAGAATGGCTGGGCCCCTGGACCACCAGTGCCTTTATTTCACAACTGGATGATGAACGATTTATCAATGATGCCAAATTGGTGGGTATGACCCTGGGCTTTAGGCCCGTCCCGTCTTTGGAGATCAACCTACGTCGCACCGCGCAATGGGGCGGTGAGGGAAGGCCTGAAAGTTTCAAAAGCTTTTTTGAATTAGCGACCGGAATCTCTGATAACTGCGAGACAGCTCAGTGCAGGCTGACTGAGCCCGGCAACCAGTTAGGCGCCATAGATATCAACTGGAACCTGCCCTGGATAGACGGCTCGATCTACGCTCAAACCGTGGGTGAAGATGAATCCGGTGCGCTACCATCGCGTAGCTCTAGACAATACGGATTTAAAAGATCTATAGATACAGACAGTTTTCAGGGTCGATTATTTGTTGAGCATGACAACACTTCGACAGTCAGCTACTTCAGCCATTACAACATTCTTTATAACCATAGTATCTATAGGACAGGCTACAGATATCAGGGCAGGGTAATTGGCGCTACCTGGGACAACGATTCAAAAATTACCAGCATTGGCCTGCTGGGCCATCTAAATAATGGTGATGCTGTGGAGGCAAGATTTAGTGCAGGTGAGCTTAATATCGACAGCATAGATGGCAGCTCGTCGCGACACAGCATTACCACCCAGGGCGGAGAGTTTAACTCGGTGTCGGCTAAATGGCGGCGCAGCTTCAGTTGGGGTGATGCAGAGATTAATGGGCGCTACACAGACTCAGTGGTGGATGAATTCGGTCGTCAAAAAAACCAGGGTATGGTAGGTGCCTCTATCACCTACAGATTAGATTAAAGCCATCACCAAAATGGTCTATGCTTTACCTATAAGTTAAATCTAACCCGTCTAGTCAGGCAGTTGTTAAGCTTTAAAGGGTTAGCTTCAAAGACCTAAGTCATGGCTTCACCAAAAACAGGGACTAGCAGGATAGCGGTCTCGTCTGATGATTCGGTCTTAACTTAAGTCGTTATATCTTTTAAGTCGAATCACAGGGAAGTACCAGTTGTCGCCAAAAATACCTTACAAAGGAATTATTCTTGCGGGGGGCTCCGGAACCCGACTCCATCCTATTACCCTGGCCGCATCCAAGCAGCTACTGCCAGTTTACGATAAACCTATGATTTATTACCCGCTGTCAGTGCTCATGCTTGCAGGGATAAGGCAGGTTTTGATTATCTCGACTCCCCGGGATTTACCGGGTTTCCAGCAGATGCTGGGCGATGGTAAACAGTTGGGGATTGAAATTAGCTATGCCGAACAACCCAGTCCCGATGGCTTGGCGCAGACTTTTATTATTGGCGAGGCGTTTATAGGTACAGACAATGTCTGTTTAATTCTCGGTGATAATATTTTCTATGGTCAGCACTTCACTCAAAAGCTTGTGGAGGCAGCCACCAAAATAAGAGCCGTAAAAAAGAGTCTATTGAGTAGTGTCCTCTCATCTTAAACGCCCGACTATCGGCCGGTTAAACTACGAATGTCAAACGTCTAGGTTGCTGTGAAGGTCTGAGTCCAATGTCTAAACAGAATGCCAAAATTTTACTAATGTGCACCGCTGCAACCCTAGCCTTTGGCTTGTATGGTCTCGTTGCTATTACGTTTATGGTTTTACTGTCGCGACAGATCGTGGGCAAAGACTCTCAGGATAAGCATGGGATCAATCGCTCTGAGTCTTCTCGACTTGGGGGGTTGGCAATCACCTTGCTTGTTGTGACTTATATGGCTGGGCTGACGATCTTAACGCCGTTCATTCCCACCATAGTCCATTCGGAAATAGATCTGGGCGTTTGGCTTGTCGTTTTAGTCTGCACTGCACTGGGATTGACTGAAGATTTTTCCACAGATTTCCTGACGCCTTTTCTGAGGCTGTTTGTAATTTTCATTGCTTTCGGATTTTTCTACTGGCAATGGCCTGAAGCGATTCCTAAAAGTATTGGTGTGCCGCTTCTTGACCATGCCTTTGGGGTTCCTGCGTTAGCATGGTGTGTGTCCGTGCTATTTTGTGTTGGTTTTATTAATGCATTTAATATGTCCGATGGTGCTAATGGTCTGATTCCAGGTATTGCCGTTATATGGGCACTTATCTTCTATCTCGAAAATGGTCTTCCAATTGAGGCTGTCCTACTCTTCTCTATCGCTATATTTCTGATTTTGAATGTGATTTCGGGCTGGTTCTTTTTGGGCGATGCGGGCAGCTACGGGATCGGTTCACTTGTCGCATTGACTGGGCTTCGCGGCGTTGCTGATGGTGATTTTTCTGCCTGGTTTATGGCGTCCCTTTTGGTTTACCCCTGTGTCGACTTTATTGTCAGTTTCTTAAGGCGGTTAAGAGGGGGGCGCTCGCCATTTATGCCGGACAATGACCATCTGCATAATTGGCTTCATAGATATTTTTCTTCGCGTATTCGCTCGCGAGTTATGGCTAATTCACTCACCGGGCTCTCTATTTCGATAGGAACCTCAGGCTTGGTCTTTCTTATTTACGTGCAGGGCTGGTGGGCAATCACCAGTCACCAGTGGGCTTATGTGTTTGGTTTGCAATGTCTTGCTTATGCGGTCCTGCGTCAGGCGCTCAATCAATCTGGCTATTCTCGATGATCAAATACTGTGTGCAGCTAGCCTCTATCCGGTTTTCAGGCCGTTTGCGTTAGACTTTAACCCTCTAAGTCATGTAACATGGATCAACTTTTTTTCTTCCACGGTAGCCCCGAAATCTTTAAAAATATTCTTGTTGTTTGTGTCGGCAATATTTGCCGAAGCCCCACAGCCGAGCGAATTTTAAGGCAGAAGTTGTCAGGTAAATTTATCTCGTCTGCAGGCCTAGGTGCGCTTAAAAATAAGGGCATTGACCCCAGCGCGGCAGCAATGTTAATCGAGAATAAATATGATGCGGCTGACCATAGTGCAAGACAAATCAGCAGCAGTATGCTGGTCGAGGCCGATTTGGTCCTGGTGATGGAGAAAGCTCATCAGCAGAGCCTGATGGATCGCTACCCTGCACATTCGGGTAAGGTCATGCTCCTCGGTCATTGGTCCGGCCAGGAGATTGATGATCCATATCGCAAAAGTGATGAGGCATTCAGATTTATTTTTGAGCAGATAGAAGAGAGTTGTTCAGAGTGGGTTACACGAATTGGTGGCTAGAGGCCTAGTGTGTGAGCACAGGGTACAGAAGCGCTTGTGTGTGATGATTGACAACGAAATTTAAGGGTAACGTTAGTTATGGTTGTACTGTTTAGACGAATGAGCAGCGTAATACACGCAGCACTGCTGGCTCTGTTTTTGTCAGCCTGCACGGTTGTTCCTGGCCTCCAGGTCAGTTCAGCCGATTTGGCTGGTGGTGATCGGGTAGGCTTGGTGGATAAGTTTATTCGAACAGATAGTGTCTCGACTGATTTTACCCAGCAGGTCAATACTCTGCTTATAAGCCCTACGCTTTTAACAAAAATGCGCCCAGCAAAACCGCAAGCTCAAGCCAACCCCGGTTTGCAAGTGCAGATGGACCAGTATTCCTATGTTATTGGTGTTGGAGATGTTCTTAATATAATTGTTTGGGATCACCCTGAGCTAACCATTCCTGCTGGTCAGTTTAGATCTGCAGGTGAGTCCGGTAGTGTTGTCCATCCGGATGGAACTATTTTCTATCCCTATATTGGCAAGGTAAACGTAGTGGGTAAGCTTGTCTCTGACGCGAGAGACCTAATCGCGCGAGATCTGGCAAGTTACATCGAGAAACCTCAGGTCGAAGTCTCTGTCGCTGCCTATAGATCTCAGCGAGTATTTGTCACGGGCGCCGTTGCTCAGCCAGGCGTATTGCCTATTACGAATGTGCCCTTGACGGTCTTGGATGCTCTAAATGCGTCAGGCGGCTTGGCGGTTGATGCAGACTGGCGGTCGGTAGTTGTTACCTCTAATGTTAGCGGTGCGCCCAAAGAGACTACACTGGATCTTTATGCCCTGTATCAGCACGGCGATATGAGTCAGAATCGGCTTCTTGGCAGCAATGACATTATTCATGTGCCTCGCAATGACGGTTTAAAGGTATTTGTCATGGGTGATGTGCTCAAGCCTGAGACTCAGCGTATTGATCGTAGTGGTTTGACTCTCGCTGAAGCGCTTAACAATGTCGGAGGCTTGAGTGAGCGTTCGGCAGATGCACGTGGAATTTTTGTGCTCAGAGCGAGCCAACAGCCTGACCAGGTGGTGGATGTCTTTCAGTTGGACGCCTCGGTTGGCAGCATGTTGATCCTGAGTACGCAGTTTCAGCTAGCCCCTATGGATGTCGTCTACGTGACGTCAGCGCCGATGGCGCGCTGGAATAAGGTTATCTCACAACTCCTGCCAAGTATCAGTGGTCTCTATGATCTGGATAGAATTAACGGGCCCTGATGGTTCCGGGGCTAAAGGGTCGGTTATCAGCAACCGTCAACGAGTCTGAGAGCGGGTTTAGAAAATATTTCGGGTACGATTAAAGTGCCTCGAACAACGTAAGCTTACGATTTTAAAATTATGTCTGAAAATAACACAATGAATGCCGGTACGAATGCGCGACAAAATCAATTTTCCGATGATGAGATTGATCTTGGCAAACTACTCTCGATAATCCTCGAGGGCAAAGTGATCATTGCGTTGACTGTCGCCCTGTTCGCCGTCGGCGGTTTAATTTACGGTCAACTGGCGACTCCAATCTACACCGCTGATGCGCTAATTCAGTACGAGGATAAGGCACCATCTCTTCCAGGTTTTGATGACATGTCTGAGATGTTCGCTGCGGAGAGTTCATCATCCGCAGAGATTGAGATTATTAAGTCTAGGCTAGTGATTGGTGCAGTGGTAGATGAGCTCGCTTTGACTAATACGGCTGAGCCGACTTATTTTCCGATTGTTGGTGCGACTATAGCGCGTCGTCATTTAGGGAGAGGGCTCTCTGGCGCAGGTTCTGGTAGTTCCTATGCCTGGGGTGGCGAGCAGGTCAAGGTTTTGGAATTTGATCCGGGTGAATTTGGCACGAGTGCTGAGTTCTTGCTGGTTGCTGAGGGCCAGGAGGCATTTAGCCTATGGGTCGATGGACAGAGAGTTATCGATGGCATGGTGGGTGAGGCCGCCACCAGTCGAGATCAGGGTGTTGAGATTAAGCTGGCCAGCCTGGTCGCCAACAAAGGCACCGAATTTGAGGTCAAAAAGCTTAGCCGTCAGTCTGTCATTCTAGACATACAGAAAGCGTTGCGAGTATCAGAGAAGGGTAAAGACACGGGCATTATTGTGCTGTCGATCGAAGGGCCTGATAGGCAACGTATTTCGAATATCATCGACTCTGTCTCAGCTAACTATTACTTTCAGAATATCCAGAGAATGGCGGCTGAGGCAGAAAAAAGTCTGGCATTCTTAAATGAGCAGATACCCCGCGTAAAAGATGAACTGCTTGTTGCCGAGGAGGCACTGCACGACTACCGGCTCAAGCGCTCATCCGTGGACTTGAGTCTGGAGACGGCGTCAGCTCTTGAGAGTCTTGTCCAGATTGAGGCGGATATCAGTACTATGGCAATTAGTGAGGCAGAGATCTCACGAAGCTTCACACCGAGACACCCAAACTATATCTCGTTTAGACGCCAGCAGGCCAACCTGTTGAGTCAAAAAGCAAAACTCATTAAAAAGCTCGAGTCACTTCCCGATACCCAGCAGGTAGTATTGCGCCTGATGCGTGATTTCGAGGTCAATCAAGCCATTTATGTTGCGCTACAAAATAAGCGCCAAGAGCTCTCCGTGATCAAGGCTGGCACCGTTGGCAGTGTCCGTATCCTCGATAATGCTCAGGTCAAGCCTGACGCGGTCTCGCCTAAAAAGGCCTTGATCTTAGTCCTCGCGTCCTTACTGGGAGGGATGCTGGGTCTCGGGTTTGTGCTGTTGAGGTCTGCGTTCAAACCTGGCGTGACGGACCCTAAAGTATTCGAAGAGATCGGGTTGAATGTTCAGGCGATTATTCCCCTGTCCGACTCGGAGCGAAGCCATGGAGAGGGTGTTAAGAAGCGAAAGCGCAGTCGCCTAAGTGTCGGACAGCCCGCCAAGCTTGAGAAGGGATTTCTGCTGGCTGAGAGTCACTCTGCAGACCTTGCAGTGGAGGCGCTGCGAAGTCTGCGAACATCGCTGCATTTTGCCATGCTGGGCGCGAGCAATAATGTGGTCATGATCAGTAGCGCGAATCCGGGTGTGGGTAAGTCATTTATCACCTCAAACTTGTCGATACTGATTGCGTCCCTGGGTGATAAACGGGTCCTGCTGGTTGATACTGACATGCGCAAGGGCTACATCCACAAGCGTTTTGGGTTTGAGCCCAAGGGCGGCCTGTCCGAGCTTTTATCGGGTGAGAGTAAACTGGCTGACGTCTCGCGGCCTACCTCGATCCAGGGGCTCGAGATGATTACGCGCGGCGCAATCCCGACTAACCCTTCCGAACTTCTGATGGGGCACCTGTTTGGGGAATTCATTAGTCAGGCCTCCAGTGAATATGACCTGGTGATCTTGGATACACCGCCCATTCTGGCGGTAACCGACCCCGCGGTAATTGGTGCCTATGCTGCCACGTCATTGTTGGTTGCGCGTTTTGAGGTCTGCTCTCTAAAGCAGGTCGCCACTGCCGTTCAGCGATTCGAGCTTAATGGTGTAGATGTCAAAGGCCTGATCTTTAATGCTGTTGAGAGAAAGTCAGGTAGCTACTACTACGATTACGGCTACTACAATTACGAGTATAAATCTGATAGCTAGCGAGCCGTCGTTCCTAGGTCGCTCACGCTAACTCAGTAACGCTACTGCAGTTTTCGTGAGCTGAGGCCAGCGAGCCAGCGCTCGCTCGTTCTATGAGGGCGTGTCTGGCTAAAGCACACAGCAGCACGTCCATTCTAAAGGTTTTTGGTGTATCTATTCATTAATCAATAAATGTGTGTCAGTCCCTCCCTCAAACTGTGATAAACCCCCTCGGTAAAGCTATTAAGCACTCTATTTAACGTGGCAGGTTGATACCCAGGCGCCGCTCATCTCCATGGCCTGCGTTAGCCGGCCTGATCGTTATTGAATTAATGTACTAAAACGCCACCCTGCACAGGATAGTTAGCGAGGTCCCGTTTTCAGCGGTAATGCGGCCTGGGAATAATGTCCAAACATCTCGCTGTTAACGCGCGGCCGAGTTTCGCGTTAGCTTGGGTGCGGCTAGCTTTGTTATGCGGGTGCTTTCTAGGATGGCTCGGCAAAAGTCAGGCAGCATGTGCCTCAGCAAGAATAAACTGGGTCACGCGTACAGTCTGATGAGGGTGGGGTTGTTAAAAAATGATGCTCTGACCATCAGCGTCTTTCCTCTCACTCCGGCCGTGTATGACGCGCTTGGGGTAGGGGTTGAACTGCTAAAGAGAGAGCCGAACCTCGGTAGCGTCGGTAATTCCTTTCGACAGTAGTGTTTATAAAACATCATAGACTGCGCAGTGCGTTTGATGTATTCTGGGCGATTTTTTAAGCCAGTATTCGCGTTTAAATTTTATTGACTCTACCTTCGGTAGGCCAATGATCTGTTGATTCTGCCGCGCGCTCTACTCTACTATGAATAGCTCGGGCGTTATAAGTGGGCTCGGGAAAATCTAATCTTTTTGGGGACGTTTGATGAGGATCATTCTGCTGTTTATAATTGCCATGGGTTTGATCTGGGTTGGTGTGCTAGAGAGCGGAGCGTCTAGCGTAAACGATTTCAAGCATCATGCCAGTGGGAAAACTCTCGATAAACAGTCATCGATTCGAAGATTTCTCTCGGTAGGCTTCGTTGGTGATTTGGTTGTAAAAAAAATAATATCAGACGGGCGTCGCACAATCATTTTAAAGGGTAATGAAAATTTTTTAGCGCCGGGAGAGGTGTCGACCGATCATGTTGATAATTAGGCTTGGATTGCCCTCGATTGCAGGCAGGCGACGTACTCAATCTCAAGGAAGGTGCTGGGTTTATGTGTAAACTCCTCCGAGTAGGGTCCGCATCTACCGTCTGGAAGATGTTGTTGATGTTTCTCTTTTCTGGTGTCACCTTCGGTGCGACGGGCCTTGGTGCTATGCTGCTGATGATCCTGCTCTCAAGTACGCATTTAGGTAAAGACGCGTCTGCCAAGCACGGCATAAGTGTGTCAGAGTCATCCCGCCTGGGTGGCGTCGCTATTGCTATTGTCGTCATAATTTACATTGCTGGGCTGTCCGCTATATCGCCCTATACCCCCGGTCTTATGAGAAATGATGACTTCCTTTATCTTTGGGGGGCTGTTTTTTTCTGCTGCTCATTGGGTTTTGCGGAAGATATTAAGCCTGACTTTTTGACTCCCACGCTCAGGCTTATGGCGAAGTTCGCGGTTTTTGGGGCCTTATTCTGGTTGGCGCCGACGTTCATACCTAAGTCGCTTGGCATCTCCGTCATCGACTTTTTGCTCAGCGTACCTTTTTTAGGTTGGGCCCTGGTGACAGTGTTTGCAGTTGGGTTTATCAATGCGCTGAATATGGCCGATGGCGCCAACGGCCTAGTGCCTGGAATTGCGCTGGCCTCTTTTGCCGTGTTTTTTGCGGAATATGGCCGTCCAATGGACGGGGCACTTCTCTTTGCCTGTTCGATATTCTTTTTCTTTAATGTTATCTCGGGCTGGTATTTTCTAGGCGATACTGGAAGTTACGGACTCGGGGCCGTACTACTGGGCTATGGCCTGCTGGGTGTGGTTGATGGTCATTTTTCAGCTGGATTCATGGCTGCCTTGTTTTGTTACCCGTGCACAGACTTTTTAGTGAGTATTACTCGGCGATGGCGTGCGGGTAGGTCGCCTTTTTCGGCTGATAACGGCCATCTTCATAATCGCCTGCACCAGTTTATTAAAGTTAGGGTAAAGTCTGGTGTGATGGCGAACTCTTTAACGGGCCTTGTTGTCAGTGGATCAACCTCGGGTGTCGTGCTGTGCGCTTACCTGGCCGATGTCCTGCCGTCGGATAGTGAGCTCTGGTATCTTCTGTTTGCTGTACAGGTGTTACTCTATCTAACTACCCTCAGATACTTGACGTCGATACAGCCTAAAACGCAATACGCCGATCCAGCCTGATTTGATTTGATTTCGGTGCAGGAATTTTCCTCCTCATGCTGGAGGTGGCCCACGACCTCAATGCTGAGCTTTTGAGTCCGTGCTTTCGGTTGATAGTTGAGTTGCTCTAGCTTGGCATGCTCCTGTAGACCACGCCGGTCATGGTGCCTAGAGTGATTGGTGCCCCTCTCCCCGATAAGCTCCTTGCAACCCGGTGTTGGCGTGGGGGATCTGCACCCTGTTCTGTGTTGGATTTATTTATGCGTTTAACATGGCAGGTGGCGCCAGCGGGATGGTACCCGGTGTTGTGCAATTTGCTCTCGGGATCCTGTTCTTAGGGCATGGTCGCCCGATTGAGGGCGAGCCCTTCTTTGTGTGCCTTATATTCCTGATTTTTAATGTGGTATCGGGCTGGTTCTTTTTGGGTGATGCCGGGAGCTACGGTCTTGGCGCAATGCTTGTTTGTTACGGTCTCATGGGAGTGTCGAATGGAGACGTGTCTGTCGGGTTCATGGCGTCAATCATGACTTACCTTGTAATTGATTTTTTGACAAGCATCATCTGCGGAGCGAGAAGTGGCATATCACCGCTACTACCTAACAATGGCCGTTTGCAGAGCCGGCTGCACCGGTTCTGCGGACCAAAGCTTAAGTCGCGCGTCATTCCCAACCCGCTCACAGGCCTCACAATAGGCGTCTTCTCATCAAGCATGTGCTTTGTGATCTAACTTGCTGCTGGCGTCCCATCGAAAGTGGCGCTTGGTGCCCTGTGCTTGCGGTTCAGGCAACTGCCTACCTTATCGCACTGTTCTGGCTGGAGAAATATTCAGATTCTAGAGGGTGCATAATCGCGCGTGCTTATCAGCGTCAGATTGATTATCCCTGAGCTCTTAAAAATTCAGAGCAAACTTTTGGTTATCTTTGGCTTCGCTTGGTTTAGTCTGCATGAGTAACTATAGAGTGGCTGAACTACGCCCCCTCATCCGCGCTATGCGGCACCAAATACGTGCCAGCGCCTTGAGCGGAGTCAGGGATTATTAAATGTGTATCTCCCTGATTTTTTTACACAGTCTGTTGTGACATTCGGGGCTCGCGTCGGACGCGTAAACCGTAAGCATGGCTTCCAATGTCCGGTCGCGATACTCATACAGGTCAACATATCCATAAACCCAGTCTTGTCGCCCAATCCGATGACAATCATAAAGTTGTCTCAAAAGCGTTTTGGTATCGATATTCCCTAAGAGGAACCCCTGCTCAAGTGCGGCAGTACAGCAAAGTCTTGCTATTTTCTGTGACTGCTGAACAAATCCCTCTGGCGATTCACGGTCATCAAAAAGCCCTACTTTGTCTGCAGACATGTATGCGGCGCGATAAAAATCTTCGTTGCCTTCATAAAGGCCTACTATACTGTCGATATAGTAAGTTGCACTTTCAACAGGGTCGCCAAAAATGGGTTTAGCCATGATGGCTGAAATAGAACTAATCAACTCTGCAACGAGTTCTGAGACGATATCGCCTTTTTTACCAAACAGATTGTGGATCGTTGGTGTGGATACACCAGCTTCGGTGGCAAGCTGACTGAAAGTAAAGGCCTCTAAGCCCTCTGAAGCTATTAAGTGCTTCGCGATATCAAGAATACGTTCCCGGCGCACTTTTTTATTCGCTTGACGTGTGATATTTCCTCGGGACTTGCCTTCCATAACCATATGTTCATCCAAAACGGTTAATTATGCGTCGGAATATTTATTAATACTGGCGCATACATTGGGGTTTAATTTATTAATTAACCTTTACTGGCAGTAAAAGTTTACTTGCATTCAAATTTTATTAACAGTAAAATTTAATCGTTAGTCAAATTTTACCTTTGATTAAATTTATCTTCACGTAAAATCTATAGATCGGCCAAAGTCTTTAAAACTTGAGGATCGCAGACATGACAGCCACCATCCTCAGATATGCAAAAAATAATTCTCTCTGTCTAATTTTCTCATAATGCTGACTCATATGCCATCCGCAATCCGCCGAGGCTTTCTGTCTCTGCGGCAGAACACCTCAAAAGGGCTGTTGACGGTGTTTATTGGCACTATCTGTCGGAGCCCCTTTGCGAAAATTATCTGCAGTGCACGGCTCAGGCCGTTAGGTCGCACTGGAATGTGTGCGACGTTTAAAGCCTTAAGCAGGGCGCGGAGTATCGCTACTATAGTTGTAGGGGTCATCCTTGGTGGGTGCACGGTTGTGCCCGGTGCACACATATCGGGTAATGCTGTGAATGGGGTTGTCACCTCGCAGACGGATGCCGTGGACCTGATCCCAATCACCCAGGATCTGATTCGGGAGATGCAGCCGCAGCAAGCCTGGGTTGTGCAAGTGGCCAGCTTCGTCGACCGATCTAAAGCCAAGGAGATGCAAAGAATTCTAGTGTCTAGAGGGTTCAGTGTATTCAGTAAAGCCGTGCACATAAACGGTGAGAGTCACCTTAGGGTCTTCATTGGTCCGAATTCAGATGAAAGCAGCGCCCAGGCGATCAAGCAAAAAGTAGATTCGCAGTTTGGTACGCAGAGCATTGTTTCAAATAGTCCGGAGGCCGACAGCGAGTCAAATATGGCGCTTCAGGGCCAGATGGAGGACTACACCTACCGGGTGGGTGCGGGCGACGTGCTCAATATCACGGTCTGGGACCATCCCGAGCTGACCATTCCTCAGTCGGGTCAGCGGTCAGCCGCTGAGGCGGGAAACGTCGTGCACAAGGACGGCGCTATTTTCTACCCCTACGTCGGCACGATCCCCGTGGTGGGCAGGCACGTCACCGAGATTAGGGAGGTCATTACTCAGGGCCTAGGCCGATATATTAAGGAGCCTCAGGTCGATGTGTCGGTTGCGGCGTTCCGGTCTCAGCGCGTGTTTGTGTCTGGCGCTGTGATGAATCCCAGTACAGTCCCTGTGACCAACGTGCCAATGACTCTGCTGGGCGCGCTGAACGCCTGCGGCGGATTGGCGCCTGACGCTGATTGGCGTTCGGTGACCCTGACCTCGACTCGAGGTGGTGAGTTGATCAAGGAGACCCTCGACCTCTCCGCACTCTACCAGCGTGGGGTCCTGAGTCAGAACAGGCTACTTAGATCTAACGACGTGCTCCACGTTCCGCGCAATGACGCGCTCAAGGTCTTCGTGATGGGTGACGTGATCAAGGCTAATACACAGCGCATTGACCGGAGCGGTCTGACCCTTGCCGAGGCGCTAAATGACGTCGGCGGTATCAATGAGGCCACGGCCGATGCATCAGGCATCTTCGTACTGAGGGCCAGCGACAAGGACTCGAAGTTGGTTGACATCTACCAGCTGGACGCCTCGATGGGGCCGATGCTGGTCCTGAGCACGCAGTTTAGGCTCCAGCCTATGGATATTGTATACGTGACCTCTGCGCCGATAGCGCGCTGGAATAAGTTGCTGGCACAGCTTACCAGCAGCCTCGGCAGCTTCTACCAGATCGATCGTATTAATTAAGGCATTTAAGTAGACAGACAATTTTGCCCCGACGTGTCGGGGCGATGTTAAAGGCAGCAGGCTAAATGGTGAATGAGTCAAATCAAGGGCAGAGAGCCGGCGCGCAGTTCGATGATGAGATTGACCTGCGCGAGCTGCTGGGTGTCATCCTGGACGGCCGTCACATCATTGCCGTCTCCGTCGCCCTGTTTGCGGCCATGGCCGTTGTCTATGCCCTGGTTGCGACACCCATATACAGAGCCAATGGCTTCATGCTAGTCGAGGACGCCGCTCAGGGCGTCCCCGGGCTTGATGATACGGCCGAAATAATTGTCTCCGACAGCTCGTCCGCCACCGAGCTATTCGTCATAAAGTCGCGCACGGTCGTGGGCAAGGTAGTCGATGAGCTTGACCTCACCACATCCGCCAAGCCGATCTATTTGCGCTTTATTGGGGAGGCTATGGCCAGGCGTCATTCTGGTGCTGGGCTTGCGGATGCTGCGTTCGGGCTCGACAGCTACGCCTGGGGAGGCGAGCAGATAATTGTCCCGTACCTGCAAGTGCCCAGGGGCTACCTGGATGAGCCCCTTGAGCTTATTGCCCTCGGTGGGCAACAGTTCTCGTTGTCTCACAATGGTCAGAGGCTACTGACAGGCGC